>Ga0075019_10000499_pt1 | contig 22542 bp, 19 predicted proteins | sample ColStrG_CSR_2013_FD_71473 | JGI IMG/M metagenome (GOLD analysis project Ga0075019, IMG submission 71473) | Freshwater sediment microbial communities in response to fracking from Pennsylvania, USA - Cold Stream Run_MetaG_CSR_2013 | ecosystem: Environmental > Aquatic > Freshwater > Creek >...
TCGACAAGGAACGCGAGATCGCCCGCGCGCGGGCCCTCGCCGAGGGCAAGCCGGAGAAGATTCTCGACAAGATCGTGGAAGGCCGCTTGAGCAAGTTCTACGAAGAGGTCTGTCTTCTGGAACAGCCGTTTGTGAAGGAAGCGACTCTCACCATCAGTCAACTGGTAAAGACCAAGATCGCCAAGCTGGGGGAGAACATCAGCATTGCGCGATTCGTCCGCTTTAAAGTGGGCGATGCGGCGGCTTCCGAAAACCCGGCAGCCGAGTAATCCATGGCCGGCTACACCCGCATTCTGCTCAAACTGAGTGGTGAGGCCCTCGCTGGTTCGGCGACCTTCGGCATTGACGCGGACCGGGTCAAAGCCCTGGCCCGCGAAGTGGCCGACGTGGCCGCCGCCGGCGTGCAGATGGGCGTGGTGGTGGGTGGCGGCAACATTTTCCGCGGGGTCGCTGCTGCCGCCCAGAAAATGGACCGGGTGACCGGCGACCATATGGGCATGCTGGCCACGGTCATCAACTCGCTGGCGCTTTCCGACGCCCTGGAACAAATCGGCGCGTCCACTCGCGTGATGAGCGCCATTGAGATGCACCAGGTGGCCGAACCGTATATCCGCCGCCGCGCCATCCGGCATCTGGAAAAGGGCCGCATCGCGATTTTCGCGGCCGGCACCTCCAACCCGTATTTTTCCACCGACACGGCAGCCACGCTGCGAGCGCTGGAAATCAAGGCCGACGTGATCGCCAAGGGCACCCGGGTGGACGGGGTCTACGATAAGGACCCGCTGAAGTTTGCGGAGGCCGTCCGGTATCCCGAAATCACCTATCTGGAGGTGCTCTCCAAGGGCCTCGGCGTCATGGACGCCACGTCGATCGCCATGTGCCGGGACAATAAGCTGCCGATTATCGTTTTCAATCTGAACACGACAGGCAATATAATGCGTATGTCGATGGGTGAACCCGTCGGCACCGCGATTCACTAGCCGTTCGGAGAAACCTCGCTATGAAGACAGAACACGCAGCACCACCCAGCGGACCGGTGTTTAACTCGGTCAATGAGGTCGAGGCCAACGTCAAAACCCGCATGGAGAAGGCCATCTCGGACCTGCAGCACGAGATGGCGCACATCCGAACCGGGCGCGCTTCCCTGGGGATCCTCGATCATATCCGGGTGGACTACTATGGCACGCCAACGCCCCTGAACCAGGTGGCCAATCTGCACGTTCCCGAACCCTCCCTGATCACCATCCAGCCCTGGGACGTTTCCCAGATCGGGCCGATTGAAAAGTCCATCCGGGCGTCCGATCTGGGCCTGAACCCGGCCAACGATGGAAAAGTCATCCGGCTGCCGATTCCCCCGCTGACCGAAGAGCGGCGTAAGGAACTGGTGAAGAAGCTGCACGCCACTGCGGAGCACCACCGCGTCTCCGTGAGGAACATCCGTCGCGATGGCAACGAAGCCGTCAAGAAGCTCCTCAAGGATAAGAAATTAGCCGAGGACGACGAAAAAAAAGCCCTTGACGACATCCAGAAGCTGACCGACAGCCACATGGCGAAGATCGACCAGGCGGCTAAGACCAAGGAAAAGGACATCCTGGAGATCAAGTAGCACGGCGACCCCGCCTGTGTGTCTTGCTGTATGCCTCTTCCCTCGGAGCCCAGGCCTTGGTTCACCGTCCGGGTGCCGGCGTCGAGCGCCAATCTGGGTCCGGGGTTTGATGCATTGGGCCTGGCGTTGGGCGTATATTTGACCTGCCGGTTCCGCCAGAGCGAGACCCTGGAGATCCACGCGGAAGGCCGCGATGCGGAGAGTATTCCCACCGGCCCGGAAAACCTGATTTGGCAGACGGCGGCGACGGTGGCCCGAAACCTCAACACCAGGATGCCGCCCATCGAGCTGCACATTCACAATGCGATCCCGTTAGGTAAGGGCATGGGTTCGAGCGCCGCGGCCCTGACCGCCGGCGTGATCATCGCCGACCAGTTGCTGCATCTGCACTGGAAGCGTCCGCGCATTCTGGATGAGGCTGCCCGGCTTGAGGGGCATCCCGACAACGTCGCTCCCTGTACGCTGGGGTCGATTGTGGCCAGCGCCATCGATTCCGGCGGCGTGACGCGTTCCATCCGACTGGACCTGCCGCGCCGCTTTGGCCTGGCCGTGATAGTGCCGGATTTCGACCTGCCCACGGCCAAGGCGCGCGCCGTGCTGCCTTCGGGCTACAGCCGCGAGGACGCCGTGTTCAACGTGCAGCGCGCGTCGCTGCTGATTGCCGCGCTGGCCACGGGGACGGTATCGGCTTTCCCCGCGGCTCTGGAGGACCGGTTTCACCAACCCTACCGCGAAGCGCTGGTGCCCGGCCTGCACGAGATTCTGAAGCTGCGGGCGCCGGGCCTGCTGGGTTGCGCTCTCAGCGGCGCCGGGCCGTCGATCCTAGTCTTTTTCGAAAGCGGCTACGAGAGCGTGTGCGACCTGGTGCGCCAGATCTTCCGCCTGCACGGCCACGATTCGGAAACCCTGCTCGCCAATATTGCGGACCACGGGTTCGAGTTGACGGAGGAGCGGGAGGCTTGAGTTCTCGCAGCAAAGCAAGGGCGGGGGCCGAGCCGGCTTACACGGCGAGCCATGAAACCATTGATCTCTTGGTGTCGACCGAGGCGGAAGTGGACATCGATGCGGAAACTCTCGCGGCGATCAATGAGGGCGTTCAGGCCGCCGACGAAGGGCGTGTCTTGCCTGCGGAAGCTGTGCCAAACTTGATGTCCCAGTGGATTTCAAAGTTTTCTACACAGAACCGGGTTTAGTTTGCTGACCTCGCGGAGGTGATGCGTTGGTCGTGGGAAAGGCATCCCGAAACCAGCCGGCCGCGGGGACACTGTTTTCCAAAGTGCGCACGCGTCGATGCTCTTGCCGCCCCCCCTACCGAAACGCCGGTGCCCGGCATGCACGAGATTCTGAAGCTGCGGACACCGGGCCTGCTGAGCTGCACACTCAGCGGCGCTGGGCCGTCGATCCCGGTCTTCTTCGCTATCACCCAGCCCGCGCTCCAAAGGCCTATTTGGCGATCCCCACCTGGCTCAGCAACCAGGCGTACTCGAAGGCGGTATCGTGCAGCCGGTCATACCGCCCGCTGGCCCCGCCGTGGCCCGCCGGGTCCATCTTGATCTTGAGCAGCAACGGATTGGAATCCGTCTTCAACGTGCGCATCCGCGCCACGTACTTGGCCGGTTCCCAGTACATCACCTGGCTGTCATTGAAGCTGGTGGTGACCAGGATGGCCGGGTACGCGCGCTTCTCCAGGTTGTCGTAAGGGCTGTACGTCTTCATGTAATCGTAGGCGGCTTTGTCGTTGGGGTTGCCCCACTCCAGATACTCGCCCACGGTCAGCGGCAACGTGGCGTCCATCATGGTGTTCATTACGTCGACAAAGGGCACGGCGGAGTGAACGGCTTTGAAAAGGTCCGGCCGCAGGTTGACCACCGCGCCCATCAGCAGGCCGCCGGCGCTGCCGCCTTCGATCACCAGGCGGTCTTTGGAAGTCCACTTCTGCTGAACCAGGAATTCGGCGCAATCGATGAAGTCGAAGAACGTGTTCTTCTTCTTCAGGAGCATGCCGTCTTCGCGCCACTGTTCGCCCATCTCGTCGCCGCCGCGGATGTGCGCGATGGCATAGGCCATGCCGCGGTCCAGCAGGCTCACCCGGTTGCTGGAAAACGTGGGCGGCGTGCCAAAACCATAGCTGCCGTAGCCATACAGGAAAAGCGGTCCTCTGCCGTCGCGCGCGAAGCCCTTCTTGTACACGATCGAGATCGGCACCTTGACCCCGTCGCGGGCGGTGGCCCAGAGGCGCTCGCTGGTGTACTGTTTCGAGTCGTACCCGCCCAGCACTTCCTGCTGTTTTCGCAGGGTGGATTTGCCGGTCGTCACGTCGTAGTCGAAAACGCTGGAGGGCGTCAGGAAGCTCTGGTAGTTGTAGCGATAGGTGTGGGACTCGTAGTCGGGCGTGCCGCCCGGAAAGACTGAATACACAGGCTCCGGATACGCGACCTCATGCCACGCGCCGGTTTTGAAATCGTGGATGCGCAGGTGGTCCAGTGCATCGCCTTTCTCCACCGAGACGGCGAAGTCCTTGAATAACTCGATATCCTGGATGCGCACGTTGTCGCGGTGCGCCACGAACACCTTCCAGTTTTTCGGAGCCGGGTCGTTTACGGGTGCGGTCATCACAGCGAAATTGCGGCCGCTCCGGTTCGTCCGGATGTAAAACAGGCCTTCGCGATGGTCGAGGTAATAGCGGTGGCCCTTTTCGCGGGGCAGAAAAATGGCGAATTGGTCCGCCGGCCGGTCGGCGCGCAGGCACCGCACTTCGGAAGTATCCTTGGCCTCGCTTTGCAGAAACAGGTACTTCAGGTCGCGGCTCTTGGCGACGCCGATATCGTAGAGTTCATCGGGATCGTTGTAAATCTCGTCGAACTTTGCCGAGCCAAGCACGTGGCGCCATAGCTTGTCGCTGCGCTTGGTAACGGCGTCCTCAGTCACCAGAAAGAGGGTTTTGTTGTCCGCGGCCCAGGCCAGCGAGGTAACGCGCTCGGTGGTATCGGGCAGCGTCTCTCCCGTGCGCAGATCCTTCACGCGCAGCGCGAACTGGCGGAAGCCGGTGTAGTCGATGGTGTAGGCCACCAGGTTCTGGTCGTCGCTCACCACGAAGCTGCCCAGACCCACGAACTTCTTGTCCTTGCCCAGTTCATTGAGGTCGAGCAGCACCTGCTCGGGCGCCTCCATGGTTCCTTGGCGGCGGCACTGGATGGGGTACTGTTTGCCCTCCACGGTGCGCGAATAGTACAGGTAGCCGCGGCGCGGAGTGGGCACTGAGAGGTCCGTCTGCTTGATGCGTCCCAGCATCTCCGTATAGAGGGCGTCGCTGAACGGCTGCAGGTCCCTGGTGAGGGCGGCGGTGTATGCGTTTTCGGCTTCCAGGTACTGGGTCACTTTGGGGTTGGACTTTTCGCGCAGCCAGAAATAGTCGTCAACTACGGTGGCTCCATGCCGCGTCTCGCGATGTTCGACGCGCGGCGCGGTGGGCGGTGTCTGTGAGGTAACTATCATTGCTGAGAACAGTCCGAGCAGAATCGTTCGGCGGAAAGGCACCATGCCTTCCAGGCTACTGCGGGGGAATGGGACACTGCAACCGCCGGTCCTGCGCCACCGTTCCCTATGCGCTCGTCAGCTTCCATCCGTCACGATATTCGCGTGTGAGATATTGGTTTGCCTCCGCGATATTGGTGACCTTCATGTTCTGCTGGTCCCACAGCAACGCTGGCGCGCAACGGTTTTCGTTGAAGACCTTCCGGCTGTGCCGGATCGCCATGCCAGCCAGAGCAATGGCTTCGGAGCAATTGGCCGCATTCAAGAAATTGCCTTGCGACGCCGGCCCGCCCTTGAAGGCCGCGATCCACTCGGTCTCGCCCGCGCCGCCTCCGCCGCGGCCTCCCCGGCCTCCTTGGGGCTGCGGAAGGCCTTTGCTGGCGCGATACTCCTGCATCTTCTTCGCCGGAATGATTTCGTTGTTCAGGATCGCTCCCTTATCGCCGACGTACAAGGTCCCGGTTGCCGGAATAGACTTGCCGTCCTCCAACAGTTCGTCGGGTGTGAACGGGCGCATTCCCCCGTCGTACCAATACAGCTTCATTGCCGGCCACTGCCCGTGGGCTGGGAACTTGAAACAGACCCGGTTGGCGTACGGGAAAGCGAAGTCGTTCACCTTGACCGTGCTTACCTGGTCGTTGATCTCGCAACTGGAGCTGGACTGCGCCTCGATGCTGTTCGGAACCGGCAGGTCGAGCGCCATGAAAATCGGCCACATGCTGTAGTTGCCCATATCCGCGATGCTGCCCGCGCCGAAATCGTACCAGCCGCGGAATACGGCATGCGTATAGTTCGGGTGGTAGGGACGATCTTGCTCGGGTCCCAGCCACAGGTTCCAGTCGAAATCCGGCGGAATGGGCGGCCGGTCCGTGGGTAGGGCGAGTTGCTGCGGCCAGAACGGCCGGTCGGTCCAATTGTGCACTTCCTTCAGGCTGCCGATGGCGCCGTCGAGGATCATCTGCCGCACCGCCGTGAGGGGCGCTCTCCAAGCCAGCAGGTGCGTGGCCACGCCCGTCTTGCGGGCCGTATCCACCACCATGCGGACTTCAGCCACACGATTGGCCAGCGGCTTGTGCATGAGCACATGTTTGCCTCTCTTCATGGCAGCAATCGAAATGGTCGCGTGCAGGTGGTCCGGCGTCATGATCTTGACGGAGTCGAGGTCCTTCTCTTTCTCCAGCAGTTCCCGGAAATCCGCATACGAGGCAACTCCTCTGAAGTTCTCCGCCGACCTCTTGTTGGCGTAGTAGGTTTCGATGATTTCTTTGGCCATGTCGCGGCCGCAGCGTATCCCGCTGACCCCGGCTCCCCAATCGGGCTTTTCCAGAACTTTGCGGACGCTGTCGCGAATGCCGGTCTTGTCCCAGTCGATGTAATTCGTGCCGTCCTTGACCGGGTCGCACACTGCCGTGATCTGCACTTCAGGGGAGGCGATCAGCCGCAGCATCTCCCTGGTTCCCTGGGTGCCGCAACCGATGTAGGCCAGGGTGATCTTATCGCTGGGAGCGACGTATCCGGGCCCGCCCAGCACATGTCGCGGAACGAGAGTGAGCGCTATTCCAGCGGCTGCGGGGGCCAGAAATTCTCGACGGTTGATATCGTCTTTGGAAACCATTCTGCATCTCCTTTGTTAGGCCTGAATGGCGGGGCGTGTCGTTTCGCTCGACGGCGCGAGCGCGTAGGGGAGGCGGGACTCATGGGTGGACTTCCCATGTGCCCACAGTATACATCAACGATCCTCGATTGTGGGTTTGTAACACCTGATTGTCCGAATTGGAGGCTGGCTGCTGGGCGTTGGCGGATTGACGTGCGAGCCGAAAAGGTTCGAGTTAGGGTTGTTTCAAGAGTTCCAGAGGTGGATACTGTCTTTATCTGGAGGCGTATATGCATGCAAGTACGAGAAGAGAGTTTGTCGGCAAATCGGCGACGGTGGTCGCGGTAGGCGGGTTCCTCTCCGCGGCTGCGCGCGAGCTTCATGCGAATCCGCTTGGGCTACCCATCGGGAGCCAGACTTATCCTCATCGGCAGAGGATTAAGGATGGCGACTTTGCCGGGCTGTGCAAGGATATGGCGGACCTTGGCGTGAGGAGCCTGGAGCTGTGCTCGCCGGGGTACGGCGAGTTCGCCAGCTTGTCCGACGGAAAGCAAGCCAGGAAAGTGTTGGAAGATCACGGGCTGAAGTGTCCGAGCGCTCACTTCGAGATGAGTGAACTCCGGACCAAGCCACAGGAGATGATTGCCTGGGCCAAGGACATTGGCATGACGCAGATGGGTACGGCCAGCCTTGGCGGGCAGGTGCAGAACGGCGTCACCACCATGGATGCCGTGAAGAGGGCGGCCGACGAATATAACAAGATCGGCGCCGAGGCGGCCAAAGCTGGTCTTCAGCAGTTCCTGCACGACGAGGGTTTCGAACTCTCCAAGGTCGATGACCGGTTAACCTACGAAGTCTTGCTCGAACTGCTCGATCCGAAGCTGGTAAAGATGCAATTCCAGATGTCCGCCATGAGAACCGTGGGAGACCCGGTCACGTACTTCACGAAGTACCCCGGGCGCTTCATCTCGATGCACTTGCAAGGCGTGGATCTAAACGCACCTCTGCCGGCGAGAGGGGGCCAAGGTGCGCCCGGCGGCCGGGCCGGACGCGGCGGCCGTTCCCCCGGGCTGGCAGTCGGAAAGGACAGTCTCGACTGGGCTAAAATCTTCGCGGCGGCGAAGACCGGTGGGCTGAAGAACTACTTCGTCGAGCAGAACTGGGATCTCACGTTGCAGAGCGTGGCCTATCTGAAGACGCTGACCGTCTGACGCGTACACGCCGAAACAACCCCGGGCGTTCAGACTTCATCCTCGGCGGGAATTTCGAAATTCACCAGTTCTCCCCGGAAGCCGCGGGTCTTCCACGCCCCGAAGGCGATTCCCACCGCCATCCAGATACTGCCCGCAATCTGCGCCGTGCGGCTCAGGTTGAGCCACAGCACCAGGCACACCACAAATCCGAGCGCCGGCGGAATCAGATTCCGCATCCGCTTTTCTTTTTCGCGCACGTAATAACGCATCAGGGCCGCGGCATTGACCCCCATGAACGCAATGAGCGCTCCGAAGTTGAGCATCTGCGCCCCGAGGTCGTAATCGATCAGAAAGGCGCCGATGAGGCTGACGACTCCCACGAATACGACGTTGTTGCGGGGGACGCGGTGGTTGCGGTCAATCGCGCCGAAAAACGATTTAGGCAGGGCGTTGCTGCGCCCCATGCCGAACAGCAGGCGCGCGGCGCCGAGTTGGGCGCCCATTCCGGAGCCGAAATTCGCCACCACCAGGGTGAATCCGACGATGGCAAACAGCGGCGCCCACGTGCGCCCCGCCGCCCAAACAAATGCGGTGGTCTCGTCCGGAAACGGCTCCGATGCGGGCCAGACCAGTTGCGCGGCGTACACTTCGACCGCCGAAAGGACGCCGATGACCACGCAGGTCAGGACCGTTGCCAGCAGGATGTTGCGTCGGGGATTCTCGGCTTCCTCCGACAAAGTGGAGATGCCGTCGAAACCGATATAGGTGAGCACCGCGATGGAGGTCCCGCCGAGCACCACTCCGGGTGAGAAAGTGGCGGGGTCGTAGAACGGCCGCGTGAAGAAGGCCGCCCCGGCGTGCGGGTGTCCGAAGATGTAGCGCACCGCGCAAGTGAAAAAGATGGCGATCACCACACCCATGCCAGCAGCCAGCCCGGCATTCATCCGGGCGGACGTGCGGATGCCCTGGATGTTCAGACCGGTAAAGATCAGCGCGAAGACCACGGCCCATCCCCAGTAGGGCACGGCAGGCGCGAACACGTGCGCCTGCTGGCTGATCCAGACGATGCAAATCAGGGGATTGAGCATGTAATCCATCACCATGCTCCACCCCGTGATGTAGCCCAGCGCGGGATTGATCTCCTGGCCCACATAGGTGAATGCCGAGCCGGCGCTGGGATAAGCGCGCGCCATTCGCCCGTAACTGATGGCCGTGAACAGCATGGCCACCATGGCGATCAGGATGGTGGTGACCACGTGCCCGCGGCCGCGATTGCTGAGAACGCCGAAGACCGACATCGGCGCGGTTGGCTGAATGACGATCACGCCATAAAGGATCAGATCCCACAACCCCAACGTGCGGCGGAGACGGGTCTGATCAGGGGACGAACTCGCCATGAAGTTCCAATTGTGTCACAGCCAGTGCGGCCGGGCGGAGTAAGACCGCATCCCTAAGCCGCATATTCCTTGGCGTTGGCCGGCATGGAGAGCAGCACCTTGCCCGGCGGCATAAAGGCTTTCAGCATTTCGAGTTCGTTGGCGCCTGCGAGGAGAGGCAGCGCGACTTGCCCTCCCTGAGCTGCCGAGCGGCAGAAGGCCATCATGATTTCGAAGCCTCGATACGCGCTGCCAAAATGGCACGGATGGACCTGCCGCTCGTCATCGAGCCAGTCGGCGATGTCTTGGATGTACGGCGGCATGTCGAGATCGTAGTTCATCGAGCCGCCCCCGGATGCGGAGACCTGCCTGGTTACCATGCGCCAGCCGCCGCCGGTCAGCACCTCGGCGAAACCTTCGGTGCCCTGGGCGCCCATGCGGCACTTACGCCACCAATAGTCGACCTCCGGCACGTCCGGCGCGCCCGCCCCACATTCGATAATGCCGTGCACGCCGTTCGCGAAGTGAATGAAGCCGGCGATATAATCCGGTGAAGGATGCACATCGGCCAGCTTTCCGCGCCCCGAGGCCTGCGCCATCACCCATTCCGCCTCGGCTTCGCCATTGAACCAGCGGGTATAGTCGATGAGATGCGAGAGCATGTGCGTCATCCAGCCGGTGGAGGTGCCATAGACAGTGTGAATCCGTCCCAAAGCGCCGCTGGCAACGGCCTCCTTCACTTTCCGGTAATGCTCCCCGTAGCGATGTTGATGGCTGACGACGGCTTTCACGCCGCTCGAGTCCAGCATGGAGCGGATTTCGAGACCCTCGGCGCTGGTCAGTGCGACGGGCTTCTCCATGGCGATCAGCCGGGCCCCGCTTTCGATTCCAATGCGGATCATTTCGGAGCGGATGTTCGGCAGGGTGCAAAAGCAGAACACGTCGGGCCGGACGGACAGAGCTAGCTGGCGGGCATCTTTCGATTTGGCCGCCACGCCCAGTTTAGCGGCCGCTGCGTCCAGACGGGCTTCATCGATGTCGCAGATCCCGGCCACTTCGAAGCGGGGATTCGCCTGGAAGGCGGCGGCGTGATGCATCCCCCGCTTGCCCGCGCCCACGACCACTACTCGATAGCGGTCTTTCATGCGGCCCCCGCATTCCGGTTCCACTCCAGGACCTTGCCGATCACGTAATCCACTTCCTCCCCAGTGAGTTCGGGGAACATCGGCAGAGAGATGCAGCAGGCGGCGTTGCGCTCGGAGTTCGGGATGGCCCCGGCGATCCGCGCGCCCTTGTTCCACGGATACCCTTCCTGCTGGTGAATGGCGATCGGGTAGTGGCACTTGGCGTCAACGCCGTTCTCGTTCAGAAAATTTAGCAACGGGTCGCGGTGCTCCGCTTTCTTGGTTTCGATGACATAGAGGTGAAAGACGTGGTAATAGCCCGGCGTCTCATAAGGCAAAGTGAGATTGCCGGCGTCCCGCAGGCACTCGGAATAGCGGGCGGCCCACTTGCGGCGGAGGGCGTTCCATTCGTCGATGTGCTTAAGCTTGGCGCTCAGAACCGCGGCATGGATATCGTCGAGGCGGCTATTGTAGCCCATGCTGTGGCAGGATCTCTTGTCCGAGCCATGGTTGCGCAATTTGCGGATGGCGCGGTCCACATCCTCGCGGTTCGTCACGACAGCGCCGCCATCGCCGAAACACCCCAGGTTCTTCTGGATGATGAAGCTGGTGCACACGGCGTCGCTCAACTCGCCGATGCGGAACCCGCCGCCGCGGGCGCCGATGCCTTGCGCATTGTCCTCGATGACCAGCAGATGGTGCCGGTCCGCAATCTCGCGGATGGCCTTCATATCCGCGCACTGCCCATAAAGATGTACCGGAACCAGAGCCTTGGTCTTGGGCGTGATGGCCGCCTCGATTTTGGACGGATCGATGCAGTTGGTGCGCGGGTCGGAATCGACAAAGACTGCGGTGGCGCCCGCAATCCAAATACCCTCTGCGGTCGCGAAGAACGTGTTGGTAGTGGTGATGCACTCATCGCCGGGACCGATCCCCAGCGCCTGGAAAGCGAGCCACAATGCATCGGTCCCATTGCCCACGCCGATGGAGTAGTGCATTCCGTGATAGGCGGCGAATTCCTTCTCAAACCGCTTCAGCATGGGCCCCAATACATATTGGCCGGATTCTAAAACTTCCTGAATGTTGGTATCGATTTCGCTTTTAATGTTATGGTATTGCCGGACATGGCCATAAAAAGAGATATTCAAGTTTTCAACTCCTTATGGGGAACTGTAGCACGCACACCAATGGGCGCGCCACCGGCCAAAACGAGAATCTCACGGCCAGCGGAAATTGCTCGGCGCCACGGCCGCAGGTTAGAGTGGACGAATGAACAATGAGTAGCGCGTTGATCGGTGCGGTCGATATCGGCGGCACCAAGATATCCGCCGGTGCGGTAACCGAAAGCGGCACGATTCTGGGCCGCCGGGAGTGTGCCACGGCTCCGGCGGAAGGCTTCCGGGCTGCGATGCGCCGCACTGCCGAGATGCTGCGCGCGGTAAGCGCGCAGGTGGGCGCAGGCTACGCCGGCATCGGGGTTGCCTGTCCGGGCCCTCTCGATCCCTATGCCGGAATTGTCGGCGATGTGGGCACGCTGCCAGGGTGGCAGGGCGGTAGCATTGTCGCGGAACTCTCCGGCGAATTCGGCGTGCCAGTAGTCGTCGAGAACGATGCGGATGCGGCGGCTTTGGCCGAGGCGAACTGGGGCGCGGCCAAAGGGAGCCGGCGCTTCATCTATGTGACCATCAGCACCGGCATCGGCGCCGGCATCATTCTCTCGGGCGAACTGTACCGGGGCGTCGACGGCGCGCACCCGGAGATCGGACACCAGGTGCTGGATGCCTCGGGTCCGCTCTGCTATTGCCACGCGCGCGGCTGCTGGGAGTGCCTGGCCAGCGGCCCGGCGATGACGGCGTGGGTGCGGGAGCAGAATCCGGATGCCGGCGAGCTGACTGCCGCACAGATCTGCGAACTGGCCCGCGGCGGCGACGAACTGGCCCTCCGCGCCGTGGAACGCGAAGGCTACTACATCGGGCTGGGGCTGGCTAACCTGATCACGATTTTCACGCCGGATGCGATCGCCTTGGGCGGCGGGGTCATGAAGAGCGCGGACCTGTTTCTGGACCGAATCCGAGAGGTGATCCGCGATATCTGCACCCAGGTTCCAGCCGGGAAGACGCTGGTTACCCTCGCGTCTCTTGGGCCGGACACGGGTCTCGCCGGAGCGGCCCGCGCGTGGATCGATCGCCGCCGCGGATAATAACATCATGGTCATCGAAGGCGGCTACCTGCAGGACATTCTGGCTCAACCGCGGGCGCTGGAAGACACTCTGGCAGGGCTGGACGAGGCCGTGCTCGCCGACACCGTGGAGCGTTTCCGCGCCGGCCGCTGGCATCGCATCGTCCTCACGGGAATGGGCGGATCGTACTGGGCGCTGCACCCTTTGCACCTCGATCTTCTGAGGCGCGGGTGGAACTCCATCCTGGCAGAGACATCCGAACTTATTCACGTGCTGCCTTCCGTGCTGGATTCGGGCACGCTGCTGATTGTGGTGTCGCAATCCGGCCGCAGCGCGGAGATCGTTCGCCTGCTCGATGTGAAGCCGCCCGGTTGCTTCATCCTGGCGATCACGAACACAGCCGGCTCCCCGTTGGCGGCGGGCGCGGACTGCGTGGTCCTGACGCGCGCCGGCGAAGAGTTCACGGTCTCGTGCAAAACGTATGTGACCGCGCTGATGGTTCTGAAATGGGTCGCCGATGCCTTGGCTGGGATCAGTCCCAACCAGTCCAAGGAGGAATTGTCGCAGGCTGCGCCAGCCGTGGCGGCCTATCTCCACGACTGGCGCGACTACGTGCGGAGCGCCGAGGCGGAATTGGCCGTTGCGCAGCACCTCTTCGTCCTGGGCCGCGGAGCTTCTCTGGCGGCAGTTGGAACGGCCGGCTTGATTATCAAAGAGTCAACCCACTTTCACGCGGAGGGAATGAGCGCCGCCGCGTTCCGGCACGGGCCGTGGGAACTGATGAATCCCGCGCTCTTCGCGTTGGTTTATGCCGGGGATGCGGCGACCGCTCCCCTCAACCGCCAGCTCGTGCGGGACATCGCCGAAGCCGGGGGGCGCGCCGCTCTTGCCGCGGATGACGGGGAACCCCTTGTGTACCGCCTGCCGCGCGTCCCCGCTTCCGTACGCCCCATCGTCGAGATTCTCCCGGTGGAGATGATGACCCTTGCGCTTGCCTCAATCGGCGGGCGTGAGGCCGGCAAGTTCGAGCGAGCCACGAAGGTGACGACGACCGAGTGACCATGCCACCCAGACCTAACCGGTGCGGTCCGCTACTACCCGCCCCGCCCGTGGCTCCCGGCGGGCTTGATCCGATGTCCGCATTGCGTTACGAATAGACGTCGAATGAGTCTGAAGTCCAGGCTAACTGTGCGAGTGGTGCTCGTGCTGCCTTTGGTGGCGGCGCTGATGTTCGTTCCCGCCGGTTCATTTAGGTTTTGGCAAGGCTGGGTGTTTGTTGGTATTTTCGTCGTTTTCAACGCCATATTCGTCGCCTATTTCTATCGTCGCGACCCCGGCCTGGTGGTTCGGCGCCTCCAAAACAAGGAGCCAAGGCGCGAACAAAGACAATTCAAAATGCTTTGGGTGCCGCTCTGGGTCTGTACTCTAACGGTGCCTGGGCTGGATTACCGCTTTGGCTGGTCGGAGGCTCTTCTGGGTGGCGTGCCCGTGTGGCTGACGGGCGTTTCCTTGATGATCATCCTGATCGCCTGGCTCTTAGTCTTCTACGTCCTTCGGTTCAATAGCTTCGCCTCCGCCATTGTTCAGGTTGAGGCTGGCCAGAAGGTGATCACAGATGGTCCTTACCGGGTGGTGCGACACCCCATGTATAGCGGTTTCGCACTTATGATCCTCGCTACGCCTTTCGGGCTCGGCTCGTATGTAGCCTTCGTGCCCGCAATTCTTCTCATCCCCGTTCTCGTCTTCCGGCTCCGCGATGAAGAACGAGTTCTGCGGCAAGAACTGTCCGGATACCCGGAGTACTGCGAGCACACGCGCTTCCGGCTGATTCCCTCGGTGTTCTAGCCGCCTGTCATGCAGATCATGATCCGTTTACCAGACACAATTCGGTTCGGCCGCGGATCTTTTCCCCCGTTTTTACGTCTAACCGTGCATATTTCTGGATGTTAGAGGAGCCGATATGCCCTTTCTGTCTGTTCTTGCCGCCGATTTACGCTTTGCCCTTCGGATGGTGCGCCAAAACCGGGTCTTCTCGGCAGTTGCGATTCTCTGCCTGGCGCTAGGAATTGGGGCAAGCTCGGCCATGTCGAGCCTGGTCTATGCACTCTGGGTCGATCCTTACCCGTACCGCGATTCAAACCGCCTGTTGAATCTCACCTTCGTAAACCAGGAGGGGCGCAATGGAACGATGGAGTACTCACTGGCGGATTACCTGGAACTCCAGAGCAGCACGACGACTTTGGAGGAGATCGCGGCGCGTGACGGCATGAACGCGGTCACCACATCCGGACTCCCGGAAAGCGTTCGTGTAGTGCTCTTCACTCCCAACGCCTTCGACCATTTCGGCGTTCCGGCGATGATCGGCCGCACCTGGACCCCCAAGGACATTCCACAGCCCGGAGCGCCGCCGTCCCTCGCCGTGCTCAGTTACCTGTTCTGGACCCGTCACTTCAATGCTGATCGCGCGATCGCCGGCCGGACGATTGAGCTGAACCGGCAGCCGTATACGATCCTTGGGGTGGTGCCGCCCCGCTTTACCTGGAACGATGCGGACATTTATATCCCGATGTCGGTCACGGCGGACCCGAAACGCTTCGTGGCCCTGATGACGCACGTCAAAAGGGGCGTCAGCCTGGACGCCGTGAACGCCGAGCTACAAGCGATTACCCAAAGGTTCGCCGTGCGCAGCCCGAACAACTATCCAAAGACGGGATTCCGCATGCGGGTGCAGACCCTGAACGATTTCCTGCTCCAGCGTTTCGGCGGGACCTTGAGGGTTCTGATAGCGGCGGTTTTCCTACTCCTGGTCATCGGCTGCGCGAACGTATCCATCCTGCTGCTGGCGCGAGCCACTGCTCGGCAGCGGGAAATGGCCATTCGAGTTTCGATCGGGGCACCGGCGGGCCGCATCCTCCGGCAGCTCCTGACGGAGTCGGTAGTGCTGGCGCTTTCCGGAGGGCTCCTGGGCGTGTTGCTGGCGTATCGCAGCGTTCCGGCGATTGTGGGCCTGATGCCGCAATATTCGGTCCCGCATGAAGCCGACATCCACGTGAATGGGCAGGTGGTGCTGCTGACGTTTGCCGTCTCGGTGGTGACCGGAATCCTGTTCGGCATGGCGCCAGCGCTACAACTGGCCGGCGCCGACGTGAGCCAGGCGATGCAGAGCGGCAGTCGCGGATCTTCGGAGGGCGGGCGCGGCGGCAAAACCCGGAGCGTCCTGATGATCGCGGAAGTTGCGCTCACCGTCATTCTCCTCACCGGCGCGTCCGTTGCCATCCGCAGCTTTCTGGCTCTCGCACGCGTGCCGCTCGGATATCAGCCCGACCATGTACTTGCGATGAACATCAATCTTCCGCAGGGGCGTTACACTACCTGGGCAGCCCGCAATGGGTTCTTCGAGCGGCTCGCATCGGAGTTCCGAACCATACCAGGTGTGAGGACAGCCACATTTACAGAGAGCGCGATGCCTCCTTACATCGGCTTCAACACTGATTTTGAAATCGCAGGCCGGTCGAAGGCGGAACGGCAGCAATTGCGGGTCGGCTTGATCGGGCCGCAATATTTCGAGACCGTCGGCATTCCCCTCCTTCAGGGGCGCCTGTTGACCGAAGCCGAGATCGTTCACAACGCTCATCTTGCCGTCATTAACGAAGAGCTCCGGAAGCGGTACTTCCTTACCGGTTCCGGCGCGCTGGGCGCGCGGATTCACGTGCCGGGCCTCAAAATCAGCGAACCGGAGATTTTGACGCCTCCGGAGGGCGACCAGTGGTTTGAAGTGGTCGGCGTGGCCGCGACCGCTCGCAATCGCGGTTTGCAGGACCCGGCGGAGCCGGCTATTTACATTCCTTACAACATGGCAACCGTTCCCGGCGCCACATTCCTGCTCAAAACGGAAGTGGAGCCGCTCTCGATCATTCGCGCCGCGCGGGAGCGGGTGCGCTCGGTAGAGGCCGATCTTCCCGTTACCGAAATCCGGACGCTGGAGGAGTATTTGAGCCGTTTCGAGCGGGCCTATCCCCGCTTCAGCATGACCCTGTTCACCGTCTTCGCCGCGCTGGGCCTGCTCCTGGCCGCCTCGGGGCTGTATAGCGTGGTCTCTTTTACGGTGGCTCAGCGCACACATGAAGTCGGCATCCGCATGGCCCTGGGCGCCCAGCGCCGCCATGTGCTTCAGCTTGTGGCCGGCTCCATGACCGCGTTGATCGCTATCGGAACCGCGGCCGGACTCGCCGGCAGCATGGCCTTGAGCCAGGTGATTTCCCGTTTCGTCGAAGGCTGGAATCCGCGCGATCCCGTCGCATACATTGCCGTCGTGGCGGTTGTGGCGTTCACGGGACTGTTAGCCTGCTGGTTCCCCGCGCGGCACGCCATGTCCATAGACCCGATGGCTGCGCTCCGGCACGACTGAGCCGGTGTGCGATTTATGGGCAATCGCCTAATTTGACGCGCGCGGCTTGTGATAGATGGCGTCGCCCACCCGGCGCATCCAGGCTAGTTCATCCTCTGACATCGGGCCGCGGCCGAGCGCCTCCAGGGCATGCTGGAATTGGGCGGCGTCCGCTGGCCCAGTCATGCAGATGTTCACGGCAGGCTGCGTCAGCACGAAGCGATAGCAGTCTCCGGCGGTTGGGACCTTCTCCGTCCGCGGGATGCGCCTATGCCCCAGCAACTGGCGCCAACTTGTGGCTGTGAATGCCACTAAGCCCGGTGGATTCTGCGCGGGCAAAAGCGGGAAGACCTCACTCTCAGCCCCGCGATGAACGGCGTTGTAGCGCACGTGGAAGATATCGAATTCAGGATCGGACGCAAGACGCGGGATCAACGGCCGGTGGTGCGTCGAAATCGCCAGGCACCGCACCAGCCCACGCTCGCGTAGTTTGCGGCAGGCATCCAGAATTCGCGGCGGCACAGGGCGATTCCACATTCCCAACAGCAGGACATCGGTGTAGTCGAAGTGGAGCGCCCGCAAGGCGCCTTCGACGCTTGGGCCCACCAACCCGGCGACCCGCGAATACGATTGCAGCGAGAGCAGGAAGCGGTCTCGGCGCGGTGCAAGCCGGCGCAGTCCCTCGCCAAACTGCTTGCGCCGGAGGCTGCCCCAGTAGAAGTAGTTCACTCCGTGGTCGAAGGCTTGTTCCACCGAGTCTGCAGGCGCGCCGTAGCTGGCGGATAGGCCAAGGCGGCCGACCTCAATGCCCATGCGGCCAAGGACCGCGCGATCAAATGACATTCTCTTGATTGTAGTCCGATGGTCCGCTTCCGGACCTGCAGTCTGCCGCACGGGTTCGTCGGCGACTTCGCCGTGCGTGCGCCACCTCGAGATCTGGCAGTCGAATCCACGCTCGTTGCAAAGTGAACCGGATTGGGTCTAGCACCGGACCGCCGGAGGCAAACGCTCGCCCGCGCTAATCCTTGTCGTCGTCCTTGTCGTCGGATGCCGAAGCCAGACGCCGGCCCAACTGCTCGATTTCTTCTCCCAGCCGGCGGATCGCGCCAATGTGCTTCTTCGGGTGATGCTCGTGGTGCTCGTGGTGCTCGTGCTTTTCCTTCCCACCCTCACGCCGGGGATCGGCCAGACCCAGCCGGAGTTCCTTGATTTCCAACTTCTCGTACTTCAAGCCCTCAACTTCGAGCAGGGTGTACTCCAGGTCATGCCCCTCCTCGCGCTCCTCTTCTTCCTCATGACGGTGGGCGACCTTAAAGAAAAAGGGATCGTAGGAGGGAATTACCGGGTTGATGCCCGTGAGATCGAAGAGTTGGTGCGTGGTGAAGTTGTGGTTCCGCTGGTAGACGACGCCATGGGGAAAGTTGGCAAGGTCGGGCGTATTGTTGCCGCAAAAGACGCCGTAAAAAGTCTTGCCGACGGCGACCAGGCCGGCGTAGTCACCCAGCGGATTCGACGGGTTCAGGGTGGGCCCGGTTCCATTGTCGTCTGGGATATCGGCCAGAATAATGTCCTTGAAACTGGAAAATGCGTCATCGCTGTCGCTGATCTCGAGATGAGTCTGCCATCGGTTGCCCGAGCCCGGATTGTGAAGTTTCTGATAGAAGAAACCCACCTCGCCGTGCGAATTGATGGCTAACTGCGGGTTCGTCGCCTGAACCACCGACCGTAAGTCGCCGCTCCAGGTGGCGCCCGAGTCAGTGGAGCGCCGAACGTGGATGGTGTAGTCGGCGGCGCTGTGTCCGTCCGCCCAGGCTACGTACACGATCCGGCTGTGTCTGGGGTCGACCGCTGCCGTGAGGCTCGAACCGATGCGTTGGTGGCCGAGTAGCGTGCCCAGAGCCGGAATGGTCACACCTTGAACGATGCGGACCCCGGGCAGCGTATCGCCGGGGTCCAGCAGGTTCTGGAATCGACCGGGACCGGCAGCCCAATTGTCGTCGCGCGCTACCACCACGTCGGACGTCACCGTGCCGATGCCAAAACTTCGCCAGCCGAAATAGGCCGCGTAGATGGTGCCGCTGTGGTGGATGGCCGGTCGAATGGAGGGGCCATCCTGGCCTAACGTCGCGCGCGGTTCCACGCGTGCGAAGGCGAAGTTGCCGGGCGGCGGCGGCACGGCATTGACCGAGGTATCCACGGTCGCCGTATTCGGCGGGGAGGTGAAATCGTTGTCGCCGACGTAGACGCGGTCGGTCCCCCCGTGCGTTGCGGCCTCGATATAGGGCTGGTCGTCGAACGGCTTGTTGAGCAGGAGCGTCATCAGACCAGGCGTTGTGAAATTGATCTTGCGGAGAACGTTCAGATCCAAGGTAAAGGCACGGAGAATACCCGCGTAGAGGATGTTGGAATGCGAGGCGAAGCGCAGCGTAATGTCGTTAGTCAGATTCCCGCCGGGTAGAATCACGTTGAGCGCCCAGGTATCTCCACCGTCGGTGGAAACATAGATCGGACCGCTCCCGGAAAGCATCGGGTCTGGGGTGAAGGCCGAGACGGCAATTTGCTTCGGATTGGCCGGGTTAACTGCAATACTCGGCTCGCTATCCATGTTATCTTCCCCGCTGAGGGAATGTGGCATCATATTTACGACTTTGACAAGCATCGAGACTCCTCAGTCAATAGTTATCCCCGGTTGGTAATGAGCGATCGAAGTTGAGTTAGTAAGGTCCGCCCCAACATGGTCAGGCTTTTCGCGCCATACGGCGGATACGGGCGAGTTCCGTCCGCGGCTGGTAATCCAGCGGGTCCAACGCCGTGAGCCCCGGCATGCGCAAACCCGGCCAGCCGCGTTCCTTTTGATCGCGTTGCAGGAACCAGATTCCCTCTTGCCCGGGCTCGAACTTCGGGGACTGGCTCCACGCGATGTCCACGCTTTTCGGGAACAGAATGGTCACCGGCCCCTCGTGCTGACCTTTCTCGACCGATTCCACGGCAATAACCGCTTGCCACCATGCCGGGTCATGTTCCGTGATCGGCATGCGTGCTCCATGCGCGGGGGCCGGCGCGGCGCTTTCGACCTTTCCCACGATCACCAGTTGAGCGAGATCGATCCTCTGCTGGAGGTTCTGGTCCGCCAGTCTCTGATGGGCCTCATCGATCTCTTTCCGCATACCGGTTCGCTCCCGATCCTCCATCCTGCCGACCTCCTGGACGGCGAGGCTCTGTCCGTACAGCCAGCTTGTCGTGAAGAGAATGAGGCGTTCGCCGACCCGCACAGTTGCTGTATCCTTGAACGCGACGGTGATCTCCCTGCCGGCGAAGCCTCCAAGTACCTTTGGCCCACGGAGTACCTCCTCGACTTTAAAAACTCCTACGTTGGGGACGGTCGGGTCAATCGGCATGGTGGTCGCACCCAGCTTCTCGACGCTGCCGGCAACGACGAACTGCGCGGTTCTGATGTGCTCGTCGATCACTCTGTCAGGCATTGGATTCACGCTCCGATCTTTCTTTTTCCGGGCCAGGATGACTCCTCGTTACACAGCCAATTACACAGACTATTGGTTTCCGCCCGATTCCGCTGTGTGCAGTCTCATATCCGCCGTCGCGCCCCTATTCAAATCCGGCAACGGCAGAGTAGCCGACTGTAGCCCTGATTATACTGCGGTCATACTGGAATACAAGACTCAATCAGATGCGCTTCGCAGGACATCGTGCGAACCGGTACAGTGCAGGGCCGGCCCTACCTTCCCACCCGCGACAGCACCTGCCGGATGGCTTCGCGGATGCGCGGATCGTCCGGCGGCGCGGCGGAATCGTTGGCGTGCGGGGCGAAGAGCAGGCCCCTAGCGGCGAATTCCGGCGGCAGCGCGCTATCGCCGCCGAGCGCGACTACCACGACTTGCTTCCCCAGCGCGATGGCCTGCACCGGGTAGGCTCGCGGAGCATCCGAGCGCTGCAGCAGGCCGTGGGTGGGCTCTACCATCTGGAAGGCGGCACGGATCGGGCCGCGGACGGTGACGCCTTCGGTGCAATGGTCGAAAGCAAGCGAGGCGTCTGCGGCCAGCGAGGCCAAACAGTCGGCTCCCTTGGTCACCGAGACGACTGCGCCATTGAACCGGACTAAGGCTGGCGCTATCGCACCCATCGCGGCGCTTATGGCGGTGATCAGATCCTCGGGCTGGGCAGGCCGGAGGCCTAGCCCACGGAGCAACAAGGACGGACGGCCGAGTTCGTAGGATTGCAGTAAACGCGCGGCTACGAAATCGGCAGCGGCCTGAGCGACTGCGAAATCGGCTTCGGCGAACACCGCCCGTCCACCGCGGCGGTCTTCCAACACGAGAGCTTTCGCCTGGCCCGCGGTGGCGACGCCGGCCTGGTATTCCGCGGCCCACAGGCCCGCAGCCAGCAGCAACTCAATAGCGATACAGCCAGCGAGCCTTCTCGACAACCTTCTCGGCATTGGGCAGGAAAGCCTCCTCCAGCGGAGGGCTGAACGGCACCGGCGTATCGGGTGCCGTCACCCGCAGGATCGGCCCGTCCAGATACTCGAACACCGACTCCGTGATGGTGGCGGCCAGTTCGCCCGCCATGCCGCCCGTGCGCGTGTCCTCGTGCAACAGAAGCACCTTCGACGTTTTGCGCGCGCTGGCGCACACCGTCTCGCGGTCCAGCGGGACCAGCGTCCGCAAGTCCACCACTTCCACCGACGCGCCTTCTTCGGCCAGTTTATCGGCCGCCTCCAGCGCCACCCAGACCATCGCGCCGTAGGTCACGATGCTCAAGTCGCGGCCCTCGCGCACCACTTTGGCCTTGCCGATCGGCACCGTGTACTCCTCGGCCGGCAGGTCCTCTTTAATGCGGCGGTAGAGGCCCTTGTGTTCGAAGTAGAGCACCGGGTCGTTATCGCGGATGGCCGATTTGATCAGTCCCTTGGCATCGTACGCGGTCGCCGGGCAGACCACTTTCAAGCCGGGCGTGCGCACGAACCACATCTCGGGATTCTGCGAGTGGAACGGCCCGCCGTGAATCCCGCCGCCCGAGGGCGACCGCACCACCATCGGCACCGGCGCGTTCCAGCGGTAGCGGCACTTGGCGGCGAAGTTCACAATCTGGTCGAAGCCGCAGGATATGAAGTCGGCGAACTGCATCTCCGCCACCGGCCGCAGCCCCATCAGTCCCGCGCCGATGGCGGCGCCCACGATGGCGGCTTCGGAGATCGGCGTGTCCACCACGCGCCGCTCGCCGAAGTGCTCGATGAACCCCGCGGTCACTTTGAAAGCGCCGCCGTACACGCCGATGTCTTCGCCGATCAGGAAGACGTTGGGGTCGCGCTCCATTTCCTCCCACAGGCCTTCCCGGATGGCTTCCAGATAGGTGGTCGGCATATTTTACGGGTTCTCGTAGACGTCGTCCAACACCGTGGCCGGATCCGGATAAGGGCTCTGTTCGGCCCAAGCCACGGCGTCGTCCACCTCCTGGATCACGGCCGCGCGCGCGGCCGTGATCCAGGAGGTGGACGACGCCGTGGCTTGGGCCGAACAGAGCCCTTATC
>Ga0075019_10000502_pt1 | contig 22480 bp, 19 predicted proteins | sample ColStrG_CSR_2013_FD_71473 | JGI IMG/M metagenome (GOLD analysis project Ga0075019, IMG submission 71473) | Freshwater sediment microbial communities in response to fracking from Pennsylvania, USA - Cold Stream Run_MetaG_CSR_2013 | ecosystem: Environmental > Aquatic > Freshwater > Creek >...
TTGGGGAAAGCTTGAGGCTCACGGGCCCAAGTTTATTATTGAAAGTGATGCGTCTATTGTCGCTCCATTGATGTTTGGATATGTCTTGGGCTGGTAAAGGGTCGGCCTCCTTGTATTTCAGACTTCCAGGATTCGTATTTAGCTTGAGGCGGATGTGTACTTCGACAGTCCGAATTTCCAGAAGCGGTGGGTGCCGTAGAGCAAGACTGCTGACCAGATCGTGGCCCAGGCCAGCCAACGCCAATCAAAGTCGACAAGAATGAGATCTGCTGGCAGAGCGGCTATCAAAGCCATCGGCAAAAGAGTTCTCAATATCAGCTTCAGCCAGTTGGGATAAATTCCGTCAGGTCGCATTCCCAGGCGATAGATCTGATACCACGCAAATTGCAGATTGTCGGTCCGAGCAAAGATCAAAGCCAGGGTAGCGATGAAAAAGCGCATCGCATACAAGCTGATGAGGCCCGCAGGAATCAAAATCACCAGGCTCGCGTAGCGCCAAGCGGAAATTGCCATGGGATAAGCCGCAATGGCCCAAGTCAGAAAGCTCAATCCAATCACCAGATTTGTAAAAAGTGAGGCCGAGACTTTTTGCAGGCTGACCATGAACTGAGAATTGATGGGTTTGGTCAACAGCAGATCCAGATCGCCTTTGCGTATTTTTTCCGTCATCTGATCCAAATTTTCGTTTAGCATGATCATGTAAAAGGCATCGGTTACGAAAAGAAGTCCAAGGAAGACGCGAATTTGCGGCAAGGTCCAGCCGCCAATTTGTTTTGTGTGATCATAGAGAACCTCAAATGCCAGAATCTGCGTCGCATACCAAATCACATCCGTGAGCACGCGAAACAGAAAGTTGGCGCGATATTCCAAATCGGCGATGAATCCTGTGCGCACAAAACTGAAATACAAGGAGAGGTATTTTTTCATGCGCCCGTACCGACGTAAGTTCGGAGACCTTTGCGCCAAAGAAACCGCGCTAGACACGCCACTCCTGCCAAACTGACCACCTGCACTTGAGCGGCCTGCCAGACTTGATCGATTGCAATACGACCGGTGAGGTAACCGACGGGAATGTAGACTCCACTGGCGAAGGGGAGATGCACCAAAAAGTTGTGCCATCCCGGAGGGAACAAGTCGAGAGGAAGAATTTCACCGGACAGCACTGCGAGGGTCAGATTCTTGGCGACACTCAAGCCGGTGATGCGTGTCAGATGGAATGCAAAGGTCGCGACACAAAAGCTCAAGAGATAAAGAAAGAACATGTAAAATGCAGCCGTCAAAAGGGCCAAAGGCAGTCTGGACCAGAAGACTGGAAAGTCAAAAATCAAACAGACACCAATAGGAACACAGAGTGACGCCGCAGTGACGATCAATTTGTAGCCTAAAAACTGGGACAAGTAAGATTCAAAAAAGCTAATGGGTCGGACTAAGAGTGAGTTCAATGAGCCCGATTCAATTTCATTGATCATGCGAAATTCATACATCCAGTTTGTCGTCAGGCGGGCGACGAACGACGACCAAATCACGTAACTGAGGTATTGATTGCGAGTAAACCCAGCAAAGGTCTCGCTGCCCTGAAGTTGAAAGAGCGCAAGCCACAGAGTGGATTCAACAAGCACGGTCAGAATCGGTTGCAGGAGAGCATCGACCGCAAAATTGAAACGGTATTCAATATTGCTCAAGATGCCCAAGCGAGCAAAGGCCCAGTTTCGACGCCACGTTCTTTTGCAAATTGCGGCCACAGTTTTCATTGTTGGGCTTGGCCTTGAGATTCGGTGAGAAAATGGTGAATCACATCTTCAAAATCAACCTCGAGAATTCGCAGATCGCACAGGCCCGGCCTTTGCGTGATCGCTTGCATCAGCGCGGGGATCTCATTTTCAGGAGCTTCCAATTGAAAAGTCTGAGTGCCGGTCGGGAAGACCGTTTGTGACAGTGTCCATGGTGATGGAATGCCTTCGCTCAGCGTGAAGGCGATTTTCTGTTTGGCCAACGATTTACGGGTGAAGTCCTCGACGGTTCCGTTGTAAACAAGATTTCCTTTGCTGATCAGAAGCAGCTGGCTGGCCAGAGACGCAATGTCGTCCATGTAATGGCTGGTGAGAATCACGGTGGGAGCTTTGTCTGCGACATAGGCCGAGAGAAACTTGCGAATTGTGGCTTGCGCCACGATGTCCAAGCCAATGGTGGGCTCATCCAAAAAGAGAATTCGAGGCTGGTGCAAAAGTGCGCCGATCAGCTCCATTTTCATCCGCTCGCCAAGAGACAAACGGCGCAGCTGAATTTTCAGAACATGATGACAGTCCAGCATTCGGGCCAGATCCTCTGCTCGCCCCAGGGCAGTGATTTTTGGAAGGTCGTAGATGTCCGCCAAAAGGCGAAAGCTGTCCATGGGACTGATGTCCCACCAAAGCTGATTTTTTTGACCCAAAAGAATACTCATTTGTCGAAGGTAGGCGTTGTTGCGCTCCCAGGGTGTGAACCCCAAAACTTGCGCTTGGCCCGAGCTTGGGTAGATCAAGCCCGACAGTATTTTCAGCAAAGTGGTTTTGCCGGCACCGTTGGCACCCACCAAACCAACGATACGTCCGGACGGAATTGTCAAATCCGTCGCAGCCAGTGCGACTCTGTCTTCAAACTTCCGTTTGTAAAAGCCCTCGAGGCTGCCCCAGAATCCTGGTTGTTTCTGGTAGGTGCGAAAGGTTCGTGACAAGCCGCGAGTGGACAGCGCAATGCCATCCGGAAGCACAGGGTTGCTCATTTCAATTCCCGATCACTTCTTGGATTTCGGGAAAAAGCTCCCGCAAGCGGACTTCAATGCCTTGCTTGAGGGTGACACTTTTGCTGGGACAGCCCGAGCAAGCGCCCTTGAATTTCAACATCAGCTGGCCATTTGCAAAATCAATAAAATGGACGTCGCCACCGTCAAAGGCCAAAGCCGGACGGATTTCACGGCTGAGAACAGTTTTAATTTGGCGAACCAGGTCCGAGTCCGTCGGCAAAGGTTGTTGCCCGTCACTTGGCTGAGGTGAATCTGCGAGTTCTTCAAAAAGCGGCAGCCCCGCCAGAATGTGTTCCAGGAGCATGTTCCCAAGGGGTTTGGCCAACACGTCCCATTCCACCCAATCCTGTTTGGTCACAGAAACAAAGTCGGGTCCCAAAAGCACACTTTGGGTCCACGGAAAGCCGAACACTTTGGCTGCCAAAGGCGAGGTGTCGGTTTCGTGGACCGCCAAATACTCCACAGGTGTCGCCACAAAGGGCCTGGCACCTTGAAAACGAAACACCAAAGAGGCCGGGCTCGGTGTCGGCTCTATTGTAAGCTCGATTGTCCGCTCAATTGGGTGGTTGTTTGCTTTTGAAAGGGCGTCAGAAGACATGGCGATGTTATGCGTCCAGCCACGGTGGGAGTCAACGGAAAGCCTTGATTTGTCTGCGAAACGACAATAACTTCGGCCGAGTTTCTCCATCCCTCTTTCGGTTTTAGAAAGGAAGTTCAGATGACTCCTCGAGTACGTGAAATTCTCAGTTGGTATGGTTCGGACAACCCAGGTACGCTCGCCAATTTGGCGCGAGTCATGAACCACGGTCGCCTTCGTGGGACAGGGAAGATGGTGATTCTGCCAGTCGATCAAGGTTTTGAGCACGGTCCGGCCCGGTCGTTTGCGAAAAATCCAAATGGCTATGACCCCAGCTATCACATCGAGTTGGCGATCGAGTCTGGTTGCAACGCCTATGCGGCACCTCTTGGTTCTTTGGAAGCGGTTGCGCGCGACTACGCGGGTGAAATTCCTTTGATCTTGAAAATTAACAACTCCGACACTCTGTTTTCCAACAAGGCGCCGATTTCAGCGCTGACCTCCAATGTTGAGGATGCCTTGCGCTTGGGCTGTGCGGGAATCGGATTCACGATTTACCCTGGTTCTGCCGATCGCAAGCCGATGTATGAAGAGATCCAGCGTGCGTCTCAGGAGGCCAAGCGCCACGGCCTGGTTGTTGTTGTGTGGTCGTATCCACGCGGCGAGCAGTTGAGCAAAGAAGGCGAAACGGCGATCGATGTCATTGCTTACGGTGCACAAATTGCCGCACAGCTTGGCGCCCACATTATCAAAGTGAAGCCTCCCACAGCTCATATCGAGCAGGAGGCGGCTCGCAAAGTGTATGAGTCGCAAGGCATCCGGGTTTCCACTCTGGCAGACCGGACTCGACACGTGATTCAGAGCTCATTTGCAGGCAAGCGCATTGTCATTTTCAGTGGGGGTGAACCCAAAACCACAGCTGACCTTTTGCAAGAGGTCAAAGATCTTGCGCAGGGTGGAGCGTTTGGCAGCATTATGGGCCGAAATGCGTTTCAGCGACCAAAAGCTGAGGCCATCGAGCTTCTGCATCACGTGCAAGACGCATTTTCGGGCACCAAGCTTTAAAGTGCAGACCATCAATTCAATCGGCGCCAAGGTTTTTCTGTTGGCGCTCATTTTGGGTGGGTGTCAAAGTCCACCCACAAAACTCTTTGACGATTCCAAAGTTCGCGATCAGGAGCGCAGGGCCTTGCCTGAGGACGTCGTCGTCTTGGATGCACGCCCGGATTTTGAATTTTCCACATCGCACGCTCCCGGTGCAATCAGTGTTCACTGGCAGGACTTTTCGCAAAGTGAGTCACCGTTTTTGGGTGAGCTCGACACAGACCTGTTTGTGCATGCCAGGCGTTTGTCGCGGTATGGAATTCGGCCCTACACTCCGGTTTTGGTTCTGGGGCGTGGTCTTGCGGGTGAAGGTGAGGAGGGGCGGCTCGTTTGGACTTTGCGGGTCATGGGTCTGAAAGATGTGTCTTATCGGACGGTGGGGAGTTATTTGCAAAAAGCGACTCGAGAACCTTCACCCGCTCCAAAAGAGGTCGCTCTTTGGAAGCCCGAGCTTGATGAATCGTTGGTCGTAAACAGAGAGTTATTTGTCGGCAAGGTCATGCAACCGGTGGGTCCCGAGCGACCAGTGGTCATCGATGTGCGACCTGAATCAGAATACCTAGGGCGTGTGCTCAGTGCAGGCTTGAAGCAGGTGACGCCAGATTTAGGAGCTCTCAATATTCCTTGGACCCAATTTTTGACCCGCAGTGGAGAACCGCAGCTGTCGATCGCCAACAAGTTGGAAGCTCTTGGTATTACAAAATCAAAATTAATTTATGTCATCGATACCGCGGGAGTTCGTTCAGCGGCCGTCACGGTCGTTTTGCGTGACCTGGGTTTTGCCAAAGCCGCCAATTTTGCAGGCGGATATCTCGAGCTTCTTAGTCAGCCTGTCGGCCATTGACGTCGACTTCAATGAGTCGCAGGTTTGCGAAGTGCCTGGAACTCACCATCACTGAGTTTGGATTCGGCGATTTGCTTCCGCAGACAGCTCAAACGATCGGCATCATTGAGATCCGTGGGGAAACACGCTTCCAGTTTTTTGGGATTGATTTTGGCAGTCTGACCGACCTCGAGGCACTGCCAAAACGAGTCGTCCTCGAATTGGTGTTGGCACAGGCCTGCCAAATAAGAATCGGGTTTCATTTTTTGAATTTTTTCTTGGCAACTTTTTTGCTCAACCGAAGTGACGAATCGATCGCACAAAGTCACAGGATTGATCGAATCGATGGCCCAAACTAAAAGTGGCACGAGCAGAATCGCAAGGAGAGTTTGTTTCATGAGGCTGCCTTCAATTTAAAAAGAACTGAGTGGAGTGCTTTCAGCATGTCGGGGTCATATCGACCCGCGAGCTTCTCTTTCATCAAAGTCACTGCGTCCAAGGGTGACATTGGAACGTTGTAAGACCTCTGTGTTGTCATCGCATCGTAGGTGTCCGTGATCGCGACGATCCGCCCAAAAGGATGAATTTCGGGAGCCGTCAACTGCTGGGGGTAACCGTTCCCTAAAAAAGACTCATGATGTTCAAAACACGCGGCTTTGACTGCGTCCGAGACTTTTTGATCATTCAAAAGCGCCAAGCCAAATTGGGGGTGCTTCTGCATCTGCGACCACTCAGGATCTGAAAGTGGACCTTTTTTCGTCAAGATATCAAGACTGACCTGGCGTTTTCCGACATCGTGAAAAAGGGCACCAAGTCCCATTTCTTCCAGCTCCAGTTTGCGGAAGCCAACGGCCTCGGCAAGGCCCAACGAATAAACGGCGACGTCAAGTGAGTGGTTGTAAGTGTAGAAATCATGACCCGAAAGAGAAATCAGATTGGCCATGGCCTCGGGCTCGGCCTGCATGAACTGGATAAATTCTCGAATCATCGGACGCGAGTGCTCCAGCGCCGTGCTGATATCTGGATTTTCGTAAAGCTCTTCCATCAGAGTCATCGACGAATCCCGTAGGACGGTCGCTTTTTGGAAAACCGAGAGATCCTTCGACAGCATCTGCTCATGGACATAGTTTTTGTACATGGGTCGGTCGAGTTCCCGAACCAAGAAGTGATCCCCCGAATCTTTCTGGGAAAGCGCACTGATTTTTTCTTGTGTCAGGTGATCACCCGCGCGCAAATAAATAATGTGCTGTTGACCAAGTCGCAACAGCAGATCAAAAGTCAAAGGCTTGCCGGGGATCAAGGTTGTGACTCGCACCTTGAAAAATGACTGTGATTCCATCACCTCTATTCTGCCAGGTTTGTGAAAATTTGAAAGTCGAGGTGACAGAAAAATACATCTCGGATTCCGAGACCTGCAAATCGTGACACATTCAAGCTCGACCAAGGGCTTGAGGTTGACCCAAAACCAGGCACCGCTTAATGTACCGCCATGGAAATCGACGAAAAAAAGCGAATTCGACCGCCGCTCCATTTTGGCACAGATGTGATGTATCTGAAGGGAGTCGGGCCCAAGTTGGGAGCGCTCATGAATAAGCGCGGGTTGCGGACAGTCAGTGATCTTTTGCATTACTATCCGCGCGCCTTTGAAGATCGTCGGGCCGCGCGGAATATTGGAACTTTGCGCGCCGATGATATTGTCAGTCTCAAAGCGCAGGTCGTGAAGGTGTCGTCTTTTAACATGGGACAGTCGAAGCGGAAAATTTACGATGTGCTGATTCGCGATTCTTCTGGCCAAATTCACTGCAAGTTCTTTCGAGTGCCGTACCGTGGTTATTTCGAGCGATTTTCCGTGAACACGGAAGTTCGAGTGATCGGCAAAGTGACTGACTATCGCGGTCGGTTGGAATTTCACCATCCCGATCTGCGGGATCTGGAAGGCGAAGAAGAGCTCCACGATGATTTGATTCCGCTGTATGTGGAGATTGAAAATATCAACAGCAGTCGGATCTTGCGATTGCTGCGGCAGATTCTCAATGAGCTTCCGATTGCCGCCTGGCCGCCGGAAGCCTTGCCACAGGTTCTGCGGCAGGAGCTGGGACTGGTGACCCTGCAGCAGGCCCTGCAGAGCATTCATCAGCCTTCTGCCGAGCAGGCGACGCTGTACCATGACCTCAAATCGGCGGCGCATCGGCGGCTGATCTTCGACGAGTTTTTTTGGTTGGAGCTTTTTCTGGCCGCGAAGAAATCCGGACTGAGCAAGGAGTCTGGCTTGCCGATTCCCTTCGCGGGAAACCACATCCACAAGCTGATGCAAAGTTTGCCGTTCGCGCTGACTCAGGCGCAGCAAAGGGTCTTGGGTGAAATTCGACAAGATCTTGCGGCCCCACATCCGATGAATCGCCTCGTGCAGGGAGACGTCGGCAGTGGCAAAACGCTTGTCGCCCTCGCCGCCGCCGCCCATGCCGCTGAGCACGGCTTTCAAAGTTGCCTGATGGTGCCAACTGAAATTCTAGCCGAGCAGCATCTGAAAGGGGCCGAGCGTTACCTGGCGCCCTTGGGTTTGCGAGTGGCGCTTCTGACCGGAGCGGTCAAGCCGGCTCAGCGCAAAGAACTTTTGCAGCAAATGTCGACTGGCGAAATTGATCTTTTGATTGGGACGCACGCGCTCATAGAAGATTGGGTGCAGCCCCAAAATTTGGGTCTGGTCATAATCGACGAGCAGCACCGCTTTGGAGTCGCGCAACGTGGTCTTTTGAAAAGCAAGGGTGTTTCGCCTCATTTTCTTTTGATGACGGCGACACCGATTCCCCGAACTCTGGCGATGACAGTTTATGGGGATCTTGATGTGTCCGTCATTGACGAGATGCCGCCGGGGCGCAGTCCCATTCAGACACGCGTGATTTTCGAAAACAAACGGCCTGAAGCTTTGGACTTTCTGTATCAGCAAATTCAGCGGGGACGGCAGGCTTATTTGATTTATCCTCTGGTTGAAGAAAGCGAAAAAATGGATCTTAAAAATGCGGTCGATGAGTTTGAAAAACTCAAAGCGCATTTTCCCGATTTGCGGATTGGTCTTCTCCATGGCCGGATGAAGCCGGATGAAAAAGATCAAGTGATGCAGCAGTTTCGTTCAGGCGAGCTGCAAATCCTGGTCAGCACCACCGTCATTGAGGTCGGCGTCGATGTCGCCAATGCCAATCTGATGATCATCGAACACGCCGAACGCTTTGGTTTGTCACAGCTGCATCAGCTGCGTGGTCGAGTCGGACGAGGTCAGCACAAAAGTTTCTGTGTGCTGATCATGGGGCATGCCGTAAGTGAGGAAGCGCGAGAGCGCACTCGCTTTATGGAGCAGTCGAGTGATGGTTTTAAAATTGCCGAATTTGACCTCCAGATGCGTGGTCCCGGTGAATTCTTAGGAACACGGCAGTCTGGATTGCCTGGCTTTCGGATGGCCAATTTGGTTCGCGACGTTGCCATTCTTCAAGAGGCCCGCCAAGCGGCTTTCGCGATTTTGCACAAAGATCCGCAGCTGACCAAGCCCGAGCATGCGATTCTGCGCACTCAGCTTTTAGCCGCCCATGGTCCAGTTGCTTTGGCGGGAATTGCATAACGCGATTCTGTAAACAAAATACACTTGGACATCGCGTGACAGGTTGTGGTGCGATTTTGTCGAACATGAAAATTTTGTCATTGCCCAAGGAGGGGACATGATACTGTCGCAATCTTCTCGCAGCCAAAGATCAAACGGCCCGCTCGGCGCATCGTTGTGGATCACATTTTTTTCGTCTGTGCTGATCTCAGTTCTGTCGTTGCCTGTTGAGGCTGGAACAGAATTGAAATTGGTTCAGGGCACAATCGATCCGACGGTGATCGAAAGTGCGACAGACCTTGAAGGCTCTGGTCCGCGAGAATTCGTCATTCAGTGGTCGCAATCGATCACCGAGCAGGACAAGCAAGAGTTGCAAATTCTGGGTGTGATGCCTCTTCGTTACTTGCCAGATGACGCGTTGATAGTCCGCGGCGAAATCCATGATGTGCATGTGTTCCTCTCGAACCACCCGCGAGTTCGAGCTGTGGTGTCCTATCAACCCGCTTGGAAGCGTTCGCTTCAGCTGCAGCCGGCCAGTGTTTTTTCGACTCACTTGCGCAACAATTTCACGATCACAGTTTTTTTTGAAAATGAGCGCGAGCAGATTCTGGAGCGTATTCGAGAGCTGGATCCGCAACTTCAGGTTTTGCAGTCACAAGGGCGAACAGTCATTCTGAACACATTGGTCAATTCGATTCCTGCGATCAGTGGATTGGTGGGGATTGAGTTCATTGATCCGATGAGCGAGATTCACACTTTGAACATGAAATTGAATCTGAAGGACAATCCACCGGCGCCGAGTGGCAATTATCAAGATTTGACTGGATATGAATCGGGATCCAAAGTCCTGAATTTGGATTCGGCGTGGCGCTTGGGTTATTTTGGCGCAGGCCAAATTGCAGGGATGGCTGACACGGGCTTGGATGCTGGCAGCATCAACGGAGTCGATGCGGATTTTAAGGGCGCAATTCATTCGGGCTATGCCAAAGGAATTGGAGCCAAGGACTGGTCCGATCCCATGGGGCATGGAACGCATGTGGCGGGCTCTGTGGTCGGTCGTGGTGTCATTTCTGGCGGTAAAATCGTGGGTGGTGCCAACCAGGCCCAGCTTGTGGTTTCTGGTATGTGGTCACCGATCGTCGACAATTTGACCGTCCCGCCGCAACTCGCGGATTTGTTTGCTCCCGCCTATTCAGACGGGGCGCGCATTCACACCAACTCCTGGGGAGCTGCCGCCAATTTTGGTGCCTATGACAATATGGCTCAGCAGGTGGATGAATTCATGTGGGAGCATCCTGACTTTTTGATTCTGTTCGCAGCTGGCAACAGCGGCGTCGATCACGACAAGGATGGTCGCATCGATCCCAACTCGATTGGCTCGCCTGGTACCGCGAAGAACTGTGTGACAGTGGGTGCGTCCAAGAACTACGTCCTCAAGGGCGGGATCCAAAAGAAAATTTCAGATTTAAAAGCCGCGCCCACGGATTGGTCGACGGAGCCGATTTGGAGCAGCTCATTGTCGGAAAACCCTCAGGGTTTGGCGATGTTCTCCTCTCGTGGCCCCACGCAGGACAATCGCGTGAAGCCTGATGTGGTCGCGCCTGGCACCAACGTTCTTTCAACTCGCTCACACATTCCCGGTGCGGAATTGCTTTGGGGTGCCTACAACGACGACTATTTGTGGTCTGGTGGCACTTCGATGGCCACGCCCGTGGCCGCAGGATTTGCGACTGTGGCACGAGAAATCTTAGCCAAGAAATATGGCGTGAAGGCGCCCTCGGCAGCTCTGCTAAAGGCTGTCCTCCTGCACACGGCAAAGGATCTTTACCCCGGACAATTTGGCCTGCGGGCGCAGGGGCAAGAACTTCTCACCGTTCGTCCCAACAATGATGAGGGATATGGCCGCTTGGACATGAATGGCCTCCTGGGGCTGGGTTCCGATGCCAAATTTATCGACCACACAGAAGGTTTGGGAGAAGGCGAAACTCTGACGCAAAGTTTGGATGTTCCAGCGGGGAAAACGCTGATGGCCAACATTGTTTACACAGACGCACCAGGAACCCCTGCAGCAGGCGCCGCTCTGGTCAACGATTTGGATCTCTCGATTGTCGCTCCAGATGGTCAGATTTCGGCAGCAAATGACCATGTGAACAACGCTGAAATTGTTAATGCGACAAGTCATGGAGGAGTTTTTCGTGTCCAAGTGAAAGGATTCAAAGTCCCTATGGGTCACAACGGCAAACAGCCCTTTGCTTTGGTGATCAGCACTTATTGAGGTCTAAAGCCTTGTTTTTAGGCAGCAAAGCCCTAGCTTCTGGGGTGCAAAGCCACTTTGAGAAAGGTGGCTTTGTTGCATTTGAGGGGGTAAAAAATGCACATCAGGATCGGAACTTCTCTAGTTTAATTGATAACTTGTGTCATTTTTGATATATCTCCTCTGCTTCAATGTGGGTTTCTAGGGGTACATCGATTTTCCAGAGGTGTGAATGAAGTCAAAACCAGGTGCTAAAACCGTGATTCCGACTCAGGATTTAAGCAAAGTGACTTTCCAGGTCGGCGATCACGCTGTTTATCCGGGGCATGGAGTGGGGCAGATCGTGGCCGTTGAGACCAAAGAGATCATGGGTAAAAAGTTTGATTTTTATATTTGCCAGATTCTGGAAACCGGCATGAAAGTCATGATTCCCAAAAATAACGTCGCTTCTGTCGGCTTGCGGCCAATTATTTCGCGCGAGGAAGCTTCAAAAGTCATCGATATCTTGAAAGTCACAGAAGTCAAAATCGACAACCAAACCTGGAATCGTCGATATCGCGAGTATATGGAAAAGATCAAAACCGGATCCGTCTATGAGATTGCGGAAGTTTTGCGCGATCTGTTTTTGTTGAAAGTCGACAAAGAACTGTCATTTGGTGAGAAGAAAATGCTCGACACTGCGCGAGGCCTTTTGATGAAAGAGCTCACTCTGGCGGTCAAAACTGAAGAGTTGGCAAAAGAGCTCGAAGTCAAAGCGATCTTCGGTCTTTAAGGCTGAAGACGTCCTTCCCAGATCATTCTGCATTTGTTAGGCTCAAGTCCTTCTGAAAGAGGGGCTTGTCATGACTGCCAACACCAGCACTTCAAATATTCGTGTGCGATTTGCACCCTCTCCGACGGGCTATCTTCACGTCGGCGGAGCACGTACGGCCCTTTACAATTATCTCTTTGCCCAAAAAATGGGTGGGAAGTTCATCCTCCGTATTGAAGACACCGATATTTCACGATCGACGGATGAGTCGCTCCGCATGGTGATTGATGATCTCAAATGGCTGGGTTTGAATTGGGATGAGGGTCCCGATCCCCGAACCTTGGCGGACATTGGTGACAAAGGTCCCTATCGGCAAAGTCGCAGACTGGACATCTACAAAAAATATGCAGATGAACTTTTGGCGCAAAACAAAGCGTATTACTGTTTCCTGACGGATGCGGAAATCGATGCGCAAAGGGAAGCACTCGTGAAGGCCGGGAAGCCTCCTCATGTCGAGAGTCCCTATGCTGAGTGGTCACCCGAGCAAGCGCAAAAGAAAATTCAGGAGGGCGGAAATCCCGTTGTGCGATTTCGGACGAAACACCTGCGCACAGATTATGTCTTTCGTGATCTTGTGCGTGGGGAAGTGCATTTTCCATCTGACATGGTCGGAGACTTTGTTCTTCTGCGCAGTGGTGGAATGCCAGTTTACAACTTTTGCAATGTCATCGACGACTTCCTCATGGAAATTTCCCATGTCCTTCGAGCCGAAGAGCATCTTCCCAACACTTTGCGCCAACTGATGATCTATGAAGGGCTGGGCTGGAAAGCGCCGCAATTTGGCCATTTGTCCCTTGTTTTGGATGAAGATCGCAAGAAACTGTCCAAGCGCAAAGGGGCCACCAGTTGTCACGAATTCAAAATGGAAGGTTATCTTCCAGATGCGCTCAACAATTTCATAGCGCTTTTGGGCTGGTCCAATCCTGACGGCAAAGAGATCATGTCGATGACCGAAATGCGCGACAGCTTCGGTACGGACCGCCTGCATCCCGCAGGTGCGGTTTTTGATGCGGTGAAACTGAAATGGGTCAATGCCAGTCATTTGCGGGCTTTGCCGAACTCAGTGCTTTGGCGATTGATCGCACCCTTCCTGGCGCGAGAGCACATGCAGCTGCCGGAAGATCCAAAATGGCAAGAAGCCAGTGTCGAAGTTTTCAAGTCCTCGATGGAAACCTTGGTCGATGCGATCGAACTGTATCGACCCTTGGTTGATGCGAGTTTTGTTGTGCAGCCAGAAGGTCTCGAGGTTTTGCGCTGGGAGCCTTCCAAGGCGGTTTTGCTTGCTTGGCAAGAGCTTTTGCAAGCAGAGACCGATGACAGTCTGACAGGTGAAAAATTTTTGGCACTTCAGGAGCTAGTCAAAACCAAATCGGGTGCCAAGGGGAAAAATCTTTTTCAGCCGATGCGAGTCGCAGTGATCGGGAAGCCACATGGCACGGAACTGAAAATTTTGGTTCCACTCCTCAAGAGAAAATCCTTGTTGATGCGAGCGAAAATTTGCCTGGAGCAATTGGGGTAAAATGAGCATTCAGATTCTCAATACGCAGTCAGGTCTCAAGGAGATTTTTGCGCCGAGGAATGCCCCGGAAGTGAAGATGTACTGCTGTGGGCCGACCGTCTATGACCTTTTGCATGTGGGGAATTTTCGTGGCGCAATTTTTTTCAATCTTGTCCGCAATTGGCTTGAGCATCGTGGTTATAAAGTAAAATATATTTATAACTACACCGATGTCGACGATAAGATTATCAATCGTGCTAAAGAGCGCAGGGTTCCACCGCAGGAGCTGGCACAGAAATATATAGTTGAATTTGAAGCTGATTTTGCGCGGCTGGGGCTGCGTCGTCATGATGCCAATCCAAGGGTCAGTGAGACAATGCCTGGCATCGTCGCGATGATTCAAGAGCTGATCGACAAAGGTCAGGCCTATGCGACCGAAAATGGTGATGTTTGGTATTCAGTAAAGTCCTTTCCTCAGTATGGAAAACTCAGTCATCGCAATCCGGATGATTTGCGTTCGGGAGAGCGAATTGAGCCCGATCCCCACAAGCGTGACAGTTTGGACTTTGCACTTTGGAAGCACGCCAAAGAAGGTGAACCCTTCTGGCCGGCGCCGTGGGGCAAGGGCCGCCCCGGTTGGCACATCGAGTGTTCCGCGATGGCAAGGCAGTATTTGGGAGAGCAGGTCGACATTCATGGCGGTGGTTTGGATCTGCTGTTCCCGCACCACGAAAACGAGATTGCCCAGAGCGAAGGTTGTCATCACAAAGAGTACGTGAAGTACTGGATGCACAACAACATGATCAATTTTGCCGGTGCGAAGATGTCGAAATCCTTGGGCAACGTCTTCACCGCGCGATCTTTCATGGACACCTACCATCCTGAAATCTTGAAATATCTGATGTTGGCATCTCATTACCGCTCAGTGACCGACCTGTCGGAGGCGAATATCGAGCATGCCGTCAAGGCCCTCGCGCGGATCTATTCGTGCTTGGCTCTGGCCGAACAAGTTGTGGGCAGCACGGAATCCCTGACAGAAGCTCAGGCTCGGGACCTCAATCCCGAATGGGCGAAACTGCTCAGCCAAGCCGAGGCCGAAATTGCGACGGCAATGGATGATGATTTCGCAACTCCACAGGTCATGGCACGACTGTTCGAAGTGGTGCGGCAGTTCAATGCGGATGTGAAGTCGAAGTGGATCCCGGGCCGAGCGGCAGCTCCGAAGTCCGTTTCTGCTGCACTGTTGTTTCGAAACTTCGTTCGCCAGCAGGGCCAGTGGATGGCGCTTTATCAAGAGTCACCGGCGGGATTTTTACAAACCCTGGACAACATGCTGCTGCTGTCTTTGAAAATTTCTCGAGAGACTGTGGAGGCTCTTGTCCAGGACCGCTGGGCGGCCAAGCAAGCGCGTGATTTTCCGCGAGCGGATCAGCTTAGAGATCAACTGGTTAAAATGGGAATTTCAGTGATGGACACGGCGACGGGTTCGCAATGGGAAGTGGCCAAATGAGTGACGAGGCCGCGCTGATTCAACCCAAAACTCTCCAGACGCGAAAGGGCCGCAATGTGCGGTCGTTCCAATTGCAAACCGATATGAAGCCGGCTGGAGATCAACCGCAAGCGATTGCTGAGTTGCTCCAAGGTGTGAACTTGGGTTTGAAACATCAAACACTTCTGGGAGTCACGGGTTCGGGCAAGACTTTCACAATGGCCCAAGTGATTCAAAATCTGAACCGACCCGCCTTGGTTATGGCTCACAACAAAACCTTGGCGGCGCAGTTGTATTCGGAATTCAAAGAACTTTTTCCTCGCAATGCCGTCGAGTACTTTGTCAGTTATTACGATTACTATCAGCCCGAAGCCTATATCCCATCCACCGACACCTACATCGAGAAAGACTCGGCGATCAATGAGCAGATTGATCGCATGCGGCACTCTGCGACTCGGTCCTTGTTCGATCGGAGGGATGTCATCATCGTCAGTTCAGTCAGTTGTATTTATGGACTGGGAAGCCCCGAGGTCTACGAAGGCATGATGGTGCATCTGATCGTCGGCGCGGAAATGCGACGTGATCATTTGCTACGTGAATTGGTGCGTATCCAGTATCAGCGAAACAATGTGGATTTTCATCGCGGGACCATTCGCGTGCGCGGTGACGTTGTCGAAGTGTTTCCACCTTATGAAGAAAATCGCGCACTGAGAGTCGAATTTTTTGGTGATTTCATAGAAAATCTCAATTGGGTGGATGCTTTGACCGGTCAGGTTCTCGAAGAGCTGGATCAAGTAGGTGTTTATCCGGGGTCTCACTATGCGACACCTGAAGACTATTTAAAAAAAGCTGTCGCGAACATCCGCGATGAATTGCGTGAGCGGCTGCAGGCTCTGCAGAAAGACATGCGCCTGCTGGAAGCGCAAAGGCTTGAGCAGCGGACCCTTTACGATATTGAAATGATCGAGCAGATGGGTTTTTGTCAAGGTATTGAAAACTACTCTCGGCACCTGACGGGGCGGGGAGCCGGGGCGCCGCCGCCGACACTTTTGGAGTATTTCCCGAATGACTTCATCACTTTTGTGGACGAGTCCCACGTGACCTTTCCGCAAATCGGTGGAATGTACCGTGGCGATCGCGCACGAAAAATGAATTTGGTTGAGCACGGTTTTCGCCTGCCTTCGGCCCTGGACAACCGTCCACTCAATTTTCAAGAATTCGAAAGTATGATGAATCAAGTTATTTCGGTTTCCGCAACTCCGGCGGCCTATGAATTGAAACAGTCCGAGGGCGTGATCGTCGAACAGATTATTCGTCCCACCGGACTTGTGGATCCTTTGATCGAGATTCGTCCCGTGAAACATCAGGTCGATGATCTGTTGAAAGAGATCCGTTTGCGAATTGCCAAAAAAGAGCGGATCTTGGTCACGACCTTGACCAAACGGAGTGCAGAGGATCTGACGGAGTACTACGAGACGCTCGGAATCAAGGTCAAATACCTCCACAGTGAGATTGAAACTTTGGAACGCACCGAAATTATCCGGGATTTGCGCCTCGGTGTTTTTGATGTTCTGGTGGGAATCAATCTGTTGCGGGAAGGTCTTGATATTCCAGAAGTCAGTTTGGTCGGCATTACTGATGCCGACAAAGAGGGTTTCTTGCGATCGGAACGCTCGCTGATTCAAACCATCGGCCGAGCCGCACGCAATGTGAATGGTTTTGTCATTTTGTACGCGGATACGGTGACGGACTCAATTCGCAAAGCCATGGATGAGACCGATCGGCGACGTCGAATTCAGATTGCGCACAATCTGAAAAATGGAATTACACCCGCGAGCATTCAAAAGAAAATCAAAGAAGGTTTGGGTGATCTTTTTGACGGCAATGTCGCAAGTCTTGGTGGGCAGCTGCTGGGCACGATTGGAGGCCGCGAAGACAAACAGAGCACGGCTTTGTTTGCACAGTATTCCGAAAAGCCGGAACAGATTGCCAAAGACATTGAAGGCCTGCGCCGGAAAATGAAAAAAGCGTCAGAGAGTTTGAAATTCGAAGACGCCGCGAAACTTCGGGATGATATCAAGCGCCTGCAGATTTTGGAGCTGGGTTTGAAGAACGCCCGTGATGGGCAACAAGATGGCGATTCCGTCGATTCGACCTTGGGGAAGATCAGTTGACCCGATTTGAAATTATAAGAGATAAGGTTCGGGAATTCCCCACGCAGGCGGGTGTCTACCTGATGAAGAATCAGGTCGATAAAATTCTTTATGTTGGAAAAGCCAAGAATTTGCGCAATCGGGTGCGCAGTTATTTCACCGACAGCAAAGATCATTCGGCGAAGACTCGGATTCTGGTTGGACAAATTTTCGAAGTTGAATACATTTTAACGCGAACTGAAGTTGAAGCTTTTTTACTTGAGGCTTCGCTCATTAAAAAGCATCGACCCAAGTACAACATTCGGCTCAAAGATGACAAATCCTATCCCTACATTCGCCTGTCTTGGGCCGATGAGTATCCCCGGTTGTACCTGGCGCGCAAAGTGAAGCGGGATGGGAGCCTCTTTTTTGGCCCCTACACCAGCGGTGCGGCTGTTCACGAGACGATCCGCTTTTTAAATCAGACATTCCGGATTCGAGACTGCACCGACAGCGTCATGCAAAGCCGGAAGCGGCCCTGCATGACCTATCAAATTGGCCGGTGCACGGCGCCCTGTGTGGATTTGATTTCCAAGACTGACTATCGAGCGGACATGGATGGGGCGAAGTCTTTTTTGAAAGGTCAAGACAAGCGAGTGGTGAAAAGACTGACAGAAAAGATGCGAGCCGCGGCCGACCGCGAACAGTTCGAAATGGCGGCGCGGGTTCGGGATTCCATTGAAGCTGTGAAAGCCGTTTTGCAAAAACAAGCCATGATCAATTCGGCTTCTGAAAAAGATCAAGATTCCGTTGGTTTTTTTGGCGACGAGCGTGGCACATTGGTCGAGACTGTTCACATCCGTCAGGGTCGAGTCATTGGCAGTCGGCCTCATTATTTTCCGATGGTGGATCTGAATGACCAAAGCGAAGATCCTCGCGAATTTTTGGTTTCGTTTTTGAATCAATACTATGACGATAATTTCATCCCGGAAGAAGTTCTCCTGCCGATGGAGCTGGGCGGAGATCTGACCAAACTTCTGGAAGCCGTGTTGAAAGAGCGCAGCGAAAGTCAAATCGTGGTTCGCTTTGCGACTGATGAAAAGGGTCGCAGCCTGGTCGAAATGGCAACTGCAAATGCGCAATCACATTTTGAAAAATATGTAACGAAGTCTGAAGAAAAGCAAAAAGGGCTCGTTGAAATTCAAGATCGACTGGGGTTGCCGCGTTTGCCGATGCGAATCGAATGTTTTGATATTTCCAATTTTCAGGGTCAAGAGTCCGTGGCCAGTCAGGTTGTTTTTGAAGAGGGCGTGCCAGCAAAGGAGCACTACCGTCGCTACAAAATTAAGACGGTCGAAGGGAGCAACGACTATGCGTCGATGCGCGAAGTTCTGCAGCGCCGATTTCAGCATGCCGAGTATGATCCACCGGATTTGATTGTGGTCGACGGTGGCAAAGGGCAGCTGGGTGTGGCTGTCAAAATTCTTCAGGAGCTGCATCAGTCCGCTGTGCCTGTGGTGGGCCTGGCCAAGGCGCGAACAAAAGGCGAATTCACTGATTCTGAAGTCACTGCGACGGAAGAGCGTTTTTACAGACCGGGTCGGCAAAATCCCGTCGTCTTTCGTCCTAACACCGATGCCTTTCAGATTCTGGTCGGCATCCGGGATGAGGCCCACCGCTTTGCGATCACCTATCATCGCAAACTGCGCGAGAGCACGTCGTTGGAAAGTGAATTGGATCTGGTGACAGGACTGGGTGAAAAGCGGAAGCGGGATCTCTTGCGACATTTCGCAAATGTCGAAGTCCTGCGGTTGGCCACAGTTGAAGAGGTTGCGGCCCTGAAAGGCTTCAATCGGGTCCTGGCCGAGCGAATTTTGTTACAGTTGAATGATTCGGGCGAGGACGAAACTACTGCAGATTGAAGGACTCTTCACGCACTTGCATTTGGCAGTGCTCGCAGTAGGCCTGCTCACACAAAGTGTTGGTATTGAAGTCCAGCTCGTGTTGAAACATAAGATTTTGTTGGCAAGAGGGGCACGTGTTGACGGCCTCTTTGAAGGCCTCGTGTTTTTCAGTGTCACTCATCGGTAAAATATTAAAGCGAAAGATTTCCATAGTGAGCATTAGATCGGTGGGATTCGCTGCAGCTTGAGGTCTAGATTTGACAATGGCGTCGCTTTCCGTAAAAAGAGAGCTGCATGAATGGATGGCGCACTTACTTGGAAGAAACTTTAGGGGTCAAAACTGTGGTGCGGCCGTGGGCGGAGCCTGCCGAGCCCTCTTCCTTTGCCCATCTCTTTGTTTTTCCCGAGAACGAAGATCTCCCGCCTGGTCAGGTTGAAATGGTTCTGAAAATTTTGGCGGCAGTTGGACTTGATCCGTCAGTGGTGGGGTTGATATTCACGTCACAAGCCGACATCCCAAAGTGGTCTGAAGATCTGAGGTCAGCGAAGACTCTTGTGGTCTTTTCGCCCGAGCTGGGCAACTTTGTGGCCACCAATGATCCGCAACTTTCGCCTTTCGTTTTACCCAGTCTCGACGAAATGACAAAAGACCCGCAGGCTAAGAAGCGCGCTTGGGGTCTGTTGAAATCCGCCTTTCCTACTCGTCCAAACTGAAATCCTCTGCTGAATTTGTTCCAAGGACCAAGACTTTGGTCAAGGTGTGTCTGCGCAGTGAGGAATCCATTTTTGAATCGCTGAATTTTCAGTCAGACTGAAGTCATGCAACTGAGCAAATGGCGGTGGTGGGCGGGGCTGCTCGGAACCCTTTTCGTGGTTCCGTGGTCGACCGAGGCAGCTGTCCCGGTTCAGGTTCGCGTTCGCTGGCTGCGAGATCAAACATCTTTGACGATTCAAGGCGAGCATCTGCGTCTTGAGCCCTTTCAAAACTTGACTGACAAATCAGCGCAGCCGGTGGGTCTGCAGACCACGTCGCGGTCTTTTCGAATCGAGCGAGTTTTGCGACAAGGCAAGCCCCTTTGGCACATTCTCGAGCTGCTGACAAGGCAGGGGCAGGTCTTGCCGCCGAGGCATTATTTTTCAGGCACGCCATTGCTTCTGCTGCAGGGAAAACACAATCGAGTCGGTTCTTGGGCAGCACCGGATGCGATCGTTCTACAGGCCCACCGTGGCAAGCTCGATGCGATCGGTTTGATTCCACTTGAAGACTACATCATGGGTGTCGTAGCCAAAGAAATGCCGACACAGTGGTCAGCAGAAGCTTTGAAGGCACAGGCCGTGGCGGCGCGTTCCTACACCATGGCCATTTTGCAGGAGCGAGCCCACGAACTTGTGCAGATGGAAAGTTCGGTCCTGGATCAGGTGTTCAGTCCGCTGAGCGAAGCCGAGGTGCAAACCGAGGCTTTGCGCAAAGTGCGCCAGGCCGTGCAGGACACCCAAGGGCTCCAGCTGCTGACGGGTTCGGGGCAGCCGTTGAAGGCTTTCTATCACGCCGATTGTGGCGGTCGGACAGTCAGCTCCGCCAGTGTTTTTGGAATCGCCGGGATTTCCGGCGGAGTCGTCGATCAATCCTGTCCTTTGCACACTCAAAGTCATTGGCAGTATCATGTGCGGCGACAAGATCTTGTCCACCTGATGGTCGACAAAGGGATTTGGTCTTCGGCCTCTGATGGTACGACCGCAGAGCTGCAAGCCGTTCAAGACAGCCAGTCCAAGCGAGTGAAAGAACTTGTTTTAAAAACTGAAAATGGTTTAGTCGCCAAGATTCGAGCGGAAGTGTTGCGCGAATGGCTGGGTTATCGCAATATTCGGAGCACACTTTTTCATATCGAGGCAACGTCTGAAGGTTGGATTTTGAAGGGTCAAGGGTATGGTCACGGAGTCGGTTTGTGTCAGAGGGGCGCGCAGGATTTAGCTCAGCATGGAGCTGATTTTATCGCAATTTTGCGGCATTATTATCCGCAGTCTCAAATTCAGACAGGCTTACAAGCCCGCGAAGACCTTCAGAGTGAAAAAGCCCATCGCGAACAAGAGTAGCAAGTGAAACGCTGTGAGTTTTTTAAATTCTTGTTGCATAAGTGCGGTATCGGACGAAATTCCAAAAGATAAAGTGTCTTTTTGGCAGTCAGCCCCAATTTGTGGTGTCGATCTCCTTGACAGTCGCCGGGCACTTCTCGGCACTGGCGTCTTTTTTCTCATCTTGAGAATGTCTAAGTCATTAAAATGCCTCACGAATCCCTGTGTCAAGCACGGCATGCCAATCGCACTAGATCAGATCAAACGGAAGAACCACCTGGATGGTGGAAAGCTGAGGCGGAAGCCTCGGGAAACTGGGAGGACTTGTGAAAAGACAATCAATCGCACTGCAAATGGTGCTGGTCAGTTTGATGGCCATCTTTGGAGTCGGCTGTGCCCAATCGGGTTCAGGCTTCTCTGTGAGCAACCCTGCAAGCTCCAACATCAGCAATTTGATCCTTTCATCGGGCACGACGACCACATCAACCACCGGGCCTCTGAATGCCGACGGTTCGGCCAATCAAGGTGTCGTTTACCTCAGCAGCATGGGCGGAGCCGTCGCTGCCTTCAAGCCTGATAACATGAGTGTGCTGACAGCCTATGCCTATGACCATGCCTTGAACGCTCCCACTGACTTCGCAATCAGCGTGAATCTGACGAACAACGGCAGCCAACAGTACGGCGGGACCGTGATGTTGGCCTACAATGACAACGGCACTTGGCATCCGGGGCAGTTTGTCTCGGGATCGAACACTGTGCAGGTTTCAGGCAACAACTGGTACACCGGTTTGGATGATCGAGTTTTCAACGTGTGGTTCAACTGGCAAAGCAAGACCGTGTTCCACGGTTTTTTTCAAGATGCAGTGTCTTCAGTGGTTTTGGTCATGGATCAGCCGACGACAAGCGGCTTGGGTGATGGGTTGACGTCGGGAACTTACAGTGGATCTTTGTACTTTAAAATTTTCAACCCTGGCTACGCTTACCAGTCGCCCGAAATGTGCTGGTTCATCGAGAACGGTCCATTTGACTGCCAAACTTTCCTGGTCAATGGGCAAGTGAACACGACTTCGGCTTTGTATCCTGCCAATGGATACACACGCCTGGGAACTTTTTCAGGAATGAATATCAAAACAGCATTTAACCAATAATGAAGTGAGGATTTTTATGACAACGGTAAAGACAAAGAATGCGATGCAGATGTTGAGTCTCGGACTGACGATGCTGGCGCTGACAGCTTGTGGCGGCGGCGGCGGTGGTGGCGGGAGTAACAACACCAACTACAATCTGGGCACTGGTGTGAATGGAAGCTACGGACAAAATTGCACCAATTGCTTCCAAAATCCACAGGTGATTTTGTCGCAGGCACAAACCGCCAACAACAGCGGCATTTCGGGATCGATGGATGTTCTGGTTCCGGGTGCGAACGGTATTCCGCTCAATG
>Ga0075019_10000503_pt1 | contig 22480 bp, 20 predicted proteins | sample ColStrG_CSR_2013_FD_71473 | JGI IMG/M metagenome (GOLD analysis project Ga0075019, IMG submission 71473) | Freshwater sediment microbial communities in response to fracking from Pennsylvania, USA - Cold Stream Run_MetaG_CSR_2013 | ecosystem: Environmental > Aquatic > Freshwater > Creek >...
AAAACCGACCTGGGCGGAGATTGCCTTAAGAACCATTTGCCGCATCATTCCCCTGGAAGCCATTAGCTTTATTCCCAATGGCATTGGCTGGCATGATCGATTCTCCCAAACCTATGTAAAGCAATCCGACCCCATAGTGCGGAACTTCTAAGGTACCTGTATAAATACAGAAGCTAGTAGCAGCATTTACTTTTCCTATTCTAAATTTTATTGTGGAAATTGGGTTTACTAAATCGATAAATCCAACTCTCATGAATATAAATACAGCTAAAGGGATAGGTTTAAAAACCTGTTTTCTGAGAATTAATTTCCTAGTATTCATTTTAATAATCCCTTTAGGTTCCTTGTTGGCCCAGAATCCAGTTGGAATTTTTGATAATCACGAAGATATTGGTCATCCAAAGCTGGCGGGAAATACTACCTATGAAGCCAGTACGCAAACCTATTCGTTAAAAGGAGCTGGTTATAATATCTGGTTTAACCGGGATGAATTCCAGTATGCTTATAAAAAGATAAAAGGAGATTTTATTCTGACGGCCAATTTTGAATTTACCGATAACCAGGAAAAAGGTTCCAACCATCGAAAAATGGGATGGATGATACGGGAATCGAACGATGAATATGCCGCCAATATTAATGCCTGCGTACACTTTGATGGGTTAACAGTGATGCAATGGAGGGGGTTACGGGGTGCTTTTATGCGGGATCCGGAAGACGAGATTTTTGCACCTAAAGCAGGACCCAATGTGGTTCAATTGGAAAGAATTGGAAAAACGATTATCATGCGGATTGCTCATCTGGGAGAGCCCCTTCAGGTGGTGGCGACCCATACTATGAATGAAATGAAAGATGAGGTATTGGCTGGAATTTATATATGCTCTCATGATTCTACCCAGGCAACCGAAGCCAAGGTTTGGAACGTACGCATCGATTATCCCATTAATGGGGATGAATTCAATTCCAGTCCTTATGCTAAAAATCAGGCAGAGGGAAGCGGGCTTGGCTGCCGAATGGAAATTCTCGATATTAAAGATGGTATGCGGAAGGTGGTTTATGAAAGCCAGACCAAATTTGAAGCCCCCAACTGGTTACCGGATGGAAAGAGATTATTGTATAATTCCGGAGGCCATATCTATACCATGTCTATCGATGGAAAGGATACCCTTCAGGTAAATACCGGTTCGGCCAATCGAAATAATAATGACCATACCCTATCTTTCGATGGGAAATATCTAGGGATAAGTAATCATAGGCCCAATTTACCCGGTTATGGCTCTACGGTTTATGTTTTACCCCTAAAAGGGGGTGAACCAAGGTTAATCACGCAGGAAACCCCTTCCTATTTACACGGTTGGAATCCAAATGGAAAAGATTTAGTGGTCATTGCCCAACGAAATAGTTCCAAGATTTATAATATTTATAAAGTTTCCTTAAAAGATGGTTCGGAAATAAATCTGACCAAAAATACCAGGGGACATGTGGATGGATCCGAATATTCTCCCGATGGAAAATACATTTATTATAATGCCAATGCTTCCGGAACCATGCAAGTTTGGAGAATGAAACCTGATGGCACCGAACGAGAGCAACTTACCTTCGATGATAATAATAATTGGTTCCCCCATATCTCTCCGAATGGGAAATGGATGGTCTATATCTCATTTCCCAATACCATAGACCCCAATTCCCACCCACCCTATAAGCGGGTAACCCTAAAACTCATGCCGGTAGCAGGAGGTGCCCCAAGAGTCATTGCCTACCTATATGGAGGCCAGGGCACCATGAACGTAAACTCCTGGGCTCCCGACTCCGAACACCTTGCCTTTGTGAGCAATTCGGGGAAATAATTAGAGGAAAAATTAATTTTAACATTCTATTTTGTCCAATAATGAAACCCGAAGTGAAGAATATGTAATCGATTTTCCTTTACATGCCTAGAAAAAAGAACTTTATTAAAAGACTCTCGAAAAAAGAGGTCAAAGACTTTATTGAAAATCAAGGAGCAAAGCTTCACAAAGAGTATACCGAGCTTTATTATGAAAAGTACTTTACAGGTTTCACCCAGGAGGATTTAGTTTATGAATTACCTAATGGGAACTTTTTCTATGTTTACGATCCTAAAGGGATAGTTTTACCTGGAAAAGGAATTTATTATGAAAGAAATCAGTTTCTTGGTCATGTAAGGCTTGATAAAATGCTTAAGGAGAATAAGTCTCAAAAGATTTTTTCCTCTTGGGACCATTGGAAATACTACTCCAAATTAGGCCTAGAATTAATACATAAAGGAGACGAAAACCTGGAAAACTTATCGAATATCCTAGGATTAGAAATGGGTGAATTGGATTTTACCTATAAAAGTTTAGGGAAAATTGATTTCAAGATTAAAAATATTCCTCAAAGCTATGCCTTCCAAACCTTATACGACCCATTAGTATATTTTGTAGGGGAAATAATAAGAATTCGGGTCGATGGAAAATGGGCAATTAATGAGTATGAAGATGGAGAAACCTTTCCATTTATAGCGGTAGAGAATTCTAACCTCCAATATAGGCCCATTAATATAGTTTGGAGCCAATTAATTGGGATTAATCCTTGCAATCTTAGAAAAGCGACTGCGGATGAAATTAAAGCTCATGCCTGGTTTCACCCCAAAAACAGGAAATGATAAAAGGTTATAAATTTCAGCCAGGGATTTACCCTTTTTAATGGGCTGTTGATTTCAATTGCATAAAGCTATTCATTTCCAATGCTTTTTATGGGATTTGTCCTAACCGTTTTAAAAGAATTAAAGCTTAGGGTTATGGACACCAGGGTAAGCATTCCAAAGAAGGTAAGTAAATACCATTTTTCTGATTTTATTTAATTCTTTCTGGAAGTAAAACTCTAAATTTTCAGTCTTTCCCATTAGAATGGTACTCCATTCGCCTTATGGAATATGAATTTTTGACCTTTAAAAGCTATTTATTAAAGGTGACTATATATTCAGAAATATAATCGCTTTTATCCCCTTCCATATCTTTAAAAAAAAGCCTTGATTTTTGTCCCAGCTTTAAGGCTGAGTATTTATTTTTTCCATTTGCTTCCTTATTTAAAGGTTGCAGGGATGGATACCAAAGTATATGCCCAGGTTTATTGAGAAGAAGAATAGGTTTAGTCCAATCTTGTGAATGATTGCCTATGCCTAAATCTTTATTTTTATTATAGGAAATATAAATACTGCTCCCTTTCCAGGATGGACCCTCCGCTTTGGCCATAAGCATTACCCAGCATTTCAGGTAAACATTCCAACTAACGGACGGCCCCCAAAAATACTTGGATGTAGGCGACGAGGTAGGGCCTCCACCCTCTTTTAAAGGAATTTGAAGGGAAGGGATAGGCTTCCCATAACCGTTATACGCAATAGAAAATCGCGTACCGTCCCAACGTTGTGCCTTAGCCTCCGGATGATCCAAATCAGATAGTAGAATCCTGGCAATACTTATACATTGTCCTTTCCATTCCGTTTCAGGATTATAGCTAGCCTCTTCATATTTACCGGGAAAACCATATTCTCCATAAAACAAATAAAGGTATTTGCCACAAGCTATGGCGGAGGGATCGCCGGTCCCGCCGGCAAAATTGGCGGCCGTATTATTGGGTCTCAATATGAGTCTGGGTTGCTCATCTTCAATGAAAATCCCTTTATTCTCCCAGGATTTTCCTCCATCGGTCGATTTCATAATACCAATCCGGCAAACAGCCGAAGGAGAGGAAGGCCCTTTAAGGCCTTGAGGCCATAGGCGATTTTTATAGCCTTTTCCCGTTAGGGAATCATAGGGTAAGGTTTTCGGGTAATTTTCGTTATGGTAAATAGCATAAAGCGTTTTTCCGGATTTATCCAGGCTATCCTGATAAAGGGTCTCAAACCAAATGGCCCCATGGAGTCCTTGCTTTCCAGGAACGGTATTGGGAGGTAGTTTGGGTTCTATAAATCCATTTTCAGGTGTTTGAAAAGTTTTATCTATGCTGGAACCTATGGCATATTTAAGATTGTGGGAAGGTCCCCAAAGGGGATCTTCTCCATATTTGCCCGGAAAAATCAAAAAATGATTTCCAACCCATGCTTCCGACATATTACAATCCACAAAGGATTTGAATACAAATCGTTTAACTGGAAATAAGCTCGCTTTAGGGGAATGGGAATCCCAACGATTGGTTTTATCTATTTTAAAGGATAGTGTACCAAGAATAACCAATAGAAAAAATGAATAATATCTCCTAGATTTCATTCTTTAGATTACATAAAATTTAAATGAAATATAAGAAATTGCTTTTTGGTTTAATCTCCTCTACCTGGCCAATATAGAAAAAGGTTTCATATCCCCTCCTTTTTCCGGTAACATCTTTAATAAAATTTCAGAAGTTAATTCCCTGTGTCACAATAACATATAAACCAGAAATTCCTAATTAATTATAGCTACAATTGACTTCGCTAATCTAAAGGGTTAACCAACCGATCACCGCCAGGTATTATTTAACACAATAATTTAATTTGAAAACGAAGATCATGACTGACCATTTAGAAACTACCACCACTATCATTGAACACGATATTGAAAAAAATACCACTACTGGTGCCACTGTTCAATTAACGCATTGGATTACCACCTTAAAGGAAACCAAGGGTTTTGAAACCATCTTACACGATTTAGAGAAGCTCAAAACGGCTCTTACGCATTTAGACGGTAAAGAAATTCATTCTTTATTGGAGAAATTAGGTCATGAAACGGTAAAGGCATCGGAAAAAGCCACCGAAGACAGCAAACATGCCATTAAAAAATTAGGTCATTCCTTATTGGATGGGGCAAAACGCCTGGAGAAATTAATCGGCCATAAGGCACATTAATTCTTTCAACTAATCCCTGGTTAATAAAGCATTAAACAAAAAACCCCTAAACCCAGATATAATATCAAGGAATAGGGGTTTTTTATATAGGTTGCGCTTTCTAGCTTTGAACCAATACGGTTACCTGATTTTGGTGAACATCTACCACCCCGCTTTCTATGGGAATCGAGACTTTTCCGTAATCAATCACAATAGTGCCTTTCTCTAAGGTGGACATCAAAGGGGCATGCTGATCATGTACACTGAAGGAACCAGATTCCCCAGGCAAGGTAACCGCCTGTGCCGTTCCTTTAAATAAGGCCTTTTCTGGGCTTAGGATTTCAACGTTCATCTTAGTTCTTTGCTTCTGCGATTAATTTCTTTCCTTTCTCAATAGCATCCTCTATGGTCCCTACCAAATTGAAGGCGGCTTCCGGATATTCATCCACTTCTCCGTTCAGGATCATATTGAATCCCTTAATGGTATCCTTAATGTCCACCAAAACTCCTTTTAAACCAGTAAATTGCTCGGCCACAAAGAATGGCTGGGATAAGAAACGTTGTACCCGTCTGGCACGGGATACCACCAATTTATCTTCTTCCGATAATTCATCCATACCCAAAATGGCGATAATATCCTGTAATTCTTTATAGCGTTGTAAAATCTCCTTCACTCGCTGAGCGCAATTATAATGTTCATCGCCCAGGATACTGGCCGAAAGGATTCTGGAAGTAGAATCCAATGGATCCACGGCCGGATAAATTCCTAATTCTGCAATTTTTCTGCTTAATACGGTTGTCGCATCCAAGTGGGCGAAGGTAGTAGCGGGTGCAGGGTCGGTTAAATCGTCGGCAGGTACGTATACGGCCTGTACAGAGGTAATGGAACCTCTTTTGGTGGAGGTAATTCTTTCCTGCATTAACCCCATTTCGGTGGCTAAGGTAGGCTGGTAACCTACGGCCGAGGGCATACGTCCCAATAAAGCAGACACCTCAGAACCAGCCTGGGTGAAACGGAAAATATTATCGATAAAGAATAAGATATCCCTTCCACCACTTTGCTCATCACCATCCCGGAAATATTCTGCTACGGATAAACCGGATAGGGCAACTCTTGCTCTTGCTCCCGGTGGCTCGTTCATTTGTCCGAATACCAGGGTAGCCTTAGAATCTAATAGTTTTTTGGTATCTACTTTCGATAAATCCCAGCCTCCTTTTTCCATGGATTCGCGGAACTCATCTCCATAGTTAATAACGCCGGATTCAATAAACTCTCTTAATAAGTCATTTCCTTCGCGGGTTCTTTCTCCCACTCCGGCAAAAACCGAAATACCCGCATAGGCCTTGGCAATATTATTTACCAATTCCATAATCAATACGGTTTTTCCTACTCCCGCACCACCGAAAAGGCCAATCTTTCCCCCTTTGGCATAGGGCTCTAATAAGTCAATTACCTTAATTCCCGTAAATAAAACTTCTACCTCGGTACTTAGGTCCTCGAATCTTGGCGCTGGTTTATGAATGGATGAACCCCCAACGGTCGATATGGTATTGATACCATCAATAGCCTCTCCAACCACATTGAACAATCTCCCCTTAATTTGGTCTCCAACCGGCATAAGAATAGGAGAACCGGTATCGGTAACCTCCATGCCTCTAACCAATCCATCCGTAGAATCCATGGCAACAGAACGGACCCGGTTTTCACCCAGGTGTTGTTGAACTTCCAGAATTACTTTTTGACCGTTCTCTTTGGTTACCTCAAGGGCATCATAGATTCTGGGCAGAAACTTGTTATCATTGAAACTGATATCCACTACGGGACCGATGATTTGAGCGATTTTTCCGGTATTTACAGACATTCTATACTTTTTATGGTCGGCAAAAATACGTGTTATACTTCTAAAAACCCAATGCCGTTTTTAAACGGTTTTCACATTATCTTGAGAAAGGTATTCGGCCTGGAATGCTTTGGTTTTAATATTAATTTTATTTTTACACCATGAAGAAAATACTGGTTACAGGTAGCAATGGTCTTTTAGGTCAAAAGCTGATTGTGAAACTTTCCCATAACCCAAAGTTTGAGGTCATGGGGATTTCCAAAGGGGATAATCGGGTTACCGGCCTGTCTTTTCCATATAAAGAAGTAGATATCTGCGATAGAGAATCGGTATTGGCGGTATTCGATGAATATAAGCCTGATTTTGTTATCCATACCGCGGCCATGACCAATGTGGATTCCTGTGAATCCGATAAAGAAGGCTGTATAGATTTAAATGTGAACGCAACAGGTCATATTCTGGAGGCTTCGGAAAAATATAAAACCCATGTGATTCATCTTTCTACAGACTTTATTTTCGATGGTACCTCCGGCCCCTATAAAGAGGAGGATGAACCAAATCCTTTAAGTTTTTACGGACATTCCAAATGGGATGCAGAGAAAATGGTAATGCAATATCCCCATCCCTGGAGTATTGTCCGTACGGTTTTGGTGTACGGGGTAGTTCCTGGTTTAAGCCGTTCCAATATCGTTCTCTGGGCAAAAGGAGCCTTGGAAAAAGGAGATCCCATCAAAGTAGTAAATGACCAGTTTAGGACTCCTACTCTGGCAGAGGATTTGGCCGATGGATGTATCCAAATTGCTGAACATGAAAAACAAGGAATTTATAATATTTCAGGACCTGATTTCATGAGCGTTTTGGAATTGGTGGAAAGAGTAGCCAATTTTTATCGCCTTCCTACAACCTTAATTAATCCAATAAGTTCCGATACGCTTAACCAGGCAGCGAAAAGACCTCCCCGTACCGGCTTTGATATATCAAAAGCAGAAAAGGATTTGCATTATAAACCCCATACCTTTGAGCAGGGTTTATTGGTTGTGACGGGTCAACTTGGTAAATAGTTTTAGGGTATAAAAATAAAATTGTATTTTTGCTGCCCTTTGCTAGCGGCTAAGGACTTGTAGCTTAATTGGATAGAGCATCTGACTACGGATCAGAAGGTTGGGGGTTCGACTCCCTCCAAGTCCACAAAAGTCTAATTTATAAGCCTTTCCACTAATTTGGAAAGGCTTTTAATTTGTTTATATAATGCTCAATATTGTACTTTTTGGTCCTCCGGGAGCGGGTAAAGGAACCCAATCCCATCTTTTAATCGAGGCTTACCAGTTAATTCACCTTTCGACGGGTGATTTATTAAGACATGAAATTTCGATGGGGACGGAATTGGGCCTGGAAGCGAAGAAATTAATGGATCAGGGTTTATTGGTTCCAGATTCGGTGGTGATAGGGATGATTAAAAATAAGTTGGAGTCCAATCCGCATGCTGCTGGGTTTATTTTTGATGGTTTTCCCCGCACCGTTGCACAGGCAGAAGCCCTGGATTCGACCTTAGCCTCCATGCATACCGCTATTAAGGGAATGATTGAACTTCGGGTTGACCAGGTGGAATTAGAAAAAAGATTATTATTACGAGGCAAGGCTTCTTCGCGTCCGGACGATGCCAATCCGGAAGTAATACGGAAGCGAATTGAGGAATACTTAAGTAAAACCGCACCAGTGGCGGAGTTTTATAAAAAGCAAGGGAAACTGTACTCAATTGAGGGGGTGGGAGAGATTGAAGAAATTTTCAATTCCATCAAAGATGTGATTGAAAAATTTTAATGGCCAGTTCAAATTTTGTTGATTACGTAAAAATTTGTTGCCGTTCTGGGGCCGGGGGAGCTGGTTCTGCCCATTTTCATAGAGATAAGAAAACGGCTACCGGTGGTCCGGATGGAGGCGATGGGGGAAAGGGAGGAGATATTATCTTGAGGGGGAACGCCCAGTTCTGGACCTTATTGCATTTAAAATACAGAAAACATATTCTAGCCGGTTCCGGTGAAAACGGAGGATCTGCCTTAAAAACCGGTAAAAGTGGTAAATCGGAGATTCTTGATGTGCCCCTTGGAACTATCGCCCGCGATTCAGAAACCGGAGAAGTTGATTTTGAGATTCTTCAGGATGGAGAAATAAAAGTATTAACTCCCGGAGGAAGAGGTGGTTTGGGAAATTGGCACTTCAAAACGTCGACCAACCAAAGTCCCAAAAACGCCCAGCCGGGTGAATCCGGTCGGGAAGAATGGAAAATTCTGGAATTAAAAATCCTGGCTGATGTAGGGTTGGTGGGTTTCCCAAATGCCGGAAAATCGACTCTTTTATCGGTGGTTTCAGCGGCAAAACCTGAAATAGCAAATTATCCTTTTACCACCCTGGTACCGAATTTAGGGATTGTTTCTTATCGAGATTCAAAATCCTTTGTCATGGCCGATATTCCAGGAATTATAGAAGGAGCAGCGGAAGGTAGAGGCTTAGGATTGCGGTTTTTACGGCATATTGAACGAAATTCCGTATTGCTATTCCTGGTACCCTCCGATAGCCCAAGTATCAAAAAGGAATACGAGGTTTTATTGGGGGAACTTCAGAAATTTAACCCGGAACTTATGGACAAACCCAGATTGTTGGCCATATCCAAATCCGATTTACTCGACGAAGAATTAAAAGCCGAATTACAGGAAGAACTCAAAAGAGAACTCCCCAGGATAAAAACGGTATTATTTTCTTCTCAAACTCAAAACGGAATCCTGGAATTAAAGGATGAGCTTTGGAAGCGATTGGTGAATAGTTCGTTCGGAGCGGAGGTTTAATTTTTTTTGGCTAAAGCTTAATTAATCCCTTATTGTCCTTTTGGTTTTTTATCCATTTGTAAAATTTCTAAAGCATTTCCCTATTTTTTTCTAATTTAAAAGAAAAAACCAGATGAATATTGGCGAGTTTTTAACGGAATTACACCACAGAAACCCTATTTTTTATTTTTTTGGCTGGTTTTGTCTCCTTTCTTTCCTGGCCTGTCTTCTATTTTTATTTTTTATTCAAACCAAGGTTTTGGGTATTAATCCCATGATAAAACCGATAAAATTTTTTCTCTCTTCCTGGATTTTGGGTTGGACTTTGGGCTGGTTGGGTTATAGTTTAAAGGATGAAGGCATTATGGAGGCCTATAGTTGGATGACCATCATCGTATTGAACTTCGAAAACATTTATATTTTTATTCAGGCCTATAGAGGCCAATTATCCCATTTCAATGTTTCCACACCCTTTAATGGGGCTATGTTTGCTTTAATGGGATTGGCCATTGTCCTATTTACATCCTGGACGGCCTATATTGGATTCTTATTCTGGATAAGAACCTTCCCGGAATTAAATGACTATTATTTATGGGCTATCCGGTTGGGATTCTTTTTTTTTGTGATTTTTGCTTTTGAGGGGGGACTTATGGGGGCGCGTTTATCCCATACGGTTGGTGCAATGGATGGGGGTAAGGGATTACCCCTAGTGAACTGGAGTACCCGAAACGGAGATTTACGAGTAGCCCATTTTTTAGGCATGCATGCCTTACAAATTCTTCCCCTGATTTCTTTTTATGCCATAAAAAACACCAAAGCCACGATTATCGTGGCTTTGGTGTACTTTTTATTGGTAAGCCTTTTATTATTGCAGGCTTTAATGGGTAGGCCCCTTATTCGGTTATAATTAGGAATCTTTGTTAAAATCCAGGGAAAGGGAGTTTACACAATAGCGAAGGCCTGTTTCGGTAGGTCCATCATCGAATAAATGACCTAAATGGGAACCGCAATTGGCACATAGAATTTCTGTTCGGATCATACCATGAGATAAATCCCGCTTTTTGATAATCTTGGAATTTTCTCCCAATTCATTGTCAAAACTTGGCCATCCACAATGGGAATCAAACTTTTGTTCGGAATTGAAAAGTTCGGAACCACAGGCGGCACAGGAATAAGTCCCTTTTTCCTTATTATTTAATAAATGTCCGGTAAAGGCCCTTTCGGTCCCTTTTTCTCTTAAAACGTAAAATTGCTCCGGACTTAATTTCTCCTTCCATTCCTGTTCGGTTAGGGTTTTTGGGTTCAGAGGATATTTTTTGATGTCAGTTTTCATAATTTGTTCAATTTTAAGAATTAGACGTAAGCTTTCGAAATTTCATTCATAAAACCCCATCAAATCTCTGAATGTTTTAAAATACCAGATCGACCCCATTTTTAAGCTTTTCGTCATAAAGATTCTGATCAAATTCATAGAGAAAAGGGGAACGGTGAGGACCAATCTTTTTTCTTTCATCCAACTTGACCAGGATTCCGGTAGCTAATAATCTTTTAGAGAAATTTCTATCGTCCAGGCTTTTACCAAGTATGGTTTCATAAAGATTATGAATTTCCGGCATGGTGAATTTTTTGGGTAATAATTCATACCCAATAGGATAATGGGCTATATGGATTCTTAGGGCATTTAAGGCTTCCCGAATTTGCATTTCATGATCGAACATCATTTTTGGCAATTCTTTTATGGGCCACCAAACGCATTCTGCTTCCAGTTCCCCTTTTTTAGGCTCCACCTGGGAAAAGTCGGTAAGGGTATAAAAACCTATCGATACAAAATAATCAAAAATCCAGTAGTCCTTAGGAATGGGGCTTCCCATGATCTTGCTTAAATAAGCACTGGTAAATTCAGGATCTATAGCTCTTTTTGGATTACCGAATGTTTGAAATTGGTTAAAGAACAAGCCATTTAACCCGGTTCTTAGTAAAGTTATCCTGCATGCTGCTTGTTCTATCGATTCCGTTTTTTTTATATAGCCCCCGGTTACTGTCCATTTGTCCAAACCTGCGGGCCTAAGCAATAAAACCTTTAATTCTTTATCATGGTAACCAAAAATGATATTATCGACGGAAACATTCCTCAAATACATATCCGAATCCATAAAAAAATCCATAGCCTCCTTATTTCCCATTCTTATTGGAGTAAAAATTTATTTAAGCAATCCCTAAAGTTTTAAAGATACTGAATTAGGATATCTCAAAACATTCAATTAGTTTTATTACGTAAATATTACGCAATAAGATTTCCACCAACCAATAAAAATCAAAATGAAAAAGATCACCCTATTACTTGCTCTATTTCTGGGTTTATTGTTAACCCAAACCACCAAAGCCCAGGCTGTAAAAGACTATTATCCTGGAAAATGGGTCATTACCATTTATGGTACCCCGCAGGGAGATGCGAAACTTACCTTTTTATTGGAAAGGAAGGATAGCAAATTGTCGGGAGTTATTCAGGATTCTTTAGGTACGAAAGTATTATCTCCTATTACCCAATTTGATGAAAAAGAAAAAACCTTAACCATGGGCTTTAATCTTATGAACTATGATTTAACCCTTACCCTTGACCCGGTCGATGATGACCATGTGAAAGGAAGCATGATGGGCATGTTTGATGCAAAGGGTATTCGAATAAAGGCCACCAATTAAGCCTGTAAAATCTTAAAAAACCTTCTAACTATATAACAAATTCGATGTTTTACAATAAAAATGCATCCAGGATTTCCTTAGGAATGATCCTGGTACTCTTGTTTATACATTCTTTCCAATCCAAAGCCCAAACGAAGGCAGAGGTACAGGAGAATAAAGCAAAGGTTAAACAGATTCTTTCCGGTATGACCACCGAGGAAAAAATTAAAATGGTGATTGGTATTGGATTTAGCCTTCCTGGTTTACCGAAAGGCTTTCTTCCGCCGATAGATCCCGCCGATGATTCCATTCCCTATAAAGTTCCCGGCACTTCAGGTAGAATGCATGGGGTAGGCAGAAAAGGGGTTCCTGTACTGACTCTTGCCGATGGTCCGGCTGGGGTTCATATCTGGAATTTCGGCCCTTCAGAAAGTGTAAAGTTTTGTACTTCCTGGCCTAATGCAAGTTTATTATCTTCCACCTGGGATACCTCTTTAATTAAGAATGTGGGCATTGCCTTTGGTAATGAGGCAAAGGAATATGGAATCGATATTCTATTAGGCCCAGCCATGAATATTCACCGGAACCCCTTAAATGGTAGAAATTTTGAATACTATTCTGAAGATCCTTATCTAAGTGGTAATATTTCTGCCGCCATGGTAAACGGCATTCAGCAGGAGGGGGAAGGGGTTTCTGTAAAACATTTTGTTGCCAATAATTCCGAAAACAACCGTTCCAAATTAAATACCATAGTAAGTACCCGTGCTTTAAGAGAAATCTATTTGCGTGGTTTTGAGATTACCGTTAAGAAGTCCAATCCCTGGACGATTATGTCCTCATACAATTATATCAATGGAACCTATACCTCCGAGAGTAAGGATTTATTGACCGATATTCTTAGAAAGGAATGGGGATTCAAAGGTTTTGTTATGACCGATTGGTTTGGAGGAAAGGATGCGGTTGCTCAAATCAATGCGGGAAATGATTTATTAATGCCTGGTACCCTGGCTCAGCAAAAAGCGGTTACGAATGCGGTAAAGCATGATTCCATTAGCATGAAAACCTTGGACGAGACCGTAGAAAGGATTTTAAATATTATTCTTTTATCCCCTACCTATAAGCATTATGCCTATTCCAATAAGCCTGATTTAAGGGCCCACGCCATGGTTTCCAGAACGGCTGCTTCGGAGGGAATGGTTTTATTAAAAAATGAGAAAAACGCCCTTCCACTAAATCCCAGTACCCGGGTGGCTTTATTTGGAAATACTTCTTATGATTTAATTGCTGGAGGGACCGGGTCCGGAGATGTTACCCGGGCTTATACCGTTTCCCTGGCTGAAGGACTGAAAAATGGTGGAATTGCCATGGATGAAACCTTGTCCAATGCCTATAGCCAGTATTTAAAAGCAGAAAAAGCGAAACAGCCAAAGCCTTCCTTGATGTCCATATTAAATCCACCTCCCCCAATAAAGGAGATGGTAGTAACGGATAGTATGTATAATGCTATGGCTACAAAGACCGATTTAGCTGTTTATACCATTGGAAGAAATGCCGGAGAAGGAAAAGACCGGGTAGTTCCAAACGATTTTAATTTAACAGATCTAGAAAAAACCACCATTCAGAAATTATCCTCCATTTTCCATGCCCAGAATAAGAAATTTATAGTGGTACTGAATGTGGGAGGGGTAGTCGAAACGGCTAGTTGGAGAGATTTTACCGATGCTATTTTACTGGCATGGCAACCAGGTATGGAAGGTGGAAATGCCATGGTGGATGTACTTAGTGGAAAAGTGAATCCTTCTGGAAAGCTACCCGCTACCTTTCCTGTGAATTATGAAGATGTTTCCTCAGCGAAAAACTTCCCTGGAAAGGAGATCCCTACCACAGAGAAACGATCTGCCAATGTTTTAGATCCAGGAGTTCCTTCTGAAATTACCTATGAAGAGGGGATATATGTGGGGTATCGGTATTTCAATACCTTCAAGGTAAAGCCTGCTTATGCCTTTGGTTATGGATTAAGTTATTCTACTTTTTCCTTCACGGATTTGAAATTAAGTACCCCCGATTTTAAAGGCAAAATTCAGGCTACGGTTACTGTTACCAATACCGGAAAAGCGGCTGGGAAAGAAGTGGCTGAATTATATTTAACCGCGCCTAAAGGTAGCCTGGATAAACCCGCCGAAGAATTGAAAGCCTTTGGAAAAACCCGTTTATTACAACCCGGTGAGTCAGAAACCTTGAGTTTTACCCTATATCCTAAAGATCTTGCCTCCTTCAATACCCAGGCCAATACCTGGATAGCCGATGCTGGTGATTATATGGTTAAAATTGGGGCATCCAGTGAGGATATTAAGGCCACAAAATCCTTCCATCTAGGTCAAAGCCTTAATGTAGAAAAGGTGCATAATGCTTTAGTGCCAAAAGTAAAAATTAACGAAATGAAAAGCCTGTAGGGAAAACCTTCGAAAAAGGCCAAAATATATCTGTAGATGTATTTTGGCCTTTTTCATTTTCCTATTCTGCTTCCCAATGATGCTCACCCAGAAACCGATAAATTTTTCCTGTTCCTGGTTCAATGGAAAAAACGGTTATCCAGCGGTTCAGGATTAAATTCTTTACCTCGGAATGCGTAAAAATTTTCTCTTCCAGGATTTCTTTGGGAGCCTCCAAAAATACACTTAGCCGAACCGGTTCGTGGACCCAATCAGATCCATTATGTAGGGACTGAAGGGGTAATCCTGTTTGGAGATCGCCTCCATTGCCCTGCCAGATACCAAGTTTCCCCACTACATTATGAATGGTTTTATTCCCACTACCATATACCTTGTTGTTAACCGTAGAGGCATAATATTGTAAATTTATCCAGGTGGCAACCACCATGGGCGCCATCAGAATTAATTCTAAAATGGAATGATCGAGATCTTTATCAAATTGGTAATTATGTAAAAAGACCCTTCCTTGTAAGTCCAGATATTGGGTCCTCTTTCTTGGAGCCGCAATAAAGGCCGCATTACCGGCCAATCCCCATTCTGGTCGAATTTGTGACCAATCGAGGCTATTATTCACCACCATTTTTTCTGGGTTCGCAAGGCTATCCTGGCTTGTCGGGAAAAGAGCCGATCGCTTTATGGTCGCTTTTTTAGAGGCACTTTTTATCCAGGATTGTACCTTTTGGAAATCGTTGGCTAATGACGGAGGTACCTTGTCCGTATCAAATACCGTAATATCGTCCGTAGTGGTATTATGAAGACCGGCCAGGAAATGGGTCGTATCGGGAATATGGATATCGTACTTTTTTAATGAAAGTCGGGCATGGGGATTATTTAAAATACTTACAAGAATCTTGGCATTAATCTCACCGGCATGCCCTCCGCAGGCTCCACAATCCAGTGAAGAGGCATATGGGTTATTGACGGATTGGCTACCATGCCCAACCATTAAAACCAGACTGGCAAAACGATCGGTCATTCCCATGTTTATTAAGGCCTCAGAGGCCATTTTAATTTCTTCTTTAGTAAAAATTTCCAGATCGGAACTGGCTTGGTTTTGCTTTTCTGAAATAGCAGGTAAGAATTTAGGTTTAAACAGGGTACTATCCTTAGTCTTTCGGGGACCCATCTGCATATCCAGAAAGGATTTCTGTATTAGGGATCCTAAAAATCCAAGCCCCATCGATTCTACAAAGGAGAAGCAGGAAATGGCCGAGGATTTAAAGGAATTCCAAGCTTGCATCCCTAGTTCATTTGTTTTTAATTTTTCCAAGGCCTTATGGGTATCCTCTTCATTTCCTTTTATTAAGACCTCTCCGACGTTCATTTTCGGACGAATCAGAACAGGACAAAGATTCATCCCTTTTTCTTTTCCGAAAGGAAAGTATTTAAGGGACATACCAAAAAATCCAGCAAATCCTAGGGTTTCTATTTCTTCCGATTCCGATTCCAGACTGCTCCGGTATATTTCTGAACGAACATCAATACAAAATACCGCCTGAAGGGTTTTTTGATTGTTTCCCTGGGATGGGAAATTATTTTTAGCTTTTAAAAGGGAAATAAGAGAATCCTGATAATGATTTTCCAATATAGACTGTGCAAGATAAAGGGCAAATAAACCCTTTTTAGAGGGTTCACTTCCTGCCTTTATTTTGGTTTTTAGACCCTCCATCCATTGGATTTTTAGCTCCGACTTATCCGGGAATAAGGTAAATAGGCCCAATTCAAAAACCAATCGGATGGCAAGAAGTTCTTGTAAACCATTCCCTTCCCCATTGTCTCCATTTTCTCTTTTCAGGAATTGGATATACCCTGCCCAACCCGAGGTGGAAACTAAAAGTCTCTGTAAATATTCTACTTGGTTTTCTTCAGGGATTTGAAGGATGGCAATGATCTCCGATATACATTCCAATGGCTTTTCAGGAAGTGATTTCACCAGACTTCTAAATCCTTTTAATCCCAACCATTCTGGATTCTGATCCACCGAAGAGGCCTTTATCCAGGCATTCCATAAATTTTCTTCCCTCCAGGGCATAGGCCATAAGGATTGTCCCAGGTCAAAATATACCGATAGCCATTTGGATATTTCTTCCTGAATAATGGGCTTCCACTGGGTATTTTTCTTCAAATCTACCCAATCGGCAAAACTCAAGGACTTATTATAGATTTCAAAGGAATCTCCTTGTGAAAGATAATTAACCAGGTCTTTAAGACTTGAAAAAGGAATAAGGCCCTCCCAATTTTCATTCTCATGAGTAAGAATACGGTTTTGGCTTCTTAGGAAATCCTCTTGCGTGATGTTTTTTTCAAGAAACTTTTTTAAATAATACCCGGGTTCCATAAAAATATTCCCATGCTGTATTTTTCTTACCCAATCCGAGGTCTTAAAAAAGGTTTTGTCCATATGACCCAAAAAAGGATTTACCGCCACAAAATTTTCCAGGGGCCAAAGAGGCGGAATACAATTTATGGAAGATTGGATTATTTCATCCTGAATGGGCTTATGTAGGGGACGCATTTCTAAAAGGGGGAGACGATCGTCGGGCATAGTTTTTTAATTTATTTTTGAGTTTCAGAATTTTTGTGGAAAGGTTTGATACCAAGGTTTTATCCTCTTTATTTCCTTTCCGAAGGCCATATTGCGGATACCCACTGGTTAAAAAGAGTATTGAAATAAAATCCATTTCTTGCATGAACATACAAGGATCCAAGAAAGGTGGAACGCATTCGAGAAGGGAGTTCTACCTGGATAAGGAGCACCACAACAAATAGAAGAACCAGGAAACCTACCAGAACATATTCAAGAGGGGAATAGGACTGATAATTATTTGAAAGGGATACCAGAATCTTTTCCTGAAATAGTTTATGGAGGGTAAAATAAGCAAGAGAAATACCCATGCTCCCGGCCAATCCTATTATGACAAAAAACAAACTCCATTTTCGCGACCATAAATTCCATAAAAAGAACCCTATGGAAAGAGAGAAAAAGATGGTTAAAACCAGATTGGGGGGATTATTAAAGGAAGATATCTTTAAGATGGAAGAAATACCATAAACTAAAAGAAAGGATGAAAAAAAGGAGAACAAGAAGGGGAACACCTTTTTGGGGGAGGAGTCCATTGGACTAAGGAAGGATTTTCCCGAACTTTTTATAGTACCAGAACTTAGGAATTCATAGGCCTTATAAAGTGAATGACTTAAAAGATGCAATAAAGCCAAAGAAAAGGCCCCCAATCCACATTCTAACATCATAAATCCCATTTGGGCTATAGTAGAAAAGGCCAGTACCCTTTTTATACTGGAATGGGTGAGCATGACCAGGGATCCAAGCAATGCGGTTAGGGCACCAAAAAAAGCTAAGGTGGCCATAGCCGCATGGGACAAACTCACCATAGAGCCCATACGGATAATTAGAAAACCACCTGCATTAATAATTCCCGCATGCATAAGGGCAGATACCGGGGTAGGGGTTTCCATAGTATCGGGTAACCAGCTATGAAAAGGAAATTGGGCCGATTTCATCATGGCTCCCCCAACCAAAAGCAAACAAATTGGATTTATATGCTGAATAAAAATATCCCTTTGCTGACCATTAAGACTTCCAACCGTACGAAAAATAGGCTCAAAATCCCAGGAATGAAATTCCCTGTAAACCAAAATAAGTACACCTAATAAACAAATATCCCCTAAGCGGCTAATGATAAATTTCTTTTTTGCGGCCAATAATGCCCCTGGCCGTTCGGGATAAAATTGCAATAATTGATGGAGGCATAAACTGGTTGAAACCCATGCCATACTCAGTTCGATCAAATTGCCTGAGATAACAATAAAAAGAACCGACCCTCCTGTCAAGCATAACCATTTAGTAAACCGGCCATGATGCTTATCTCCGTCCAGATATCTGGATGAAAAGCGCAAAATGATCGATAATAAAAAACAAATAAGAACAAGGATCAGGGCGGATAACGCATCAAAATAGAGGAGTTCAAAAGATCGTCCATTCAGGGTAAAATAATAGAGTAATGGACCTGTTCGGATTAAAAAAAAGACCGAAAGCAAAGATGAAATAAAAGCCAGGAAGGCCATTCTGGATCCTAATACAGCAAAATAGAATGGCCTTTTATTTAACCGAGACTCCGGAAAAAACCCTAGAAATAAAATGGAAAAAGGACAAAATAAAATAAGAGAGGCAAATAAATAGAATGGAAAGTTATGCTGCATAATAATAGCCCTGTTTGAATCCGGATTCTCTGAAAACAATAAAGTTAATACGAGCTTCCTTTTATAAGAACTGCAGCAAAGCTATGAACTCTAATTCATTGGTTTTAATTTATATAAGTAATGGAATCCATAAAAAAATCTTATGGATGTCCATTTTAGAAATTGTAAAATAACCCTGAATAAATGCTTTATACAGGCTTTATATGAAAATGGGCTTATAATTTTGGTTTCTTTGTATAATTCCGCTTAGTTTTCGGGGGAACCTCCGGTAGGGAAAGGTCAGATTTTACCTGGTCTAATAGCTTTAATTCCCGATTTTTTTTTCTCATTCCCATCTTTGAATATTTCTCCTTAATTATTTCTAATTCCTGTTCCGATTTATTTTCAATATCCACCATATTATTATTGGCTAATTCATGGCTGGCCAATAATTCATTCAATTTAATCTGAATGGCCAGGTAATCCTTGTTTTGCGCTTTTTGTATAAGAAATACCATAAGGAAGGTAATAATGGAAGAACCCGTATTGATAATCTGGAGCCAATTCTGAGAGAAATTAAAAATAGGACCCACCAAGGCCCAAAGGATCACCAGGCTAAAGGAAAGTATAATGACCAAATTCGAACCAGATGCCTTCACGGTATTACTGGCCATCCTTTCTATATTGCTATGTTTATTATGGCTTGCATTCATAATGGATTTTTTTTACAAAGGAGATGAAATTTATCAGGCTTCCTCTAGTTTTAAGGATTTTAAAGAGGATTATCTTTGCTTTCCAGATGTAAACGTCCCCACTATTCGGCCAATTTTAAGTTGAATTTCTAGCCTCAGTGAAGCGAGATGAACGATAGAGATTTTTTACTTTTAATTAATCCTAAAAAAAAATCGGATTTACAGAAAGACAGATCGTTAGTGCGATCCAAGAACATGAAAATGGAAGAACGGTCGTTAATATTTGTCGGAACCTAGGTATTACTCAGTCGCCCTATGACCTATTAACCCGCTTTCTACTTCTTCAACATTCTTTGCCAGTAATTTAGGGGAGATCCGTTCCCAGGGCTTACTCTGAACCGGAGAGGTGGTTGGAATCTCTTTGGCTGGTTTTTCCTTCATCTGAATGGATAGGATGACAAGCTATTTCAGGACAAGACATGATTTAATTTTTTCAACTGAACTTTTAAATCTTGGTCGGTAGTGGACTCGGACCTAGCCGATAAGCATGTTTTAGGAAATTAATTTTTAATGCAAAAGTTATGCGTAAAAGCAGGCAATTTCGCAGTTAATATTTGCAAAAAAAGAATCCTTAATTATCAGGGGTTTACAAATCCCAATATACAGTTGCAAAACTTAGGATTTTTGCAACTGGCCAAAATCATCCTGACCTTATTTTGACTCGGTATGTTTGAGCTAGTTTCGTCTTATTTGCTCTCGATCATTAATTTTGTCACATTATTATATAAATTTGTGACATGCATTCTGTTCATAAAGAAATTTTAACGAAAATAAATGCTCTGCAAGCTGGAAGTATTGTATTTCCCACTGATTTTCGCGGCTTTGGTACGGAAGATGCTGTAAGGCAGGTGCTCTCAAGAGTCGCAAAAGAGGGAAAAATTGAACGATTAGCACATGGCATATACTTTCTGCCTAAAGAACACCCGACGTTTGGAAAACTTTATCCTTCACTAGAAGAGGTAGCCGAAGCAGTTGCTGAACATGAACATGTACGTATACGCCCTTCAGGTGCTTACGCTTTGAATAAATTAGGACTTTCAACACAGGTGCCGACAAAGTTGGTATATATAACCGACGGACAGGCGCGCCAAATTAAGATTGGAAAAGGCGGTGTAAAATTTAAACCAGTTACACCAAAGAAATTCGGAATGAAAGGCCCTATAAGTAGTCTGCTGATTCAGGCGCTAGAAGAACTAAACAAGAGCCAAATTAACCCAGAAATGGAAACTCAGATCCAGCAACTATTAGCAAAAGAATCTCCTGAAAATTTGAAGGAAGATATTAAACTGGCATCGGCTAAGGTAAATGATCTGATCGTTAAACTGCTTAAACAATCTGATAATGACTGAGTGGCTTAATTTAACAGATGAAGAGTGCCTGATTTCCTTACAACAAGCCAGCACTAAAAGCGGTATTGCTACCAAAGCGATAGAAAAGGACTGGTGGGTAACACTGGTCTTAAAGGTATTATTTCAAAGCGAGTTTGCCCCGCATTTATCTTTTAAGGGAGGCACTTCACTTAGCAAATGCTGGCACCTGATTGAACGTTTTTCAGAAGACATCGATGTTGCTATTGAAAGACGCTTTCTAGGTTTTGAAGAATCACTGACCAAAGCAAGTGTAAAAAAATTAAAACGCGTGGCTTGCACTTTTACTTCTACAGTCTTAAAAACTGCGTTGGAAAAAGAATTGGCAAACTTGGGTATACCTGAAGGAATTGTTACTGTTACAGCCGATTCTGTAAGACCTGATTTTCCAGACACTGATCCTCAAACCCTCCGTATCAGCTACCGATCTCTGTTAGACCCCGTACCTTATATAGCAGACAGTGTGAAACTAGAGGTAAGCGCCCGCTCGCTGAATGAACCGACAGTTGAACGTTCTATAAAATCTTTACTAGCTGAATACATGCCGGGATTTCCATGGTCTGGTGAAAGTTTTATAGTACGTGCTGTTGAGCCTAAAAGGACCTTCTTAGAAAAAATATTTTTATTGCATGAGGAGTTTCTGCGTCCGTTAAACCTAATTGTCTTTGACCGGATTTCCAGACACTTATATGATCTAGAGCGACTAATGGATACCGATCATGCAAAGGCGGCCCTTTCAGACTATGATTATTACCACGGCATAGTTGAGCATCGAAGGCACTTCATCTTCAAAACCGGAGTTGATTATAACACACATCACCCTTCCAAGATTAATTTTATTCCCCCAGAAGGCATCCTACCTGAATTTGAACGTGATTATGCCCTTATGCGCGAACAGATGATTTACGATGAAAACAGTAAAGATTTTGAAAAAATTCTTGCCCGTCTTAAAAATTTGCTAGTACGCATACGTCAGATTGATACAGGTTCAAAGGTGACTAAATTCCACTGCTAGGGAACAGTTTCGTCCAATTACCTAAGCGAGCACATTATTATTAAGAAGCTATTAGTTTTTTAAGAAGATTAAAATAATGACTATTGTAAAAAATGGGGATATAATTAAAATACCTCTTCCCAATAATCTGGGGAATGCCTACTTAAAATATATAGATTTACTTAAAAGGAATAATAGCGCAATTTATCCTAGTCTAGCTCTGTAACCCCCCCTAATCTCGAACCGGAATTTAGACAACTAATTTATTAGTTTGACCTCCCCCCATTTTTAGGACACGCTAAATTAGAAAAACAGGTTTTTCCTGGGCTTTCAGATTTTCTGTTTCCGAAATGTATTTATTTTTTTCCTGATTAATTAATTCTTCTGGGGTAAGGTTATTTAATGAACTATGAGGCCTGAAATGATTGTATTCCTGCCTCCAATTTTCAATTTTTTGATGCGCGTCTTCCAG
>Ga0075019_10000506_pt1 | contig 22417 bp, 10 predicted proteins | sample ColStrG_CSR_2013_FD_71473 | JGI IMG/M metagenome (GOLD analysis project Ga0075019, IMG submission 71473) | Freshwater sediment microbial communities in response to fracking from Pennsylvania, USA - Cold Stream Run_MetaG_CSR_2013 | ecosystem: Environmental > Aquatic > Freshwater > Creek >...
ATGGGAACGTCGCCACTCGCGGCCGGCGGCGGGGCAATACCCGTCCCGCTGCCGCTGAGCGCTACCGCGAAAGCAGCCAAGCCCTGGGGCGCGAAGGACAGGCTGGCGGCGCGCGCGCCGTCCGCCGTGGGCGCAAAGTCAACGTCCAGGAAGCAGCTACCGCCCGGCGGAATCTGGTTGGACCCGGCAAGACAATTGCCCGTGGCCACGAAGTCGCCCGCCTGCGGTCCGCTGACACCCGCGTAGGTCAGCGTCAGCGTCGCATTGCCGCTGTTGCTGACGAGCACGCGCTGGGCAGCGGTACTCGTGCCCAGCGCAGCACTGCCGAAAGCCAGCGCGTTGGGCGTCACACTTACGATCGGCGCACCCGGGCTGGCACTGCCGGCGGCCTGCACTACCGTCAAGGTCTGGCCGGCGATCGTGATTGTGCCGGTCCTCGGGATGGTCGCCACATTGGCGGCGGCAGTGAAACTCAATGCCGCGCTACCGCTACCGCTGACAGGCGAGATCGACAACCACGGATAGGTGGTTGTCGCCGTCCACGCCGAAGCCGTTGCTTGGTTCAAAGTGACCGCGCCCACGCTTTGGCTTGCCGGGACAACGATATTGCTGGGGGCGAGTCCAGGGGCCTCACCCGGGGCGTTGCTCCAGTTGCTCAGCAGGGAGCCGATATCGATCGAGCCCAAACCGGTGGCGAGGTTATAGGGCTCAGGGCCCGCAGCGAATCCGGTCTGGCCGCTGACCGTCGGCAAGCCCGGTACGCCGTTATTGCCGCTGGCGATGCGGTTGAATACGTTGTAACCGGCCGTAGTCTGCAGTTTCGACAGGCTGTAGAGCACAGGGTTGACGTTACCCAGACGCTTGCCCTGGCCCTGGCCCACCAGCGCGATGATGCCCGCCATGGATGGCGCTGCCGCTGAAGTACCGAAGGCACCATAGAGTGTTGAAACCTGCGCGGCCGTTGTCGGACAGAGCAACTGGTAGCAGGTGAAGCGGGCGTCGTGATTGGCCGAACTCAGGGAAATGTCAGGCACGTCCCGTACCCCGTCAAAAGCCGTTGGGGTCGTTGTCGGACCAGGGGCGCTGGGGCCGGCCATGAACTGCCAGGGCGGCTTGGGGAACACCATGCTCTGGCCGCCGCCAGTGGCGTACAGCGCCGTTCCGCCACTAACCGCACCGCTCTCATTCCAGACCGCTTCCGGGATGTAGATTCCGAGAGCGGACCCCAAGGCGGCGCCGTTCGTGCCGGACCAGTACGTGGCAGGATTATTGACGTCTGCCGCGAATTCGGTACCACCCACGCAGGTGCTGTAGGGTGAGGTGCAAAGGGCATTGACGCCCAGGCCGCCTACGGCGCTCGCGCTGGTGTCCACATCGCAGCCCGCCGCGCCTGAATCGCCGGAGGACACGAACACGCTAGTGCCCTGCGCAGCGGCCTGCTGCCACAGGTTGTGCCAGGCTACCGTGCCGCTCGCGCCATTGGCCGCCTCGCAGCCGCCATAGCTCAGGCTGATGATGTCCCACAGATTGTTGTTGACGGCATACTGGGCCGCTGCAAACACACCACCTTGCGCTGGAGGACTGGCGATCAGGGTAACGCTGGCGCCGGGCGCAACAGCTGCGCTCCATTCCAGATCGAGGTCGGATTCGAACTCGTCGCCGCCGCCCGACGGCGGCGCACCGAGATAGTTGATGACCGCAGGCAATGCGGCAGTCAAAGAAAATATGCTGAAAAAGCTTGCAATGTCCGCCGTGTGAATCGACGCCTGACCCAGGATGGCGATGTTGCGCCCCGTGCCCGTAAGGCCCTGGTTGTGGCCGGCTCCGCCGTCGTAAATGCTCATGAAGTCGGCGGGCGCCAGGTAATGCGTAGAGCCTGATGTGATCTGTGGCGCTGGCCCACCGGACAAACCCGCCAGCGATCCCGTTACGGGAAGAGCCGCGTGGCTCTGGGGACGCGGTCCGAAATCGTGCAAGGCCGCAAAACCTCGCACCACAGGTGCCAAAGCCGCTGGAATCGAGGGATCCACTGCGGTGGCATAGTGCGCCTCGCCCTTCCAGCGGTAGCCGTGCATACGCGTGCCCAAGGCGGCGTCGATCTGCGCCACCGAGCCCGAGAAGCTCAGGCTGCGCGCACCGGGCGGCACCGGGTCGACTTGCAGACCCTTGGATTTGAGCCATCCGCCCACCGTTGCCACGTCCGCTGCGGCCACACCAAAGCGCGCGCCGAACTGCTGCGGCGTAAGCCATTTCTGGTAATCGGGATGTTGCGGGTTCTGCACGTTCTGGAGGAACTGCTCCAGTGCCGCTTCCCTGGACGCATCGGCGCTAAGCACCATCACCAGGTGGTTGAGCGTGCGCGTGGGATCCAGGGCGCCCAGGTCGCTGGCACCACGAAGCGCCGGGTGCACGTGTCCCGGCAAACGGATCCGCCAGGTATCGCTTACCGGCGAGACCACCCGTGCCGTGTTCAACGACGCAGATTGCACGCCTGGCGCAGCGGCCACAACCGAGGTACCGAGGCAGCCAAGCACGACTCCGAGCAGGGCGGGGCGATTTGCCGCCAAGCCAGTAAATAATTTTCGCAACATAATATTTGAGGCTTGCGGTAACAGTGGTCGGCGAGTTCCGGAAAAAGCTAAGCGTGCATCAAAGTTTTGTGGAGGCTAGCAGTAGCCGACAGAATAAATATGAAGCTTTCTTGACAGGTGCGGACGATCCAGTTCGTGGTACCCCAGTGCGCGTTGGCGGCGAAACGATTACATAAGCCCGTCAAGAGGAACCGGTATGGGCGTCGCGGTCCACCACCCGCGAGTCGGTAGAATGCCGCCGGCGGTCTGACTTAACCCACCGGGGAAATCGTGTGACGGCACAAATACTTGACGGCAAGGCAATCGCCGAGCGTCTGCGCGCGCAATATCGCGATCGGGCGAGCCAACTTGCGGCGCGCGGCCACCGGCCAGGGCTCGCCGTCCTGCTCATCGGCGACAACCCGGCCTCGCAGGTCTATGTGCGCAACAAGGTGGCGGCCTGCGAAGCGGCGGGCATACACTCCGAGAATATCCTGCTGCCGGCCGATACGCCGCAAGCGCAGGTCATTGCCCGCATCGAGGCGCTCAACCAGGATCCGGGAATCCACGGGATTCTTGTGCAACTGCCGCTGCCGCCGCACCTGGACGAGGCGCGCGTCTTGGCCACGGTTGCTGCCGCCAAGGACGTGGACGGTTTTCATATCGAAAACGTCGGTGCCCTGGCGCAGGGCAGCCCGCGCTTCGTACCTTGCACGCCCAAGGGCGTAATGGTGCTGCTGGAAGAGACCGGGATCGCCCTGCGCGGCCAGGAGGCGGTGGTGGTGGGGCGGTCCAATATCGTGGGCAAGCCCATGGGCCGTCTGCTGCTGGGTGCCGATGCCACGGTCACGGTCTGCCACTCGCGCACCCGCGACCTGGCGTTTCACACTCGGCGGGCCGATATCCTGGTAGCGGCGATTGGCCGGCCTAACGCCATCACGGCCGACATGGTGAAGGCGGGCGCGGTGGTGATCGACGTCGGAATCAACCGCCTGCCCACGGGCAAGCTCTGTGGTGATGTGGATTTTGCCGGCGTGCGCGAGGTAGCGGCGTGGATCACGCCGGTGCCAGGCGGGGTAGGCCCCATGACCATTGCCATGCTGCTGGCCAATACGCTCGAGGCGGCCGGCAATGCCCAAGTGGCGTGACGCTACGCTGCACGCCGGCCTAGACGCGGCACGCAGCAACCAGTTACTTGACCAAGTAGAAGTTAAGGGTATTCCTCTATTCCCAAGTCGGCATTGATAGTTGCTTGGGTGGCCTCCAAACCGCGGTGAACTCCACTCCAATCGCAAAGATTCGCGCGCGCTGAGCCGATCGGACTATGGTGCCCGAATTGCGTAAGCACGCCGTCACGCAATTCGGTTCCAATCGGAAGCATGCGGGCAGCCACTGGGCACTACCGCCAGCCGAGTTTGTCGGAGTTGCGAATGTCTTCCTTAGTTCGATTGGTGCCATCCTTATTGACCGTCGCAGGCCTTGGTCTGATGTCCCTGAACGCCACCGCGCAGACGGTTCCTAATTTCACGTCGCCCAGCTTCAGCCTGGGTTCATTCAACGACGGTATCGGACAATCCACCAGCGTTTCGCTAGGCGACACATTTTCCGCGTCGAGCGGCATCGTTGCACCGGCGAGCACCACTGCCCCGTACAATTTCGTGGATGTCTACACCTTTACGACGGGATCGGCGAACGCGTCCGTCGATACCATATCGTTCAATGTCGGTAACGCAATCTCCAACCTGCAGATTGCTGTTTTTGGGTCTCCAACTTCCACGGGGCTCTTTAATTCGCCCGGCACGTATGTAAACCAGATCGGCAACACCTCGGGCGCCGTCCTGGGTGGTGGATGGGGTGCCGACGCGTCGGTCACGGCCGGCACGAGCACCACAGTCACCCTCTCAAACGTTGCGCTGAACCCGGGCGGCTCCTACACGATTGAAATTCGTGGCGATGCGCCTGTGTTGTCGGGTACGCAGACAGCATCGTATGCCGGTAATTTGCTGCTCACTGGCATTTCCGCGGTACCTGAACCCCAGTCCAGTCTTCTCGTGCTCTTGGGTCTGGGCGCAGTTGTTGCCGTCTCCGTGTTTGGACGCCGCCGCACCTGAGTTGCGTCAACTGTGCGGACCCAGGGACTGATTTAATGCGTTCCTGGGAGCCGCACCAGTCTGAATATAGGCGGGCCTATATGCCTGCCGATCAGGGCACCGTCCAATCGCGCACCGCCAGCAGGGCGTCGCCCGTAGCATTGGCAAACTGCACCACGTAACCACCCTTGGAAGCAAAATGCTGGTTCTCCGCCAGCGTCAGCCGCGGGTAGTAACCGGTAACGATGCGGTGCTCCACCATGGACTGCAGTTCTTCGATCAGATACGGGCCGTAGAACGTATCGACCATCTCGTTGAGGGCTTCCGACACCAGGCCGCAGGCGAGATACGTATCGGCCTGCATCTGCTCGTCGACGATGGCAATGTGGCGGATCCGGAACCAGCCCAGCGGGTAGTCCACCCGCACCACGCGCTTTTGCGGCAGGTCGAAAGGATAGGCCATGCGCGTGCGCGCGCGCCACTGGACTGGCAAGGGCGCGCGCTCCAGGCCACCCATCACGCCGGAGATATAGACCACCGGCGGGGCTACCGCGGCATCTCCCAGAGCGGCAAGATCGGGCGGCCGCAGCCAGAGCACCAGGGCATCGTCGTGCGCTGACGAGCGCAGCGCCGCCGACGGATCAGCTTCACCCGGCGCCAGGACCGATTCGTGCACGGTTATCCCCTTGTCGCGCAGCGAACGCGTCAGCGCGTGCGCCGCGGCCTCGCCACTGTCCCCGGCGCGGTACACCTGGTGCACGGATTTCACGCTGGCACCCGATACCGACGACAGCAAGGAATCGCCGATGAGGTCGGCCTCGAGCAGGACACCGCGCGAGAGGTAAAGCTCGAAGAAATCGTCCGGTGTATCCGCTGGAACCTCGGCATTGGGGAACAGGCAGGCCAGGCGCTGGTGTTCGCAGAATTGATGCACCGGGGTCCAGTCGCGCCCCAGCCCGGAGATCACGGCCAGCACCGGTTCGCGGGCCAGGAATTGGTCGAGCTGCGCGCCCCAGGTGGCGGGCGGTCCGGTGAGGTCCCAGACGTGCAGCTGCCATTGCCGGTGCACCATGAACATCGAGCGGCCGTACTGCGTCTTGCCCGACGCGCGCATCGGTGCGCTGGGCACCATCTGGCGCGAATTGCGTTCGGCAAAGTATTTGTCCATCACCTCGAGCATGGCTGCGCGCCGCGCCGGATCCACCTCGGGCGTGATGATGGTGGCGAAATGCAGCACGGTGGCCGTCACGCCGGGCACATGGGCCGGGTACAGGGTGTTGAGATAGGCCGTCAGCGCAGCGATATCCGCGTCGCCCAGCTGGAAGCGGGGCATGAGGCTGCCCAGCGGGCGGCCATCGGCATCTATGCCCTCGCTCAGCGCGCGCGCCAGCGTTGCGGGTGTATACGGGGAACGGTTGCTGCGCATGCCGTCGACGTACGGCAGGTTGGCCTCCGCGTGCCCGGCATTGCCCTCGAAAAGGTAGCGTCCGGCGATTGGCGGTATCTGGTTGCCGCTTGCCTTGCCGTTGAGGCCGATGCTCTGGTGCGTGGAGCCCAGCCCGCTGTGGCGATGGCAGTTGACGCAGGCGGCCTCCGTCCCGCTTACCCCCGGTACCGAGTTTTCGCGCAGGCCCCGCAGGCGAGCACCCGAGGGCAGCTCGCCGCGCAGGTAGATGGCTTCGCCGGCCCGCACGAGAGCCGCGTCGGCCGCCGTCAGCGCGGGTGCGGGCGCCGCCACTGCTGCCCGGCCGTCGCGGGGCGCCAGCAAGGGCGAGGCGAGCAGTACCGCCCACACAATAACTGCAGCGCTGCGGCAACGGAATTTCATTTGGATGCCACTCCAAGCTCGGCCGCGGACCGGTCGCGCGTATTGCCGCCGCCCTGGAATTCGCGATCTTCGATCACGGGATTGAGGGCAACGCGGTCGATGACCATGCGGTCGGGCTTGACGGCGGCCGCGCCGCTGATCTCCAGGACCGACGGCAGCGCCAGGCCTCCGATTTCCTTGTAATCGCGGTAGCGAACCGAGACGACGCCCTTGGGGCCGGTAGGTCCGTACGCCGTGCGGTCGAAGCGCGATTCGAGAAAGCTCTGCGCGTCGATCCAGACGGTCTGGTGTTCACCATCGAGCAGCGTGACGCCGATGCGATAGTTCGGGCGGCCGTCGAGGTCTTCGGTGCCTTCGAGCGCGACCCGGCTGCCCTTGGCGCGATAATCGATCAGCGGTCCCTCCAGCCCCGGCGCAGATCGGGCGAAGCGCACTTCCTGGGCAGTCAAGGGCTTGACGTCCGGACGGCCGTCCTCGCCCATGCGCATCTTCCAGCCACCCACGCCATTGAACACGCGCAAGCTGCGATGCGCGGGTTCGGTGATTTCAAAGCGCGACTTGCCCGGACGCTTTTCCTTGAGCTCGAAGGGCAACTTCGGCACCGCGGAGCGCTCGCTCTCGAGGTGACCAGCCCAGATGATGGTTCCGATCTTGCGCCATGCCTCCAGACCGCCGCGCACTTCGACGCTGCGGTCGACGATCTGCTCGCCGGTCAGGGGGCCGGGCAGCTTGCTTGCCGCATCGCCCAGCGCAGCCTGGGCCGCCGCGGACAGCAGCAGGCAGAAAGTGGCGGCCAGCGCCGCCCGTATGACCGCACGCGATGCAGATTTCGCCAACATGATCACCAGGGCTCCAGGAAGGGGCGCCGCGTTTGGCATGGCGTGCCGTCCTGCGCGGCGCGATATCCGCTCTTAGGCACGCGGCTTGGCGAAGATCGCCGGGTCGAGGGAGGGATTGACGGCCGCTTTCTCCACCAGCGCCTTGTGCGCATCGGGATAGCCATCGACCTTGGTCTCGAGCACGAAAGGGATGATCACGCCCTGCACCGGCCGAAAATCGCTCTGGTACACGTACACCGGGTGCATCCTGCCGTCCATGCGCCGCGGCAGGCCCTCCAGCTTCACGTCGAGAAAGCTCTTGGCATCGATCCAGATGTGTTTGGCGGTTCCGCCCTTGGGCGTGACCTTGAGGCGATAGGCCGGGGAAGCCTCGACCAGATCCGAGCCCTCGAGCTCGACCTTCGTGCCCTTGGCAGCGTAGTCGATCAGCGGTCCCTCGATCTCGCCACGGGCGGCTTCGGCATTGGCCTCGTCCTTGGTGAACGGCTCCACGTCCTTGCGGTTCAGGAACGGGCGGTACTTCCAGCCGTGCTCGCCGTCGAACACCTGGATGGCGGTCTTGCCGTCGAATTCGATCTCCAGCCGGCTGCGATTGGGACGCCCCAGGTCGAGCGTGAACGGCAGCTGGATCTGCTTGTCCGCGTCCGGGTCGGCATTGGCTGCGGCCACGTCGGCGCTGCTGCCCTTGCCGCCCGCTTCGCGCGTCATGGCGATCATCTTGGCGGCGCGCTTGTCGTTGTCGCCCCTGCCGGCTTCCATCTTGCCGCTCATCTGCAAGGTCTGCACGGCCTTCCAGGCCTGCAAACCGCCGCGCGCCGCGGCGTGCTTGTCCAGGATCTGCGCCACGGTCAGCACGGGCACGCGGGGTTCGGCGGCCGCTGCGGGCGCCTTGGCCGATTGCGCCTTGGAATCGGCCGTCCCCGCAACCGTTGCGGCCATGGCGGCCGTGGACATGACCAGCAGCGCCGCCGTGCCTGCCAGTGCGGCTTTGAATGCGGTGGCTTTAAAACGCAGTCCCATTGGCATCATCACAGTACTCCCGAAAATTTCGGCTTCAGTCAACGACGAGGTTGTTGGCATGAAAGGCGCCAATCACCACGTCAACCCGGTCACCGCGGACAACGTGGTGACCCTTGTTCGAAAACGTCATCCAGTACGAGCGCCCGGCCTCCGGCGTCGAGGTCTGGCGCAGCTGGCCGACCTTCTCCAGCGTCGGCACCACCAGGCTCACACCCGACTTGGGATCATCCAGCGTCGCCGCTGTCTGCTTGTCATTGAGCACGCGCGCCTTGGCCGGATCGACGATGCGGTAGGAGAACCGCACGAGGTCACCGGACTCGATCAGCCGCACACTGATGGCGTCTATGCCCCAGATCAGGCGATAGGTGAGGCCCGCGCGGCCGGCAAAGCGGTCGGGCGTGTACGGAGAACTCCGTTGCGGGGCTTTGCCGTTGCTGCCGGCAGCGGCCGGCGGTGCGGTGTCCGCCGCCACCGCTGAGCCCACCCCCGTGGAGGGCAGCGCGGCTGCCAGCACGGCACCGGTCAGGCAGGCTCGCAGGCGCCGGCGACCCCATGAGAGTGCCGGGGGCGCGGCGGGTTGGCGTTGCACGCTTGCGCGGCTGCCGGTTTGGGATGGCATGCAAAATGTCATTTCGTCGCTCCGTCGGCTTGCAGTCTGCGGGAGTCCTGCAACGCTAACCAATGCTGCAAATCCGCCTGCGCGGGGGCGGTCAGGTCACGCGGCACATCCGAGGCGTATTTCTGCTTCTGTTCATCGTTGAGCATTGCGCGTATCCGCGTCCGTGTCTGGTCGACGATGGTCGCCGTTGCACTGACCCAATCGACACCTGCCCCCGGGTTCTGGCGCAAGTCGCGCGCCTGCATTTGCTCGTCCCAAAGTATCTGCCGCAACCTCACCTGCTGGCTTGCGTCGAGGTTCAAACCCCGGGTCAGCAGGCGAACCGTTTCGTCAACGCCGCGGCCCGGCGCGCGGCGGACGTGTGGTCGCGGTGACCGCTCGGGCGCGCCCGCAGTGTCCGGTACGGCTGGTGGCGGGCTCCCAACCGGATTCGTTTCATCAATCGCCGCCGCCGTTGCCGGCGGCGCTATGGCAACGGACTCCGCACGACCTTCGCCTGCCCGGCATGCCGCGGACTCCATCAGCGCCAACATCAATGCCAGCGTCAGGGCCAGTATTGCCACCGGACCACGTACCGGATCCGACCCCGACGTAAGGCGCACCATGTACAGACTGTCCTCATCCGCCGCGCTTGCGCGCTCCACTAGGGAACCTGCGGCAGATATTGCGCACAGACCTTCACGGCAGTGCTCACCTCGATCTTGCCTAGCGTATCGATCATTGCATCGTGGGCCTCGCGGTACTCATCGCTCTTGCGGGTCTTATCCAGCGCCTCGGCGCTTGCCCCATGCGCGAGCTGCCGACCTTGCTCCGCAAAATGCTCGGCACCGGCAGGATCGACCTTGCCACAGTACGCAAGTATCGCCTCCGTGGTTCCCAGCACGCGTGAATCAGGCGCCACCTCCTCGACCTGCTCCGCGGCGGCCAGCGCTGACTGACTCACCAACAGGGCACCCACAAGAATCACCGCGCAATAAGGCTTCATCTGGCTAGTCCCTTTCCCAACAACGTGACGTCCACAAACCGATTTCTGCAACCCGACTGCTCCATCGATGCCTGGCCGCAGCGACAAGGCCGGAACCACAAAGCTGCCCGCGGCAGTCAACCGCGGGCAGCTCCGATTTCCTTGCCTTCCTGGCGCTTCGGCAGGCGGGACACCCGGTCCGTATGTCCCGCCCATTGCCTTGCCTAGTTCGCCGTGAAGTTGGCGCTCGACCGCGTCGCCGCAGTGCCCAGCCCGGTACCCGTAACCGTCACGTGAGCCCTGGCCGTTGCCGTCGACGTTCCGGGTACGTATTGCACATCGATCGTGCACGTGTCTCCCGGATTCAGCACTGAACCCGAAACACACGTACCACCCGGCTGAACCGAGAACGTACCGCCCGCACCACCCACCTTCGTGATCGTCGGAGCCGCCGTGAAGGTGACCGGTGAAGTCGCCCCGGCCACATTGGTGACGGTGATGACGCCGTTCTTCGTCGAGGTGTTACCAGGCACCGTGGTCAAGCTTGGCGTCGGTACGCTGAACGTCACCGTCGGGCCGGCAGTGCCGTTCAAGGTTGAGGTCTGCGTACCGGCAGCGTCGGTGACCGACACCGTTGCAGGTTTGCCACCCGGCGCCTGCGCGGTCAGGGGCTTGAACTGCACGACCACGAAGCAGCTGCCTCCCGGCTGCAGAGTCGTCGTGCCGACCATTTGAGTAGCGCTGGCCGGACCGCAGGTGGAAATCAAGCCAAACACGTTCCAGTTCGCCACGTTGGCAGCTGTTCCGCCGAGCACACCATTGGTGATGCCCGTTAGCGCCACATTGCCGGTGTTCGTGAGAACAAAGGCTTGAGCGGGATCGCGGAAAGCACACGCCAGGATCTGGCCGATGGTCGCGCCTGGGCAATTTGCGTCCTGGTAGACCGTCCAGCTGGTCGGCGTCAACGTAGCCGCGATGACAGGCGCCACGCCGGTACCGTTCAGGGTGACGGGCGAACCCGTAACGGAAACATTGGCGTTGATGATCAGCGTTCCGGGCGCAGCACCCAGGGCCGTTGGCGTGAACACCACGGTAATAGTGCATGAATTACCGGCGGCCAGCGTTGTGCCGCAAGTGCCACCCGACCTCGCGTACAGGGTCGACGAGAACGTCAGGGCGATGCCCGTGCCAGCAGCGGCACCCGTGTTCTGCAGGGTCAAGGTCTGCGGGGCACTCGCCGAGCCCAGCACGGTACTGAATGTCAACGGACCACCCGTGACGGTGAGCGCCGCTATCGCCGGTGCCTGAACCTCGACAGCACCGATGTCATACCCTGCACCGGCCGGACGCGGATTGCCGAAGAAGTCGGACCGCGGAGCCGCTACGCGCACGGTGCCCACGTTCACGCCCGACGCACCCTGGTCGATCGCCGACGAACCGGCGCCGGGGACGTAATTGCCCAGTACGGCGTTGGTCACGGGATTGGTCAGGGCCAGGGGACCCCAGCGCACGTTCACCCAGTTGTTGCCCTCGTCCACCACGCCCGAGGCTGTCAGCGAAAAGACGGGGTTCGGGAACGCGTTGAACTCGTTCACGCCCGGGGGCACCGCATAGCCGCTGGCACCGAGTTCCGGCGGCGTGCGCGAGCCATTGCAGTACTGGCTGGTGAAGGACGGCGAAGCGTTGAAGTCGTTGGAGCCCCCGTACGTCGTCGCAGTGGCTCCTGCCAGAACCGAATACACCGGTGCGAATCCCTGCCCCGAGTTGTCCGTCGGCGCCGTATCGCCGCGCAGGCCGATATCCCAGTAGCTGGAGCCCGCCGGGCAGCCGCCCGTCGCAGTTTGGTTTGCTGCAACGGTGGTGGAGCCCGCCGGATACAGCGTCACCTGGTTCTGCTGGCTGGTATTGCCGGCGCCCTTGCCTCCCACCCCGATGTAGAACGAGCGGTTCTGCCAGATCACGTCGTTGAAGAGCAGCGGGATCGAGTAGTTGAAGCACGAGGGACCACTTGCCGTGGCGATACCATGGCCCGCGGGACAGCTGAAGCTGTTGGCGGGCAGCAGGTTGATGTTGGCCTGCAGTACCGGGCTGTTGTTGACGCTCACCAACCCGGCAACCTGTGGGCAGGACTGGCCGTTATTGGCGCCGCAGGTGACGTTGCTGCCGGGCGCGGTCGTGCTGGCCAGGTTCGCGAACAAGGCCTGGAACAGCGTGCCGGACGAGGCTGTCGAATCGTTGGAGGTGATCGTGTTGTTCACGATGTTGACCGCCAGCGCATCGAGCAGCGAGACGCCGCCACCGTCCCAGCCGGCTACGTTGTTGACGATGATGTTGTTCGTCACGTTGACCGAGTTCCAGTCGCACTTCGACAGATCGGCAGCGCAGGTGCTGGCGCCGTTCGGGATGTTGAGCACATCGGTGCCGTTCACGTGCTGGATGCGCAGACCGCCACCGCTGCCCGAATCCGCCGCATTACCAAGGATCAGGTTGGCGTTGATGGTCAATCCCGGGCCCGTGCCGTCACTGGGCAGGATGGTAGATGGAGGCGCCACGCAATCCTGGTCGTTGGCGACACCGCAGGTCGTCGGGTCGACGTCGGGCGCACCCATCACCAGCAGGCCACCGCCATTGGTCGTGATCGACGGATTGGTACTCTGGTTGAAGATGATGGTGTTGTGCTCGATATCGCCGTTCTTGATGAAGCCGATATGCGAGAAGCCACCGCCGTCACCGGAGCTGAGGTTGCCGCAAACCCAGTTGTTGGCGAACGTGTAGTAGTCCGAACCGGTGTTGACGCTGACGCCACCGGCGCCGGCCGGCGTCGAGGAGAACAGTTCATCCCCCATCGACGAGTTGCCCACCACGGAATTGTTGTGGACGTTCACGTTCATGTTGAAGCAGAACGGCAGGCTCAGGTTCTGGATGTTGCTGGTCTCGCACGAGGTCGGGTAGCTGGTGATGGTCTGGCCGGTGCCGCCCAAGGCAACGTCCGGGTGCTCGCCCGTTCCGATCGTGATGCCGCCCGACATGGTGCCGGTGTTGTTGTACACGCGATTGTTGGCCACCTGCAGGTTGTGCGCATAGGCGTGGACGAAGATGCCGCCACCGCCTTGCGAGCTGTCGCGGATGCCCAGGCCGTCGATGCTGGACGGGTTGCAATAGAAGTTCGTCGGATACGGGTTGGCGGGCGCCGCCGAACCGCCGCAATCCGCGGCCGACAGCAGCGTCGTGTTGGTCGGGAAAGCCGCGCCCGGCGTGCCGGTCGTGGCGCCGTAGGCGTCCAGGATCTGCGTGCCCGCCGGGAACTTCACGCCTTTGCCCAGCACCGTGATGGCCGCGCCCTCGTACGCACCCAGCAGGCTGGGTTCGATGAGCTGTTCGGCCAGGTTGCCGTTCAGGCTGGCGTCCCAGCCCAGGGTCGCCTCGAACGGCAGGCGGTCCACCACCATCTGCGGGAAATTCATCCACGTGGCGCTGGTCTCGCTGTTGGTCGCATCGGTCAGGCCGCTGGTGCAGGCCCGGCTGGTGCTGGGATCCGGACGTCCGTCCACCGTCAGGCCGAACAGGCAGACGATCTTCTGGCGCCACGGGTTGAGCAGCCGGCCCGATGGCTGGGTATTGGCGTCGATGATCGTCGTTGCCGCTCCCACGCCCTGCAGGCGCACCGGCTTCCACATGACCAGCATCTCGTTGTAGTTGCCTTGCGGCACGATGATCATGTCGCCCGGGAGGGCAGCGTCGATCGCGGACTGGATCGTTGCACCCGCTTGCAACAGCGTCGGCGCCTTGCCACCTACCGTCACGGTCACCGTATCGATCGACTGCTTGCCGGCGCCCGTCGTCACGACCAATTGGCCGCACCGGGCCTTGGAGCCGCCGTACTGCGCTTGCTGCTGGACGGCGCAGACAGGTACGTCCTCGGGAACCGAGACCGTTATCGCGGTATCGCTCCAGGACACGACCTTCGCATTGACCCCGCCGATGGAAACCCCGCCGGAACCTTGGGCGCCGCCGAAGCCATAGTGGCGGGTGATCTTGGCCTGGTTGTACGGCGCCGTCGTGATCGACGGTCCGGTGTAACCGTACCAGTCCACCGACTGGTTGCCCAGCGCATTGATCGTGAGCGAATGCTCCGCGCTGCTGACCCACGGACCGGCAACGTCACCGGTGACGCTGGAGATCGCTGGCGTCGCATCGGGGTAGGCGCAATCCGGACGGTTGTAGCTGCCCGAGGCAAAGGCTTCCACCGGCACGACGGGCGTGTCGAAGTAGCCCGTCGTGCCCGGCATGAACGGGAGTTCGTAGCAGAACTGGCTGTAGCCGGGCTGGAACAGGGGATCCGGCGTGGTGCCCGTGCCCGCATCGTTCATGCACATGACCATCATGGTGGGGGCATAGCCCGTCGGGTTGGGCGGGTCCACTTCCCACGTCGAGTAGCTGAGGCCGTTGTACAGGCCGAACTGGTCGGTATAGACGCGACTGATCGGATTACCCGTCCAGTCCTTGACCGCAACCGGCAGGTACGAGGGAGCGAACTTTTCGCCAAACTGCGGGGAGAACGGATCGAACTCGGCCGCGAAATCGTCCAGGATGATGCCCTGGAAGTGCGAGGACTTGGGCGTGGAGTTGAAGATGTAGAACTTGGCCAAGGCAGCCGTCTGGTAGTCCAGTGTCACTTCCTTGCGATCGCACAGGGGCTTGAAGGCACCGGCAAAGGGCGACACCTGCTGGGAATGCGGGAACAGGCTCAGATAGTCCGGCACCTGGCGGATTTCGCCTACGCAGGGCCAGAACGTTTCCACGCTGCCGGTGTCACCCTCATGGCTCACCAGTGCGGGATTGCGGCCCAGGGCGTAGGTGGGATCCTGCGCGTTCAGCGGATTGAAAGTTGCTGCCAGCTGCGCCTGGTCGGGCAGGATGTAGACCGCGGTGCCCAGGTTGGGGAACTGGAAGGCGGCCGGCGCGATGAAGTTATCGCCGATCAGGATGTTCTTATCCTCTTCCTTCACCAGTTCGTAGCCTGGGGGAACCACCACCTCCACCACGTACTTTCCGGCCGGGAGCATGGGCGTGCCCTTGCGGTACGGGTCGGTCGTGTCGGGGTTGGGCACACAGATCGTGCAGTTGGTTCCCGCCGGCTTACCCGTCGACGGGTCAAACGCGGTCACGCTGGGGAAGTTGTACATGCCGTCGTAGGGCGCCGGTTGCAGCTGGTTCCACGTGTGCTCGCCGTCGTAGCACTTGAACTGCGAGCTGCTGGGCAGGGTATGCAGGGTTCCGCCATTGTGTTGCGCGTTGTACCAGTCGAGAAACTGCGGCTGGTTCTGCAGGGCATAGAAGAACGGGTCCGTGCTGCCTTGCTGTCCCGGGCAATTCATATTGGGCATGCCGTCGGAGCGGAAACCCTGCGCCCAGTCATCCCAGCTCGACGTCTGCGTCGTGTCGACCAGTTTCAGGGTCTTGGTAACGCCATCGGCAGCCAGGCCTTCCTGATAGAGGTTGACCGTGACGTTCGCCACCAGCGGCTCCCACTTGTTCTGCAGAAGCAACTGCGGATTGTCGAAGGGCCGGGTCGATGCATAGACCACATGGCCGTGGATCGGGCCCGTCTCGTTCGCGGCGTAGGGCTTCTTGCCCCATTCGAGGAAATTGCCCTGGCCGATGTAGCCCTGCCAGCCGTAGGAGCCGAACCAGTACGGCGGGTCGATACGGCCGGTGGAGTTGAGGCTTGGGCCGCTGGGAACCGGCCCGCCGGCGATGGAATTCCCGAAGCAGTCGGCATTGGCGCAATACACCGCGCCTGGCACGGACAGGTTGGCCGGCAGCGGGTAGTTTTCATACGTATTGGCCAAGCCTGCCGCGATGGTCGAATTTCCGCACTTGGGCGCCGGGCTGGCCGTGGTGCCCGCTCCGCAGGAAGCCGAGCCGTCGGCCGGGCCGCCCGCGTCGTAGATCACGTGCACGCCGGTGGTCTTGTAGCGTGTGCTGTCGGTCTCCACCACGTACCAGTTGAACAGCGGGAACTCCTCGTTGAAGTTCGCGTAGCCGTTCAGATCCGTGACATTGAAGTCTGAGAAGGTACCGTCGCGGTAACGCACATTCGTGGCCGCCAGCGCCAAGCCCGGCTTGTTGCTGCCTGCCGCCGTATCGTTGGACAGGCCGGTGCCGGTGGTGTCGATGAAGGTGCGGGTGTACAGGTCGGCCTGCCACTGGTGCACGCCGACTTCGCCCATGTCACATACCAGGTTCGATGTCGCGGGTCCGGTACAGGTCGGATTGGCCAGGGACGTCGTTCCCGTGGTGGGCGAGGCGCACAGCCCGCCGACATTACCGGCGCAATTCACTGATACTGGCTGGGTGATGCCGTCGATGATCTGGTCGTTCCACTGGTCGAAGGTGGTGATCTTCCAGTTGCCGGCCGGCACGCCCTTCAGGTCGAAGTTGCCCTGGTCATCACATTTGGCGAAAGCGATTTCCGCGCCATCCGGATCGCCCAGGCTCACATAGCACTGCGTGAACGCCAGCGAGGCGCGGCTGCCGCTGCTATAGAGTCGGCTATCGGGCGTGCGGCTCAGGCGCGAGCCGGTGACACGGCCCTTGACTTCAAAGGTACACGCCAGCGCGCCACCGTTGGGCAGCGGGTCGCACATGCCCGACTTGCTATCGTTGTAGCGGCGCTGATTGATGATCTTCGGATTGGCAAAGCCGATCGAGACGTGATAGCCCGCCGGTCCGAATTCCTGGAAGTACCCCGGCTCGCCCACGCGCATGAAGGAATCGTGACCCTTCTGACCGTCGAGCGTGTTGGTCTGCACCCATTCCTCGCCCAGTGCAATGCGGCTGGCACCAGGCAGCGCGGAAACGGCATAGCGGCCGGGATACAGGTTCTTCACCATCGCCTGACCCGCCATCGGCGAGAGCGTCTTGCCGTCGCCTTCATACTTGGGGCAGGTGACGATCATGGCAGTAGCGGTCGATTTGGCCGCAACCGTGCCTGCGGCAATGGCCGCGGCATTGGCCGTGTTGAAGTTGGCGTTTGCCGTGGCAATCGCGGATATCGGACACGCATCCAGGCCGGTCACCGGGTCGATTGTTCCGGCGAGCGCGTTGGAGAGGGGCTGGTTGAACATGTCGTAGGTGGGATTGCCGGTCGGGGCACCGCTCTGGCCGGCCGAATCCAGCAGGGTGATTTGAAAGTCACCCAGCCCAGGCTCCTGGGGAGCCAGGACGTCGATACCGCCTCCGGTACCTTGTTCGCCATTGAGCGGATAGTCGTCTTCGTAAACGATGAGCGACAAGGTTGCACTGGGCAGCGGCGTGGGAACGGCAAGCACCGTAACCGGCGCAAACGCATAGGTCGTGCCGGCCACACACGCCACTTTGCTGGCGGACTGTGGCCCGCATGCCGCAGCGATGGATGCGCCACCCATGCCATGGCCGCAGTGGCCGGCGGCAACGCCCGCCGCGGAACAATCCGGCGCGCCCTGATACCCGGCATTGAACGGATTGGCCGCGTCGCCGGGCAATATGGAGATGTAGTAGCGCTTGCTGGGATCCAGGTTCACGCTGCCCGGCTGCGTTACCGTCTGTTGGGTGCCGGCATGGCATACGCCGTTGCCGATGTCGCAAACCGTTGCGACGCCCTGCAGCGTCTGTCCGCCTTCGCAGGACAGAACTCCGGTACAACCCGCCGCCACCACCGGCATGGAGCTCGTATGGAAGTTCGTACCGTAATTGATCGGGCTGGTGTTGCCGGCGCCGATCGTGGGGCAGCCGGCCGGCAGCGGATTGGTCGTGCAGGCCGGATCCACGTAGAACGTGCGGTCTTCCTCGATGATCCAGCGGTAATCGGTGATCTGTGTCGTGTGATCGACGCCGTCCAGTACCGTGACGGCCAGATTGCTGGCCGGTTGGAAGGTAACCGATACCGTCGTCGGCGCGCTGTACTGGCCGACGGAGTTCTTGGCCTGGAAGGTGAAGCTGTAGGTGCCCGCGGCGGTGGCGCTTGCGGTGAAACCCCCATTGGCATCCGCAGTCACGGTTATGCCATTGGCCGAAATCTTCGTTGGGTCAATGCTCAGCGGCAGGCCGGCGCCATCGGTACAACCCGTCAACACGCCGGGCGTCTTGATCGCGATGTAGGTGGACACCGCTGACGTGAACGTGGAGGACACGCAGGTAACTCCGGCGTCGCTGGCAAGCACGCTTGACGCGCCCAGGGTTACGGTAGCAGTAAGGGCCGATGACGAGCAGCTTGCCGCCGTCGTGGCGGTGGCGGGCGTGAAGGCGGAATTGGCACAGTACGTGAAGCTGTCAGCGTTGCCCGTCCCGACATAGGTTGCGCCCGCAGCGGGCGTGTAGGTGAAGGTGCCGTTGGCATTCAATACCACCGTACCTTTCGTTGGCGGCGTGAGTAGCGACACGCCGTAGACCCGCACATCGTTGGCGATAACGCCCTTGGAGGGATCCGATACCACCAGGGGCTGACCCGGAACCACGGCGTTGTACGTATCGGCGTTCGCAGCCGCCGCACCGGCCGCAGCAGCGTTTGGCAAACCGGCACCGTTGACGCTGATATAGGCCAGCATGCCGCCATCGCGGGAAGTGGCATTGGCCGAAAGGCTCAGTTCGCGGTCGTAAATGGGCAAGGCGGTTGTGGGCGCCGCGGCCGTGGCGGCGGCAGGCGCGGTGATCGAAACATCGTAAGTCTTGCCGGCCGCCATGAAAACTTCATTCTGTATCCGGGCAAGTCCGGGCAGCGCATTGCCGTCTTCGGCGATCAGGGTCATTCCGGGCCTGACGGTGGTCGTGCTGACACTGCCTACCGTGCTGGTGATGCTGGTCTGCGCCCCGACGATGGACGGAACGTGCATCTTGAGACCCGCGTTGGCCAGGCGAACCAGAACCTTGCCCGAGACCGGCGCGGTGCCACCCGTCAGCAGGTTGACCGGGAACAAGGACGCCGACGCATTCGTCGTGTCGAACGTGCGGCCGTTGATCAGGTAGTAGAGCGGCGTGTAATTGACGACCGGCGGATAGCAGGTGTTGACGACACCGACCGGGGACAAGGGGTTGCCGCAGCCGCCCGTGAGGCCGGACCAGACCTTGGTCTCGCTGAAGCCCGCCGTATTGACGGCTGTGGCTACCGCGTTGTTCTGGACCGGGTCGATCTCGCTGAACAACAGGGGAATGTCGGCGTTGTAGGTGATCGCCGTTGCGCTGCCCACCGTCCCGTACGCCGTGCCGGTTACCGCATCGGTGACCACCAGGATGCCGTACAGCCCCATCGGTGCCTGGATGGACGGGTGCGTTCCGGATTCGATCAGGTACGTACCAGGCTGCAGGCCGGTCCAGGTCAGGGCACTGCCGGAGGCCAGCTGCGTCGCCAACGGCTTTACGCTCGAGGGCGCGATTTCCGATGCGAACGACTGAACACGGTTGCCCTGCGCGGGCGGCTTTTCTATGGGCGTGGTGGTCGTGGTGGTCTGCCAGGTCTCGGCGCGGACCTTGCTGTGGTCTGGGCTAGGCGTGGCGGTTGAACCGGTACCCAGACCGCCGCCAATCTGGCCGATAACCACCAGCGACGTCGGGACCGCGTTGCCGTTCGCAAAATTCAGATTGTTCGTCAGATTTATCGTCAGGCTGTTACCGGTCGGCACCGTGATGACGACGGGAGACCAGGCCGCGGCCTGCGCGGCCTGGGCCGCGGTCGGTGTCGCAACCGCCTGAGCCGCTGCGACCGCCGGGTTCAGCGCCGTACACGTGCCCGGCGTCGGCGTGCCGCAGCTGTAGCCCCACATCGGTACGATGGAGCCATCGGAGAGGGTGGTGCTGGTAGGCGCAGCGGTCAGGTTGACGACCGTCTGGGCCAGGGCGGCACCGCCGCCTGACAGGAGTAGCGTAGCCGCCAGTGCCGTCTTGATCAGGGCGGACTTCATATCGTTGGTTCGCATTTGCGGTCTCCTGCCTTCACTGGGATTCGTCGATGCGGAATTCACGCGAATCGACGAGCATCATCATCATCATTCCGCCGGGGAAGATGTTGTTCGTGGTGATCTCGCGTTCATTGTGGGAATGCCACATGAACGCGTACCCGGCCTCTGTTGACGGCGGGTTCACGACCGTGCCGGTCGGCGTCGTCGTTCCGGTCGAGCTGCAAGCCGTCGTGGTGTTCACCCCCGTGCAAGTGCCGAAAGTGGCGCGCGACGTGGCATCGGGACCCAGGTACGGACTGCCGCCGTACCAGGTGCCGTTCTTGAAGATGTTCGGATCCGGCAAGGTCATCGGGCCACCGGAAGCAACGTCACCGAAGGGCGCTGCCTGCATCGGCTTGTCGTGATCCTGGCACCACTCGAAATAATTGATCGCCGTCGGTGCGCCCGTGTTGTAGCCATTGGCATCGGGTGTGCACGTCAGCTTGGCGTTGGCATCGCTCGACCCGGCGTTGTGTCCGTACATGTCCCAGTTAAGCCCCCTGCCGGTGAAGTAGAACAGTCCGTCCATCGCAATTCCCGGCGTCGTCGTCGTGGTGAACATCAGCGGGCCGGCGAGATTGCCCTTGGGGCTCAGCAGCAGGTTGCCGTCGCGCGCCAATATGCGCACGTGGTTGGCGTGCTCGTGGAACGGGTGCTGCCAGCGGCCCTGGCCGATGATGCGCAGCAGGGTAATTTCGCCGGGATGCATGTGCGGGTTGCCGTTGTAAGGCTGGTTCGGATACATCGGCGCGTAGTTGGGGTCCATGTCGTCGGGCATGGAGCGCCCATTGATCATGAAATACGCGGGGTGATAGGGCTCGGTTGGCACATCCAGGCTGCAACCCGGCGTACCTGCCGTGCAGCCCACCTTGGCCATGACCTGCGCAAGCGCTGCCGTGTGGATCGCCGGATCCATTTCGGAGAACTGGAACAGGTATTCGCGGTCGTAGCACGTGGCCGCGTGGTCATACGCCGATTGAGACAGCCTGAAATCGGTCTCTTTCCACGCAGCTTGGGCCGCCGCGTTGCCACCGGGGTTGGCTGCCGGCAAGCCGGCGCTGCAATTGCCCGGCACATGGGCGGGCAATACGATCAGCGCGCCAAACAGTCCCATCTCCACCTGCAGGTCGCCTTGGGTGCCGCTGTAATACGCATGCGTCCCGGGCGTGCTGGCCGTGAAGGTATACGTGACCGAGCCTCCCGGCACGGCCTCCTGCGTGAGCAGGCCCGCCACGCCGCCCGTGGCCGTAGTGGTGAAACCCGGGAAAAGAATGGACGTGTTGCCGGCCGCAGCAGGCAGGTTATTGGTGAGCGTCACCGACACCGACTGGCCTTCCGTGACGATCAAGGTGGGGCCGGGCAGCTGCATCGCGTTGCAGAAGGTGCCGCCGATGGCCGCCGGCGCATAGCTGGGCGTGCCCACGCAACCGTAACCCCAGGAGTAGATCTGCTGGCCATCGGGCTGGGTGATGTTGGCCGGGCTTGCCTGGAGCGTGAACGTCGGGCCCGTGATGCCAGGTGCCGCAGCCTGCGCCGCGCCAGAGAAAATGGCGCCGAGCGCTGCCAGGCCCAGAGGAAGCAGGCGCTTCATCGCATTTGTCGTATTGAATGTCGTCGCAAACATCGCTTGCCCCTTAGTTGACGCGAACTTCGGTCATCTGGCCGCCGAAGTTTTCTGCGTCGTTGGACAGGTGGTCCAGGTTGGACGTGTACAGGTAATAGGTGCCCTTCGGAACCGTCGTCGTGCAGGACGACGAGGGATCCGCCGGATTCGAGCGCACGAGGCAACTGTCGAGGATGACGTCGACCGATTCACCACCGCCCAGCGTGATCGAATTCGTGAAGTAGTCCATGTTGTTGCCGTCCTGGTCGCGCAGCAGCTTGGCGTTCAAGCCCACCACGTGCATGCGGATGCCCAGCGAGGCGAGCGTGTGGTACTCGGTCACGGCAAGATCGGAAATGCGCAGCAGCGCACGCTGGCCTGCAGCCATGCTCACGATGGAACCGATGGGTTGCGAAAAGTGATTGACGCCGTCCGATGAGGGCGTCGACAGCGGGCCGGGCGTCACCGTGTCGGGGTAGCTGCGGCCGTTGAGCAAGAAGTACTTGTCCTTCATGTCGGCAAAGCCTTCGTTGTTGAAGGTCATGCCGACGAAGTGGAAGTTGGGGTCGAAGCCGTGCATCTGAAGAGGCACTTCGACGTCGTAGTACGTCGAGCCGTCGCCGTCGTTGTAGGCGTAGCCGCCGGTGCCCCCGGTCGAGATCGTGCTGGCACGCCCCGTGACAGTGTTGGCGACCGCCGGCAGCGGATTGCTGCACAGGACATCATTCAAATTGCAAGCGGTGCGCAGGTCGCCCTGCTGGGCCTGCAGCGCGGCGTACAAGGTGCTGGTGCTGGGAACGCGGTTCTGGCGGGGCCGCACATACAGTTGCCCGACCATGCCCATCTGCAGGTGCTCGGGCGGCGTGATGTGGCAATGCCAGAAATACGTGCCTGCGTCCGGCGCCAGGTA
>Ga0075019_10000507_pt1 | contig 22396 bp, 17 predicted proteins | sample ColStrG_CSR_2013_FD_71473 | JGI IMG/M metagenome (GOLD analysis project Ga0075019, IMG submission 71473) | Freshwater sediment microbial communities in response to fracking from Pennsylvania, USA - Cold Stream Run_MetaG_CSR_2013 | ecosystem: Environmental > Aquatic > Freshwater > Creek >...
ACCGTAGTGTGGGGCCGCCACCGCGGCAACGGACGCGATCGGGGGACCCATGACGGACGCCGTGCACATCGAGGACCTGGCCCGTCCGACCTTCAGCCCCGAGGTGGTCGAGATGTTCGCGGCCATGGGCTCGATGGCCGACGACTGCCCGCTCGACGCCCGCTGGATGCATGCCCGGGCGAGGGAGGAGACCGGGCTGTCCGACTTCGGGCCCCGCGACTACGAGGAGCGGCTCGAGGTGCTGCTCGGCGCATTGGCGGCGGTCGACCCGATGACCCCGGCGGGCCGTGTGGTCTTCGTCACCCAGCTGGTGCAGCTGCTGAAGAACCGGCTGCTGCTGACCGACCTGCTCGCCCGGCACCCGGAGATCCACGACATCGAACTGGAACCGCCCGTCGTCATCGTGGGACTGCCGAGGACGGGGACGACCCACTTGCACAACCTGCTGGCCGCCGACCCCGCCCTGCGCTCGCTGCCCTACTGGGAGAGCCTCGAGCCGGTGCCGCTCCCGGCCGAGGTCGGAGTCGAGCCCGACCCCCGGCGGGTCCGGTGCGACGCCGGCGTGTGGTTCATGCACCAGGCCATGCCGCTCTTCCCCCGGATGCACGAGATGACCACCGATCACGTACACGAGGAGATCCAGCTGCTGGCCGTCGACTTCTCCACCATGTTCTTCGAGACGCTGGCGCCGGTGCCGGCGTGGCGGGCCTACTACGGCTCCCACGACCAGGCACCCCACTACCGCTATCTGCGCACCATGCTCCAGGCGCTCGGGTTCCTGCGGGGCGGGGACCGGTGGGTGCTCAAGTCCCCCCAGCACCTCGAACAGCTTCCGGCGCTGTCGGCGGTGTTCCCCGGGGCGACGGCAGTGGTCACCCACCGGGACCCGGTCGACATCGTGGTGTCGATGGCCACGATGATCACGTACTCCGCCCGCATGTACACCGACCGGGTGGACACCGGCGCCCTGGGCCGTTCGTGGGCCGACCGCATCGACGACCTGCTGGGCGCGTGCATGCGCGACCGGCACGCGTTCGACGGGCGGCACTCCCTCGACGTGCGGTTCGCAGACTTCATGGACGACGAACTCGGGACGGTGCGATCGGTCTACGAGGTCGCCGGCCAACGATTCGACGACCGCGCCGAGCAGGCGATGGCGGCCTACCTGGCCAGCCACGAGCGCGGCCGGCTCGGGACCATCGACTACCGCGCTGCGGACGTCGGCCTCGACGTCGACGAACTGCGGGCGCGGTTCGCGCCGTACGTGGAGCGCTTCCTGTGAGTTGACCGGCGGCACGATCGCCGCCACCCCGGTCACCCCGGTCACCCCGATGACCCCGTCCGACACCGGACACACCGTCACTCCGACCTCACTGGCAGCGCCGGTGCCGACCACGGCGAACGCCACCGGCATCAAGTACACCCAGATCTGACCGCGGACTCCGGGGGGAGGGGAGACCCTTCCCCCCGGGGCGTGGGCCGGCGCAGAAGGCGCAGGCGGAGGAGCGGGCCCGACTCAGGCGGCCGGCTGGGCCAGCTTCCGGCCGTTGTCAGCCATGACGGTGCGGATCTCGTCGTCGGTGAAGCCCTGGGACGCCAGGTCGTCGGCGAAGGTGCGCGGCTCGGCCAGCCCCTCGGCGTGCGGCCAGTCCGAGCCGAACAGCAGACGCTCGATGCCCATGGCCTCCTTGACGGCCACCAGATCGTCCTCGTAGTACGGGGCGACCCACACATGGCGCCGCAGGGTCTCCACCGGGTCCGACGGGAACGCCGTGGGCATCTGGCCGCGGACCTTCGCGAGCTTCTTCACCAGCGGCAGGATCCACTCGGACCCGGCCTCGATGCTGGCCACCCGCACATTGGGGAAGCGGTCGAACACGCCCTGGCAGACCAGTGCGGCCATCGTCTCGTACGGGGGCCGGTCGGCGCTCAGCACGATCCGCAGCGGGGTGTGGCTGAAGGAGCGGAACGCACCGTGGGGCTCCCAGTCCTCGACGTAGCGCCCGTAGCCGGCGTCGCCCGAGTGGATCCCCACGGTGATGCCGGCCTCGTCCACCCGGGCCCAGAACGGGTCGAACATCGGATTGGCCGGCGACGTCAGCCCGGTCGGGGTGTGGGCCGGACCGCCCTTGATGCAGACCATCCGGGCGCCCCGGGCCAGCACCAGCTCGAGCTCGGCCACCGCCGCGTCGATGTCGACCAGCGGGATCATCGGGGCGGCGAAGATCCGCTCCTGGTAGTGGTAGCCCCAGTCCTCGTCCAGCCACTGGTTGAAGGCGTGGAACGCGGCCACGGCGGCTTCGGGGTCGTCGGCCAGCGCCTCCTCCATCCCCACCCCCAAGGTCGGGAACATGAAGCAGCCGTCGATTCCCTGGGCGTCCATGACCGCCAGCCGGGCGTCGCGGTCGCGGTACTCGGGCCGGATCGGCTCCAGCTCGCCGAACAGTGCGGCCATGCCCTTGCCCTCGGGGTTCCGGCCCCGGAAGTACTCGTCGAGCGCACCCGGGGTGGCCACCGGGTCGAAGGTGGGGTTGGGGATGAACCGGTTGACGGTGCCGGCCACCAGCAGCCGCTGCCGTCCGTCGATCTCCGCCCACTGCATGGCCCGACGGGCCATCGTCGGGTCGAGGTGCCGGGTGAAGGCGTCGGTGGCCTCGTAGTAGTGGTTGTCGGCGTCGAACGTGGGGTAGTCGATGGTCACGGTGCCTCGCTTGTGGATCGGGGGGTCGGAGGACGGCGGGTGTGCGGGCCGGTCAGGACTGGTCGAGTCCGAGCACCCGCAGGGCGTTGGTGCGGAGGAACTTCGGCCACACGTGGTCCGTGAACCCGACGTCGCGCATCTCGGTCATGATCCGCTCGAGGGAGAGGCCCATCGGGAAGTAGCCGGCGTAGATGATCTTGTCGCCGCCCCGGGTGTTGGCGAAGTCGACGACGTCCTTCGGGTAGTACTTGGGAGCGAAGGCGCTGGTCGAGTAGTGGAGGCCCGGCCACTTGAGCATCAGCTTGATGGCCAGCTCGGTCCACGGCTCGCACCCGTGCCGGGTCACGAACACCAGGTCGGGGAAGTCGTACATGACCTCGTCGATCAGGGCGACGTCCTGCGGGGCGTACTTGAGCCGGGGTCCGGGGACCCCCGCGCAGCAGAACACCGGGATGCCCAGTTCCACCGCCTTCGCGTAGATCGGGTACATCTTCTTGTCGTTGATGGCCACCTGGGGGTAGGTGCCCGACGGGAACACCCCGAGCGCCCGGATGCCCCACGTCTCGTAGGCCCGCACGATGGCCCGGATCCCGTCCATCCCGTCGTTGGGGTCGACCGAGAGCGAGGGGATGAAGCGGTCGGGGTAGCGCGTGAGCGCCTCGTCGCCGGTGCCGCTCGGGTCGTCGACACCGATCAGTCCCCGCTCCACCCCCCACAGGTCCATCTCCCCGAGGGTGACGGCGACCGGGTCGACCTTCCCCCGCAGCTCCTTCTCCGGCACGTCCTTGAACATGTACTCGGCCGGGAACTCGAACTCCTCCTTGGACTGGGTGTCCTTGGTCTGACGGGTGATGAAGGCGTAGACGGCCTTCATGTCGTCGTGCGGGAACCCGATCATGGTGTCCACGATCCCCACGTCACTCGGCATGCCCACGGTGCAGCCCCCTCCTGGTCGGTGGCGGCAATGATAGAACCTGGTTTCGGTTTGTCAATCGACCGACGCCGTTCGGTGGGCGGTCGGACAAGTAGAATGACGTTCGGTAGCGGCCGCCCGACCGCCGCCGGCCCGCACGGAGGACCCCGGCCCTGACACGAACCAGCACCACGCTCAGCCTGCCCGCCGCCGACCTGACCGAGCGGCAGCGGGCGCGTCGCGACCGGATCGTGGACGCCGCACTGGCGCTGTCCCTCGGGCGCAACGTCGACCAGATCCAGGTCAAGGACGTGGCCGAGTCGGCCGGCGTGGCGCTCGGCACCGTGTACCACTACTTCTCCTCGAAGGACCATCTGTTCGCCGAGGCGCTCGTGCGCTGGGCGTCGGCGTTGCGCAGCAACGTCACCCGGCGCCCCCTGGTCGGCGCGACCCCCGCCGAGCGACTGACCGACGTGCTGCACCGCTCGGTGCGGGCGTTCCAGCAGCAGCCAAACATGGCCAGGCTGGTGAGCGCGCTCACGCTCTCCTCGGACCCGTTCGCCGTGGAGATGATCACCCGCCTCGACCAGTCCACCTCGGCCGTGTACGCCGACGCACTGGCCGGTGAGGACGAGGCGACGGTCCGGGCGGTGGTCCACGTGGTCGAACTGGTGCTCGACGGGCTCATCCGGCTGTGGTCGGCCGGCCGCATCTCGATCGTCGACGTCTACGACCAGCTCGACGAGTCGGTCGAACTGCTGTTCCGGTCGGCCGGTCCCACGACGTCCACCTCGCTGCCCACGTGACCGGCCGCGCCCCGAGGAGCTGACCCGTGGACTTCGACGACACCCCGGCCGAGCACGCGTTCCGCACCGAGGTGCGGGAGTGGCTGGACGCCAACGTCGAGCCCCGGTACCGCACCGGGTCGGCCTCCATCGGCCTGGCCAACGTCAACAACGCCAACTACGCGGACGAGTGCCGGACGTGGCAGCGCCGGCTGTTCGACGGTGGATGGGCCGGCCTGACCTGGCCCGCCGGCTTCGGCGGGCGCGGTGCGGGCATCATGGACCAGCTGATCTTCGGCCAGGAGCAGAACCGGTATGCGGTGCCTACCGGCCTCTTCCTGGTGGCGGCCAACATGGTGGGGCCCACCCTCATCGCCCACGGCACCGACGCCCAGCGCCAGGAACACCTCCTGCCCATCCTGCGGGGCGACGAGGTGTGGTGCCAGCTGTTCAGTGAGCCGAACGCCGGTTCGGACCTGGCCTCGGTCCAGACCCGCGCCGTACGGGACGGCGACGAGTTCGTGGTCAACGGGCAGAAGGTGTGGACGTCGTACGCGCAGTACGCCGACCGCGCGATCCTGCTCGCCCGCACCGGACCGCCGGACTCGGGCCGGGCCGGGATCACCTACCTCCTGTGCGACATGCGCGACCCCGGGGTGGAGGTGCGGCCCCTGCGCCAGATCACCGGGGCGGTCCACTTCAACGAGGTGTTCCTCACCGACGTCCGCATCCCGGTGGCCGACGTGGTGGGCGGGGTCGACGCCGGGTGGGCGGTGGCCCGGACCACGCTCGGGAGCGAGCGGGCCATGATCGGCGGCCTGGCCAACACGTCGGCGGTCCTGGCCGACCTGGTGGACCTGGCGCGAGACCGCGGGCGCGCCCGCGACGCGGTCGTGCGCCAGGCGCTCGCCCGCGTCCATGCCGACGCCCGGGTGCTGGAGTTCCTCGGGTTCCGGCTGCAGACGGCACTGAGTCAGGGCCGCATGCCCGGTCCCGAGGCGTCGGTGCTGAAGCTCCTGCTGTCCCGCCAGCTGCAGCGCATCGGCAGCCTGGGGGTCGAGATCGAGGGGGCGTCGGGCATGCTGTGGACCGAGGCCGGCGGCCACGACGGCGGTTGGCAGCAGCGCCTGTGCGACCAGTTCGCGGTGCGGCTCGGGGGCGGCACCGACGAGGTGCAGCGCAACATCGTGGCCGAGCGGGTACTCGGACTGCCCCGCGAACCGACCGCCGGCTGATCGGACGCCCCCGGGGACGCATCGGGCCCGGGCCTACGATCTCCTCCATGGCCACCCCCACCCCCACCGAGCTGCGTGCACTGGTCGACGACGAGACCGACCGCATGGTCGACGTGCGCCGCGACCTGCACCGCCACCCCGAACTCGGGTTCGCCGAGACCCGGACGACCGACCGGATCTCCGGCGTGGCCGCCGCCCTGGGCCTCGACCCGCTGCCCTGTCCGACCGAGACCGGTTCGGTGTGGGCACTCGACGGGGGCCGTCCCGGGGCGACCGTGATCCTGCGGGCCGACATCGACGCCCTGCCCATCGAGGAGACGGCGGACGTGCCGTTCGCGTCGCAGGCCGAGGGACGGATGCACGCCTGCGGACACGACGCCCACACCGCGCAGCTGCTCGGGGCTGCGGCCGCGCTGGCCCGACGGGCCGACGACCTGCCGGGGCGCTACGTCTTCCTCTTCCAGCCGGCCGAGGAGGGCATCGGTGGGGCGACGGCCATGATCGACGGCGGCGTGCTGGACGGTCTGGATGCCCGGGCGGTCGTCGGGTGCCACGTCGCATCCGTCCTCCCCACCGGCCTGGTGGGGGTGCGCGCCGGGATCACCATGTCCGACGCCCGTGCGCTGCGGGTCGACGTGCACGGCGTGGGCGGGCACGGTGCCGCGTACCAGGACGGCGCCAACCCGCTGACCGCGGCGGCCCGGCTGGCGCTGCGGCTGGGTGACGTGGCCGAGGGTCTGGAGCTCGAGGGCACCGACTGCGCCTGCACCGCCGGGATCCTGACGGCGGGAACCGCGGCCAACGTCATCCCGTCCCACGCCTCGGTGTCGGGCACCCTGCGTACGTTCACGCCAGCGCACACCGACGCCGCCCTGGCGCGGCTCGACGCGCTGCTGGCCGAGCTCGGCGACGAGACCGGCTGCACCTTCGCGCTCTCGGTCCTCGGCCGCACGCCCGCCGTGGCCAACGACACCGGGGTGACCGACCTGGTGCGGAGAGCGGCGGTCGACGTGGTCGGCGCCGATGGCGTGGTGGCCATGCCGCCCGTGTCCCCGTCGGACGACGTGGCGGAGTTCCTGGAGCGCATCCCCGGCAGCTACTTCTTCGTGGGCGCCCGACGGGCCGATGGCACCAGCGGGATGCACCACAACCCCGGGTTCGCCATCGACGAGGCCTGCATGCCGATCGCGGCCACCGTCCTTGCCGCGTCCGCCGTCCGGGCCGCAGGGCTCCACCCGGACTGAGACCGCCCGGGCTCCCGCGGGCCTGCCGTTACCGGCGCTTTACCGGGGGGCCGCACACTGGCGTCCATGACAACGTCCTGGTTCTCCGAGTCCTCCCCGGACCGGCCCACCTGGGAGGCCGTCACCGGCGCCGGGCCCGATGCGCTGGCGGAAGCCGCCCGCGTCGGCCCGATGCTCGGGAAGGCCGGCCGTCGCTGGTGGGACTACGCGCTGACCGGTGTCTTCTCCATCACCCTCGTGGCCGGTGCCAGCGGACTGCTGCCGTTGCTCCTGGTGACCGGTCTGGCCTGGCTGATCCAGGTCCGCCGATCCCGGGTGCTCGACCGCCGGGACTGGGAGCTGGCCGCCCCCACCTACGGCGCCCGTCGATTCCGGACCGTCGAGGTCGCCGAGCCGGCGGAGCTCGCGCCCGGCTACGGCAGCTACCGGTGGTGGGCCGTGGTGGACGAGGACGGCACGCCGGTGTACGGCCTGTTCGGCGCCCAGACCCGGTGGTACGCCGAGCGCAAGGTCTGCATCCTGCCCTGTGACGGCTCCTCCCCCGGCTCCATCCACCCGGTGCCCGTGCCCGGGTTCTGGACGGCCACCGCCCAGTTCCAGGGCGACCCCGCCGAGCGCGGCTACACCGTCCTGCACGTGCAGCGGGCCAACGGCCTCCCGCAGCTCGCGGTCCGGGTGCCCGACCCGTCACAGCGGGACGTCCTCGAGCTGCTCGCCTACCCACCCGACCTGCCCGAGGACGAGGCCGTCGCCGTGCTGTCCAGCCTGGCGATCGTCCGCAAGAAGCTCCGTCCCGGTCCGATCACCCCGGACCTCCCGTCGGTGCGGGCGGTGGCAGCCACCCGGGCCCCGGGCAACGCGCCCGTCGCCGCGGTGCGTGGCGTCCCGACCGGGCAACCGGTGGTGCAGGACAGGGGACCGGCACGGTGGCCGACCGGCTCCGACTACGGCCAGGCGCGGTAGGCACGCCGATGCCCGTGGTGCGGCGGTCCGAGGGTGGCGAACCGTGGCCACCGGTGGGAACATTGGCGTCAGAACGCAGTGCGCAGGCGGAGGCGGCGGGGCCCGGCCGGGCCCGGTGCCGGCAGGCAGCGCGGGGCGGCGTCCCGGTGGTCCGGGCGCAGGCCACGCCCGGTACGGGGAAGGGGGGTGTGGGATGACCGGCACGGCGATCGCACCTCCACCGCTCCGCGTCGGCCTGGCCGCGGGCACACCGCCGGCGTCGGCACCGGTGGTGCGGACGCTGACCCCCCGCCAGCTGCAGCTGGTGACGGTGGGGCTGGTCGTGCTGACCGGGCTCACGGCGGTGGTGGGGCTCCTGGCGCTGACCGGTCGGCACGCGGCGACCACGGTGGCCGAGCGCTCGGCCGAGCCGCTGATGGTCGATGCCCAGACGATCGACACCTCCCTGTCGGACGCGGACTCGGCGATCGCGGGCTCGTTCCTGGTCGGCCAGATCGAGCCGGCCGACCTCAGGCAGCGCTATGACGACGACATCGCCCGGGCCTCGGCCGCACTGAGCGCCACCAGTGAGCAGGTCGGCGCTGATCCCCAGGTGACCGCGGCGTTGCGCACCATCTCGATGTCGTTGCCGGTCTACACCGGTGTCGTCCAGACGGCCACCTTCAACCAGCGCCTCGCCTACTACCCGCTGGCCGCGGCCTACACCGACGAGGCCAGCTCGCTCATGCGGATGACCATCCTGCCGGCGGCCCAGCTGGTGTACGCCACCGAGCACCGCCACCTGGCGGACGACCAGGGGAGCGCCGGGTCGCTGGTGCTGACGGTGGTGACGGTCGGGCTGCTGGTCGTGCTGCTGGTCGCCCTGGTCCTGGTGCAGCGCCGACTCAGCCGGCAGTTCCGGCGCACCTTCAACGTCCCCCTGGTCGTCGCCACCGGGCTCGTGGCCCTGGTGGGCGTCTGGTTCGTGGCCGCGGTGGCCGTGCAGGACACCGGGGTCCAGCAGGCCGATGCGCGGGGTTCGACACTGGTGTCCACCTTCACCCAGGCGCGGATCCTGGCGCTGCAGATGCGGGCGGACGACGAGCTCACCCTCCTGTCGCGCGATGCCGTGAGCACCTACCAGGCCGACTACACCACGGCGGTGGCTGCGGTCGACCACCTGCTGGCGTCGGCCCGGGCCGGAGCGTCGCCGGCCGACCGGTCGCGGATCGTCGCGGCCCAGCAGGCGGTGGCCGGCTACCGCCGGGCCCACGCCCGCATCCGGGCGGCCGACCGGTCGAGCAACCTGATCGGTGCGATCGACCTGGCGTCGGCCCCCGGGTCCGCGGGCCTGCCGGCGGCGTCCAACGCGCTGGACGGGGCCCTGGCCACCGGCATCACCGCATCACAAACCGCCTTCACCCGGGACATGGGCTCGGCGGCCGACGCCCTGGTGCCGCTGATGGTCCTGATCGTCCCCGTGCTCGTCGTGGCCGCACTGCTCATCGTCATCGGCATGCGACGTCGGATCGACGAGTACCGGTAGGTGATGATGACCACTCCCACTTCCCGTCCGTCCCCGACCAACCGCCGGCGCCGCGGGGCGCGGCGGGCTGCGGTGGCCCTGGCGCTGGCCGGTGGGCTGCTCGCCGGGTGCGGCACCTCGACGCCGTCGGCGACGGTCGGCCAGGCCGCCGAGGTGCTGCCCGCCGGCGCCCACATCGTCCATCCGGGCCCCCCGAAGGCGACCCCGGGGTGCACGGACCCGACCCGAAGCATCGCCCCGCCGACGGTCATGCCGCAGCCGGGGGCCATGCCCGCCGGTTCGTGGATGGCCACCATCCAGGCCCGGGGCTCGCTCGTCGTCGGCGTCGACCAGAACACCTACCTGTGGGGCTACCGCGACCCGCAGACGGCGGCATGGACCGGCTTCGACATCGACATGCTCCGCCAGATCAGCAGGGCCATCTTCGGCACGCCCGACGCCATCACCTTCCGGGTGGTGCCGACGGCCGACCGTCAGTACGCGGTGGACTCGGGGGAGGTGGACATCGTCGCCGAGACCATGACCGTCAACTGCGCCCGCGAGCACACGGACCCGTACACGGTGGACTTCTCGTCGGTGTACTTCGAGGCGGGCCAGCAGATCCTGGTGCCGTCGAACTCGACCATCACCGGTCAGCAGGACCTGGCCGGCAAGCGGGTGTGCGCCACGGACGGATCGACCTCGCTGGAGCACCTGGCGACGCTCGCCGGACCCTCGGGCCGACCGCTGTCCCCGCCGCCGGTGCTCTGGTCGGTGCCGAGCGACACGGACTGCCTGGTCATGATGCAGCAGGGGCAGGTCGACGCCATCAGCACCGACAACACCATCCTGCAGGGCCTGAAGGCACAGGATCCGAACACGGCGATCGTCGGCCAGCCGTTCACCCAGGAGCCCTACGGCATGGCCATCGCCAAGAGCCATCCCGAGTTCACCTCGTTCGTCAACGGTGTGCTGGCGGCCGAGCTGGCCGACGGGACCTGGGCCCAGCTCTTCGCCAAGGACCTGGCCCCGTTCACCGGCGGTCAGGCACCCACGCTGCCGCCCGCACGGTACCGGGGCGGACCGTGACGGCGGGGCCCACCCCGCGGGAGGTCGACCGGCGGCTGGCGGCGCTGCGCGCCACCCTCGACCAGATGAGCGACAACCTGGTCGAGCTCGACCAGGACGTGACCCGCCAGACGCTCGACGCGTCGTCGTCGCTCACCGGCCGGACGGCCGCCGAGTGGGACGCCTGTCGTGGATCGACCGGGCGCCTGTGGCAGGCCCAGCTGGCCCTGGACGACGTGTGGTCGCAGGCGGCCGAACTGCGCGGGACCCGGGCGTCGGTGCCCCGGCCCGCCCTGGGTCGGCTCGGCGAGCTGCTCGACGGTCCGTCGGTGGCGCTGCCCGCACCTCCCGATCCGTCGGGTCGCCGGGTGATCACCGAAGGGGCGCTCCCGGTGGTGCAGCGGACCGTGGACGAGGTCATCGCCGCCATGGCCGACGACTACGGGCGGACGACCGCCACGGTGGCCGGCGTGTTCGCGGTGTGGTCGACGGTGGTGCCCGCCCTCGGGTCGGCCTCGGCTGAATTGGACCGCCTGGCGGGTCACCTGGGCGCGGGTGGCGGTGGCCGCGACGACCGGGTGGCCCTCGCCCGGTCGATCATCGCCGACTACCAGGAGCTGTCCGTGGACGACCCCCTGGGGGTGCCCGCCGACGCCGTCGCCACCGTGCACGCCGCCCTCGAGTCGGTCCGGGCCGGCGCCCGTGAGGCGGTGGCCGCCGCCCGGTCCCTGGACGCCGCACTGTCGTCGGTCGAGGGCGGACTGGCCACGGCCCGGGCGACGCTCGACCGGTACCACGCCGAGGCCGCCGACCAGGCGGCCCGGATCGCCCCGGGGGCGGACGACACCGCACTGGCCGACCGCACCGCGCTCGAGCTGGGCGAACTCGACCAGGAGGTGGTGGCGGTGCGGCTCATGGCGTCCACCCGGCCGGCCGACGCGCTGCGACGGGCGACGGCGCTCGGGGCGCGGGTCGGTGTCCTGTGCGACCGGGTCGCCGGGCTCGACGGACGTCGGAGTGGGGGGCTGGTGACCCGGGACGAGCTGCGGGGCCGGCTGGGTGCCCTGCAGGCCAAGGCGCAGGCCATGGGCAGGATCGAGGACCCCGAGCTCGACCGGCTCGGCCGTGGTGCCGATGCCGCGCTCTACCAGGCGCCGTGCGACCTCGCCGCCGCGTCGGACCTGGTGGACGCCTACCAGCGGGCACTGCGGACCGGAGGAGGCGTCGGATGACCATGACCTGCATCCGGACCGGCTGCTCGGGCACGATCGACAGCGACGGGTTCTGCGACGAGTGCGGGAGGCGCCATGCGGCCGGCGGGTCCGCCGCGGTCCCACCGCCCGGCCCCGACCCGGTCGTGGCGGGCAACGGCAACGGCACGGCGCCGTGCACCCGGACCGCGTGCGACGGCCACGTGGTGGACGGCTACTGCGACGTGTGCGGGCTGGCGCCGGCGGGTGGCGGTCCGCCGGGCCGGGCGGCTGTCGACCCCGGTCCCCGCCCGGCCGCGCCCGACGCTGCACGCGGACCCGACACCGGCACGGTGACCTGGGCGCCCCGCGGGCGGTCGGACACGGCGCCGCACCAGGCGCCGACCGGCGGCGGCGAGCGGGGCAACCTCGGGGCCGGCCTCGTGGACGTGCCGGTGCTGGCCGCCATCGATCCTCTGAGCGCGGTGGTCGAGGACCCCGAGGTCCCCGAGCGCAAGCGCTCGTGTGCGGTGTGCGGCGAGCCGGTGGGCCGGCGACGCGGGGACATCCCCGGCCGGCCCGAGGGCTACTGCTCCCACTGCGGCGCGCCGTTCTCGTTCACGCCCAAGCTGGTCCGGGGCGACCTGGTGGCCGGCCAGTACCAGGTCGAGGGCTGCCTGGCCCACGGCGGCATGGGGTGGATCTACCTCGCCCGCGACCGGAACGTGTCCGACAAGTGGGTGGTGCTGAAGGGCCTCCTCGACTCCGAGGACGCCGGGGCCCGGGCGGCGGCCGAGGCCGAGCGCAGGTTCCTCGCCGAGGTCGAGCACCCCAACATCGTCAAGATCTTCAACTTCGTGCAGCACGACGGGGCCGGTTACATCGTCATGGAGTACGTCGGCGGGCCGTCCCTGCGGGAGATCCGCAACCGGCACCGCGAGGAGACCGGCGCCCCGCTGCCGGTGGCCCAGGCCATCGCCTACATGCTCGAGCTCCTGCCGGCGTTCGGCTTCCTCCACCGTCGGGGCTTCCTGTACTGCGACTTCAAGCCCGACAACGCCATCCAGGTCGAGGAGCAGCTGAAGCTGATCGACCTCGGCGGGGTCCGCACCGTGGACGACGACGAGAGCGACCTGTACGGGACCGTCGGCTACCAGGCGCCCGAGGTGGCCGAGCACGGGGCGTCGGTGGCGTCGGACCTGTACACGGTGGGCCGCACCCTGGCCGTGCTCAGCCTGGACCTCCCCGGGTTCCAGGACCCCCGACGCCACGCCGTGTCGTTGCCGCCGGCGTCCGAGGTGCCGGCGTTCCAGCGCTACGAGTCCTTCCACCAGTTCCTCCTGAAGGCGACCGCACCGGACCCGTCGGCCCGATTCGCATCGGCGGCCGACATGGCCGGCCAGCTGCGCGGGGTGCTGCGCCAGGTGGTCGCACTCGACGGCGGCAGCCCGCCGGGCGAGCCGAGCCGGCTGTTCAGCGCCGAGCTGGGCGAGGGGCCGGTCGAGGAGGGGTGGCGCCACCTGCCCGTTCCCGCCGTCGACCCGTCGGACTCGGCCGCCGCCGTGCTCGCCTCGATGGCCGGCTCCTCCCCGGACCAGGCCATCGCCATGCTGGCGGCGGCCCCGGCGAGCCCCGAGCGCTCCTACCAGCTGGCGCGGGCCCTGGTCGACGTCGGCGACCCGGACGCCGCCGCACTCGAGCTCGAGACACCGGAGGCCCTGGCCGGTGGGTGGCGGACGGCATGGTGGCGGGGGATCCTGCACCTGGCGGCCGGACGGTACGCCGACGCGGTGCCGTTCACCTCGGCCGTGGCCGCCGAGCTGCCCGGCGAGCTGGCGCCCCGCCTCGCCACCGCGCTGGCGTGGGAACTGTCCGCCGACGCCTCGGCCGACCCCGACGGCGCCCGCCGCGCCGCCGACCGGCTGTACCGGCTCGTGTCCGACACCGACCCGTCCTACGCCAGCGCCTGTGTCGGACTGTCGAGGACCCGTGCGGCGCTGGGCGACCGCGACGCGGCCATGGCCGCGCTGCAGCGCATCCCCCCGTCCTCGAGCGCCTACGAGCGTGCACAGCTGGCCGCCGTCCGGCTCTGCGCGGCGCCGGTGGGCGGATCGGTGCCCCCGGTGGAGGCACTGGTGGCCGGTTCGACGGTCCTGGCCCGCCTCGACCTCCAGCCGTCGGTGCGCCTCCCGCTGGTCCGCGACCTGTTGGCCGAGGCGGTCGACCAGGTGGCCGACGGCCGGACGGCGCCCGACCCGTCGGTGGTGGTGGCGGGCGCACCGCTCGTCGAGGACGACCTGCGCCTGGCACTCGAAGCCACCTACCGGTCGCTCGCCGGGCTGGCGTCCTCCGCGGACGACCGTCGGCGCCAGGTCGACCTGGCCAACGCCGTGCGCCCGAGGACCCGGACGTGACCGTCGGGTCGCCGGGCCCGGTCACCGAGCGCGTGGCGGAGCGCACCTGCCCGGCGTGCGGTAGTGACGCCTTCACCGGCGAGGTGTTCTGCGAGGCGTGCGGACTCCGACTCCTCGCCCTGCCGGCAGCGGCCCCGGACGGTGCGGCCGGGCCCGAGCGTCTGATCCGGCTCGAGATCTCGCTCGACGGGGTGGCCGCCGTGTCCGACCGCGGTCGGCGGAGGGTGCGCAACGAGGACGCCGTCGACGTCGCGGTCGACGCGCACCGACCGGGCACCGCCGTCGCCGTGGTGTGCGACGGCGTCGGATCGACCAGCGACGCCCACCTGGCGGCGCGGGCCGCGTCCGCGGCCGCGCTGGCCGTGCTCGAGGCGGTCGTGCTGAGCGGCAGGCTCGACGACGACCACCTGGCGGCCGCGTGCGGCGAGGCGTGCCGGGCGGCACGGACGGCGGTAGCCGAGGTCCCCTTCGACCTGGACGACGTCCGGGCCGTGCCGCCGTCGACCACGCTGGTGGCCGCCGTGGTCGTGCCGGGGCGGGCGATCATCGCCTCGGTGGGCGACAGCCGGGCGTACTGGCTGCCCGAGGCGGGCGACCCCCGGGTGCTGACGGTGGACGACTCCCTGGCCCAGGAGCAGATCGCCGAGGGGGTGGACCCCGAGACCGCCCACGCCGACCCCGACGCCCACGCCATCACCCGGTGGATCGGGGCGGACGCCGAGCCGGTGGAGCCCACGGTGACCCGGGTCGACCTGCCGGGACCGGGCTGGCTGGTGGTGTGCACGGACGGACTGTGGAACTACTTTCCCGAGCCCGGGGCGCTGGCCGAGCTGGGGGCCGGCGCACCCGACCGCTCGCCGCTGACGGTGGCGCGCACCATGGTCAGCGGCGCGCTGGCCCGGGGCGGAGGCGACAACATCACGGTGGCCGTCATCGCCGCACGGGCGGCCGCTGACGGGCCCATCACGCCGGGCCGAGCGACACGGGAGGGATCACCATGACCGGGTTCACACTGGAGTGCTTCCAGAACGAGTACCTGCCCGAAGGGGCCGACGTGATGCACGCGGTCGTGACGGTGACGTCCGGTGGACCGGCGGGGTACGGGGCCGACGCGTCCCCACCGGCCGGAGGCACCGATCCGGCGGACCGGGCGGAGCTGCTCCTGATCGACGTGTCGGGCTCGATGAACGGGGCGAAGCTGCAGGAGGCGAAGTCGGCCACCGCGGCGGCGGTCGACTGCCTGCCCGACGGCGTCCGGTTCGGCGTGGTGGCCGGCAACCACGCGGCAACGGTCGTCTACCCGCCCGACCCGCCGCTGGCGGTCGCCTCCGACGCCACCCGTGCCGAGGCGCGGGAGGCCCTGCGCCACCTGCATGCCGGGGGAGGCACGGCCATCGGGTCCTGGATCCACCTGGCGACCCAGCTGTTCCGCCACGAGTCGGGCATCCGCCACGCCATCCTCCTGACCGACGGGCGCAACGAGCACGAGACCGACGAGGTGCTCGACCGGTGCCTGGCCAACGCCGAGGGCGTGTTCCAGTGCGACTGCCGCGGCGTGGGGGCCGACTGGGAGGTCGGCGAGTTGCGGCGGGTGGCGACCGCGCTGCTCGGGAGCTACGACATCGTGCCCGACGCGTCCGGGCTGCGGGCCGACTTCGCCGACATGATGCAGCAGGCGCTGAGCCGCCGGGTCGACGACGTGCGTCTGCGGGTCTGGATGCCGAAGGGTGCCGAACTGGTGGTGCTGAAGCAGCTCGACCCCATCACCGACCTGACCGGTTCCGGGGTGGCGTCCTCGGCGTTGAGCACCGACTTCGCCACCGGTGCCTGGGGGGACGAGTCCCGGGACTACCACCTGGCGGTGCGGGTGCCCCGGGGCCAGCTCGGCGACGAGATGCTGGGGGCGCGGGTGTCGCTGCTGGTGGGCGACGAGACGACGGCGCAGGCCCTGGTCCGCTGCGTGTGGACCGACGACGCCGCCCGGTCGACGGTCATCAACCGGCGGGTGGCCGCCGCACTCGGCGAGGACGAGATGGCCGATGCCATCCAGGCCGGCATCGAGGCCATCCGCTCGGGCGACGTGGAGCAGGGCACCGCCCGACTGGGCGTCGCCGTCCGGCTGGCCACCGAGCAGGACAACCCCGACGTGGTGGAGCGCCTGTCCGCCCTCGTGGACATCGAGGACGCGGCGACCGGGCGGGTCCGGCCGCGCCGGGACGTCGACGCCACGGACATGCTGATCGCCGAGACCCGGTCCACCCGGACCGTGCGGACCCGACGGTGACCGCCCCGGGGGACCTCCCGGACCCCACGGTGGGGGAGCAGCCGGTCCGCTCCGCCGGCGATCCCGACGGATCGCCCGACTGCCCGAACTGCGGGTCGCCGTCCGGAGGGTCGACGACCTGCGAGGAGTGCGGCTACCTGTTCGCGGTGCCCGACAGCCTGCCGGTCTGGGAACAGGAGCGCTGGGAGGTGGTCGTGCGGGCGGACCACGAGTACTTCGACGCCGTCGAACCGGACGGCATGGAGTTTCCCGAAGCGGTCCACGCCCGCCGCATCCCGCTGACCGGTGATGCGATGGAGATCGGACGACGCAGTGCATCGAAGGGGACGACGCCCCAGATCGACCTGTCGGGGCCGCTGGAGGACGTCGGCGTCTCCCACCTGCACGGCCTGCTGATGCGCCAGCCGAACGGCGAGTGGGCCCTGGTCGACAAGGGCTCCACCAACGGGACGTTCCTCAACTCGTACCACGAGGCGGTGCCCCCGTTCGCCCGCATGCCCCTGCGCGACGGCGACCGCATCCACCTGGGGGCGTGGACCACGATGACCGTCGAGCGGTCCGATGTCGTGCCCGAACCGGTGCCCGACGAGGACCTGCCGTCGAAGGACACGAGGACGGTCGCCCGCGGCCGGCTGGGCATGGACCTGCGGCTGCTCGGGCCATGCGAACTCAGCGTGTCGGGCCAGCCGGTGCCGATCGGTGCGCCGAAGGCGCGAGCCGTCCTGGCCGTCCTGGCCCTGCGGATCGGGACGCCGGTGTCCACCGGCGAGCTCGAGTGGGCGCTGTGGGGGGACCGCGAGCCGCCCACGGCGGCCAAGGCGTTGCAGGGGTACATCTCGGCGTTGCGCAAGGCGCTGCCCAAAGGGGCCATCGAGACGGCCGGCCAGGGCTATCGGCTCCTCGGCCCACGCGACGTGGTGGACGTCTTCCGGTTCGAACGGCGCAGCGCCCGCGCCCGCGAGCTCCTCCGCACCGGACACCCCGGTGCCGCGGTCGCCGAGGCCGAACGGGCGCTGTCCCTGTGGCGGGGCGACCCGGTACCGGACCTGGTCGACGGTCCGAACGGCGCCGCCGAGGTCGCTCGCCTCCACGAGTTGCGCTGCACCGCCGAGGAGGACCTGGTCGACGGGCGCCTGCAGCTGGGCGACCACGTCGGCGTGCTGCCCGACGCCCTGGCCGCCGCCGACCGCGAGCCCCTGCGCGAGCGGCGCTGGGCGCAGCTGATGACCGCGTACCACCGGGCCGGGCGCCAGGTGGACGCGCTCCGCACCTTCCAGCGGGTGCGCCAGCTCCTCGGCGACGAGTTCGGGGTGGAACCGTCCGCCGAGCTGGTCGCACTGGACCGGGCCGTCGCCCTCGACGATCCGAGCCTGCGGTGGACACCGCCGGGCGCCTGAGGCCCGTCCGCCCCGACCCCGTACGCCTCCCGGGTGCGCCGGAGCCGAGACTCCCTGGCGCAACCTGCCTGCGGTCTCCGGCTCGTCCGTGGGCCTGATCAGGGCCGTCCAGCAGGGCGGGTGACGGTCACCAGACGATCGGGGTCGGCGTGCTCGGCTGGCGGACCGCGATGGCATCCCGGCCGGCCCGCTTGACCTGGTACAGCGCCATGTCCGCCTCGTCGAACAGGTGCTCGAGGGTCGGGAGCGACCGGTCGAGGCTGCTCACCCCGATGCTGAGGGTCACCGGCACCTCGCCGGCGCCGGCCAGGTCGCGGAAGATGCGCTCGGCCACCACCACCGCCCCCGAGGCGTCGGTCTCGGGCAGGAGGAGGGCGAACTCGTCCCCGCCCAACCTGCTGGCGACGTCGAAGGTGCGGACGTTGGCCAGCAGGATCCGGCCGATGGTGGCCAGCACCCGGTCCCCGACGACGTGCCCGTAGTTGTCGTTGACCGCCTTGAACTGGTCCACGTCGATCATGAGGAGGCTGAGCGGGCTCCCGCTGCGGAGCGCCCGTTCGATCTCCTCGTCCGTGCGCTGGCGCAGCACGCGGCGCACCGTGCACCCGGTCAGCTCGTCGGTGGAGGCCAGTGCCGCGAGGGAGGCCAGCAGCGACGTCTCGTGTCGTTCGACGTGGCTGCGGTTGATGGCCGAGGTGACGGACAGCATGGCGGCGCCCGTCATGGCGGCGAACAGCATGAACGTGGGCCCGGCCGATCCGGCGGGGCCGCGCTCGACGACGGCGACGATGGTGAGGGACGCCAGGGCCGAGACCCCGCAGAGTGCGGCGGACCGGGGCGTGAACATCAGCGTCCCGTAGATGAGGGACAGGAAGAGGAGCAGCACGATCGGGCTCGAGACCCCGTTGTCGAGGATGGCGACCAGCCCGACGGCGTAGGTGGACGCGATGGTCCACGCCACCGAGTAGGTCGAGCGCCAGGGCTTGGTGACGATGGTCGGCGCGAACGCCAGGCCGGCGACGGCGAAGGCGAGCCAGGAGGCGGCGATCCACCACAGCAGCGGTCGGTGCGGCCCGCTCGGGGTGAGCGCCAGGTACAACATCACCACCAGGGTCTCCATCAGGAAGACGCCGAAGCCGAGGAGCATGTGGGTCAGCCAGAACTGCCGGCGCGCGGCACGGTCGGTGCCGGAGCCGATCGCGTCGGCAAGGAGCTCGTGGTCGGTCGTGTCCATGGGTGTGGCTCACTACGGTTGCCAGGTGGTTCCCGCACCATCGACACGTCAGCAAGGGTTCTTGACCGTTCGGGGGCGGACTGCAACCGAACGGTCCGGGCGGCCCATCGGGCGCCAGTCCGACCCATGACGTCAGATCCGGACGTCCCGCCGTGCCTGTCGGTCCGGCGGGGGCCGTCGGACCGGTCTACCGTGGTCGGTGCGGACGGGGTCCGCGCCCCCGGGGGAGGTGGCCGACCGGTCGCCGCGGGGAGACGCGAGGAGCGGTACATGCTCGATGTGGTCATCAAGGGCGGGACGGTCGTCGACGGGAGCGGGACCCCGGCGTACACGGCCGACGTGGGGGTCCGGGACGGGAGGATCGTCGAGATCGGTGACGTCACCGGAGCGGCGGCCCAGGTGCTCGATGCCGACGGTGCGCTGGTGACACCGGGCTGGGTCGACGTCCACACCCACTACGACGGTCAGGTCACCTGGGACGACGCCCTCGAGCCGTCGGCGTCCAACGGGGTCACCACGCTGGTCATGGGCAACTGCGGGGTCGGGTTCGCCCCGGTGCGGCCGGCCGACCACGATGCGCTCATCGATCTGATGGAGGGTGTCGAGGACATCCCCGGATCGGCGCTCAGCGTGGGGATGCCGTGGGGATCGTGGGAGACCTTCGGCGAGTACCTCGACCTGCTGGACCGCGGCCGCTTCGCCGTCGACGTGGCCGCCCAGGTGGCCCACGGGGCGGTGCGCTTCTACGTGATGGGGGAGCGGGGCGCGGCCAACGAGGACGCCACCGCCGACGACATCGCCGCCATGGCGGCCCTGGTCGGCGAAGCGATGGCCGCCGGCGCGGTCGGCTTCACCACCTCGCGCACCATCGGCCACAAGGCCCGGTCCGGCCGTCCCGTCCCGGGCACCTACGCCCCCGAGGACGAGGTGCTGGCCTTCGCCCGGGCCCTCGGCTCCGCCGGCCACGGCGTGTTCGAGGCCATCGTGGCCGGGACGATCGGACCGCTGGAGCGGCTCGGTGGCGAGCGGTCCGAGCAGATCGACGAGATGCCCCTGCTGGAGGCGGCCGCCCACGCCAGCGGCCGACCGGTGACCTTCACCGTCGCCCAGCTGTGGGACGCCCCGGACCACTGGCGCCTGGTGCTCGACGCGGCCACCGAGGCCAACCGGAACGGTGCGCGCCTGCGGCCGCAGATCATCCCCCGGTCGGTCACCGTCATGACCAGCCTGGACAGCTACCACCTCTTCATGGGCCGCCCCACCTACCGGAAGATCGCCGACCTGCCGCTGGCCGAGCGGGTCGCCGAACTGCGGCGACCCGAGGTCCGCAGGGCGATCCTCGGCGAGTCGTCGGTGGCGGAGGGCGACCTCGACTTCAGCGGCATGATCGTCGAGCTGTACGCCCAGGCGCTGCCCATCACGTTCCCGCTGACCGATCCGGTCGACTACGAGCCCAGCCTGGACAGCTCGGTGTGGGCCAGGGCCACCGCCGCCGGCATCGACCCGGTCGAGTACATGTACGACCTGCTGCTCGAGGACGGGGGGAAGGCGTTCTACATGCTGGCCGGGTCCAACTACGTCAACGGCAACCTCGACGTGTGCCGCGAGATGCTCCTCGACCCGAACACGGTGACCGGCCTGGGTGACGCCGGGGCGCACGTCAACATGATCTCGGACTGCTCGGCGTCCACCTTCCACCTGACCCACTGGGCCCGGGACCGCACCGCCGGGGAACGCCTGCCCCTCGAGTTCCTGGTGCACAAGCTGACCGCCGCCAACGCCGAGCTCTACGCCTTCGCCGACCGGGGCACGCTCGAGGTCGGCAAGCGGGCCGACCTCAACGTCATCGACTTCGAACGCCTGCGCATCCGGCCGCCGGTGCTCCGGCACGACCTGCCCACCGGCGTGAGCCGGATCCTCCAGCCGGCCGAGGGCTACCTGGCCACCCTGGTGGCGGGCGAGGTCACCCGCCGCCACGACGCCGACACCGGGGCCCGCTCGGGCCGACTGGTCCGGGGGTCCGCCGCCTGAGCCTCAGCGCACCAACCGGAAGAACGCCCGCACCTCGTCCACGAAGGTCGCCGGCTGCTCGAAGGCGGCGAAGTGGCCGCCACGCCCGGGCTCGTTCCAGTAGCGGATGTCGGTGAAGCGGGTGGCCGCCCAGCGCCGCGACATGCGCATGATCTCCTTCGGGAAGACCGAGCACCCGGTGGGCACCGTCACCTCGTCGAACCCGGGCCGGACGAAGCTCTCCCAGTAGAGGCGGGCCGACGAGGCGGCCGTGGCCGGCAGCCAGTAGAGCATCACGTTGTCCAGCAGCTCGTCCCGGGTGAACACGTGCTCGGGGTGCCCGTCGCAGTCCGCCCAGGCCCAGAACTTCTCGACGATCCACGCAGCCTGCCCGGCCGGGGAGTCGACCAGCCCGTAGCCGACGGTCTGGGGCCGGGTCGACTGCTCCTTCGAGTAGCCGGTGCCCCAGCGGCGGTGCTCGGCGAACGACTCGAGGGCGGCGACCTCGGCCGCGGTCAGGTCGGACACGTCGAACGAGCCGGGCGCGGCCATCGGCATGTTGAGGTGGATGCCGGCCACGTGCGCCGGGTCCAGGTGGCCGAGCGTGGCGGTGACCATCGCCCCCCAGTCGCCGCCCTGGGCGCCGTAGCGGTCGTACCCGAGGCGGTCCATGAGGACGGCCCAGGCGGCTGCGGTCCGCTCGACGGTCCACCCGGTGGCCGTGGGCTTGCCGCTGAAGCCGTACCCGGGAAGTGACGGCACGACGACGTCGAAGGCGTCGGCGGCCTGGCCGCCGTGGGCGACCGGGTCGGTCAGCGGACCGAGCACCTTCTCGAACTCGACGACCGAGCCCGGCCAGCCGTGGGTGAGGACGAGCGGCAGGGCACCCGGGTGGGGCGAGCGCAGGTGGAGGAAGTGGATGTCCAGCCCGTCGACCTCGGTCAGGAACTGCGGGACGGCGTTGAGCCGTGCCTCGGTGGTCCGCCAGTCGTACCCGGTGGCCCAGTAGTGGCAGAGCTCTCGGGTGTAGGCGAGCGGGATCCCCTGGGACCAGTCGTCGACCGTCTCGGCCTCGGGCCAGCGGGTCCGGGTGAGTCGGTCCCGCAGGTCGGCCAGGTCGGCCTCGGGTACGTCGATGCGGAAGGGGCGGACGGCGTCGCTCATGGCGTCACTGTAGGACCGCGCCTTGCGCTCCGCCCGCTCCGGCGGCACCCCGGAGCGGTGGCCCGCACGGCCCGGATCGGTTGCCACGCCGACAGGCGGTCGCCAGACTGTCCCCATGCCTTCCGACCGGTCCTCCGCCGTACGCGCCGCCTTCGAATCGTCGGTCGACGTGTTCCTCGCCCAGGTGGTGGACGTCGCGCCCGGGCAGTGGGCGCTGCCGGCCACCGATGCGTGGACCGTCCGCCAGCTGACCGCCCACGTGGTGCGGGGCATGGCCGTCATGGGTGACC
>Ga0075019_10000517_pt1 | contig 22141 bp, 13 predicted proteins | sample ColStrG_CSR_2013_FD_71473 | JGI IMG/M metagenome (GOLD analysis project Ga0075019, IMG submission 71473) | Freshwater sediment microbial communities in response to fracking from Pennsylvania, USA - Cold Stream Run_MetaG_CSR_2013 | ecosystem: Environmental > Aquatic > Freshwater > Creek >...
GTACTCACAAGCTATAACAACAGAACAGGCCTAATTTTACAAGATTATATCTTCATTCACGTCAAAACGAAGACAGAGGACCGCACGAGGTTGATTGATTAATTCCGACAACGACCAAACCCTCTCATTCTGGTCTCTAAATATAACCCAACTGAGTTAGGCCTCGGTCTATATCTAGAATGACGTGTTGTATACTGTAGTCAGATTTTAATGAATCTATTAAACGCTCTTGTAATCTATCTATTACTATCTTTATATCATTTCAAGCCATAGAATGTTTTTTTTAATGCTGCAAGTCCTACTGTATCGATGTAATTGAAAACTAATATCAGGAGTCAAACTTGGATAGGGTTGATGCAATATTATTTATTGCTATATAAAGCTTATATCATATTTATCTGCGTAAGGAAGGCATTCCTAAATAAAGTCTGTTAAGTCCTCTTTTTATATATACATCTTTGAGTCGAGGTTCGAAAGTAATATTTTGTGTTTCAATTCTAACCATACGTACTGTATTGATGTTATCCCTTTAGAAGAGATTTGAATCACCCTCTCGGCTATTAGAATTAGCGATACCTTGCTTATCTACTTCCCACTAGTCTCTTAGTGAGGAATTTCACACCTACGGTGGCATCGATCAAACCATTTCCTCTGACGATATCGAATATATATTCGAATCCGAAAAAATGCTACCCTCAGTGTTTATCTTAAGGCTTCCATTAGGCATCAAACACTAACATGTATAATTTGCGTCGACGGATTTCCTTCTACATCATCTCTGACCATCTCGCATCTTGTCTCTTACTTCACACCCTCCCTCACAACGTCAATTTCCGCCTTTACTCGCCCTCCTACTGTCTATGGCTTGTCTTGGCTCTCGTCTCTTGATTTGGTAAGTACACTTGGCGGCGATCCTTCAATCTTTCGATTTCGTTTCAGACTCACTTTATTCTCTCGTGATGGGCAATTGCGCCCTCACCTTTATTATCAGACGACTGCGTCTCCTACATGTTGACCTGATGCAGAGCCTAAGTGACTACAGTATGTTTCCCAAATTTTTCCCTTTATACACAGCTAACTCGTGCTCAGTCTCAAGATTTAGTTATTAGAGTTATCAATCTGTCTTGAGGGATCCCTAGCGGCGGTCTTGTCTTAAGGTCAGCTAAAGATCTTACAGACGTGAGTTCCTCAGCTGTATCCCCTTGCTTCCTATTTACGAAGCTTACATTCTGCGGTGTGAGGGTCATACTGTGATTCCACATCCAAGATCCAAGACTCACAACGTGCGACAATGAGCGACTAGGCAGACATCAACCCTAACCATCTTAGAGAGCTCCTGGCCAAAATAGAGCCTGAGTAGACAAGACTGATTCAGAAGGGCTATGTGTCTCAATGGGGATTGGGCCTAGGCAAGAAAAAGATCAACGGATAATTCGTCCAATGTCACCAGAAGACCCCGAAGCGCTCCAAAAAGATCGATGACTTAACCTACGATGAAGAAGAGCAGCGCTGGTATTTGGATATGGGCGAAGGTCTAGAGAAGAAGCCAATCGTCACTCTGGATTACGTTTGCAAGGTGATAAATAGGGAGTATCTTCGTTGTGGTAGTATCAACAAGACTGAGAAGAAATTACTTGGGCTAGAGGTTGGGATAGTCTCACAGGATCTTTATGCACTGTTGCGAGTTGGCACGCAGGATATGTCATTGAGGCAGGGTTTAGACAGGGAAGAACCAGGCTTATCCGCCCCAGAGAACAAATCCCCGCCAAAGCAGACAAAGCAGATTCTCACTCTGGTACAGAAGTTTGTCATGGAGGATTCCCGTCGATAATGCATCCAGCCGGATCAGCTAGAGGAGTTCAAGAGCCTCTGTGACAAGATTATAGAGCTTACATATTCATACGATTCTCTAGGGAGATGTCTGAAGGTGTGCGATTGCGTATGTTACAAGGTCTCTTGTGGCCCCTCATGTCGCCCGAACTATGCGACGTGCCCTAATGCGAAAGGTGTTCGTTGAGATGTGCGATTGTAGCTTCTCTTCGAGGGAGGTCGGATCCTACGGACGACAGCATGTCTTTCGCCTTGATGAACCTTTAGAGGGGCTGGAGGATAAGGGGGAAAGGGGTTCCACTAATGGAGCAGTTGATGCGCTCTTCACCTTGGTGGATTTCTGTCCGCTTTCTTCTATTCTGCTGGTTATTATGGGGCTAGGTGAGAAGCCAACTGCACTTAGTTCATCCAGGGCCATTTCAATTCTCTAGTTCATATTCCGCTAAGTTCCACCGCTTTCCTGCTCATGCCGTAAGGTCATAACTGCTACATTGCAGCATGATGAATGCTGCAGTAGCAAATACTGCTTCATGGTATTAACTCTATTCCTATGTCTTCTAGCTCAAGTCTCTTGGCAAAACCTTACTTGCTGCTATCTTTGCCTCTTGTGGCCCGACCCTTTTGATTGTCTTTCCCTCATCCGTCCGGAAATCGGCTATCTTGTTGTTTTCAAGTTCGATCTACATTTAGAATCATAGATTTCCTCTATATCTCAACCAAAACAGGTCCTCTGTATTCTTTTTGCTACACCGGCTTAGAGATTTACTTCGTTTATGAACCTTGGGGCAGCCTGTAAGTCTATATGCCTTCTTCCTTATAAATACTCTCTATAAGTGAAGTTTTTTAACTCATTTGTCACCAGTCAGTTTGTCTGGTTTCAGAGAATATTGGGACACACGGAATAGGCAAGGATGAGCGTTAGCGATCAGGCGAGCATGTAATATGAGCAGGCGGTAGTTCTTCGTGGATGTAGTGACGGCAACAATCGAGGACGTAGTGACGGCAACAATCGAGGACGTAGTGACGGCAACAATCGAGGCAGTGGCAATTCTCATAGCGCCAGTTCCACTGTCTCAAATCTGCCTCCTCTACCAGGTAATGCACTGTTTCCTAAAGGAACTGGCGCCAAGGTGCCATCTCCGAATGTTCTACCCTGAGGCACAAAAGGCACAAAACCAGAGTTTATGGTCAACCATCACGAGATCGAAACTTTACCAATCGTGAAAACATATCAGTCAGTCATATTGTACCTGGTCTCAATAGATGCTGATTGCTACCAGATATAAATTGCGATTTAGAATTCCAGAATCATCCCAACTGAGAGGATCTGACAAAGTTACTGATTCCCAGATGGCAAGATTACTTCTAGATGCTGTCCTAGCAGGCCTTCTAGGTCCAGATTTCATTTTCGACGTTGTTTCCAATGGTAAGCTCTTGTATCTCCAAATGCCTACAGCTAACTTGAATACTATGTAGGTTGGTCGCTAAACCAAGTAATACTAGTTGGAGAATTTCGTACTGCTGTAACTTTATTGATGTTATGGTATTTTGTTTTGGTGACAATTTGTCTTTGGTGACATTTTGTCTTGGTGACAATTTGTCTTGGGCATTTTCACTTTGGGCATTTCTTTCTTGGCGTTTACTTTGCGGCATTTTACTTTCTGCTTGGGTAATAGAAGGCCTGAGACCGGACTAACATTAGTCCTAAGCGACCACATTCTCTGTATTTTAGAATCCGTTCTTTAGTTTAGTATCCTTGTAATTACAGTACAGCTTGAGATCGTCCATGTCTTGCAGCTCCCCAACGTGATCGTTAAACGCGCAACGTAATGAGACCCCGAACGATATCGAAGTCAGCACACAATCCATTGGAACATTGGACCTTGGTCACTTTGTGTCATATCTGACACAAAGCGATCAAATCGAGCTTAATCCTATCGGAACTCCACAGCTAAAGAATCAACTAGACTGGCTGCAAGCCACTTTCCGCGCCCCACTAGCAAAAATTATGGTTACTAAGCCAAATAGCAGTGCTTTTTATGACAATTCTCCAGAAACTACAATGCGTCTGCGATGTACAGGCGGCATTCTGCAAGCTCGTAGAGGTATGTATCGGTTTTTATCCATTCCTAAGTCAAACGTACTCTTTTCAGCTGTTCACAAATCTGCTTCTTAACTTTCATAGCTTATATTCTACAATTCTCTATTTTAAATTTTAAGTTTTGACAAGTTCTTAGGGGTTTATCAGATAATGCAAATCAGATTTGGTCGCCTTACAATGAATGTAAACACAGCAACTACAGCTTTCTATACTCCAGGGCTATCTCTTGTCGAATGTGCCTGTGACTTGAGTGGCATTCGATCCCCACAGACTCTAGAAGAAGAATATGTCGGAGATCGCCATCGGCTTGAGCAGGCTTGCAGTAAATTGTTAGGGATGCTTTTCTCTGTCAAACGTGTCAAGCCACAGTCGAATTTGAAGAAGATTAAGGTTCAGTCGTTTTCCCAGCAAGATGCAACTTCTACAACATTCGACGAACAACAAATTGATGGAACTATCCGGTTTGCATCTGTTTCCGACTATTACTTACGGAAGTATCAGATCCGACTGTCTTTCCCAATGTTGCCCCTTGCTCATACTCGACTTGGTGATTTCCCTCTGGGACTCTGCTTTTCTGCGGCCAGTGAGTCAAGGCCATTTAATCTCCCCTGATTGTTTATTGATTTCACTGATTTCAATCATAATAGATAAAAGATAAAGAAGTTCTTCAAGGAGCTGAGACCACAGAGTCTCTTAAATTTGCTACAGCACCGGCGTTTGTGCGCTGCAAACAGATTGGGGAGAACTTAAAAAAGGTCCACAATTACCTATCTACCCTTAAGATGCTTCTATCAATTCTCCGGCAAATTGTATAGCACTCATATGGCTCTCTACAAGCTTATGGACTTTTAGTCAACCCTAATATAATAAAGATTAAGGCGCTAGTACTCCTACCCCACAGTTGATTTATAGCGATAATGGAATAGTGCGTCTGCATGAAGAAGCATAAAATCTGTGTGGACTGCACTTTAATCAAGCGAGTTCTCTGTAATTTTTAGACCTCCTTCTGCGTAACCTACATAAGCTGCAGCCTTTGATAATGAAGTTATGGGCCTTAATCTCTTTTGTTACAGATACCAATACCTTAAAGCGATTCGGATCAGAACTGATCAAAGGTTTCAGGGCGTGCGGAATGATAGTGCTGGGCCAACCTCCAGCCCTTACCATAGGTAATCATCATGGCGATATCAATTCTATTGTCCAGGACTCTATCGATAGAGCAAAATCTGCATTTGCTACTTAGCTAGATATAATTTTTATTATTCTGAAGGAGAGCTCTACAATATTATACGCCATAATTAAGAATGGATTAGACATACATTTAGGTATAGCTTCTCAAGTGATGCTTGCCGATAAGGCGTTGAAATGCCAACCTCAGTACATCGCCAATTGTGCAATGAAGATTAGTGCCCCTTTACTTCTGCTATGGCAAATCGCACAACGACCTAGCATCGCCTCCAGGGGGTCCACCAAGTCGTCACCGGCCACCTTCGACTGCAATCCGAGGATCACCTGTGTGGCTTTGGATGGCCGCATGTCACCAGCGGAACAGACGCACCTGCCTCAACATGGTCCGCATGGCATATTATATCCTAGGTCTGTCGGAGTAGCTCGAAGGCACGTGCGCACCCCTGACACCGCATGTCTTGACGAGTCGACTAGATCAAAAAATTTGTGTCATACCCTAACCTAACGGACCCTAAGTTAGAGAAGATATTTTAGCCTAAGGCTCGACGCTAGATAAGCGTATAACAAACTGGAAACCCAGCTATATACACCTTCGTCTAGATCTACTGGCCTAATACGCTATTTTGTAAGACATATAAATGGTCATCAGCCCTACATTTCACTCAAAAAAGAGTAAGGAAACTTCTCTAATAGAGAGATGGGCTCCGGCTGTATACCATGCGCAACTTGTAGAATGTTGTTTCATACAAGTTCCATCCGCAGGCGTAGACGGTTAGGGTGTACCTTCATTCCAAAACCCACAAGGTAATATGTCCAGCCATGTGAGGATTCGATATGTTGGCCTATGCCCACGGCCTATGTTATCTTATGGAACCCCTTGGTAGTCCCGATGAGCCTCGAACTTATAGGGACAGGAAAGGGGATTGTCAGGTTAAGCACAAGCGCTTTTAAGTCATTCAGCCCCTTATTGTAAACCAACGGCCTCAATTTGGGCTTACGTAATTTCCCCACAATTATCTTTCGTTGGACCTTGAGTCCGTAAGCTGTCTGTAAACTACCATATTTACCGAAATTACCATCGTAATCACTTAGATAGAAGTTATAAACCCGGATTCTAATTTAATCAATTATTCAATTCTTCTCGAAACTAATTGTTTTCACACTTGTGAAATCTTATGTTTTTCGTCATAAGTAACATACAGAGAAACAATATAGACAGTGGCAGCTTGTGACATCTTCGTACTTGTACACCCTCTAAGCACAATAGATGTCTCTTTAGTAGGAAACAAAAGGATGCCGTTGAAGTGTCAGATAGAAGGAAAGCTCATACCAACGTTTCTGATACCAGCGGAGGAGGATTGATTCTCACGTAGCCCCTTGTAGCACAACCGCATCTAGGGACATCTCACATGTCAGTCATATATTCCCTGGCTTCATCTTAGACAACAGAAGTATAGGGCCGCATTAAAAGAACACAGATGGTATCCCATATTCAAATCCATCACACCAGCAGTCAGCAGGGTCGATTTATTGTTGTAAGTCAATCATTGGCGTATCACTGGCCGGGGAAAATCAGCCACAGGTGCCCTACTCACATGGCTCATCCGTTATATTGTAAGGGCCAAGGGCTCTCATATTGAAAATGCTTTCCGCATTCAAAACACTGGCAAGATCTCAAGAGGCGAGACTAATTCCTTCTAAGCCAGCTCAAGCTACACCCCGTCGTCACTCGAGGTCCCAACTCGCGTTCTGCCATCGGAATTTCCTTTCATTGTTCATCCAGCTGACTTCAACAGTCAATCTAGCCATCTCAGTTTTTCATCAGCAGACATACGGGCATTGGATTATGGCGTCAAACATTGGCGCTTGTAGTATTTGATCTCCTTGGCCAGGATTGGTCCTGAGATATAAGCTCAGCCATCCTCGACAGTTGCCATCCTCAAAATATCATCCCCCATTTTCCCTTACGTGCTCCTAAATTGTCCCCTACAAACGACTCTCTGGCATTTGACATCTGATGTCAACCACCTTACCCCTCCATCTCAACTCTGCGTCTATACTCTCGATTCCACTTGAGTACGAGAGCAGTTTCATATCGCAGACGTTTATGTTCGTGACTCGTTGACCTAGTCAGGTATGTTAGCCTCGAGCTGAAGCCACAGTGAAGGAACTCTCACAGACTACATGGAATGACTTTATTTATCTAGTACCTTCAATTGAATATAGACTCTTTTGTTCTTTACTTCTTAATCATGTTGATCTGTTCATCCGTAAGGCAAATTCCAAATACTAACGTGCGCGGTGAGTAGTTCAGAATGTGGTGCTTATGTAATCCTTCAGCCATGAGATCAAGCGGGTTGCCTCGACTTTACGAAGCACAAAACTCAACTTCAATTTCAACTATTCGATCTTATCCGGCATCGGAAATTTTTTTGCTGTCTACTGCTCGATTCACCTTCTTATTCAAAACTCGATCGATTTAGTCGGTGTCTTTTCTTCACATGCACTTAGCCGGCAGCACGGGGAATTGCATCTTTCCCCTTTACATCCTTTTCGCCATCGGAGCTACATCTGACTCGGCTTCTACACCCACTATCTCCCACAAGTCACCCATTACGGTATAGTGTCTATCTAAAAGTAAGCACATGCTCCAATACAGGCCGTCGAAATGAAGTCACAGTCAGCATAGCTCATTACTTATAGAATATCGCGGACCACATGCCCATTCGCCATATCCCAAATCTGAAGCTGGCGCTACCAATCGCACCTCATCTGTAAGAGTATCTGAAGACGGGGGCTACAAGAAGGTAAGTTGTGTCCATCCTTGACCGGTCACCCTTTCTGACTCTTCTGGGATGGCTTAGATTGCGGAGGGCATCGCTTTCTCCGCCTCACATACACAATATGAATTTTGAAACAGGCCACGATGCCGATCCAGCCACAGCCTCTGCTGAGACAGCTCCTCAGATCTACTCCACGCATCCCATCTTTCACTACGCCAAGCCGGCCTTCCTCCGGGATGAATCATTGGTTGAGGCGCCCACTCCAGCCGACCTCGCGGAGTTTAAGAGTCGTGTGTGTGACTCTGTCCCGCTGGCTCACGATGCCACACCGCTCGGCATCGAAGCGTTGAGTGCCTTTTGCAAAGTCGAGTCCTGTGTCCCATACGTGCGGGTCATCCATGGCCAGAACGCCTCTCAAAGGATCCTCGAGGTCCTCTCCATTTCTTTCGAGTCGTGGGCATCTCCCACTCTACCTACTGGGACGGACATCCAGGCGGGCATTCGAAACCTTGCGGGATATGTGGGAGGATCGCCAGGCGGGCTCGGCCTCAAGCATATGCGCGACCATTCGATTGCCGCTGAACTCCCTTGGGCATCAGATGGCTCTACCGTGGCTCTAACCCTTGGTATGACTGTGGGGCAAGATGATCTCGTGGCTCCCGCATACTTCCCCTCGAGTGCGAATCCGCCACCTGACATGGAATTGGACTCGAGCCCTCGATCATGGGCCCAGCAGGTCTCGTTAATGGCGGGGGATCTGAGTGGACTCATCATGCGCGCCATCTCTACAGCGGAATACACTGAGTTTTGCTTGGAGCGCAAGAATGCCTTTTCCACGCCAATGCCAGGCTCGGAGTTCGAGTCGAATGAGTTCCACTCGACCATTCATCTCCACACTCGTCCCGGCGCCTCTCCAGCTCCACTGCGCCCCCTCGGCGAGACATATGACCCTCTCAGTTACATATTGCATATAAATCTAGCTGAGCCCACGGAAGAAGTGCAGTCCCGATGCATATACTGGCCCGGGCTAGGACTGTTTACAGAACTGCGCCCACTTCAGGTCACCATCTTCCATGCCGTTGAGCAATTTTCGCTTTCCGTTGCCTCGCCCGGCCTGGATCACTTGGCATGCCTGTCGATCACCACCTGCGCACTCGATCGGGTCGTCAACAATGGCCCTCGCGACGTGGGGAGTGAAAATGCCTCACGCAACATCTTCCGTGACAGCGAGGTGGCCCTTGGTGGCCGGAAGAATTTCGACACCTTCCATGACCTCCAGATGAAAAAATCCGTGCTCGACGCCCTCGATGCCTTAGAGAGGAGAACAGAAAACAGAGTTTATTTGGAGGAACTCCGTGGTCAAATCTCTTCCAGTCTAGCTGGCTTCCAGAATGATACGCGATTATTGTCGCAGCAGATACGCGTCGCCAGTCAGGTCGCACGCAGTGTGCCACGCCGAGTCTTCCCCCGCAATGGCTTCGCCGATCAGCCGGATGCATCCCTGTCGCCCGTCGCCCTCTCGGAGACGAATCATGTACATCCCACTCTCGACCTCGCGGGCCCTCGGCGAAGCAGTCGCCTCTCTCAGGTCGCACCCCCGCGGACGCCTCTTCCCCTTACGCCAGAGCCAGTCACCCCGATGAGCAGAGCGGATTCAGGAGCTGCATCCGAAGGTGATTCGAATGCAGATGCCTCGCCGGCGACCGCACCCCCATCTGGTCAAAAGAAGCGTAAACGGATCCAACGGTCTCTAAATAACTCGGGGCGGAGTCGTCCCAGAGATGTCGAGGAGTCGCAGAGAAGAATCGTCCAAGCAGCCAATACTGTGCTGGCGGGCCTGGCAGAACAGTTCAGCCATCTGATCCCCTATGGAAGGTCGGTAGGAATCGATCCAGGAGACAATCGGGGTCGAGATGGTCCCAGTCGCGATTCGCTCGAGGGGTTGCCGACACTGCCGGATGGCCCTTCGGCCCTTGATTACATCCATAAGGAGAAGCCGGAAGAGATTGTCGAGTTGTTTGAGAGCGCTGGCGCTCAGCTCACCACATACAACGACATGTCCGAGTTGGCCCAGCAGCAACAGCGCCAGCACTGTGCCTCTTTCCTTCGACTGGCCAGGGCATGTCTTGCCAAGTTGGACAGTCCCGATAGCCACTTCTTAGGCCCTACTGACCTTGGAGGTAATGACCAGTCCGAAGAAGACACGCCGGCCGAATCGAGTGCGGCCCAGTCGCCAACCAGCTACATTAGAAATCTGGTTGACCTACACTTCGATCGGTGGCGTTGGCTCCCTCGGGGATCCGATCAGACTATCAGCTTCAAGCTCGATCCCAAAGATGCCCTGTCCCAACGAGCACATTGGGTCAACTCGCCGATCTCACTCACGAGTACCCCCAGGGATCTCGCCCTACATGCATCTCCCAATGCGAGACAGCGGGATGCCGAATTGGCGAAGAAGGCGAAACTTCACCGGCAGATCCTCTTTGGCCTATACTGGGAGCGGATCCTTCTCTCGTTCATCAACTCACAGATCGAACGTCGTACCGGCCGCAGGTCACTGAGGGTCGGGTCTCAGTTCACGGACGACATCGCCGCGCCACGTATCAATGGCATGTACCAGAAGACGACCTCACGCTTCCGTCTCTATTTTCGCGTGTGTGAGGCCATCAACGATCTCGCCCCACCTGGGCCGGTCGAACGTCTGTATCTGGTCCCTGAGCTATTCACGGCCATCTTCCAGCACAACCCCCCCGTCGCCTACAGCCCGAACGTAGTAGACAAGATCTGCGACCTCATCCGCAGGGACCAACACCAGCCGTATATCACTTATGTCTATCAGACTGCCGTCGAACTCTCTCAGAGACTTGGCATGGCCCCGTCAATCTCTCACCATCGGCTCCTGGCCAGCCCTCCCCCCTCGCGTCGTGCCTTTACCCCCTCTGTCCTAGTCCCTGTGACACCGGCGCTGAGAGCCATTGGCCAGGCCGCCCCTGACGCGCTTGTGCGGTATCTCTTTGCTCCCCTCTACAATTGCTTCCTCCTGGGGGTAGACCTGGACCGCGAACTGCATCAGACGACCCACGCGGATTCACTTGTCGAAATCGCTCGGCCGGTCCCACTGACGTTGGGGTCTGAGGTCGGTCATCAGTTCGAGTTGGACTCCGATCAGCTGCAGCCGATCCGATGCCTCAAGCCGCAGTGGAAACAATTCCACGACCTCACCGGACTTGGGGAGAAGCTACAGGACGAGTTGGACACTGACACCCTGTTCCAGGTCCTCACCATATGGCATACTTGGACTTCAGCTGACGTCGCCGTTGAGGGTGGCGGCGGCAGTACGCAATCCGCGGTTGACCTCATCAATACACTCTTGAACCCTTCAAGTCCTGGTGGCCCAGCCCCCGATCGTGATGATCTCGCCCTGTCTCCCGCGGAGCTTTTGGGGCTCGCGCAGATCGAAACCGCCGGCGGCAAATTTAATCGTTTGGTCGAGAGCGCGGAAGATATAGATTTCCAACATGCATATGGCCTCATCCAAGGATGGCTTTCCACATTCAACAAGCCGATAGTCTCGTGGATGGTCTGCTGCGATCTCGCAATGTTGGAAATGATTGATCCGCCTCAGGTAAAAGACTATTTCTTCTATCTCCGTGACAATGTGGACGATATGGCCGTCTCCGCGCTAAAGTATCTCCTCGAGGATTCGGAGCTGTCGTTCTTAGATCTTTGTGAACGGCCCCATGAATTTGAAGCCGCATTTGACTCTCTGTTTGCACTTCTCCGCCAACACCTTCCTCTCAACGTTGTAAGCCTCCTCTCGGATGGCGGTAATGGGGTATCCGACATCGCTTCGGCACTGGTCTCTATGGGTTGTCAGGTCACTGCGTTGGCAGTTAAGGAGGTGTCATAATAGGGTGCTAGATTGGGATCTCAACGTATAGATTCATTTTCGGCATGAGGTGTCTACATCATAGATCATGTTTATAAAATCCCAAAGTTGTGTCACTGATAATGGCGTCCCCATCTTTCGATTTTGTCAATGATTTTTTGGCGTCATTGTGAAAGGCTTGCAACGCAGATCCCACATTTCTCTGCCACACAAATCATTGATAGATAGCACCACTAGTAACAGAGGAAAGCTACATAGATGTGTCATACCAACTGGTTTGCAGGCCTAGGATATGCGACGGTAATGGAAGGCTGATTTGAAACTGCCTCAACACCAGCAGACGAATAGACTCTTATATTGCCTTTATAAGTTTCGTAAATGTTGTTGTTTTTTTGCTATTTGATTCAATACCTTTTGTGCAGTTAAATATTATACAACGCTCGCTGTTGGGCTTTTCGGAATCAATCTGAATAGCTTGTTCAATAAGAAAGAGTATCCCACTTGGCCATCCCATATATCGCAAAGTTTGTCATTATCAAACTTGCGAAGACTCGCAACGTCCCCAGACGATCTCATATGGCCTCCCCTCACAGAGATCGAGGCCGTTGCAATCGCTCCTCGTCTTTCACATAGGTTTGAGGCCCCATTTTAAACAATGCAGATCACTTTGTCGATTATATTTCTCAAGGTATTTTCTAAGCAATTAGCATATTATAAAGGTCATTTTACGACTTTGATTACACAACTCACCGTAGCCCTACCGTATCTGTGTTATTTGAGGCTGACACATCTCTTGATAAACTTATTAATTATATCGGACAATCCATTTTTAGGTTGTTGTGTCTTACTCAATATTTCAGATCTGAGGCATCAATTCCGACTCTAACTTAAGTGATTTAAGTTAGGGTCAAATTTCATGCCTTAGGCATAGGCCACCAGACCTTCATCACCCGGTTTCAAATCCCAATTTCCATTTCAATGGGACATGAATTTTTAAGCGCAAGGCCTTTTAGACTTCGATAGCACATCAATTATGTAGATACGTCCAATCCTCGCCATGGAGGGATTATCGGCATCTGAATCAGCTGCATTGCCAAAGGGGAGGGTGGTAAACCCATATCCCGCGTGTCACGCTGAGCTGCTACGTATATTTGACATCTATTGCAACAGATCGAAAAGGCCCTCCGTCTATTTCTCTGCTCTGGTCTTCTTGGGAGAGCGCCGCTCCTCTCAGTCTCAAGACACGATTCTAGGCTTCGCAGATTCATGTCTAAATCCCAATGTGCTAGTAAGCGCTGAAGCAGCCATGTCACCTTGGGCCTTACCTTGATAAAGGTCAGGGACTCTCCTCTCCTTTTTATTCTTTCATAAAAACACCCAGGCGGGACCCACCGTGTGTTTGCTTTGTTGGGATGCATGCTCCCGACCGTCCTACACCAATCGCTTCTCACAGCTTGAGGCACTTCAGGACGTAAAGTTAAGTTACGCTTCCCTCGTCCGATTGTCTCCTTCTCAATCATCGACGACGTCTACTGGTTTGTATATTTCATCCCTCACCTCACTGCCTGTCAGAAATCTCGTATACCCTCTAGATTTGCTTTCTGTCACTCTTTACGCTCGGCCGAGTCATTGAGTCCCGCCCATTCGGCACGCCACTTCACTTCCCTTCACATCTCGACGTCTGTTTCCTTGCATCGCCTCGACTCCGCCGACGCATTACAGCTTCATTACCTTCTTCGGTCATTACTACTTTGTCACTTTTTCAACCGGCTGCATCTGGCCTGGCAGCTAAGAGATTTTGATATCTGAGCTGGCCTTCGAGTTCACTTCCACTTCAACAGGTTGGTCAGAAAATTTTCATCTTCGCCCCTCTTCTTTTCTTCTACTCCTTTGTCAGACATTGCTAATCCCATGTGCCTTTAACAGGTGAATTATTACAGCTATGGCAACTTCTTCCCAATTGGCGCCCGCTCTCGATGCGGCATGGTATGACCAAAATAATCTCACGACGCATCACAGTGAGGATCTCATCCGCCAGGGCTTACTCTTCAGCGATGACATGTTCATCCAATACCGGCAAAGAGTGCAGGCGATGGCGAAGGGGCTTCATCTTACACCGGCCCTGACGATCAAAGACAGAAAGGCTCTCGGTGAACACGTCGTAGAATTTATCAGGGTTAACAGCGCCGAATTTACCTTGGACAGAGTGCCAGCTGAGTGGGTGAAGCGGGCCACGAAACACCTCTTTCTCAAGAGCATTCCGCGCCCCAACAACAGCTCCGCTCGTGCTGCCGCCAGGGTTCCAACTCGTGCGCCTCTATCCGTCCTGCGGCACACCGTCCGCGACATCCACATCTGCGTCTTGGATTGCCGGCCCGGTGGCCAGCCCGAGTCCGACCAGATCACACCAGAACTCGCCTTCCACTTCATCTATCCGGATCTGGGGCTGAGGCCATTGGAGAACATCGTCGGGGTCAATCTAGATTTCGAGAGGTGGTGGCGGGAAATGATCGTGGGGCGTAGCCGGATGGATCCCGCCAAGGATGAGCTTATCTTTTTCTCCTGGCAGGACGAGAAAATATATCGCATCGGCAAAGGGGAAAGAATCAACTTCGATCTCGCCATTAGTGAAGCACTCTATGGCCGTCAGGCCCATCTCGCGTTTCTAATCCGTGCGTCAGATGCCCCAGTGGGTACTGGAGAGGATCGACTAAGAGCATCCAAATTCGAACCATCGCTCCAAAGTGGTGGGCATCTCCCGACTTCCCAACCCACAAAGTAAGTATATTCCTTCCCATACCCGATTAGAGACTGACTCGGCGGCGATGCAGCACCCCACAATCAAATCGGATTGTTCGCGTTCTGGAGCACACCGTTCCCACATATGAATATGAGGTGGCACCTCGCATAGCCTCATCACCTACCATATCCGAACACGATGACCCGGTCGTGGATAAGGCCGATCGACCACCTTCTTCCATCTCCCCGCATATCTCGCAAGCCGTCATCGATAGTCAGCCTCCCGAATCGAACCGTCCACAGACCAGTGACAACGTGCTGCGTCCTGCGGAACCACCGCGGACGCCATCGCCGCAGAATGCTCTTGTTTCGTCTGCGAATAGCAATCCCTCACCAGCAGAAGACCTCGCCGCCGCGAGGGATGAGAGACTCCCGCCGGATGACCCACGATCATCCACTCATCAGCCGGATTCTCCACAGACCCCTCTGCCTTCGACCCGCCAGGGCAATCTTTCAATAGTAGAAGATTTTGCCCCCACGAAAGAACAAAGATTCCCACTAGATGATTCTCGATCATCAAATAATCGGCCGAATCCTCTGCGGACCCCCTTGCCGAACGTGACCCGCCCGGGCCAGAACACCTCAACACGAGGGCTCACCACCGTAGCCCAACACAACATATGGTCAGAACTGGCAGAGAGTAACGCTCGTACCCCATCTCATAGGAATCCGCATCGCCCACTCTCCCAACCCGAGCGTGGACTTATCGACATCGCCGATTCTGATGACGAGTCGGTACGCAGTGCTCGTCGCGGTCGACCGCGACGTCAGCGGCCCCGATCTTCCACGGTCAGCTCTGAGGAGCGGAATGAACCCCAGGGTCTGGTCAAGCGGGCAAAATTACAGCATCAATCTACTTCAGATGCCTCGACTTCGCGTGCGTCCATTACCAGCGGCGAAGAAATTGATGAGGTATCCAGCGAAGAGGAAATCGACCACGTCCCCGACGATGAGGCCGAAGATAACACCGCCATGGATCCTGAACAGGATATGGAGTCGTTGGCGGCGCTTGAACAGTTGTACGTATGACCGAGACTCATAAGGACGCAAGGAGACTAATCAGTACAGGACGTCCAAGATCAGATTTATGCATGAGACAGAGCAGATTACCTTCTGGCCCCTGGCGATCACACTTCTGAAGCAGGATTCCAGCAAGAGGTCGCACGCCGACCACATCACCATCGCCGGCATGTTGGGAAAGCTTCGCCCCTTTCAGGCCCTCGGCGTTGTTTTTTCTCTGGCTCGCTTCGTGGACGTTGGCGGCGTCTTCTACTGCGATGATATGGGCTTGGGCAAGACACGCGCTGCCTTGGCCACCATCGTGGTCTTCCTCCATATGCTCGTGGCCAAATCCCATCACGAGGCCCATCCCGAACTCCATCTCGCCCCCCGAGACTTGGAGAACAACACGTGTCCGTCTGCAGCCAGATTTCCCGTCCAGTGTCACTGCGTCCCAGACAGCCTCACCGCGACGTTGACATCTGAGGCCCCGCGCGGTCCCGTCCTGATAGTCGCCCCAAGCGTTCCCGTGCTCGACAACTTCTACAAAGAGATTCGCAACTGCATCGATCCCGGCTATTCATACCGGTTCCCAAAGCCGGTGCGTATCGAATGCTTCGTGCATCATGCCGCATATCGCAAGATGGTATTCCCAGTCTCCCGCCGGCCCGACCTCCTCACCGCTGCAGCTTCGGCCATCATCATCCTCACCACCCGAGACTCGTTGTCTCGTCGCGTCTTCAAATACTTCCGGGATCAATTACACATCGCGAGGCCCAGATTCTCTATTGTGATCGTGGATGAATTCCATATGGCGTTTGCTCCGGGAACGGCCTTGGTTCGGTCATTCTTGGAGCTGAGGGGTCCAAGCCAACCCCGCTATCTCATGCTGAGCGGGACCCCTTTTGAGGCCACCCTGGATCCGATCTCCTCGTGGCTTCGGTGTTTTGAATTGGTGACCATGGAGCACGATGACGACTTACGGCACTGTACCTCGGCGAAGATGCTCCAGCTGGGACGGGATTGGAAGACCATCGTGTCATCCTCAAGGGACTCGGACAAACTTCGCGGCTTGATAAAGACCACAGTCGGCGGCCTCAAACAAGCCTTCTCCCACTTGATGATACGCCGATCGGATACTTCGAGATGGCTCGACAAGGAGCCCATGACGATCCCGATCCCAAATGAACATCGAGATATACTAGTCGAACATCCTGCTTCTGACGCGCTTAAGCGACTCGAGGCCCACAACCAGGCCCTACATCAACAGGCACTTAAGGCATGGGAGAGGCTCCCGGTGGCGAGTCGAGGCCCGAAACCGAGTCTCAGCATGAGGGCATCGGAGAATCATCTCTTGCGAGTGGCGGCCTCGCTACCACACGTGGCGGCCCTGTCTCATAAGTATCGCTTTACCACGAAGGAGATGGGGGAGCGTAACTGGTTCAAGACGGACTTCAAGGACTCGCCTTACCGGGGCGAGGAACTGCGAACGGCCGTCAAGGGTAGTGCCAAGTTTCGAAAGCTTGAGCATCTTCTCCAATACGCCATGACGCAGAGACGAGCCCACGATAATCTACCCGTGAAGGTTGTCATCTTCGCGGCCGTACCCGCGACGGCGGTGTTTGTTCACACGGTAAGTTGAAGGTGCTCGAGATTGGAACAAGTACTGACGAGCTGTAGTACCTCGATGAGATTGCCTTGCGGGAGCACATATTCATTCACGCAGAAACTAAGGCAGAGGACCGCACGAGATTCATTGATCAGTTCCAACAACAGCCAACTCCTCTCATCTTGGTCTCTGGATGTAGGCTCATAGGTCAGGGGATTCAATTGACTCGGGCCTCCATCTACATCCAGATCGATGTGTCACATACCAAAGCGGAAGTGGAACAAGCCAGAAAGAGGATTAATCGGATGGGACAACTTGAACCAAAGACACGATCCTATTGCTTCATCGACATAAAGTCACCAGCAGAGCAAGGTTGCTTAGAGAGGCAGGGTAAGAGATCTAGTATGACGCAGTCGATCCTGCTTGACAGGGGTGAGGCCACTGGTTCCCGATCTGCCCGGTGATTATACTGTATGAATAGAATGGCGGCTGGATCACGTTGGGTCTATGTTCTTGATATGATCGGGCTTATGATGATACTGTGAGGGTTTGGGGGAATACGCTCTAAGTTAGTCGCTACGCAAGGGGGTAGAGATAGTTGTAGACATCGAGAGTGTAAGGCGGCATTATGGTTGGGGGTTATGTATCACGCAAAGCCTGGCCGTCTATAGTAGGGAACTTGATAACCGCTTGTCGCTGTGATTCTATATGAAGCCGTGATCTGCCTGTTGATGTAGTTATATTGCCAAAACCTATTGCTACTCCTTTCCCCGTAGGACAGATGTGAATTAATCTGTTGGGCAGCTAAAATTTAAGGGGCTGTTAAACTTGGCAATACCTTTGTGATTTTGCCACCAAGCAGTCATCGGATGAGATCTTTCACGTCTGTTCCAAAGGCGATATCGACTACATATTCATCATCAGATCACTACGAATCTCAATTTCTATCCTGGGGCTCACGTGAGGCATCAATCATCAACATCAGGGCTACGTAAAGTGATGATTCGCGTCTGAGACGCGAACTTCACTCCTACATCTTTCTTCGCCATTTCGATTCTCGCTTCTTTTTTTCACAACCACTTTTACAACATCGATCTCTGGCTTGGTCTGTTGCTTCTACTGTCAATAATCAGTCTCAGCTCTCATCTTCGGATCTGACAGGTACATCTGGCTAGGATTCTTCGCTGTCGTCTCAACTTGAACTTTTTCGCATTTGCTGATCTGACCCTCTTTTTTTTCCAGTAGGCAATTGCATCTCACCTCTATCGCCCCAATCGTTGCATCCTCTACGTGTTGGTTCCCTACAGGGCCAAAACTACGGTATGTCCCCTGATTTATTCTCACCACGTCCGTCTAACCCATGTTCAGTCTCGAGAGATCGCCACAATCGTTATCGATCAGTCTTGGTGGAACCTCAGCCATAGTCTCATCTCGGGATCTACCAGATTTTTCAACGAATGTAAGTCCCCATGCTGCACTTACCGGCCTTCTAGTCACGAGCTCACATCTTCGGTTTCACAGTCCCGTTCTGGGTTCACCATTCGGAATCATCAGCTATTTCTTTCGAGTCTATATCAGGAGTCTAGCATTCACATCGTGTGACAATGAGCGAACCAATGGACATCAATCCAGATCATCTCAGGGAGCTCCTGGCTAAGATGGAGCCCGAGTGGACAAGACTAAATCAGAAGGATCATTTGAATCGATGGGTAATGGGCCGAAGCAAGATGAAAATCAACGGGCACTTTGTCCCATGTCGCCAGAAGACCTCGAAGCGTTCTACAAAGATTGATACGCTTATGTATGATGAAGAAGAGCAGCGCTGGTACCTGCGTGGGGATGAGGGCGGCGAGAAAATACCAATTGTTACTACGGATAACGTTTGCAACGTGATAGCTACGGAATATCTTCGTCGTGGTAGTATTGAGAAGACTAAAAAGACATTACTTGGGCATTTCGCCGGAATAGTTCCACGGGATCTCGAATCACTGTTAAGAGTGGGCACGCAAGGCTTGCCATTGAGGCAGAGTTTAGGCGGTGGAGGGCAGAGCTCGTCTCTCCTAGAGGGTGAGCAGAGTTTAGGCAATGGAGGGCAGAGTTCATCCGTCCCCGGGGTCGAAAATGTAGGAGATCAGGCGGATGAACCGCGACCCACCCCCAGCATTTCCGAAGGAACAACTATGCCCTCCCGTCCTCTAGCCGTGGTATCGTCGGCGTATATGCAGCAGCAAGTCCTGTTTGAGGACCCTCGTCGTCTCGAACTCGAAAAGATTTGGAAGGAGAAGGTCGAAACCAACGATAACTCATACTGGGCATATGCAGGCGAGATAGCGCTTCACATCTATGAGGGTGGACGCGCCGCGAGACCCTACACGGAGGGGAAGGCCCATGGGGTCACCGAATGGTCGTATGACGAGGCGGATTATCTGCTGTTCACAGAGGATGAATACTTTGAGTGGTTACAGAAGAACCTTCCACCGCGCCCAGTCGTGGTTCGTGATGCTGCCGCCCGGCGCCAGAGAGCGATGGCATCCACCGAAGATTTCCTCGACGATCTAGGCATCATGGCGGAAAGCCTCGTCGATGTCCAGCACTGGGATCCAGTGACAGGCGGAATGACGACCACCCAGAAGAGAGGCCGAGAGCTGAAGGAAACCTGGCATACCGTGACCGGATCGCCGCTAAACCTACTCAACTTGGGCGACCATTCCCTTCATCAATTTCCCAATGCCATTGCGGCCACCCCGGCATGCGGCTTTCTCCAGAAGCTGTGTGGCCTCACCAACGACGCCATATATTACTCTCTCCCCAGAGGTCACCGAGAGGAACCTGGCTCTAGGGGTCCCGGTAAGAAGCCCATTGAATGCTACGCGCCCACGGACATCAAGAACTGTGCGCAACTACGCATCGCCGCCCAGGCTGGGGCCGTGTCATCATGGCACGCAGACATGCTTGGGCCATTCACGGTTGTCACCGTACTCCGCCATCGACGACATGGGACTCCGGAGGCCGAGCAGGAAAAGGATGTGGATATCCTCAAGCATTGGCCCATCTTCCCTCTGGACCAGCTTGATGAGGCGGAGCGCCTAGCTTCACTAGACGAGTTCAAGCGGCTGGGGACTGCCTGGAGACCCACGCCAACGCAAGGCATTCCGGTGATCTCCTTGATAGGTGGCGATACCATAGTGGTGCCCCCTAGGATGATCCACGCCCCCGTGACGATTACCAATGTGAGCATGGCCGGCGGTATGTTTTTTGACGAACGCCATTTGCTTTCCCACCTCAGAAGTTGGCTATTCCTAACCGAAAACAATGACAAGTGCACGAATGAACCCCCTCCAAAGCAGACGAAGGCGATCCTGACTCTGGCTCGTCAGTTCGTTCTGGCGGATCCCATTCGATACGGAATCCGGCCTGACCAAGTGGATGAGTTCAATGATCTCTGTAATAAGATCATTGAGCTGACATATTCATGCGACTGTCCCGGAAAATGTCGGAAGTCGTGCGAGTGCGTTCGTTATGAGGTGTCGTGTGGCCCCTTATGTCATCCGACACACCCGAGGTGCCCAAATGCGAGACGTGTTCCTTGAGATGTGCAATCGTGGCTTTCTGCCCTGGGCTAGACCCATGTGGAGGGCTGGATGGATGGAGCAGCCATGATGGGGGTTGGTTTCACCAGTGGTCATGGATGACGCCTTCTTTCTTTCTGCCTACTAATTGTGATGGGGGTGTTTGCGCCGTTAACCGCCCCTAGTTGATCTTGAAGCCTCGTCGATGATACGGGCGTCTAATTGATAATCTGTTAAGTTCCTCCATCCTTTGTGCTCGTGCCGTCAGCTTAATATTGCCGCGTTGCATTATGATTACTGTGGGCATGGCAGCTCTTACTCTCCTGTATTAACTCTGTTCTTATGCGTTTTAGCCCGGGGGTGGGTGGGCATATATGCAATCCCTACTCGCTGGTATTTCTGTCTTGCGTGGCCCAATTCGGTTTCCCACCTGACTCCTCTGCCTGATGCTTCCTCTCCGTCCCGACCGAGACGTGTTATTTGTGTGCCCCTCGCAACGCCCGTTATGATATGTGATCAGTCTGGGATCAAAACCGATTACTGCTTGCTATCCAATCTGCAGCCTCGAATTCATCGAAATGACCAGCAGATGATGCCCCTTCGGTCCAGATTTCATTTTCGATGGCGTTTCCGATGGTCAGTTCTCATACCTCCAGCGAACTTACATATCATGTAGTTTGGTAGCCAAACCAAGTAATACCAGTTGGGGAATTGCGTACGATGGCAGATCCGTTGAGTGCGCAACGCAATAGCACTCGGAACAATGTCGAAGTCGGTATACGATCCACTGGAACATTGGACATTCTTTGCTAGGAGGGCATAACGAATGGCCCGCGGCCAATCTAATCGATCCTTTAGCTATGGATTCCTAAACGGCACTAAGCTCGATTTGATCGCCTTGTGTTCGAGATGACATAGGGCATCGGATCTGGTTCCTGGACCAAGCCGCAGTGCCTTTTATGACAATTTTCCAGGACTTGCTTTTGCGCCTTTGATGCGCCGGCGGTGTCGTGCAAGCTCATAGAGGTGCGTACTGGTCTTCACTGTTCTCAAGTCGGACGTACTCTCTTCGGCTGTCCGTTAATCTCCCCTTGAGCCTTTAAAGCTTATATTCTGTTCGTTTTTACTCTTAATTTCAAATACTGACAAGTTTTTAGGGGTCTATCAGACAATGCAAATCAGGTCTGTCCGCCTCACGATGAATATGGGCACGGCAACGACAGCTTTCTATGTCTGCGCCTCGGTGGCGTCCGGATTCCAGTTTATCAGACAACGCAAATCAGATTTGCCCGCCTTACGATGAATGTCTCCGTCTCGATAGCATCCGATTCCGGTCTATCAGACAATGCAGGTTTGGTCTGTCCACCTTACGAT
>Ga0075019_10000521_pt1 | contig 22076 bp, 21 predicted proteins | sample ColStrG_CSR_2013_FD_71473 | JGI IMG/M metagenome (GOLD analysis project Ga0075019, IMG submission 71473) | Freshwater sediment microbial communities in response to fracking from Pennsylvania, USA - Cold Stream Run_MetaG_CSR_2013 | ecosystem: Environmental > Aquatic > Freshwater > Creek >...
GAGGATGGATGAAGATGCAAGTTGGGGTCGTCGTTGGCGTCTCCGGATTGGCTCTCGGTGGATTGCTGTGGTCGTTGCAAAATCCCAATCTTTCAACTGGCGGGTCCTCTGAGGGCTCGGCCGAATTGGCATCAAGCACGCGCGCCAAAAGCAAGCGCCCACTGGAGCTGACTGACGCCACAAAAAAAGCTGGCAAAATTGATGATGAAGTTCTGGTGGCTTTGAACGATCCTGCGCTTGCGGAGGCCTGGGGTATTCACAAGGTCAGCGCGCAACAGGCCTGGGGCATCAGTCGCGGTGATCGCAATATCGTTGTGGCCGTGATCGACACGGGTTGCGATGTGAAACATGAAGATCTGCAACGCAACGTTTGGAAAAATCCAGGCGAATCGGGCTTGGATTCCAAAGGTCAAGACAAGTCCAACAATGGCATCGATGACGATGGCAACGGCTATGTGGACGATGTGCACGGCTGGAATTTTGTATCCGGCAACAATGAACTGACCGACAACCATGGTCACGGCACTCACATCGCAGGGATCATCGGCGCCGAAGCTGGCAACGGCAAAGGTATCGCGGGAATTGCGCCCGATGTCAGTATCATGTGCCTAAAGTATTTTGATCCCAAGGTTCCGGCCACCGACAACTTGCGCAACACCGTCGCTGCGATTCATTATGCCAGCAAAATGAAGGTGCAAATCATCAACTACTCGGGTGGTGGAACTGAGTTCAGCCAAGAGGAACGTGATGCCATCGAAGAGGCCCGTCGCGCCGGAATTCTTTTTGTCGCGGCGGCTGGAAATGAAAGATCGAATTCTGACGTTCACAAGTACTTCCCTGCTGACTATGGCCTGCCGAATATAATCTCAGTCACCGCCGTCGATCCCAATTTGCAAGTTTTAGCTTCGTCGAATTACGGTACCGCAACGGTCGACATCGCGGCGCCCGGTCAGAACATTTTGTCGCTGCTCCCAGGCAATGCCTACGGCTACATGACGGGCACCTCACAAGCAACCGCCTTTGTTACGGGTGCGGCTGTGCTTGTGATGGCCAAAAAAGGGATACACGATCCTGAGCAGGTGAAAAAATACATCATCAACACCGGCGACGCGGAGTCGCAACTGTTGCACAAGACAGCCTCTTACCACCGATTGAATCTCTACAAAGCTGTGGTGAAAGAAGACGAAGGCGTCAGCGCTTCAGGCGTGAAGGCTTTTTCGTCGCACAAGGTTTTTGCCAAAGATAAATTTGAAGAGGTTTCCACCTCAAAATCAGGCGGCCTTTCGCCCACCCTGGGTTTGGAAATCCAAGGAGCCTTGCAAAAACAAATGCGCAAAGCGGATGGCAGCGATCCTCACTGACGGTTGCGAGGCAACTGGGCCTTACCGAAAAAGAGTTTTGCTTTTGTAAACCAAGTCCGCCTCCGACGCACTGAAATGCCACCATTCATGCGGCAGTTGCCGAAAACCTTCGCCCTCCAGAAGCTGGCGCAAAAGCTGCCGGTTGGCGAACTGTTCCGCTGACAGCCTCCCAAGCGCTGACATCTCAGGCTCTTTTTGTGGCTGAGCCAACTCGCTGAAATCATCAAAATCGGTACCCATATTCAAGGCACGCCCGTGTGAATCGACAAGTGTCAAATCCACGGCCATGCCGAAGTTGTGCAAGGATCCCGGCACTGGTTCAGCGACAAACATTTCACCGGGAGTACCCCTGACGAATTCCTTCATTCGCACCTGCACCGATTGCGGCCGAAGCGCGTCCCAAATGCAAAATTGAAAACCCGGCCGCAGAGACTGCAAAATTTTATCGGCCCGGACCAACATGGCGATCGCCTCAGGATGGAGAAAAGCCACCTCCATACCGCAGTAGAGATCCTGCTGCATAAAATTTCGCGCACCATTGTAGCGAAGATCCGTGCACAGTTTCAGAGCCTTGGCGACAGGCTGAAAATAAGTATTGAGCAAATGTCGAGACGGAAAAAAAGGGGACTTCGACGGTACGCTGTCAGACATGGGCAACCTTAAACGATCGCAGGAAAAGCCTCCAAGAGCTTCGCCATATCCAAGGGACGCGAAACTGTGATTGTGCCGATGACTTTCCCTTTTTGATCTTGCAGAGCTCGACTGACCATTTCGATTTCAAGACCAACACCGGTCTTGTGCATCATCTGACCTTTGACAATCTTGTGCTTTCCGCTGTCGATGATCTGCGACAGGCTGTCTTGCACCTGTGCCGTGACTGCTTTCGGATAAAGATCAAAAACAGAACGTCCCACCAGTTGCGGATACTCGTAGCCCAACATGCGATGGAGAATCAGATTTGCCATTTGGACAACGCCCTCTTTGTTCACCGAGTGCATCATAAATGGCGACTGGGAAAAAAAGTTCTCATACAGGTAAAGGTCAGAGGACATCTCTTCATTGGCAAGCTTGGGCTCAGGACTAGCTTGTAGCTTTTGGCTGCCAAAATAAGGCAGAATATCTTTCACCGAAATGTAGCCGACAACTTCACCTTGATCATTGATCACAAAAACTCGGTGAGAAACTGCCGTCATGAGCTTTTTCACGATATCGGGAAAGGTTTCATTTTGATGGATCAGCTGCGCAGGCTCAAAAAAATCTCGGTACAGAATCACTGCATCTTTGTCGGGCTGGCTCAGATAGCGCAGATAAAGTCGAACCAGGCTGGCCTCTGTCAGAACTCCTTGAAATCGCTCAGGCGAAGCCTGGACAATTGCAAAATCCGATTTTTGCGTGCGAAAAAACGCTACGGCCTCGGGCACGGTGGTCGCATAGCCCAGGACCGGAGTATCTTGGCGCATCAGATCCCGTGCCTTTACGTTCGGAACAGTCGTCAAGGAGCCCTCCTGATCATTTCCAGAACTCAATTCTAAACAGAGCCGTCCGCAATTCAACAGGTATTTCGTACCTGGTCGGTGCTCGCAGCCTGCTAACATTTGACTCAAATCTCGCAAAGCGGCAAGATGCCGGCCATGTCGGCACCCCGCACGTGGCTCTTGAAATCTGAACCTGAAACCTATTCGATTGCAGATCTGCAAAAGGACGGAACAACCTGGTGGGAGGGCGTGCGCAATTACCAGGCTCGCAATTTTATGATGCAAGAGATGCAGGTCGGCGATCAGATTTTCTTTTACCACTCCAATGCCGAACCGCCGGGACTCGCAGGTCTTGCCGTTGTGTCAGCTCCCGCGCAACCCGATCGCACTCAGTTTGATCCCAAGTCGGATTTTTTTGATCCCAAATCGACAAAGTCAGCCCCCCGCTGGTTTTGTGTTCAGGTTCGCTTTGTGCGCGACTTTCGCAATCTCATCCCTTTGTCCACTTTGAAGCAGGACAAGCGCCTGAAAGACCTGCTGTTGCTGCAACGGGGCCAGCGTCTATCAGTGCAGCCGGTGCCCCCCAAACACGCGCAAATTCTTCTGCAACTGGCTGGCGAATGAGCCCCAATTTGCGTCTTTATTTGGCCCCGATGGAAGGGGTTGTCGATGTCACAGTTCGCGAGTATTTCAGCGGCCTGGGTGCTGTCGACGTCACCGTCACAGAATTCATTCGTGTGACGTCTCAGACTCTCCCCGATTCGGTCTTTTTGCGTGAATGTCCCGAGCTGATGACGAACGCGCACACGGCCTCGGGCACCCCCGTCGTCGTGCAGCTTTTGGGCGGCGATCCCGAAGTCTTGACAGCGAATGCTGTTCAGGCTGTGCGACTGGGAGCCCAACACATTGACTTGAATTTTGGTTGTCCGGCCAAACTCGTCAATCGACATGACGGAGGCGCCGTCCTTCTGCAGTTTCCCGAGCGCATTCACAAAATTGTCGCCACCCTCCGCAAAGGCTTGCCGGACACAATTCCAGTGTCAGCGAAAATGCGCTTGGGATTTCGCGACACCGGGTTGTGTTTGGCCAACGCCCAAGCCATTGCGACCGGTGGCGCCAGCCATTTGACAGTCCACTGTCGCACCAAAGAGCAAATGTACAAACCGCCTGTGGACTGGACTTGGCTGCCGCGCATTCGCGAGGCCGCGCGAATTCCCATTGTCGCCAATGGTGACATCTGGACTGTAGCTGATTTTCGCCGCTGCCAGGACATCTCAGGCTGCTCAGAATTTATGCTCGGCCGCGGGGCCTTGCGGGACCCCTGGTTGTTTCACAAAATCAAAGGCCTGTGCGAAGAGGACCAGCCCTTCGACCCTTCTGAATTTGTGCAATTTTTTGATTTGAATCAGACTCGGGTGAGCCCCGCCTTTGCTGTCGCTCGCAGCAAACAGTGGCTGCGCCAAATGTCTGACCGACCGGGATTTGACAAACTCTTCAGCGATCTGAAGGTGATTCACAATCCAAGTCAGTTTCGCGAAACGCTGAAGAACGCATAAGCGGGGCCCTTCAACACACAAAGGGCCCAGCTTGCGGGTTCTCTCAGCTGCCCGCCAGAAGCGCGTCCAGCTCGCCTTTGTCCGCCAAGGCCTTCAGATCAGTGAAGCCACCAATCAATTTTTGATTGATAAGAATAATGGGAAAACTGCGCCAGCCCGTTTCAGTTTTAATTTTGTCCATCGCATCGAAGTCCCCTGTGAGATCAATCTCTTCGAAAGCAATCTGACGAGCTTCGAAAAACTTTTTCGCAGCAACGCAATACGGACAAGGATCTTTTGAGTACAGAGTAATTTTGGCCATAATTCATTGTCTCCGATTTCCGGGTGAATTACAACTCCAGGATGATCTGCACCCTCTGCAATTCAAGCCAAGCCGTATGGATGGGCCAAACCAACCGGCAGGTTGCTTATTGGCAGTGTTCGCAGTGCAAAATCATCGGCAAAGACCCCAAAGCCTTTGTCACCCAAGCTCAGGAAGCCGATCGCTATTTGCAACACAACAACACCCTCACGGCAACAGGGTATCGTGATCACTTGCTGCGACTGCTGAAACCGGCACTGGCCAGAACCGAGAATTGGCAACGCAAACGAATTCTCGATTATGGGTGTGGCCCGAACCCGAATATGGCGGCTTTGGTCGCTGAACTCGGCGGAGTTTGTGAGTCCTTTGATCCTGCTTTTTTTCCAGCCAATCTCAAGGGCCAAAAATGGGATCTCATCTTGTGCAACGAAGTCGTGGAGCATTTTCGTTGTCCCCGAGATGAGTTTGCAATCCTTTTGAATTTGGTCGCGCCCGGAGGACTCTTGGCTTTGGCGACCAACCTGCATTCAGGTCCAGACCATTTTCGCACCTGGTGGTATCAGCAGGACCCAACTCATTTGCATTTCTACTCCAAGACAACCTGGAACTGGATTGCCCAGGAGGGGTGGCAAACGCAGATACCAGGTCAGGACAATTTGATTTTTTTATTGAAGCCCATAAATCCGGATGCGAATTGATCACCGGATCGGCCGGGCTGACGTCAGCCCAGCGAATTTCAAATTGCTACTTCTTCGCAAATAAATTCGCGAACTGATCTCCCAGGGTTCCCATGCTTTTGCCAGAACTCTGCGGCGCGGTCGCTTGCCAGTCACCTTCGTCTTGGCTGTGAGGCAGCGACAAAGAAACTCGATGTGCTTCGAGCTGAAAAGATTGAATCACCACACGCAAAGTCTCACCGGGACGCTTTTGTCCGATTTCCTTTTCGTCTTGCGCCTGAGCCATTCCAGATTTTGGCAACAGTCCCACGACGCCAGGACGGATTTCGATCAACCAGCCAAAATGCGCTTTCTCTTTGAGTTTTCCTTCGACCGCTGTTCCGGGTTGCAGAACTCGGGCCGCTTCGGCCCAAGGATCTTCACCGGACTGTTTCAAACTCAATGAGATTTTCAAACGTCCGCGCTCATCTTCATCGAGCTTCAAAACTTTAAAAGTTCGAGTTTCTTTGGGCTGAATGACTTCCGAAGGGTGCGCCACTCGGGACCAACCCAGCTCGGAAATGTGCACCAGGCCTTCAACTCCAGGAGCAATTTCAACAAAAGCGCCGAAAGGTTCCAAGCGAGTCACCGTTCCCGTCACCAACTCCCCGATTTTCAAACGCTCCAGAAGTTCGCCCTCTTGCTCGGCCTGTTCGGCATCCAAAACTTTCCGACGGGACACGACAAATTTTCGACCGCCATCTTTCAGTTCAACAATTTGAAAGTCGTATTTCTGTCCAATGTGAATTTCAGGATTTGTCGTCGGTCGACGGTCCATCTGGCTGGTGGGACAGAAGGCAATTTTGTGAAAAATCTCAACGCGGTAACCGCCATTGCACACTTCCATCACCTTGCCCGAAACTGGCGTTTCAAAGTCAAAGGCGTCTTCAAGACTTTCAGACAAAGCCTTGCTCGAGGCTTTTTTGGTCAGGTGCCAAAGAGCATCCCGTTTTTTGATGACAAACAAAGTCACTTTGTCGCCCACTTTGACCGTCAGTTGGCCTTCGGCATCCAAGAGTTCAGCGCGTGGGATCAGTCCATCTTGACCCTGAATTGAAACAAAAACTTCGTTCTTCCCCAGTGCGATGACTTCGCCTTCAACCTTATCACCTTTGTTGAACTCCACTCGAGCCTCACCAAGGCTTGCTGCAAACATTGTCGCGAAATCTTCCACTGGCGCCTGAGGTTTCTCATCGCCAAAAGGATCAGCAGTTTGATTGTTCTTGGCGCCCTGATTCGGATTTGTTTTTTTCACTGGGTTTTGAGTCATGAAAATTATCTCCCATTTCGTTACGCGTGGTTTAGCCTGAAATCACGGCTGAGACCACACTTTTTGCAGGCGGATGCAAGGCAAAGAGCTCTTGAATGCGCTCCCATTTCGCCTCTGGCAAGGCCTGAATATCGAGCTCTTCTTGCAACCAGGAGGGCTGAAAGCGCAGACGATGGGCCCGCAGACACAATCCCGCCACCTGCATCTTCTGTCGAAAAAACTGGTTGTGCTTGGAATCCCCATGCCTGGCATCACCCAGAACCGGGTGCGCCGCTCTGGCAAAATGACGGCGAATTTGATGAAATCGGCCTGTTCGAGGATGGGCCTCCATCCAGGAGTACCGACTGGTGGGATGCGGTGGCCTGACGGTAAACGGCAGCTCCATTTCCGCCAGTCTGCGAAAATCAGTTTGCGCAGGCACAGGTTCACCGGTGGAATCGAGCTCCAAATCCACATTCCACTGCCCCTCGGCGGGCAGCCAGCCGCGCACCACTGTCCAATAGGTTTTCACAACTTTCTGTGTCTGCAACAGCTCCGACATTTCCCGCGCAGCATCTTTGGTCAAGGCCATCGCGATGACGCCACTGGTGCCGGCATCCAGGCGGTGCACAGGATAGACATATTGATTCAAAAGATCCCGAGCCTGGTACAGCAAAATCATCTCCCGGCTCACACGGTGCTGGGGATCCTCATGGGGGTGCACGTGCATCCCGCTGGGCTTGTGAAAAACTGCGATGTTCTTGTCACGGTAAAGAAGAGTGGGTTTCATTGGCGCAGATCCGTGCGGGGAACCATTTCCACGCCTTGTGAGAAAAATCCCGGAAGATGAGCTAAAATATCGGGAATGGTTTTTTGTTTGTGCACCAACGAGTAAAGCGAGTGGCCAAAATTCAACCAAGGCTCCATGCACCGCACGTGAAAGCGAAACTTTCGCAAAGCCAAGTCGGCGCCAAAATGCGACTCCATCAAGGGCAAGAGGTGCATCAGCACTTGCAGACACTCGTGTGCCTCTTCGCTGGGAGTTCGCGGCGCCAAACGCCCCTCAAGCCCCAGAGGAGGGGGCCAACCCAAATCCTCACCGACTTGCCACAAAAGCCAGGGCCGTGCGACCAGGCCCCGCCCCACCATCACTGCATCACAGCGAGTCTCCTCACGCATGCGATGAACGTCCGCTGAGGTTTGCACATCACCATTGCCAATCACCGGACACGCCAGCTGCTCTTTGAGGAAACGGATCTGCTGCCAATCGGCATGGCCGCGGCGTTTTTGAGCGGGAGTGCGCGGGTGCAAAGTGATCCAAGAGGCTCCAGCAGCCACCAGACCTCCGACAAATTTCAACAAGTGTTCAGGCTCTGCGTTTGTTGCGGACTCCGCCGTGTCCACGGCTCTCAGCTTCACACTGACGGGCAACCGACTGGAGTTCACAGTCATGCGAACAACATCCGCCGCGTAGCTGGCATCGCCCATCAAGGCCACACCATAATTGTGCCGCAAGGCTTTCTCAACGGGACAACCCATGTTGATGTCGATTCCCTCAGCGCCCCACTCTTGCAGACGCAAAACACTGGGGCGGATGTGGCACTCTTGGTTGCCCAAGATTTGGGGCACGAGGCCCGTTTCATCCTGTGCCCGCATGGCTTCAGGAGTTTTCGCCAGATCTTCAAAAGGAAGTCGCCTGGAGTTCAGCATTTCGGTGGGCCAAATTGTTTTGGCGCCCGCAGGCAAGTAAGACCTGACGACTTGCCTCAGTGCCACGTGACTGAGACCCACCATGGGTGCCAGACACACCGGAAAATTCACCAAGTTCTGAAAGGGATTTGGCACGGGGCTCCGAAACATGCCCGGTTGTAACGCAAACAAGTTTTGAAGGGTACTTTTTTCCGAAAGCAATCCCGAGGACTCGTTTGCCATTCTGGGGTTTGGTGCCTAAACTTGCACCTATGGCAGCCCCTTCGAGACCACCAAAAATGCGCCCCCTGAATCGACGGCTGGGTATCGTCGGTGGCGGTCAATTGGCCCAGATGCTGGCTTTGGAAGCCGCCCCGCTGGGGTATCAGGTGAACATCCTGTCAGAGAAAGAATCCGATCCGGCCGCTCAGGTCTGCCACACTTGGCTCAGTGGCAGTCCCGCCAGCGCCAAAGATGTCCATGAGTTCGCAGGAACCGTCGACGACCTGACTTTTGAGAGTGAATTTTTCAATATGGAACCTTTTCTGAAGGCACAAAAAGAATTCAATCTGCAAATCTTTCCGCGCCCCGAACTGATGCAAACTTTGCAGAATCGAATCACCCAGAAACGTTTGCTGGACCAGCACAGGGTTCCCACCGCAAAGTGGCTGGAAGTCCAAGCTGAATCTGATTTGAAAACAGCCGTCGAAAAATTTCCACAAGGATTTGTGCTGAAAAAAGCTCGTGGTGGCTACGATGGAAATGGCACTTTCTACTACCGCAAAGCAACTGATTTGCAGCGACTGTCCGACCTGGTCCCTGGCGAGTTTTTAGCCGAAGCTCTGATTCCGTTTCAAGAAGAATGGGCCGTTGTGATCGCCCGCTCTGGAAATGGCGATTGCATCGCTCTGCCGACCGTTCGCACTTCTCAAAAAGACAGCCGCTGTGATTGGGTGATCGGCCCTGTGCACTCAACTGCAAGCCAAGCACTGACTCGTGCGCTTTGCCAGTTTGTGCGCAAAATTGAGTATGTGGGAGTAATTGCTTTTGAACTCTTCAAAACACCACAGGGATTTCTGATCAACGAAATCGCTCCACGCGTGCACAACTCGGGACACTACAGCCAAATGGCGCTGACAGAATCTCAATTTGCATTGCATTTGCGCTGTGGACTGGGACTGCCGTTGGCAAAACCAATTCTGAAAGCAAAAGCCTTTGCAATGCTCAATCTGATTGGGATTTCCGAGCAAACTGTGCAAGTCCCTTTGGATCTTCAGGGGCAGCTGCATTGGTACGGCAAAAATGAAAATCGTCCGGGGCGAAAAATGGGACATGTGAATTACCTGGGTCAATCGGCGCAAGCACTTCTGAAATTGGGTTTGCGCGAAAGAAAGAAGTTTCAGCTTTGAAAAAAACAAATCTCTCCAAAAAACTCAGTGTCGCGATTGTCATGGGCAGTGAATCCGATCTGCCCATTATGCGCCAGGCTCAAGAGGTTCTGGAAAATTTTGGTGTGGCAAGTGACATGCAGATTGTTTCGGCACATCGGACTCCGCAAAAGATGGTGGAGTTTGCAGAGAATGCTCACCATGAGCACTCCCTGATTATTGCGGGTGCTGGTGGTGCCGCACATTTACCTGGGATGATCGCCGCGGTCACGTGCCTGCCAGTGATTGGTGTCCCCGTGACAACGACATCGCTGGGTGGCCTTGATGCTTTGCTGTCAATTGCACAAATGCCCAAAGGGGTCCCCGTCGCGACAGTGGCCGTCGACAATGCCCACAATGCCGGCCTGTTGGCGATTCGACTTTTGGCGATGAGCGATGGAAAATTGTTGGCACGTCTGCAGATGCACCAAGGCCAACAGAAAAAGAAAGTCGCTGAAATGCAGGAGCGCCTGACTACCTTATTCGCGAAAAAGAAGCCGTCCAAACGCGCTGACTGAGACTCCACGCTCCCAACAAAGCGGAGAAAAACAAGACTTCACTGAGAAGTTCCATCTTGTAAAAAGGCACTGCCATCGCAAAACACTCTGCCAGCCCCGCGGCTGAGACGGGATAGAGCTCACCTGAGAGCCAAACTCCAAGGTTGGTGATTGCAAAAAAGACCAGCGAACCCAGAATCGGAGCGCTGACCTTGCCCCACTTCATTTTTGCAACCGATGCCCCGATCAAAACATTGAACAGCAATGCCGCGTAAACAAACAGGATCGTCGAATGCCAACCCAGAAGCAGATCTGAAACGAGCATGGCGGCCAGAGGGACCAAAAAAGCTTGCCATTGACGGCGCCAGAGAACTCCCGCGAACAGTGCAGACGCCCCGATTGCGGTGAAATTGGGTGTATGCGGAATCCAGCGGGACCACACTCCCATGACAACAAGTGCCACTGCCACAAGCCAACGTCGATTTTCAGATCCTGCAGCAAACATGGTTTCTCCTTTGGTCGAGAACTCGTTTTTGGCACAGGATTGTCAAAATTTCAAGAAGTGGTCCTGAAACGACAAAACGGCCTCAGAACTGTTTGACCCCCCTGCTGAAGTGCGACATGACAGATTCATGAAAGCACAATCGCGACCGATCAAATCCATTGTGAACATCCTGCAGTTGTTGACCGGCGGGCTGGTGTGTCTTGGCTCACTCTCACTGAGTTCACGGGTCCTGGCTCAAACAAGTCAGGAGATTTTGCCTCCGACCCCAGAACTTCGCCTCCACGCCGATCCCGACCTGTGGCATTTTCAGATGGGCGTGGCCCTTCGCCCCTATCATGTCGAGGGTTCGCATCAGTTGGATCCCTCCTTGGGCACCTTGAATTTGGGTGATACGGGATCCATGGCAATGCCTTCTTTCTTAATTGGTTTTTTAGCACCTCAAGGATCACTGGCCGAATTTCTGACGGACTGGGGAGTCGAGTTGAACTTCGGCGGATCGGTGCAAAACTTGGACACCCATTCCAGCCAAGGCGCCCGAGTGACCGGTACCTTTTCAACCCAAGAGGTTTCGCTGTTGCCGTTTTACCGCTTTCATTGGCGCTCGAAAAACACCCTCAGCACCGTCGCCCGAGGAGAACTGGGCGTGGCGCAGATTCGTCTGGACTCTTCGCAATCTGGAGCAACATTTACGCAACAGCAGGTGTACACAGGCTACGGCCTGGGTCTGCAATGGGAACCTGAGTCTCACTCGATCTTTGAAGCGCTCTACTTTGAGCGCTCCGGAACAGCGGGTTCATTGGACTGGAGCCCAGCCGAAGCAGGCTTGGCAGTCGCCTACCGTTACGTGTGGTGAGCCCCGATCTCCACTGACAGCTCTCGAAACCCAGGCGGATCAATTAACCCTTGTGATTGATTTCGCGGTTCAGGCGATGCTCCAGCAAATCTTTCACCACCCCGGGATCAGCCAATGTCGAGGTGTCTCCGAGTTGATCCGGCAGATTCTCGGCAATTTTACGCAAAATCCGTCGCATAATTTTGCCTGAACGAGTCTTGGGCAACATGGGCGCCCATTGCAGCAGATCCGGCTTGGCAATTGGCGAAATTTCGCGCGCAACAAATTGTATCAACTCTTTGCGCAGCTCATCGGATGGTGTCACGCCATTTTTCAAAGTGACGTAAACGTAAATCCCCTGACCTTTGATGTCGTGAGGGTATCCCACCACGGCGGCCTCGGCCACTGAGTGATGCGCCACGAGCGCACTTTCGACCTCCGCCGTGCCGATTCGATGACCCGACACATTCAGAACATCGTCGACCCGGCCCGTGATCCAAAAATATCCATCCTCGTCACGGCGACAACCGTCGCCAGTAAAATAGGTGCCTTTGTAGGTCGAAAAGTAAGTTTCTTCAAACCGCTTGTGATCTCGGTAAACGGTGCGCATCATGCCCGGCCAGGCTCCAGCCAAGACGAGAACCCCTTCGCCGGGGCCATGAATTTCTTGTCCCTCAGGGGTCAACAGTTTTGGATTTACGCCAAAGAAAGGCAGCGTGGCCGACCCCGGCTTCAGATCAAAGGCTCCAGGCAGTGGTGCAATCAAAATTCCACCCGTTTCGGTTTGCCACCAAGTGTCCACAATCGGACATCGACCTTCACCGACCACGCGATGATACCACAACCAGGCTTCGGGATTGATAGGCTCGCCCACGGAGCCCAACAAACGAATCGATTTGCGCGAAGACTTGGTGACCCAATCGTCACCTTCTCGCATCAGCGCGCGAATTGCAGTGGGTGCCGTGTAAAAGATTGTGACTTGGTGTCGATCCACAACCTGCCAGAAACGCGAGTTGTCGGGAAAATTCGGGATCCCCTCAAACATCAAAGAGGTCGAGCCATTTGCCAAGGGGCCATACACCACATAGCTGTGCCCCGTGACCCAGCCCACATCCGCCGTGCACCAAAAAATATCGTTGGGCTTGACGTCAAAAACCAATTGATGTGTCAGACTGGCATACAACAAATATCCACCGGTGGTATGCAAAACACCTTTGGGTTTATTCGTGGAGCCCGAAGTGTACAGGATAAAAAGGGGATCTTCTGCATCCATCACTTCAACTGGACAAACCGAGGCCACTTTTGCCGTGTGCTCGTGCATCCAGATGTCGCGACCTTCAGTCATCTGCACATCACCTTTGGTGTGCTGGATCACGAAGACCTGTTTGATTTTGTAATTTTGGCTCGCCAATTTTTGCAGAGCTGCGTCCAGATTGGCCTTCAGCGGGATTTTCTTTCCGCCGCGCAACCCCTCATCGGCAGTCATGACCCAATCCGACTGGCAATCTTGAATTCGGTCCGCAATGGAGTCCGGCGAAAATCCTCCGAAAACGATGGAATGAACAGCGCCGATCCGTGCACACGCCAACATGGCGAAGGCGGACTCGGGAATCATCGGCATGTAAATGGTGACTCGATCGCCTTTTTTGACGCCTTGATTTTTCAAAACATTGGCATAACGACAAACTTCATCGTGCAGCTGTTGGTAGGTGATTTTGCGAACTGTTGTATCGGGGTGATCGGGTTCAAATATGAGCGCCACTTTGTTGGCAAGAGCAGGCAAGTGTCGATCGATGCAGTTGTCAGCAACATTGAGTTTTCCGCCCTTGAACCACTCAATTTTAACAGGTGATCGAAAGCTCACATTTTGCACCTGATCCCATTTGCGAAACCAGTGCAGACGCTCAGCTTGCTCCGCCCAAAATGAGTCAGGCTGCTCAATCGAACGCCGATACATTTCGTGGTACTTCGGCATCGTGACAAGGGCATTTTCCACAAATGAACGCGGCGGTGCAATAATTTGAGACATATGCGATTCCTCTTCTCATAGGAGGATGAAACTGTGATAGCCTCACGTCAACAGGTAATGCAAAAGCTCTATGGGATTTAGCAGTTTTGCAACAACAGGAGGGAGTCTACATCATGGCAACGACAGCAACTCAGGCCCACACGGTCTCCTCGGCTGAAAAGCGAGTGATCTTTGCGTCTTCACTTGGGACAGTCTTTGAATGGTACGATTTCTACCTCTACGGCAGCTTGGCTGCGATTATCAGCAAACAATTCTTCGCCGGTGTTAATGAAACGACGGCTTTCATTTTTGCTCTGATGGCTTTCGCGGCGGGATTTGCAGTGCGCCCCTTTGGCGCGATTTTTTTTGGTCGCGTTGGCGATCTGGTCGGACGCAAATACACTTTCATGGTCACCATTTTGATTATGGGACTCTCAACAGCAGTGGTCGGAGTACTTCCCAACTATGAAACAATAGGAATCGCGGCACCCATCATCTTGGTAGTGCTCCGCTTGCTGCAGGGCTTGGCACTTGGTGGCGAATATGGCGGCGCGGCAACTTACGTGGCCGAGCATGCTCCGATGGGAAAACGGGGCGCCTACACGGCTTGGATTCAAACAACGGCGACGCTCGGACTGTTTCTGTCACTGCTCGTGATCTTGGGCTGTCGTCAAGCCACCGGTGCGGACTTTGACAAATGGGGCTGGCGAATTCCATTCCTGGTTTCGATCCTTCTGCTGATTGTTTCGGTTTACATCCGGTCGCAACTGAACGAATCACCGGTTTTCAAAGCCATGAAGGAGCAGGGGAAATCCTCAAAATCTCCGCTGACTGATTCCTTCGGCAATTGGAAAAATTTGAAAATTGTCCTTTTGGCACTTTTCGGTGCGACTGCAGGACAAGCCGTCGTCTGGTACACAGGCCAATTTTATGCTTTGTTCTTCCTGACGAAAACCCTGGGTGTGGATGACAAAACTGCGAATCTTTTGATTGCAGCCGCCCTGCTTTTGGGAACACCTTTCTTCATCGTGTTTGGTTCGCTTTCGGATCGCATTGGTCGCAAACGCATTATCATGGCGGGCTGTGCAATCGCCGCTTTGACTTATTTTCCAATTTTTCGCGCTCTGACTGAATATGCAAATCCAGCAATTTTCGCAGCACAGGCGGCAAATCCGGTGACCGTTGTTGCCGATCCTGCAGCGTGCAGTTTTCAGTTTGATCCGATCGGAAAAGCCAAATTCACCTCAAGCTGTGACTTGGCAAAAGCCGCTTTGGCCAAACGGGGCATCAATTACTCTAACGAGGCTGCGCCCGCTGGAACGGTCGCCACGATTCGCATTGGCGCCGCATCACTCAGCGTTTTTGAAGGCACAGGCCTGCCTGGAGATGAGTTCAAAGCAAAAGCCAAAGAGTTTGACACCGGACTGAGCGACGCCTTGAAGACCGCAGGCTACCCGAAAGGCGCAGATCCCGAGAAGATCAACTACTTTATGGTGATTTTACTTCTGACGATTCTCGTCATTTATGTGACGATCGTCTACGGGCCCATTGCAGCCTATCTGGTCGAGATGTTCCCGACACGAATTCGCTACACATCGATGTCCTTGCCCTATCACATCGGCAACGGCTGGTTCGGCGGCTTCCTGCCAACCGTGGCGTTCGCGATGGTGGCCGCGAGTGGCGATATCTATTACGGGCTGTGGTACCCCATCGGCGTCTGTGTGATGACTCTGGTCGTGGGCATTCCCTTGTTGCCAGAGACTCGCACCTGGGATCTTGATAAGCACGACTAGGACGGACCGCCAGTCGTCCAACCTCCAACCATCACGTGGCATCTGCTGACAAAAAGGCAGATGCCCACCTGGGCCTCTTTTCTAAAAATTAACAGGTAAACGATGCAGATATTCAATGCGCTCAATCGCCATATCTGTTTTGCATTCGATGATCAACAGGCCTTCACCCGAACCACCCCACGAGCCTATTCCAGCAACGTCACAAGTGGCTTCTCGGTACTTCTCCCAAACTTGTTGCGCATTTACAATTCGCGACCGGATGGATTGACCCATAAATGATTTGTCTTTCGAAAGGCCACCCGTCAACTTGCGAAAACTCTGCTGCAAAAGTGCGTCCTGTCGGTCCAACTCTTGCTGCGCGCAATCTTGCATCGCACCGTTGCTCGCTGTGCAATCATAGACGGACTCTGAGCGCTCACCGGCATGCGCTGCTCCTTGCATTGCAACGAGAGTCACAAAACCCATTAGTAAAACTGATTTGGAAATCGAATTTAAAATCACAAAGTCTCCTTTTGTTAAACAGGGAAGGAGTTTAAAGGAAACTGGCCAAAAGCAACAGTGCCTGAAATCGCGACAGGAAAAAAGTTCAAAGACAAAGGAAGATTAGGATTTGCGCCAGAAGTCGGACCACTTCAGGCGGCCTTTGAGAAAAATGGCCAGACCCAGAACCATGACAAACAATGCGACTCCGGTCCCCAACAGGTTCCTTTGCGAATGCACAAGCAGCCCAAACAATATCATTTGCAGGGCGATCGCAACGGGTGCAATTCGCAAAATATTGGACCAGGGAATTTTACCCCAAAGAGCTCGCAGCTGCACAAGCTGTGGCTGAGCCAAAAGACTTTTGGTTCCATTGGCCACCGACCGCATGAGAACTGAGCTGTACATATCAACTGCCAGTGGGTCTTGGGGCTGCATCGCCTTGAGATCCTGATACTTCTTCAAGGCAAAAGGCAGGGCCTGTAAATCCTCACAGCGATTCACAAAAGCCATATGCTTGGTGATGTTGTTGTAATCCTGAAGCAGCTCCTGCCACATACGCAGGAGACTGGGTAGAGAACCCGCGTGCACCTTCTGCGCCTTGGCCAAAACGACGCCACATCGGTAACACTCCAAAGCCCGCGCTGGATTGACTGTGGCACACTTCGGACAGGTCAAAAAATCTTGGCCAACGGAAGGCTTCAAGCGCGCCTGAAGCTTTTGCGCCTGCGGCAAAGCCAACGCTTTGGTGACAATGTGCCCGGAATCGAGCGGCGGACAATCGAAGGAGAACTCGGTGGCGCATTGCTCGCACTCAAAGTGTGGGTTGCGCGACTGAATGTCGGCGGGATCCGTCACATAGAGCTTGAAGCAATGCGGACAGCGAAACTGCCATTGGGTCGGCACGTCGTTTCGGCGGAGCGCTGTCGATTCATTGTTTACATGTCGTTCTGATTCTATCACATTGTCATGATGAAGGTGAATTGGCAAAATTTCAAGCTGGAAGACTTCGCCCGTCAGTCTTTCTGGGCCCTCCTATCCGGGGTGCTTGTCGGTACGACTTACATTCCCTTCCCGCCTTGGGCACTTTTATTTTGTTGGACACCCTTGTGGTGGGACATTCTCCGCAAGCCAATCTCGCTGCGACTTGCGTTTCAAAAAGCCTGGCTGGCGCAATTTGTTCTTTCGCTCATTGGTTTTCACTGGATCAGTTTTGTCAGCCACGAGTTTGGCAATCTGCCCTGGCCAATTGCCGGGCTGGTTCTTTTGCTCTTCGCAAGCTTGGTTCACCTTTATTTTCCGCTCACAGTTGTCTTCGCGCTTTGGTGCCAGCGTCGTCTCAAACTGCCGACTTGGGGGGTGGCGATCCTGATTCCCTTGTTCACCGCCTTAGGCGAAATCGGCTGGCCCGCGCTTTTTCCGTGGAATTTGGGCTACACCCTGCTGTGGGCGGGGTCACCGATCGCACAATGGGCCGATGTGATCGGCTTTCAGGGTCTGAGTGCGGGCCTTTTGCTGATCAATGGAGTGCTCACCATCATGGCACTGCACCGTCGTCCAATCGTCTGGTGGCCCCTGGGCGCGGGTCTCCTGACGATCCTGGCGTGTCTCACGTGGGGTGGCCTTGACAGACAGAAGCCGTGGCAAAATTCGCAGGGAGCTCAAACGCAGATTCTGCGAGTCCTTCCCGTGCAAGCCAACATCGGGAATTTTGAAAAATTCATGGCTCTGAACGGGCAAAATTTCCGCAAGATGATTGTGGATCAGTATCTCAATCTGACTCGACAAAGCCTGGCGACACAAGGACCTGTTGATTTGATTCTTTGGCCCGAATCTGCACTGCCACTTTACATGGATCGCATGGACCTGGGTGAGACACTGGCACAACAGATCGGCCAATTTGTCACCGCGGTGAAGGTTCCACTTTTAACAGGCGCCTTTTCACACCAGCTGGTTCCGCAAAAAGGACAGCTGGCGAACTGGGACTACAACGCCCTTTTCCTATTTGACGAAAACATGCAGCTCCTAGGCAGTCCTTATCGAAAAACCCAGCTTCTTGCCTTTGGCGAGTACATCCCGGGAGAAGAGGTTTTTCCGATTTTGTCTAACCTCAACCTGAACGGCGGAGGCTTTCATCGTGGTGAAGGGCCCACGACTTTGAAATTTCGTGAGACCTCCTTGGGCCCCATGATTTGTTACGAAAGTCTCGATCCTCAGTTCTCCAGACGACTGTCGTTGCTGGGCGCGGAAGTCCTGATCAATATCACCAATGACTCTTGGTTTGGGCCCATCTCAGAGCCGCCGCAGCATCTGTTTATGACTTTGGCACGAGCCTTGGAAGTTCGACGGCCCCTGATCCGAGTCACCAACACCGGAATTACGACCGCGATTTTGGCCGATGGAACTCTGTTGGCGCAGAGCCCGGTGGGAAGTCCCTGGTCGAATCGACTGGACATCGACTACAGACCATCACCACCACAAACTTTTTATGCACAGTATGGGCAGTATCTTGCCGCTGGCCTGGTCTTCATCAGCCTTCTGTGGATCGCGCTGGTGAAAACTGTGGCGGCGCAAAACCGGGAGCTTCCATGATCGATCAGCTGCAGGAACTCGACTGGGTCGAAGTTCTGAAACAAATCCAAGGGTTCACCAGTTCCGGCACGGGACGAATCCAAGCCGGCGCGCTGACCCCAGCGGTAAGCGCCAGTGAAGCCACGCGAAGAATGGAGGACGTCTTCGATGCGATCCAGATTCTTGCGATGGGACCTCGGCCATTTATGGAATCTTTGGACCTTTTTGAGGGCTGGCATTCTCGTTTGAAGCGCAAAGCGATTCTGAAAACTTTGGAAATCAAAGATGTGCGCAGCTTCTGTCTGGAAGTGATCGCACTGAGTGAAACTTTAGCCCAGTCGCCTCGACGCTGGAGTGAAGAAATCCTGCAGGCGTTGATGCCGGCCACCGAGCCCCTGTCCGCGATTGATCAACTGATCACCGCGCGCGGTGACATTCGCAGTGACGCCAGCGAGACACTCTTCCGACTCACCCGTGAAAAAGAAAATCTGACTCGACAAATTGAGACCACCCTGGACGGGCTGGTGAAAACTCATGACATGCACGGATATTTACAAGATCGCTTTGTGACAACCCGTGAAGGGCGATGGGTTCTCCCCATTCGCTCAGGTCGCCAGCACGCCGTCGAGGGCGTGATTCATGGCTCGAGCCAAACCAAACAGACCGTCTACATGGAGCCCGGCGCAGTGATCCCTCTGAACAACCGCCTCCGCCAGGTGGAAGTTGAAATCGAAGAGGAAATCGAACGTCTGCTGCAACAAATTTCTGAATATTTGGCACAGTTAGCGGAGGCTTTTCAGCGCACCCATGAACACATGCTGATCGCGGATGTCACCTTGGCAAAGGCGCAGTGGTCGCAGCTGATTCAGGCCAAAACATTTTCATTTGCCAATGACCAACTCGATCTGCGCGACGTTTGCCACCCCTTGATGCAAGTTGCAACTCGCAAGCCCGTGCCCAATTCGGTCAGCCTGACCGATGACAAAACGATTCTTTTGTTGTCGGGACCCAACGCCGGCGGCAAGACAGTTCTTCTGAAAGCCATCGGCCTGGCTGCGCAGATGGCACGATGTGGGCTGCCGATCTGCGCTGGTGAAAGCAGTCGGTTGCCATTTTTTGAACGCATTCACATCGGGATTGGCGATTCGCAGTCGGTCGATGCGGAGCTGTCCACGTTTGCGGCACACATCCAGGTTCTGCAAAAAGCAACTGCGCTGAACGGGAAGCAGAATCTGATTCTGATCGATGAAATCTGTGGCAGCACGGACCCCGAAGAGGGTGCGGCTCTGGCCCGAAGTTTCATTGAACGATTTGCAGAACAAAACTGTTTGGCCATCATCACTTCGCATTTGGGCCCTCTTAAATCAGGCTGGCCATCTGAGGGCGCGGTGATGAGCGGGAGCATGGAGTACAACTCGCGCTCAGGACAGCCCACTTACACGTTTCTACCTGGAATCCCCGGAGACTCTTTAGCGATTCAAACTGCCAAGAGAGTTGGCGTCGGGGATCAAATTGTGAACCGGGCCATTGAACTTCTTTCGCCCACCACGCGCAGTCGCTTGGCCGGTTTGGAGGAGATTGAACAGCTCAAATCCGACATTCAGACCCTGCGAGAGCATCTGAAAACCGAAACAAAAAAAACTCAAGCCGAACATCAGCGCCTTTTGCAAGAAAAGGAACTTTTCGAGCAAGAGAAAGACAAAAATCTGCAAAAACTTGTGCGGCAATACGAACGGCAAATTGACGATCTGATTGCAGAATCCAAAGTCGAACAGACGTTTAAAAAACACCAAAGTCTGCAAAATCTGAAATCGGAACTCCCGCAAATCGTCAAGAGTCGGTCAGGGAGTGGGCAGCCGCAAAGTGCTCCGACTGACAAACCGCCATCGGCAGATGAGTTTACGAAACGTTTTCCTCCCGGTACTAAATTGTTTGTTCCCACCCTGGGACAAGATGGAATTGTGCAAAGTCGGCCCAATGCGAAGGGCGAAGTTCTGGTCCTGGCCAACTCGATTCGCTTGGCTGTTCCTTGGCAAAGTCTGCAGCCGGCAGCCTCTGCCGGCAATCCCACGGGACAGATTCTTCGCCGCACGATTGGATATGCAGCAGGCCTCAACGACCAAGAACGCTCCGTCGATCTGCGTGGCCTCACAGTGGAAGACGCTTTGACCGAGCTTGAGCGACAGTTGGATTTGGCAACCCTCCAGCAGGAAGATCGAATCAAGGTGATTCACGGACACGGAACAGAAGCTCTCAAAAAATCAGTTCGAACATTCCTGTCCCGCAGTGCCATCGTCAAAAAATGGAAAGCCGGAAGCCCCGAACAAGGCGGTGACGGAATGACCTGGGTCGAACTCGGGAGCGACTGACAAATCACGGAAAAGTGTCGCAGAACTGACAGCATTTCAATCATGGCAACGGATCCAAATTGCCCAGACGACTGGCACAGATATTGGACCCCAGTGCTCATGACTCAGAAGGTTTTGGGCCTTTCCCTTTTTGTAGTGGGCTGTGTCTTGTTTTGCCAAGCTGGCGCCACCGCCGTCGCACCTCTGCAGATTCAGCTCGATCCCGCCCTTTCGCAAGATCTCAAAGCCAATCTGCAGTCGGATCTTGCGAGGCTCACCCAATGGAGTCTGCAAACAAACCCGGGTGGCAATTTTCAATTGGTGTTTGGCGCGACAGACAACTCGGGTGTTGTCGCTTATCTGAATGATCGAATTCACGTCTTGTTGCCCTTTGAAGCGCACTTGGAAAACCGCATCCGCTTTCAGGGCCAACCTCTTTCTTCAGATGATTCTTCTCCGGGCGATGCGCCCACAGATGCTCTGGCCATCAACGTGTCCTTGCGACTCTGGGCCGCCCGCCTGTTGGCAGCCACGCCTTTGGGATTGCAGGTGGGTTCCAACATTCTTCCCATCGACTCCATTCGTATTGGCGCCGTGCAAATGGGGCCTCAATATCGTGCCGATGACCGGGACACACCCGTGCGCCGGGCGACGATGCTCATCCACGAGGCTCGCCATTCAGACTGCACGGGCGGTCTCAAGGAGTCCGTGATCGCACAACTTCCCGACAGCTTGAACTCAACGCTGTGTGGGCATCTGCACAGCCCCTGCCCACCGGGACATCTTTTGGCCGGACTCAATGTCTGTGATGATCATGCTTGGGGAGCCAATTCCATCGCAGGAACCTATGCCACGGCTCTTTACCTCAACTGTACCAACTGCGACGAACAAACCCGACAACAAGCCCTCGTGGAAGCCTCTGACGCTTTCGATCGAGTTCTGCCACTTGAAGATTTGCAAAAGGGACACCTCCCACCTGATATGTCGAGCACGGACGTGCTTTGGGGACAGTGAACCTTGAGCCTGACCCATCCCAGATTGAACCGGGTGTCCTCCCCAAAATGACATCCGTTAGGAATTCGACAGGTGCAACTCACTTTGGATCACTTTGAAACGCCCTAACTACACGATATTACCAATTTATTCGTCATGATTCGACATGAGACATGGCCCCGACATTGCACATTCCCTCTGTATACAAACAAACTTGGGGGACCAAATGGACACCGCAAAGAACTCTCTGACAACAAATGCAATGATTCTGACTC
>Ga0075019_10000523_pt1 | contig 22025 bp, 13 predicted proteins | sample ColStrG_CSR_2013_FD_71473 | JGI IMG/M metagenome (GOLD analysis project Ga0075019, IMG submission 71473) | Freshwater sediment microbial communities in response to fracking from Pennsylvania, USA - Cold Stream Run_MetaG_CSR_2013 | ecosystem: Environmental > Aquatic > Freshwater > Creek >...
GCGAGGAACAAAGCGATCCAGCACTCCGTTCCGATGGCATGTTCGACTGGCAATTCCCTTCCGCCAATAAAGAAGCCGATTGGAAAAGATACTCCTTCAGCATCGACCGTTGGTGGGGAAGTTTTCCACATGATCTTCCTGAATCAATGGATATGTTTGCCGATCATCCCTGGGCCCTGGGTCCTTGGAGCAAGTATGCCGGCAATCCGGTTCTGGCTCCCACCCCCAAGGCCTGGGATCAGGGCCATTACGGCGGCGGCGTCCATAATGGATCGGTCATCGTGAAGGATGGAAAGTTTTACTACATCTACCGGGGTGAACGACCCATGGATATCGAGCGTGCCACCGGCTCCTATATCTGCGACATTGGCGTTGCGGTGAGCGAGGACGGCATTCATTTCACCAAGGACGATGCGCACAGCCCCTTCTTCAGAAAAGGCGACGACCGGAAATACAGCTACGAAGATGTCAATGTTGCCAAGGTAGGTGACACTTATTATCTCTTCTGCAACCAGTGGCTCTGGGGAAAACAAGGGGACTGCACCGTCAACGGAATGTTTCTGGCCACTTCCAAGGATTTGCTGAACTGGCAGAAAGTCGGGATCCTTTTTCCAAACGCCACCACCACGCATCGCAACGGGGTCGTCTTGCAGAATCCGCAAAACGAGGCGGTCAGGGTCAATGGAAAATATGTGATGTATCTCGATGGCAACCTCGTCGCTTATTCCACAGACATGATCCATTGGGAGTCGGAGAAGAATCCAAACAAAATGCCCGGCGGGGAAACCTGCTTCGCCCTGGCCGACTACGATCCGGCCCACCCCGATAACATCATTCTATTTACCGGAGGCGCTCATACCGGACACTTTTATGCGGTGGGCGAGCTTCTTTTGACTAAAAAGGATTTGCTCAAGCCGGTGGGTTTTCTGCCCCGCTCACCCCTGTTTGCGGAAAAGAAATATCCTTTCGAGAACGGCTTCACAGCCGAGGCGCCACACCGACCTATCTCCAGCTTTGCCGACTGCATTTTCTTCAACGGGCTGACCTGCTACAACGGCAAGTGGTGGCTCTATTACGGCGGCAGCGAGTATTACACCTGCCTGGCCACCTCGCCGGCCAAAAACTGACGCGGACAAAGCAACATACGGAACATCAACATGAAAAGAATTACACCCTTCATCACCACCTTACTGCTAATGGTAGTGACTCATTCCGTTGCCCCATCACCGGCGTCAGCCGCAACGCCCTCTGATTATGTGAATCCCTTCATCGGCGCAGGCAGCATGGAAGGCATTTATCGAAATAGTTGCCACGGGAAAAACTTTCCCGGAGCCGCCACGCCCAACGGCATGGTGCAGTTGAGTCCCGACACCATCACAGGCGGTGACAATGGCGGCGGCTATTCCTACGTCCACACCACAATCCATGGCTTCAGTTTCAACCACATGAGTGGCGTCGGTTGGTACGGCGATCTGGGAAACTTTGAGGTCACGCCAACCACCGGCCCGCTGAAAACGTACTGGGGCCAGACCGACAAGCCCGGTACCGGCTATCTATCCGCTTTGGACAAGGCCACCGAGGTCGCCAAGGCCGGCTACTATGCCGCCACCCTCAGCGATTATCAGGTGCGGGCGGAGGTCACCGCCGCACCTCATAGCGGCATCCTTCGTTTCACCTTTCCCAAAAATGAAAAATCGCGCATCCAGATCGATCTGGCGCGACGCATTGGTGGAACTTCCTTACACCAAACCGTGAAGGTTGTTGGCGACAACGCCATCGAGGGCCAGATCGACTGCACCCCCGAGGGCGGTGGCTGGGGGCACGGAGCCTGCAGGAATTTTACGGTCTATTATCATGCCGAGTTCAGCAAACCACTCACCCAAGTCGGTGTGTGGAGCGCCACGCTCCCCCCAGGTCCCTACAAGAACATCCTTCCCAATCCCGACTTTATCAAAGCTTGTGAAAACGCCGAGGTCATGGCCGGATGTCGCGAAAAGGACGGCCAGCATCTGGGGTTTTACACCGAGTTTTCCACCACTGCCAATGAGCAGGTTCTCATGAAAGCCGGCATCTCCTATGTCAGTATCGACGGGGCCCGGGCCAATCTGCAGGCCGAAATATCCGATTGGAATTTTGACGCTGTCCGCGAGAAAACACGCCAGTCCTGGGACAGGGAACTGGGTCGGATGACCGTGGAGGGAGGCACCGAGGCGCAGAAAATAACTTTCTACACGGCCATGTATCACGCCATGATCGATCCGCGTATCTTCGCCGATCTCAACGGCGACTACCCCGGCGGCGACGGTAAAATTCATCCCACCAGCACCTTCACCAAGCGCACCATCTTCAGCGGTTGGGACGTCTATCGCAGTGAATATCCCCTGCTGACGCTGATCGCCCCCGAAGTCATCAATGATGTGATCAACAGCTGGATCGAACTGGCCGATCAAAACGGCACCCGTTACTTTGACCGCTGGGAAATGTTGAATGCCTATTCCGGATGCATGGTGGGCGCTCCCGCCGTGATTGTCATCAATGATGCCTATCAGAAAGGCATCAAAAATTATAACATAGACAAAGCCTACGAATACTCGGTGAACAGTGTCGGAAAACAGGCCGGTGGCGATCTGAATGGCATCGGTGGCATTTCCAATACGGTCGAAAATGAATTTGCCCATTGGAATCTATCCCGGCTGGCCGCCAGCCTCGGCAAGGAGGACGATGCCAGGAAATATCTGCAGAATTCCATGGCCTATAAACTGTACTTCGATCCCGAAGTTCCCTGGAGCTATGACAAGGAAGGCAAGGACAGCCGGCCTGAATGGAAAGGCTGGTTCCATCCCAAAGACAAGGCCGGCAACTGGCGCCCTTGGGAAGGATTGAAATCGCACAACGGTGCGCAGGAAGGCTCGATCTTCCAGTACGGCTGGCATGTCCCCCATGATGTGCCGGGCCTAATGGAGCTGCTCGGCGGCAAGGATCTTTTCATTGCCAAGCTCACCAATTTCTTTGACCGCACTCCCAAGATTGCCTCCTGGAACGACAACTTCAACCCCTCCAACGAACCCAGTCATCTCATCCCCTTCCTTTTCAATCGTGCCGGAGCGCCGTGGCTGACCCAGAAATGGGTGCGCCGCACCTGCACCGAAGCCTATGGCGCCGATTACCAGGGGCTCTGCGGCGATGAAGATGAAGGACAGATGTCCGCCTGGTATGTGCTCGCGGCCAGCGGTCTGGCCCAGTCCTGTCCCGGCGATACCCGGTTTGAAATCTTCACCCCGCTTTTTGACAAGGTGACACTGCGCCTTGACCCGAAATACACCAAGGGAGGCACCTTCACCATCATCACGCAAAATAATTCGCCCGAGAATGTCTATATCCAATCGGCCACCTGGAACGGCAAAGCCTTCAACCGCTGCTGGCTCGACTACAAGGAAATCACCGTCGGCGGAACGCTTGAACTGGTCCTCGGACCGCAACCCAACCAGCAGTGGGGTCTGGAATGAGCCCCTGCTGTTAACTGGTCGGTTGTTTCTTACAAAAATTCGTTACTTTAAAAAAACATTCCCTACCATGAGACCAACACTCCATTCCCTACTTGCCTCCTTCCGCGATTTTGCCATCGCGGGCACACGCCCGATAGTTCACTCTCCAAGCATCGGTTCCGGAAAAAATCTCGAACTCAACACTACAAATCCATCAAAATGAAAACACCCCTCGTCTCCGTTATTCTGGCTTGCCTTGCCGCCTCATTGTCGGCTGCGGAACCCAATCCCCTGCCCTCTTGGGCCATCGGCCCGTTCACCCGCGCCCAAAACGGCGACCCGGTCATCAAGCCCAATCCAGATTCGGTTTTTGACTGCCCGCTCACCAAAAAACCCGTTCCCTGGGAAAAAGCCTGGGTCTATAACCCCGCCGCCATGGTCAGGGACGGCAAGGTGATCGTGCTTTACCGTGCGCAGGAAGGCCCCGGCAATTCCTGTTCACGCATTGGTTATGCCGAAAGCGAGGACGGCATTCATTTCAAGACCGATCCAGCCCCGGTATTTTTTCCCGCGGATGATGCCGAAAAACAATGGGAATGGTCCGGCAGTGGCCGAAATGGCGGCTGCGAAGATCCGCGACTGGCTGAATCGCCGGATGGATTTTATGTCCTGACTTACACCGAGTATCCCGGCGGCGGCAAATACCGTCTCGGTCTGGCCACCTCGAAAGATCTGAAACATTGGACCAAGCTGGGCTCCGCTTTTCCCGGTACAAAATTTGAAAATAGTGGCGGGAAATCGGCCTCCATCGTCACGGAAGTGAAGGACGGACGCCTGATCGCGGCCAAAATCAACGGTAAATACTGGATGTATTGCGGGACCCACGGCGGACATGTCGCAACCTCGGATGATTTGATCCACTGGCAACCCATCGTGGATGAGAAGGGCAATATGCGCGACTTCATGCCGTCGCACAAAGGCCATTTCGACAGCGGACTGGACGAGATCGGACCGCCGGCCGTGCTGACCAAGGACGGCATCATTGTTTTCTACAATGGCGCCAATAACGATTTAAAAGGGGGCGGCGATCCCACCCGCGTGCCGGGTGTTTACTGCGGTGGCCAGGCCTTGTTTGACCGGAATGATCCAACCAAACTGCTTGCCCGTCTGGATCAACCTTACATCGAACCGGAATTGCCCTGGGAAAAAACCGGTCTTTACAAAGCCGGCACCACCTTCACCGAAGGACTCGTCTTTTTCAAAGGCAAGTGGTTCGTTTACTACGGCTGCGCAGACAGTTTTGTCGGTGTGGCGATCAGCGATCCAACCCATTCAACTCAATAAAATCTTGTCTCCCTCATAAACATTCGCGCCAGACCGCCCAGCCTTATTGCGCCCGTTTTTTTTGAAAAAACCCGGAATCGGACTGGCAAGTCAACGATTCAGGGAACACCCGCGGCCAGGAAAAAGAACGATCCGATGGATGTGACGGGCTTTGTGGAATTCCCAGTGTCCGCCAGTCAGCCTGTGATTGTCAGGGTGGCCAGTTCATTCATCAGTTGGGATCAGGCCAAACAGAATCTGCACAACGAAGCAGATGGAGACTTCGACACAGTACATCAGCGGGTCTGCGGAGTCTGGAAAGCCAACCTGGCCAAAATCGAGATTGAGGCCACGGAAGATCAGAAAAAAACATTTTACAGCTGCTTCTATAGGGCCCAGATGTTTCCCCACCGCCTCTATGAACTGGATGCGGCGGGCAGGCCGATCCATTACAGCCCCTACGACGGAGCCATCCATGACGGCGTGCTCTATGGTGACACCGGGATCTGGGATGCTTTCCGTACCACCTTCCCACTCACAACTCTTCTCTTCCCCGAACAGACTGCTGAGATCCTGCAGGGATTTGTGAATGCCTCTGTGGAGGATGGAGGAATGCCTCCCGAGTGGCCGAGCCCCGGACCGAGAAGCGGAATGATCGGGCAACATTGCGCGGCCATATTTGCCGATGCGGTCGTGAAAGGGATCAAAGGCTTTGATGCCAGGACTGCCTACGAGAATCTGAAACAATGCGCTTTGGAGGAGAAACTCAAAAGTGGCCAGGGTCGAAAGGGCATGAAGGACTATCTCAAGTTCGGATACATCACCCCAAAAGGCGGTGTCAATTATTGTGTTTCCTGCACGCTCGACTACGCTTACGACGACTGGTGCGTCGCTCAGATGGCCAAAATTTACGGTGAACCCGAGGTTGCCAAAACTCTTATGGTTCGCGCCAAAAACTACCCGATTCTCTGGGACGCCAGTGTGGGCTTCATGCGCGCCAAGGATGCCGATGGAAAGTGGATCGAGCCATTCGACGAATTCCTCTGGGGCGGCCCGTATTGTGAGTCCGGCGCGTGGCAGGCGAGCTGGTTCGTCCCGCATGATCCCGCCGGCCTGACCGTCCTGCTCGGGGGCCGCGCAGCCTTCGCCACCAAGTTGGATCAGCTTTTCTCCCTGCCCCCAACCTATCACTCCGGTCCGGGTGGCTATCCAAACGTCATTCATGAAATGAAGGAAATGGTGCCACTGAAGATGGGCCAGTGCGCGCTGGGAAATCAACCCTCCTTCCATATTCCCTATCTCTACACCGCAATTGGTGAACCGTGGAAGACCCAATACTGGACGCGTCGCGCCTGCACCGAACTTTTCAATTCCTCTGGAAAAGGTTTCCCCGGAGACGAAGACACCGGCTCCATGGCGAGTTGGTACATCTTCAGTTCAATGGGTCTCTATCCATTCTGCCCCGGCACCACGGAATATATCCTCACCAGTCCCCTCTTTGAGAAAGCCATCCTCCACCTGCCGGAAAACAAGACATTGATAATCAGCACGGCAGGTAACAGCCTGGAAAATGTCTATATCCAAAAATGCCTCTTCCGTGGCCGGGAGCAAAGCAAAATGACCCTGGATCATCAGGATCTCACCCAGGGCGGTGAACTTCATTTTGATATGGGACCTCAACCAAAAATCGAAACCATCCGCAACGAGGATCTGCCCTATTCAGCTTCGATGGAGAAATGACCACCATCAAAACCCTGCCTTCCCACAGGAGTTTTCAACTCTGACACTTCCATCGTTGGCACACTCAATACAGGCTTGCCCCCAACTTGTAACCACTTCTAATGTACACAGCATGCTTCTAGGCACGTTACTGTCACCCCACTTTATGAAAAAAATCCACCCGACCATTCTCGCCCTGATTTTCTCGTCGCCAATCATCTGTCTTCACGCCGCTGAACCGGTACAATCCACACCCCCGCCCATTCCGCCTCCGGCCCATCCGGCACTTCCGTTGCCGGAGAAAGTTACCATTGCCGATGGCCCATTTCAGCCAACGCCGGATTCACTCAAGCAGTATAAAACTCCCGAATGGTTCCGCGACGCCAAGTTCGGCATCTGGGCGCACTGGGGACCGCAGGCCGTTATGCACGCCGATTGGAGTGCCCAGGAAATGTACATGCAGGGCAGCGGCGCCTACAATTATCATCTCAAAACCTACGGCCACCCCTCCGTCTGGGGCTACAAGGATGTCGTCCAACTCTGGAAAGCGGAGAAGTTTGATCCGGAGAATCTCTTGGCGCTGTTCAAGGCGGCTGGGGCAAAATACTTCATCGCCCAGGCCGTGCATCACGACAATTTTGAAAACTGGGATGATAAGTATTTCGCCTGGAACTCCGTCAACTACGGCCCGAAAAAGGACATTGTCGGCTTGTGGCGCGATGCCACGCTCAAGGCGGGGCTGCGCTTTGGCCTGACGGAACACAATATGCGTTCCTACAACTGGATGCAGGTTTGTCACACTTCCGACACCACCGGTCCGCTGGCCGGTGTGCCTTACGACGGCAACGATCCGAAATATCAGGATCTTTACCATCCGCCCACCAACGACATGACCCCGGAGGAGAAGGCGCTCCTTTTTGACCCAAGCACTCGCCGTAAGAATATCGGGCTCTGGAACAAAACCACCTCCTGCTGGTTTCACGCGCCCGAGAGCTGGCGTCATGAATGGCTCGTGCGCACCATGGAGCTGATCGATAAATATCAACCTGATCACATGTATTTTGACGGTCCGATTCCGTTTTCCGGTGATGATAAAGGGAAGACCGGCATGGAGTTGGTCGCCCATCTCTACAACCGCAGCGTGCAATGGCATAACGGCTCGCAGGAGGCGGTCATGGCCACCAAGGGCAACCAGGACAGCGGGCCCATCAAATACGGAAGCGACGGACTGGTCATCCCGGGTGCGACCACCCAGGACAACGAACGCAGCAAGGAAAAGAAAATCCAGCCCTATCCCTGGCAATGTGACGATTCGCTCGGGCCCTGGTTTTACACGAATGGCAGCGGCTATGCCACCACCTCAGAGGTCGTTCACAAGCTGGTGGATATTGTCAGCAAGAACGGCAACCTGCTCCTGAATATGCCGCAGCGGGCCGATGGCTCACTGGACGACAAGGAGCTGACCTTCCTGCGTGAAATGGCAGCTTGGATAAAGGTCAACGGCGAGGCCCTTTACGCGACGCGCCCCTGGGCCATTTATGGCGAAGGCGAAGCCTATCACAACAAGGTCAGTGAACAGTCCCACATGACCAGTCACGACATCCGCTTCACCCGTTCCAAGGACGGGAAAACCCTTTATGCCATTGCCTTGGGCTGGCCCGAGGATGGCAAACTGCTTATCCAGTCGCTGGCCACAGCGGCTGGAAAAATCTCCGATGTCACACTTCTCGGTGCCAACGGAAAACTCGACTGGCAACAGACGGCCGAAGGCCTTGCCGTCACCCTGCCCAAGGAAAAACCCTGCGACTTCGCCTATTCACTCAAAGTCAGTGGAAACGATCTGAAACCAACACCGGAAAATATTCCCGTCGTTTATCAAACATTTGCCAATCCCAAGACTCCGTCAGAACTCCTGCTGCCAGTCTCGGAAGCTTACATGCATGGGGGAAACTTCAAGTACTCGCCCAAGGGCGGATCGGAAAAACTTGACCAGGAACGCCTGCGCTGGGGCCACAGTGCCGAATACGTGTTCTGGAACATCCAATTTGACAAGCCCGGAACTTATCAAGTCACGATGACCTATTCCAGCCAGGACGCCGACAGCGAGTACAGCCTGGAAATCGGGGATCAAAAGATTACCGGTAAAACAGCCGCCACCGGTTCCTGGGCCACCTGCCGTACGGATACCATCGGAACGGTGAAAATCGCCCAGGCCGGAAATTGCACCCTCAATTTCAAACCGGTGCGGGAAAACTGGAAAGACATCGGATTGAGCTCCATCAGCCTCAAGTGAGGCTCCACTTCAGACACCCTGATGGCAATCGCCAAACACACCACGTATTTGAGCACTCTGTTGCTGCTTGCACTACTATGCCTCCACGCAAAAGCAGTTGATCCGGACAGCGCGACTTTTTTAACTCCGCAGAAACAGTATGAGTTGTTCGTCGCACTGAACCTTGCGGAACCCGGCTTGGAGGCGGCGCAAAACGCATGGAAAAAAGGCGACTCCCAGATGGCGATTCACGCGCTCGCAGATTATTATCGCAATCGGACCCAGGTCACGTGGACCTTCGATCCGCATCATCCGAAGCGCATCCCCGGCTACCAGAATCCTGTGGCTGATGACGCCGCCAATGGAACCGTCGCACCCGCGGGACTTCATGTCCCCTTCACGTTCAAGGATAACAAGATCGACTGGTTTTATAACGCGACCGAACACCAGCCCGGAATTTCCAAAAACGGCGAATGGCAATATCAGCTCTGCCGAATGGCTTTCTGGAAGGATTTGGCCGCCGCTTACCAGGCGACCGGTGATGAAAAATATGCCACGGCATGGATCACCCAGTTCCATTCCTTTTTGGAGCAATGCCCGATGCCGGATCATTATGATGTTCGTGCCTGGCGGGGACTTGAGTGCGAGGCGAGGATGACTGATTCATGGCCGAATGCGTTCCATGGGTTTCTCCTCTCGCCCGCTTTCACGGATGAGGATCTCTGTCTCTATCTTCACCAGTGCCTTGACCACGCCCATTGCCTGAAAAAATATGCGCAGGGTGCCAACGCGGAAATTGGCCGCCTCATTGCGCTTTATACGATGGGGACGCTTTATCCCGAGTTCGAGGAGTCAAAAGAGTGGCGGACCAATGCCATAAAGCAAATGGATGGACAGATGACTTTCCAGTGGACCCCGGACGGCGTGCATTACGAACTCTCCCCAGGCTACGGCACAGGTTGCGCCAACTCCGTTCTGAACATGGTCAAGATAGCCAGGCAGTATGGGCGCCTGGATGAATTCCAAAAGGGTTACATTGAAAAGATGGAAAAAACTTACGATTACCCTCTTTATTTCATGACTCCCGACAGGATGATGCCGCAATTCAATGACTCCTGGCTGGTAAATGCCAGGACTTTGTTGACTCAAGGATTGGAGTATTTCCCCGATCGTGCTGATTTTCAGTGGATCGCCACCGATGGGAAAAAAGGGCAGGCTCCTGCGGAGACCTCGCATTCATTCGATTATGCCGGATTTCAAGTAATGCGCTCCGGCTGGGAACGGCATGCCAATTATGCGGTCTTTCGTTCCGGTCCCTGCATCGGCTGGCACAGCCATCAGGATCAACTCGCCGTCATCATCCACCCCTATGGAAGAAACCTGCTCTTCACCGCAGGAGGTCCCTCTTACGAATATTCGGCATGGCGCGACTACGCCCAGAGCAGTTATGCTGCCAACTGTATTACCGTTGATGGTCTTGCCCAATACCGCCCGAAAAACGGCCGTCCGCTCACTCCCGCGCCGGATCGTTTGAAATCCGAAGCTCATTGGCAGAGCACCCCCGGTTACGACTACGCCGACGGTATTTATGATCAAGGCTACGGCTCGGATAACAAGCCTATTGCCACGCAAACCCGCCGTGTTCTTTTCATCAAGCCCGATCTCTTTCTTATCGTTGATACCCTTGCGCCCAACGATACCACAAGTCATTCCTACCAGGCGCGCTGGCATCTCGACACGCTAAACTCGAAACTCGATCCGGCCACGCAGCAGTGCGTCACCACCGACCCTGGACTTCCCAATCTGGCCATCATTCCATTGGCGCTGTCCGGACTTGTTTCCAGGACTGTTTCCGCACAAACCGAGCCGGAATTGCTCGGTTGGTATTTGAGTTTTCGCGATAAAGTTCCCCGCCGGGCCGCCACCACGTTGCTGCAGAACAAACATGGCGTCGGCATTCAAACTTTCATCACCCTTCTCGCACCGATCAGGGTCGGAGCCTCAAATCCAGTGGCTGCCGTCAGTCAATCCCAAGCCGACTCAACTCTTGTCACTCTAACCGATGGGCGCAGGTTCACGATCCATCTCGGCCCCGGACAAAGCCTGCGTGTATCCGGTAAGCCGGTCAACTCCACTGCTACTCTGGAAATAGAAATCGGCAGATTGCACCATTTACAGCCGCATCATGAATAGTCGATGCGACTGGTACATCTGGCGGGGCAAAAGACCAGTCCGGCGATGGGGTGCACCCGACAGGATTCGAACCTGTGACTCCAAGTTCCGGAAACTTGTACTCTATCCAACTGAGCTACGGGTGCCGCTGGGAATCCTCCAGCCTAAAATCTGGCCGGGAATGAGCAAGTAAAAAGGACCAGCCCTATCGAACGTAAGCAATTCTACAATTCCCGACCCTTTTGCCATTACTAATACAAGCCCTATGATTAATATTTCTAATTTGACTAAATGTAATACATTAGTCTATGTTCTTAATGATGAATGCAGCCAACCCGACCCTCTCCGCCGTGAAAGCCGATTCGACCCCCGTCAAAAACAGCCGCTCCCGAGTCACTCTCGACGGTAATGAGGCGGCCTCCGCCGTCGCCTATCAGCTCAGCGAAACCATCGCCATCTATCCCATCACTCCCTCAACTCCCATGGGCGAGTCCGTGGACGAGTGGGCCGCCAAAAAACGCACCAATCTCTGGGGCGACATCCCCAAGGTCGTGGAAATGCAGTCCGAAGCCGGTGTGGCCGGCGCCATCCACGGTATGTTACAGGCGGGCAGTCTCTCCACCAGCTTCACCGCCTCGCAGGGACTCCTGCTCATGATCCCCGCCATGTACAAAATCGCCGGGGAACTCACCCCTTTCGTCCTGCATGTGGCCGCCCGCGCCCTCGCCACCAACGGCCTTTCGATTTTCGGGGACCACTCCGATGTCATGGCGGTGCGCCAGACCGGCTTTGCCCTGCTCAATTCGGCCAATGTCCAGGAGGCCCAGGACATGGCCTGCATCTCCCACCTGGCCACGCTTAAAACCCAAATTCCCTTCCTTCATTTCTTTGACGGGTTCCGCACCTCGCATGAATTGAATCAGATTGAAACGCTCACCCCCGAACACCTGCAGACCCTGCTGGACCAGGAGGATCTGGAGCGCTTTTACCGCCGCTCCCTCACCCCCGATGCCCCCAGCATTCGCGGTACCGCGCAAAATCCCGACGTTTATTTCCAGACCCGCGAAGCCTGCAACAGTTATTACAATGCCACACCCGGCATCGTGCAGCAGCTCATGCAACGCTTCGGCAGCCTCACCGGCCGCCACTATCATCTCTTCGATTACAACGGTCACCCCCAGGCCGAGCATGTCCTGATCGTCATGGGCTCCGGCGGCGAAACCGCCGTAGAAACCGCCAAATATCTCAATAAAAACGGCTCGCGCGTCGGCGTCCTGCAGGTGCGTCTCTACCGGCCCTTTGACATCTCCGCCTTTGTCGAAGCCCTGCCCGAAAGCGTCCGCCGCATCGCGGTACTCGACCGCACCAAGGAACCCGGCGCCACCGGCGAACCCCTCTATCAGGACATCATCACGGCCCTCCATGAAGCCTCCACCCAGCGCCCTTCCCTGGCCCAGATCCAGGTCATCGGCGGCCGCTACGGCATCGGTTCCAAGGAGTTCACACCCGCCATGGTCAAGGCGGTCTTCGACGAACTCGCCCAGTCCCAGCCCCGCCGCCATTTCACCGTCGGCATCATGGACGACATCACCCGCCTCTCCCTCAAAATTGATGACGAGTTCGACATCGAACCCCACGACACCATCCGCGCCGTTTTCTTCGGTCTGGGCTCGGACGGCACCGTCGGCGCCAACAAAAACACCATCAAGATCATCGGCGACCAGACCCACCACCATCCGCAGGGGTACTTTGTGTACGACTCGAAAAAATCGGGCGCCATGACCATCTCCCACCTGCGCTTCGGCCCGCGCCGCATCCGCGCCCCCTACCTCATCCGCCGTGCCAATTTTGTGGCCTGTCATCAATGGCAGTTTTTGGACAAATACGACATGACTCAGTACGCCTCCCCCGGCGCCATCTTCCTCCTCAACAGCCCCTACGGCGCCGAGCAGGTCTGGGATCATCTCCCCCTGGAGGTGCAATCCGGCATCATTGAAAAACAACTGCGCGTTTTTGTCATCGACGCCTACAAGGTGGCCCGCGAATCCGGCATGGGCGGCCGCACCAACACCATCATGCAAACCTGTTTCTTTGCCGTGTCCGGTGTGCTGCCGCGCGACGAAGCCATCAGCCACATCAAACAGTCCATCGAAAAAACCTACGCCCGCAAGGGTCAGGCCGTGGTACAGAAAAACTGCCAGGCGGTGGACCAGACCCTGGCCAACCTCTTCGAAGTCAAAATCGCCGACCAGGTCACAGCCACCAGCAGCCGCCCCGAGGCCGTTTCCGATCTCGCCCCCGACTTTGTCAAGCGCGTCACCGCCATCATGATGGAAGGCCGGGGCGATGAACTCCCGGTCAGCGCCTTCCCCGTGGACGGCACCTGGCCCACCGCCACCGCCCGCTGGGAGAAACGCAATCTGGCCCAGGAAATCCCGGTCTGGGATCCGGCGGTCTGCATCCAGTGCAACAAGTGTGTTCTGGTCTGCCCGCACGCCACCATCCGCGCCAAATATTATCCCGAAAGCGCCCTGCACAACGCTCCGGAAGACTTCAAATCCGCACCCTTCCGCTCCCGCGAAAATCCCGGCTGCCGCTTCACCATCCAGATCGCACCGGAAGATTGCACCGGTTGCGGCCTTTGCATCACCGTCTGTCCGGCCAAGGACAAGGCCAACCCGAAGCACAAGGCCCTCAACTACGGCGCCCAAGCCCCCATTCTGAAATCTGAACGCCTCAACTGGGATTACTATCTCAGCCTGCCCGCCCCCGACCGGACCCGGCTCAAAATTTCCGAGGTCAAGGACTCGCAATTCCTCGAACCGCTCTTCGAATTCTCCGGCGCCTGCGCGGGCTGCGGCGAAACCCCCTACATCAAACTGGTCAGCCAGATGTTCGGCGACCGCGCCCTGATCGCCAATGCCACCGGTTGTTCCTCCATCTACGGCGGCAACCTGCCCACCACCCCCTACTGCACCAACGGGGATGGACGCGGTCCGGCCTGGGCCAACTCGCTCTTCGAGGACAACGCCGAGTTCGGTTACGGGTTCCGCATCTCCACCACTCAAAAACAAGGCAGCGCCCAACGCCTGCTCAAGTCCCTGTCTGCCGAGATCGGCGACACCTTGATCACCTCCATCATGGAAGCGCCGCAAAGCAACGAGTTGGAAATCAAGCTCCAGCGCGATCGCGTTGAGGAACTGAAACGCAAGCTGGCTCCGCTCGACTCCCCTGCGGCCCGCGATTTGAAAATACTCGCTGACTACCTCGTCAAAAAGAGCATCTGGATCTTCGGCGGCGACGGCTGGGCCTATGACATCGGATACGGTGGACTCGACCACATTCTGGCCCAGAACGAGGACGTCAACATCATGGTGTTGGACACCGAGGTCTATTCCAACACCGGCGGTCAGCAGTCCAAGTCCACCCCCATGGGTGCCGTGGCCAAATTCGCCGTCAACGGCAAGGACGCCAACAAAAAGGATCTGGGCCTCATCGCCATGAGCTACGGCCATGTCTATGTGGCACGCGTCGCCTTCGGCGCCAAGGATTCCCAAACTGTCAAAGCCATTGCCGAAGCCGAGGCCTATCCCGGACCGTCACTCATCATCGCCTACAGCCATTGCATCGCGCACGGCTACGGCATGGAGATCGGACTGGAACAACAGAAGCTGGCGGTCGATTCCGGTCACTGGCCGTTGTACCGCTTCGACCCGCGGCGCATTGAAGCCGGCCAGGCCCCGCTGCAAATCGACGCCGCCGAAGCCAAGGTCCCGCTCACCAGCTATATTGAAAACGAAGCCCGCTACCGCATGCTCAAGCAGTCGGATTCCGCGCGCTACGACCTGCTGACCGCCAAGGCCCAGTCGCACATCAAACGTCAGTTGGCCCTTTACCAAAGCCTCGGAACCATCAACAACACCCAGAACGGAGGTGCCGCGTGAATCTGCAGACCACATATCTTGGACTGAATCTGAAAAACCCCCTCGTCGTCGGTGCCTCACCGCTCGGCGACAAATTGGACCGCGCCCGGCAGTTGGAGGACGCAGGCGCTTCCGCCATTGTCTTCCACTCGCTCTTTGAGGAACAAATCAAACGGGATGCGGAAGCCACCGAATTCCACACCACCTCGCATGCCGAATCCTCCGCCGAAGCCACCAGCTACTTCCCCTTGCAGGACGAATTTGTGCACGGTCCGGATGAATATCTGGCCCACTTGAGCAAGGCCCGGGAAGCGCTCAGCATTCCCGTCATCGCCTCCCTGAACGGTGTGACCCCGGGCGGCTGGCTGGAGTACGCCAAAAGAATCGAGGAGGCCGGTGCCGACGCCCTCGAACTCAACCTCTACCATGTCCCCACCGATCCGGCTGAATCCGCCGCCGCTGTCGAGTCCCGCCTCATCCAGACCGTGGAAGGCCTGCACAGTCACATCAAAATACCGCTTTCGGTTAAACTGTCCCCCTACCACACGGCTCCCGTGCATTTCACCAATCAATTGGTCAAGGCCGGCGCCCGCGGCTTGGTTCTGTTCAACCGTTTCTTCCAGCCCGACATCGACATCGAACTGCTCGAAGCCTCCCCGCGTCTGCAATTGTCCGAGTCCACGGAATTGCTTTTGCGCCTGCGCTGGCTGGCCATTCTGGAAGGCCAATGCGAGGCAGATCTGGCCCTGACCGGCGGCGTCCACAACACCCAGGACGCCATCAAAAGTCTCATGGCCGGTGCCACCGTCATCCAACTCGTTTCCAGTCTGCTGCGCCACGGCCCGTCCCATCTTTCCAGCCTGCTGGAATCCCTGCAGGACTGGCTGACCCAGCACGAATACGAGTCCATTGCCCAGTTGCGCGGTTGCATGAGTCTCAAGCACTGCCCCGACCCCGCCGCCTATGAACGCGGCAACTACATGCGCATCCTGCAAGGCTGGCGGATGTAAAGACTGTTTTTTAACAGCAACGATACAAATCAGATGCTAGGTGCTTATGCATCAAATTTCATGAATCATTTGTTTTTGGGTCTTATTTCATCAGCTCCAGATACATTCTGGATATTGCTGATTATGCTGGTTCTGGGCGCGTTGCTCACCGTCCTGCCCTTCTGGTTCATTTGTAAAAAGGCCGGGTTTCATGGCGCCCTCTCCCTGCTCATGCTGGTGCCCCTCGGCAATCTCATTCTGCCTTTCGTCCTCGCCTTCTGCGACTGGCCCAGCCTCAAGAAAAACAATTAACGCCAACAGATCGGTTCATACCCATGATTGGTTCTTTTTTTGACATCAGCCAACAGTTATCAGGTTACAGCGCACAAAAAACTGCTGACCGCGCCATCGAAAAGAATGCAGAAACCGTTTTGGATTTACAAACCGTCGCCCACCGCTTGGATGCACTAACCTTGGCGTCACAAGCTCTGTGGGAATTGCTTCGCGAAAGAACCGGCCTGACGGATCACGAAATCCTCCGGCGCATAGAGCAAATTGACCTGCGGGATGGCCATAAGGACGGTAAAATCACACCCAGACCGATCGTTTGCCCAAACTGTGGAAAAACACTCAACTCCCGGCATAAACGCTGTATCTATTGCTCAGCTACCCTCGTACCAAGCGAAGTGTTCAACTCCCTATAAAGCGGGACTCAGCAGCCTATGACAACAGCCCCTTCACTCCCCGTTCCAAGCTTCCTTACCCTCTTCCGATGCATTGTCAGGACCCGCCTGCATTTGCACCCGGCACAGCGTCAACCTGAATATCACCCAAGCGGCAAACTGAACAATCTTTGCGCTTGCGGCCTCAGCCATAGCTCCACATCCTGATAGGCAATCCACCTATGAAACAATGGTACTACGCCAAGAACGGCCAGCAATTCGGACCCTTCCAACGCTCGACTGTTGAAGATCTTTTTCAAAAGGGCGAAATCACCGCTTCCGACCTGGTCTGGGAGGAAGGCACCCCCACCTGGGTGGCCGCCGCAACCGTTTTCACAAAAGCTGAATCCACACCCGGGCCCGCCGCAGCCGCCGGCCCGGCCGCTGTTTTCACCCCCAGCGCTTCCTCCACCGCTTTCAGTATCACCGACTGTATTTCCCAGGCCTGGGATCTGCTTTGGAAACAACCCAGTTTCCTCATCGGCGGCAGCTTTATCGTCCTGCTCTTGATGATGGTCGTCCAGTCCCCCAGCATGGTCGCAGGCGGCATCGAAGGATTTGCCACCGCCATGGCTCAAAAAACCCATCAGAGCTCACAGGCCCTCACAGTCGCCACCATTCCCCTCCGCATCGTGGGCGGCTTTCTCTCCATGCTGCTGAGCCCTCTCATCTATGGCGGTCTCTTCTATTTCATGCTCCGCATCCTGCGCGGAAACCCCGGCAACTTCAGCGAGCTTTTCGAGGGCTTCCGCAGCCGCTGGTTGGAGTTGTTGCTGGCCGGCGTGGTCGGCGGCATCATCACTCTGATCGGTTTTCTCTGCTGCATTGTTCCCGGCATTTACTTGGGCGTGGCCTACGCCTTCGCCCTGCCTCTGGTCATCGATAAAAAAATGGGATTCTGGGATGCCCTGGAATGCAGCCGGAAAGTCGTCACGGAAAAATGGTTTGAAGTCTTTGGCCTCCTCTTCCTCGGCGGACTGATCTACCTCGCCGGCCTGCTGCTCTGCTGTGTCGGTGGACTCATCTCCTACCCCCTGATGATCCTGACCCTGCTGTTTGCCTACGAAAGCCTCTTCAAAGACATTCCACCCGCCGCCTGACTCTTTCCATGACCAGCCCACTCTCCATCGGCCAGCCCCGCCCCCGCCGCAACCGGCGCAGTCCTGCCCTCCGTGAGATGCTCGCCGAAACCCGCCTCCACCCCGCCCGCCTCGTGGCCCCGCTCTTCCTCAAGGCAGATAACGGCCCGTCGGAAGACATCGATTCCCTGCCTGGTCAGCGACGCCTCAATGCCACCGATTTGACCCGCGAATGCGAAGCCCTGCTGAAAGCCGGGGTGCGTTCCGCCGCTCTTTTTCCCTGCACCCCGGCCGGACTGAAAAACGATACAGGCACTGAGTCGCTCAATCCCGACAATCTGCTCAACACCACCGTGCGCTGCCTCAAAAAAGAATTTCCCGATCTGGTTCTCTTTGCCGATGCCGCCCTCGATCCCTACACCACCCACGGGCACGATGGCGTGCTCGATGCCGCTGGCGATGTGGATAACGACCGCACCGTGGAGATCCTCGCCCGCATGGCCGTGCGCCAGGCTGAGGCCGGTGTTGATTACGTCGCACCGTCCGACATGATGGACGGTCGCGTCAAAGCCATCCGCGCCGCGCTGGATGAGACCGGCCACCACCAAACCGGCTTGCTGGCTTATTCCGCCAAATTCGCCTCCGCTTACTACGGTCCCTTCCGCGATGCCGTCGGCAGCGCCACGGCCAAGGGCTACCTCGATAAAAGAACCTATCAGTTAAACGGAGCCAACACGCGCGAAGCCCTGCATGATGCCTTGCTGGATGAAACGGAGGGTGCCGACATCCTGATGGTGAAACCAGCGGGTGTTTATCTGGATATTTTGTGCGAGTTGCGCCGCCGCACCCTGCTCCCCCTCGCCGCCTACCAGGTCTCGGGGGAATACGCCCAGATTCATGCGGCTGCCCGACAAGGCTGGATGGATTTGCATGCAGCCATGACAGAATCCCTGTTGGCCATCCACCGGGCGGGTGCCGATTTGATCTTCACCTATTTCGCCAAAGCCGCCGCGCAACTGATCCAGTCCTGAGTTATCAGGAGATGCTCCGCGCACGGCGCGCGTTCCATGCAAAAACTTTTTTCCCAACCTCGACCCAACTATCACCCCAAGTCCTGAAAGCAGCGCCCGAACAACACCCAAATGCGGCACGATTCCGTACTATTACGCTTGTAGCAAAGGACTTACGTTTCATAAGAATTTCTAATTTTATCTTGTTAATTGCCCTGTCTCAAGTCCCTGCGGTTTGACAGAAGGAACTGCCAACGATAAATAAATATGATCCGGGAATTTCCATGCATCAGCCTTCCTCACCCAATCCACTTCAGGTTTCGCCATTGAATAATCTTCAAGCCAGCGGAAAACAGCCCTACGGCAGCATCAGCCAGCCCGGCAATGCCGCTCTCTTGGAAGAAACCTACGAGCAGTGGAAAATCAACCCCGAATCGGTTGACCCCTCCTGGCGCGGATTTTTCGAAGGCTTCGAACTCGGCTGCCAGCAAAAACCCGCCCAGGGTAAAACTCCCGCAGTACAGCCAGCCGGCCAGAACTTCGACAACAAATACCTCCTCAAACAAGCCCGCATTTATAACCTGCTCTTTGCCTACCGCACTCTCGGTCATCATCTCGCCAGTCTGGACCCGCTCGAAATCGCCAAACCCATCAAGACCGAACTCGACCTGGGTTTCTTCGGTCTGACAGACGAAGACATGGATACGGTCTTCGACTCGGGCAAACTCAGCGGCGGCGGCCATCGCACCCTGCGCGAAATCCTCGCCATTCTCAAGCGCACCTACTGCGGCACCATCGGTGTCGAGTACATGCACATCCAGAATTTTGAAATCCGCCGCTGGCTGCGCGACAAAATGGAGCCGTCCCAGAACACCCCCGATTTCGAAAGCCGCAAAAAACGCCGCATTCTCAACCGCGTGCTGGCGGCGGAAATGTTCGAAAAATTCCTCCACACCCGCTACGTCGGCCAAAAACGCTTCGGCCTCGAGGGCGGGGAAAGTCTCATCCCCATGCTCGACGCCATTGTGGAAAGCTGCCCCAAGATGGGCATCCGCCGCCTCGTCATGGGCATGGCCCACCGCGGTCGCCTCAACGTCCTGGCCAACATCCTGAACATGTCTTACAAAAGCCTGTTCGACAAATTCGCCGACAATTATTATCCCGACAGCGTACAGGGCGATGGCGACGTCAAATATCATCTTGGTTATGAAGCTTCCCTCACCAGCTCGAGCGGCGACAAGGTGGACATCAGTCTGGCGCCAAACCCCAGCCACCTTGAGGCGGTCAATCCCGTGGTGGAAGGCAAAGCCCGGGCCTGGCAACGCATTCTTGACGACACCACCGACCGCAAAAAAGTCGTACCCATCCTGATTCACGGCGACTCCGCCTTCATCGGCCAGGGCATCGTTCAGGAAACCATCAACATGTCGCAGTTGCCCGGCTACCGCACCGGCGGCACCCTGCACATTGTCATCAACAACCAGATCGGGTTCACCACCGTGCCTGCCGACGCCCGCTCCAGCATCTACTGCACCTCCATCGGCAAAATGAACGGCATTCCCATCCTGCACGTCAACGGCGACGACCCGGTTTCAGCCGTTTATTGCATCGAACTGGCCCTGGAATACCGCCAGCGCTGGAGCCGCGACATCATCATCGATCTCAGTTGCTACCGCCGCCACGGCCACAACGAGGGAGACGAACCCAATTTCACCCAGCCGACCCTTTACTCCACCATCGATGAGCACGCCGCCATCAGCGAGCATCTCATCCCCAAACTGATTTCCGGCGGTGACATCACGGCCGAGCGGGCCGAGGCCTACACCAAAAATTTCGAGGAACAGCTCAATGCGGCACTCTCCGAGTCACGGGCCTCTGCCAAAAGCTTCACACCCAAAATCAAGCCGCCCCTCTCCTGCCCGGATCTGCAAAAACCCGTGGCCACCACCGTGGCCCCTGAGGTGCTGCAACGGGTCGGACTCTCCCTTACCCAATACCCGGAAAATTTCCACCTCAACCCCAAAATAGCCAAACTCCTGGAAAATCGCCGCGCCATGATCGAAGGCAGACAGGCTGTGGACTGGGCCGTTGGCGAAGCCCTGGCCTTCGGCACTCTGCTCGATCAGGGAGTGCCCGTGCGGCTCTCCGGCCAGGACAGCCGTCGCGGTACTTTCAGCCATCGCCACTCCGTACTTTATGATCTCGAAACCCGCGAACGCTGGATTCCGCTGAAAAACATTTCCCCCGGCCAGGCCAGCTTCTGTGTTTATAACAGTCCGCTTTCTGAATATGCCATCCTCGGTTTCGACTTCGGTTACTCGCTCGACTTCCCCGACATGCTGGCCATCTGGGAGGCCCAGTTCGGCGACTTCGCCAACGGCGCCCAGGTCATGATCGACCAATACATCACCAGCTCCGAAAGCAAATGGGGCGTCAGCTCGCGCATCGTCATGCTCCTGCCGCACGGCATGGAAGGTCAGGGACCGGAACACAGCAGCGCACGGCTCGAACGCTTCCTGCAGGCCTGCGCCGAAGACAACATCCAGGTCGCCAACTGCACCACACCCGCCCAATATTTCCACATTCTCCGCCGACAGGCCCTGCGCAGCATCCGCAAACCGCTCATCCTGATGTCGCCGAAAAAACTCCTGCGCTTCGAACCCTGCCGCTCCCCGCTGAATGATTTCACCAGTGGCGGTTTTCAGGAAATCATTCCCGACCCGCGCAAAGCCGAAACCGCCCGCCGCCTCATCCTCTGCAGCGGCAAGGTTTATTACGACCTCGACGAATACCGCAGCCACAACAAGATCGAAGACACCCACATCGTCCGCATCGAACAACTCTACCCCATGCACCGGGAAAAGCTGGCCGCCCTCAGCCAGGCCTACCCGCAATCAACTCAGGTGATTTGGTGCCAGGAGGAGTCCCAGAACATGGGCGCCTGGACATACATCGAACCCATCCTGCGCCGGGCTTTCGGACGGGAAATCGGCTATGCCGGTCGTGATGCCTCGGCCAGCCCCGCCACCGGCGCCATGTCGGTACACAATCTCGAACTCAAAGACCTGCTGGAACAGGCCTTTAAAAGCTGAACAAATGCTTCGACATTTCACCAACCTGCAATTGAAATAACTCCACAATGGCCACAGAAATCAAAGTCCCCTCCGTCGGCGAATCCATCACCCAAGGCGTTCTCGGTTCCTGGCGCAAAAAAAACGGCGACTACGTCACGGAAGGCGATGCCCTGCTTGAATTTGAAACCGACAAGGTAACCTCTGAAGTGTGTGCTGAGGTCTCGGGCACTTTGAAACAACTGGTCGCAGAAGGCAGC
>Ga0075019_10000525_pt1 | contig 22000 bp, 19 predicted proteins | sample ColStrG_CSR_2013_FD_71473 | JGI IMG/M metagenome (GOLD analysis project Ga0075019, IMG submission 71473) | Freshwater sediment microbial communities in response to fracking from Pennsylvania, USA - Cold Stream Run_MetaG_CSR_2013 | ecosystem: Environmental > Aquatic > Freshwater > Creek >...
CCCCTGACGCCGTGCTTGGTCTGGTAAAGGGAAAGTATCGGTGCGGTCTCGCTTTCGTCGTGGCAACGCGTGCAGATCGCATCCCGCTTCAGGGACTGCAGTGCCATCGATGGCGCGCTCGCACCCATATCGGGAAGCTGGTTTTGCGCCGCTGGCTGGACTTCCTCAGCCAACGAACCTGCCGCCAATCCCAATCCGGCAATAAACGCGCACAAGAGCAGAATTTTTCTTAAGACCTTCATGGTGCTTCCCTCTATTTGTTTTTGATGGTGTGTTAACAAGTCAGTTTGTTGCTACATGTCACAAGCTAGAGCGAAAGTATCCAGTCCACGAGATTCTTGACGGCTTCAGGTGATGCTTTGCCCTGGATATTCTTGTGCTCTTCTTCATGACCATCCGGAAACTTGGCTTTTTCCCCTGATGTGACATGGTGGATTAATTTTGCTTCGGCGCTGGGATTACCGCGATATTTTTCGGCCACTTTTTTATAGGAAGGGCCGTCTTTTTCCTTGTCGACCCCGTGGCACTTGAAACAGTTATTCTCGCGGGCCAATGCTTTTGCTGCATCGACATCCACGGCGGCAGAGACATTCACGGTAAAGGTCAGCAAGCAGACAGCGATAGCGCCGAGCCGGGATGAGCTACGATTTAAACGATTCATTGTTATCTCCTGGCATATAAAAAGTTCATTTGCTTTTGGTGACGCATTGTCAACAATCCGAATTGACAGCACCACGGCCTATCAGCTCGAATCAACTACGACCTATGTTCCTTTCTCATCAGACCAAAGTCTGATTCGATCCGGCGATCGCGTGTTACCATTCGCGACATAGCACTCATTCGCAATCACATATCAAGGTTTTCCGATGCTGAAAATCCTGCAGCAATCAATGGGCCGTTTGAATTTTTCACGCCAGTTCATGCTTGCGATCATTACCGTTTTGACGGTGGGCATGTTGGTCATCGGCTCGTGGATAGGGCATTTGATAGAAACCAATGCGGTGAACCAAACTGCTGCAATCTCAGCGGTATATCTGGAAAGCATGTCTGCGGCACAACTGCATGATTGGCCCAGCGGAGGGACCGTAGACAACGACACGTACGCGGAACTCGACCGGATTTTTATCGATGGGCCACTGCACCGCGAGGTGCTGCGCTTCAAGCTCTGGGAGGCAAACGGGCGCATCGATTACAGCAACGACCATGCGCAAATCGGGCGGGTCTTTCCAATTAAAGAGCGCCTTGCTGCAGCTTTCGCGGGGATAGTACAAGCGCATATCAGCGATCTCAAAGAAACCGATAATTTGCCCGAACGGATATATTGGGACCAGCTCCTTGAGATCTATGTGCCGATCCGTTCGACCACCAGCGGAAAGGTTTTCGCTGTAGCCGAATTTTATCTTTCGGTGGAGAGTCTGAAGCGAGACATCCGCGCCGCCCAAGAACGCAGTTGGGGGCTGGTCGGACTCTCGACTATCGCGATCTATCTTTTGTTGTACGGCCTGGTACAACGCGCCAATAATACGATCAACGAGCAGCAGCGCAACCTTCGCCAACAGCTCCAGCAACTGCGTACCGTACTCGATGAAAACGACCGGATGCGCGAGCAGCTGCGCGAGGCCGGGATAAGCACGACGGCTCTCAATGAGGAATTTCTGCTTCGGATCGCCGCCGACCTGCACGATGGACCGGCCCAAACGATAGCCTTCGCATTGATGCGTTTCGATGAATTTGCCAAATCATGCCATGGCTGCATCTCTTCACAGGACGATACCGTGCAAGAACTTGGCAGCATCCAAAATGCACTGCAATCCTCGCTTCGTGACGTGCGCAAGATATCATCCGGACTGGCAATACCCGGTATGGCCGAACTGTCGCTTGCTGAAACCGCCCTACGGGCTGTCAAAGATTTTGAACGACTATCGGGACAAATTGTCCAGACCGATATCAATGAATCGCTGGGCAAGGCACCGCTATCGGTCAAGATCACGGTATACCGGCTGCTTCAGGAATCGCTTACTAACTGCTGGCGACACGCGCCCGGGGGTAGCCCAATGGTAAATGTACAACAGCTCGGTGAGCAAATATTGGTAACCATCACTGACCATGGCGCCGGTTTCGATCCACACTCAGCTGCGATTGCCGGGAGGCTGGGATTGACTTTCATGCGCGAACGCGTGCGCCTACTCGGCGGCATGTTCGAACTTGATTCTGCCCCAGGCAAAGGCACGGTCATTCGCGCCAAGCTCCCACTATCAACCAAAGAGATTTTTCATGTCTAACCCAACGATACGCATACTGCTTGCAGACGACCACCCTTTGTTCCGCGAGGGAGTCGCCCACTCGCTGAGCACGGAACCGGATTTCGAGGTGATCGCCCAGGCTTGCAGCGGTGAGGAAGCCGTGGAGATGGCGCATCGTCTGCATCCTGACATCGTACTGCTGGATGTGTCTATGACCGGAATGGGAGGCATTGCGGCTGCCGGAAGAATCGCTGCCAGCGCACCGGTAGTGCGCATCATGATGCTCACCGTCTCTGAGAACCGGGAAAACCTCATGGCGGCGCTCAAGGCCGGCGCACATGGTTACGTGTTGAAGGGGGTATCAGCGAGCGAACTACGCGCCATCACACGCCGCGTGGCCGGTGGCGAAGCCTACGTCACCCCTGCTCTGGCAGCAGATATGCTGACCGAATTCTCCCAGCCCCACCCTATCGATTCCTTCTCGGAACTGACACCGCGCGAGATCACCATACTCCAGCTACTCAGCCAAGGACTCACCAACCGCGAAATCGGCGAGCAAACCTTTCTGGCGGAAAAAACCGTCAAGCATTACATGACGAGTATCCTGCAAAAATTGCATGTGCGCTCGCGCACCGAGGCTGCGTTGATCGCCATGCAGCACGGCGTGTCCAGAGCCGGACAGTAATTTCCTGTATTCTTCCTAAAGCCCTGTGAATATCTGCAGCGGGTCAATGCCACCAAACCAGGTATCAGGTTTTCAATCTAGCGCAAATTGATGATTGGCCATCCATGTAGTTCGGCATGATTACGCAAAGTGTCATCAGGATTTGCGGCGACAGGATGTTTGACCAGATTCATCAAAGGCAAATCGTTAAGCGAGTCGCTGTAGAACGTGCTGTCGGAAAAGCTATCCAGGGTCCAGCCGCGCCCGGCAAGCCAATCATGCAAGCGCGTGATCTTGCCCTCGCGAAAGCTCGGCACTCCCGTCACACGCCCGGTGAATTCTCCATCTTTGTGCTCGGGCTCGGTCGCAATCAAATGTTCGATGCCGAATTCACGCGCGATGGGCGCAGTGACAAAACTGTTAGTCGCGGTAATGATGATGCACACGTCGCCTCTTGCCTGATGTTTTGCAACCAGCTCCCGTGATGCTTGCGTGACCATGGGCAGCACGCTTTCACCCATAAACTGCCGGTGCCAAACATCCAGTATGCTGCGCGGATGGCGCGACAATGGCTTCAATTGAAAATCGAGGAACGCGTGGATATCCAAAGTGCCGGATTTGTAATGCTCGTAGAATTTCAGATTCTGTGCGGCAAATAATTCGCTATCCAACACACCGATGCGTATCAAAAACTGTGCCCATTCAAAATCGCTGTCACCGTTCAGCAGGGTGTTATCCAGATCGAATAAAGCCAAATTCATTTTAATTCCAATTCCGGTTGCATGATTTGTTTGAGAAGTTGCACCGATGGCGGGCGATGCAAGCTTAGTGAATGAGCGTCCAGCGCATCCAATACCGCCATCAAACTCGGCAGGTCGCGCCGTGTGTGTCGCAACAGATACTGGGTCACTTCCCGGGGTAGCCGATAGCCTTTGTTCTTGGCGTGCTGTTGCAGCGCGAGCGTTTTTTCCGCGTCACTCAAGCCATGCAATTGATACACCAGTCCCCAGCCCAAGCGCGTTCTCAGATCCTTGCGCACCGCGAGGTGCTGCGGAGCCTGTGTACCGCTGACCAACAGCATGCCACCGCTGTCGCGCACTTGGTTATACAAATTGAACAAGTCGATCTGCGCGTCTTCGGGTAACTTTTCCACATCGTCCACCGCGACCACGCTGCACGAATCGGGCACGCTGCGCTTGGCGTACACCGCACGCTGTTCGAGTGATTGAGCCACGCCTATAATGGCTTGCAGCAAATGGCTCTTGCCGCAACCCGCTTCTCCCCACACATAAAACATGCGTTCACCGTTATTGGTGTGCAGAGCATTCGTCAAACCGGTCAGCAACTCCTGGTTGCTGCCGTGCACAAAATTATCCAGCGTGGGCCACCAGTCGGGGGTGATGTCGAGTAGCAACTGGCTCATGGCGCGCGATACATCGTGCTGCCCAGATACCAGGCCTTGGCATGGCGTAACCCCACCAGCAAGATCGCGGATAGAGGCAAGGCCAGCAATATGCCGAAAAAACCCAGCAGTTGTCCGAAAGCCAGCAAAGCAAAGATCACCGCCAGCGGATGCAAGCCCACCCGCTCTCCGACCAGGCGCGGGGTGACCACCATGCCTTCCAATAATTGTCCGGTGCCGAACGCCGCCCAGACCCACAACACGCTGCCGAACGCGGTAAATTGCATCACCGCGGCCAGTGTGGCCAACAGCAGGCCGACCACCATTCCGAGATAAGGCACGAACACCAGCATCCCGGCCAGAATGCCGATAGGCATTGCAAAATCCAGACCCGCCAGCCATAAAGAGGCGCTGTAATAGACGCTCATCGATAGCATCACGGAAATTTCCCCGCGCAAAAATTCAGCCAACACGGTATCCACTTCGGCGGCGATCTCGCTTATTTTCGCGTAGCTGGAACGCGGAACCAGTTCGTCGATACGCGCGAGTAGATCGGGCCAATCGCGCAGCAAGTAAAACATCGCCACCGGGATCAGCAATATATTTGCAATCCCGGCAACGATCGCTCCGCCGCTATTGGACAGCCAGGGCAATATTTTTTCCGCGATGCCTCCGGCAGTCTGCCAATGCGTCATGGCAAAATTCTTTAATACCGTGTTGTCCCATTGCAATGTCACGCCAAATAGTTGTTGCAAATGAGGCAGTATTCTGATGCGCAAAGTTTCGATCAAACCGGGGAGGCGCGTGCTGAAATTAGCCAACTCTTTTTCCAGCATCGGCAACAAAATCAACATCAACATCGCAACCAGAACCAGCAGACCGACCATCACGATCACCACCGCCGGGGTACGCGGCAATCTGCATCCGACCATGCGGTTCACCACGGGATTGCAGATGTAAGCAAGAATCGCGGCGGAAACAAATGGCGTCAAGATCGGGCTGAGCAGATACAAAATTCCGCCAAGCACGGCAATCAACAACAACCACTGCACGGCAGCAAAGCGAGGTAAGGTCATTTCGGGTAAAATTCGCGATTGAAAAATGTGTCGCACTTTACCTTTTAGAAAGCGAGAACTCAACTTGAATACCACCAACCCCAGCCTCTCCTACCGTGATGCCGGTGTCGATATCGACGCGGGAGACCAACTGGTGGAGAACATCAAGCCGTTTGCGAAACGCACCATGCGTCCCGAAGTTTTGAGCGGCATCGGTGGTTTCGGCGGTCTGGTAGAAATCTCCAAGAAATATCGCGAACCCGTTCTGGTTTCGGGCACGGATGGCGTCGGCACAAAATTGAAACTCGCCTTCGAACTCGATCGCCATGACACCGTCGGCATCGATCTGGTGGGTATGAGCGTGAACGATATCCTGGTGCAGGGAGCTGAACCCTTGTTCTTCCTCGATTATTTCGCATGCGGCAAGCTCGATGTCCCCGCCGCGACCGAGGTCATCAAAGGCATTGCAGTCGGTTGCGAACAGGCAGGCTGCGCCCTGATAGGCGGTGAAACTGCCGAGATGCCGGGCATGTATCCCGTCGGGGAATACGATCTCGCAGGCTTTGCCGTGGGCGTGGTGGAAAAAGCCAGCATCATCACCGGCAGCGAAATTTGTGCAGGCGATATGGTGCTCGGTCTCGCTTCCAACGGCGCGCATTCCAACGGTTATTCGCTGGTGCGCAAGATCATCGAACGCTCGCGCCCCGACCTGAATGCCAAATTCGACGGTGATCGCACGCTGGCCGAGGCCATCATGGCGCCGACGCGCATCTACGTAAAACCTTTGCTGGCCTTGATGCAAAGCCTGACCGTCAAAGGTATGGCACACATCACCGGCGGCGGCATCACTGAGAACGTGCCGCGGGTGTTGCCAAAAAATGTCGTGGCCGCCATCGACAGCCGGTCATGGGAAATGCCGAAACTGTTCCACTGGCTGCGCGAACAAGGCAACGTCGCGGAACAGGAGATGTATCGCACCTTCAACTGCGGTATCGGCATGGTCGTGATCGTCGCCAAAGAAAACACGGCAGCGGCCATCTCACAACTGAATGCAGCGGGTGAACGAGCCATTGCGATCGGCGTGATACGCGCGCGCAATGGCGACGAGCATCAAACACAAGTGAAATAAAGCAGGGCAAAACATTTTTAAACACGGAAAAGCTCAGCCCGAATCTGACTGTCTTGCGCTTCAAATTGAAGACAATTTTCCGGCTTTATCGGTGTGCTCTGTGGTCAAGGTTTCTCGCATTCAAGACTTTACCCATGAAAAAAATTGTCATTCTCATCTCCGGGTCCGGCAGCAATATGCAAGCCCTGCTGGAAGCTAAGCTGCCCTGCACCATCGCGGCGGTGATCAGCAACCGCGCCGATGCAAAAGGCTTGCAAGCCGCGCAAAACCACGGCATCGCCACAGCGGTGGTGTCGCATAAGGATTTTGCCGACCGCGAAAGTTTTGATGAGGCACTGGCAAAAACGGTAGAGGTATACCGCCCCGACCTTGTGGTGCTGGCTGGATTCATGCGCATACTCGGCAATAGCTTCGTCTATCGTTATCAAGGCCGGCTCATCAACATCCACCCTTCACTGTTACCGGCCTACGCGGGCACGCATACCCACGCGCGCGCCTTGCATGACGGGGTAAGGATACACGGCTGCACGGTACATTTCGTCACTGCCGACCTGGACCACGGGCCTATCATCATTCAGGCGGCGATACCGGTATTACCTGACGATACCGAGCAAACGCTGGCCGCCCGCTTGCTTCATGAAGAGCATCGTGTGTATCCACAGGCCATACGCTGGCTATGCCAGGACCAGATCGAGTTGGACCATCATGGCAAAGTGAAATTCCGCTTTCCCAAGCAAGCCGGCCACGCGCTCATTTCGCCGGGGCTGGAATGAATATGCGCGGGTACGCATTGCTCCTCGCGGTCATATTGCTGCCCGGCGCAAGTGTCGCAGCAAACGATACTGCCACACTACCCGTCAGCGTGCATGCCGGTTACGTCGTATTGAAAAGCGGTATCGAGATCGGTCGGATTGATGAAGTCTTTACCCGCAACGATGACCACTATAGCCTCACCAGTACTGCCAAGCCACTCGGACTATTGGCCTTGTTCAAACCGGGAAAGATTTTCATACACAGCGCGGGGACCGTCACCGCTCAAGGCTTGCAGCCCGTTCAATTCAGTTATCAACGCGAGGGGGAAAGCCAGAAGGACAGCCATGCGGACTTCGCCTGGGAAAACCAAAGGCTCAGTCTGAATCACGATGGACAACACATCGAGATGGATTTGCCGCACGGCACGCAAGATAGACTCAGCGCCATGTACCAATTCATGTTCTTGAATTTGCGCGAAATGCGCATGTTGAAATTCCCCATGACCAACGGCAGCAAGCTGGACGACTATCATTACACTATCGCCGAAGGAGCTCCCTTCAAAACGGCTGCCGACCAATTCAATACCTGGTATCTGGACAGCCAGGCCCAAGCCGGGGAGACACGCACCCAGCTCTGGTTAGCCATCGAACGCTACAATCTGCCATGCAAACTCGTCATTACCGATCCGGACGGAGGCAAGCTCACCCAGGAGTTGCGCACACTTCACATCCAACCATGAATATCGTCTGTTCAACATTCGGCATGACCGGTGCAAGGCGATTGCCGGTTCCACCCGGCGCATAGATTATTAGAGCGTCAGCGGTAATCAGCTGAACAGCCCTTCAAATTTGCCTCTTTCCATTCCCTCTCTCCATCCCCAGCCTGTTAAACTGCTCACCTGATCTCTTATATCCCCACCATGCTAATCACAGAATACCGTTTGGACCTTGCCATCTCGGCGTTGCGCAGTATCCTGCCCCTGGCGCACCCTGCCGATACTACCCTGCGGTATTTCTTCCAGCAGGAACGCATCGGTTCCAACGAGCGCGCCTTCGTGGCCGAAACGGTGTTTGGCACCTTGCGCCATCGCTTGCTGCTGGAACATTGCTGCGGGGAAAAAGCCACGCCGCGCCGCATGGCACTGGCTTATCTGATTCGTTTCGCGGGTTACAACTTGCGCGAGATCGAGCCCGTGTTGCAGCGCGATGAAAAAGATTGGCTGGCCACGGTCAAGGGCGTGCAACTGGATACTTTGCCCCTGTCCGTGCAGGCCGAACTGCCCGAATGGCTGGTGGAAAAAATGCGCGCGTCGTATACGGAAGAGGATATCCTCACCGTCGGCCGCTCCATGCAGCAGGGCGCACCTCTGGATATACGCGTCAACACATTGCTGGCCAAGCGCGATGAGGTCTTGCAAAAACTGCAGGAGCAGAATATCGAGGCGACGGTTACCCCTTTTTCACCCGTAGGCATACGCCTCAAGGAAAAGATCCCGCTGAATCGCGACGCACTGTTCACCGAAGGCAAAGTCGAAGTCCAGGATGAAGGCAGCCAGTTGCTCGGCTTGCTGTTGGCTCCGAAACGCACCGACATGGTGGTGGATTTCTGCGCGGGTGCGGGCGGCAAGACGCTGATGCTCTCCGCGCTGATGAATTCCCAAGGCCGCTTGTATGCGATGGACGTGTCGGAAAAACGCCTCGCCAATCTCAAACCGCGCCTTAAACGCTCCGGTGCGAGCAACATCCAGCCCATGCTGATCTCGCATGAAAACGATCTTAAAGTGAAGCGTCTGTCGGGCAAGATCGATCGCGTGCTGGTGGACGCGCCCTGCAGCGGAATGGGGACTTTACGCCGCAATCCCGATCTTAAATTTCGCCAGTCGCCGCAAAGCCTGGCAGAGCTGGCCCAAAAGCAAACCGCCATCCTCGCTTCGGCCAGCCGTCTGTTGAAAAAAGGCGGTCGCTTGGTCTACGCGACTTGCAGCATCCTGCCCGAGGAAAATCAAGACATCGTGCGTGCCTTTCTGGCCGGGCATCCCGACTTCGTGCTGCGTCCCGCAGGTGAAGTTTTGCAACAACAAAAAGTGACATTGGAAATGGGCGACTATCTGGAACTGCGCCCGCATCTGCACAACACCGACGGTTTTTTTGCCGCCGTATTGGAAAGGATTTAAGCCATATTTCTGATTCCACACTATCGGGTAGAATAGGCAAGCAAAGTTCCTATAATAATTATTAGCAGTATTTGAGGGGGAGTTCATGTTGACCGGATTTTTCGATTTGCCGTGGTGGGGCTATGTGCTCGCCACGCTGGCATTGACGCACATCACCATCGCGTCAGTCACGATTTTTTTGCATCGCCATCAGGCGCATCGTGCACTCGACCTGCACCCGATCCCGAGCCACTTCTTCCGCTTCTGGCTATGGCTCACCACCGGCCAGGTGACCAAGGAATGGGCATCTATACATCGCAAGCATCATGCCAAATGCGAGTCCACAGATGACCCGCACAGCCCGCAGATACTAGGCATCAGGAAGGTGCTGCTGCAGGGTTACGAGTTGTACAAAAAGGAATCGCGCAATCAGGAAACGCTCACCCGTTATGGTCACGGTACACCGGATGACTGGCTTGAGCGCAATCTATACACCAAGCACCCGACCCTGGGCGTCGTGCTGATGCTACTCATCGACCTGCTGTTATTTGGCCCGATCGGCTTGACCATCTGGGCAGTGCAAATGCTCTGGATACCCGTCACCGCAGCGGGCATCATCAACGGCGCCGGGCACTATTGGGGCTACCGCAATTACCAGTGCGCGGACGCATCGACCAACCTCATACCCTGGGGTATCGTCATCGGCGGAGAAGAGTTGCACAATAATCATCACGCTTACGCAACTTCCGCCAAGCTCTCCACCAAACCCTACGAATTCGATATCGGTTGGATGTACATCCGCACCCTGCAAGCCTGCGGGCTGGCCCAGGCGAAAAAACTGCCTCCTCAGGTGCGCCTGGACAAACGTAAAACCGTGTGCGATGCCGCCACTTTGCAAGCCGTGATCACCAATCGCTACGAGGTGTTGAGCAAATATGCAAAGACCCTGAAGGGTACTTATCGCGAAGAGATCACAAACATGAAACTGGCCGTGCCGGACTTGAGGAAAGTCGACATGAAACGCATCAAGCACTGGCTGCACCTGGACGCCAATGATCTCAATGAACAGGAAAAGCTCAAATTAAGCCTGGTGATCCAAACCAGCCCCAGGCTCAATGTCGCCTATACCTTGCGCCAGGAACTCGCCGCCATCTGGCAACGCTCCACCGCCACCAAGGAACAACTGGTGAAGGATCTGGAGGACTGGTGCCATCGCGCCGAACATAGTGGTATAGAGGCGCTGCAACAATTCTCGATACGCTTGCGCTGTTACGCCTGACGCGCTACACAACACAGAGAAAAGCCGGTTTCAAAACCGGCTTTTTTAACGCCTATCACGATCTGGTCTGCGGGGCGAATCAGTTCGCAAAAATGATTGTTATAGCCGGCTCTACGCACCAGCAACGACAACTCACCATTACGGCTGGATCGCCTTGAGCAATTGTGTAAGATCGCCCGATTTCTGCGCTGCCGGCTGTGGCCCATCTATCTTTTCTTGTACCCAGTCCACGCCCTCTCCCGCACCCCATGACACCAGAGACGCGAGTGCGAACACCAGTATGCCGCGCGTCATACCTTTGGGAATTCCCTGCTCTTCCAGATAAAGGTGGAGATACCAGGCAGCGATAAAAAATACGGCGGTGGAAATGACCAAATTCCACATCGAGGGTAACGTAAACATAATAGCTCTTTCTTTAACTTGGGCTTCATGGTTTCGCGAACACTAGCCCAGCATAACCGGTTGTAACATGAAACGCGCCCGGATACTTCTCCACTAGAATATTTTTTGGAATTTCTCGCGGACCGCTATGATGACTTGCAATCCACAAACGCTGGATCATCCCATATAATTTGCGGGCTGGGTATGGTAGAAATCCGCTTGCGATGCCAGAAGCTGATGCTGTACCTTGCGAAAACTAGATTCAGTCTGAATCGGAAGAGCTTATTGATGATCAAGGAGTCCACACCATTATAAATAAAATTATCATCGTATTGCTCGGCATGGCTGCTACCTTGTTAACCGGAAGCTGCACGACTACAGAGTCAAAAGCGAGTGCTGTGGTATCAGGCGGAGATCAGATCAACTTGCAGACCATTTATTCCGGGTTTGGAAAAACTGCCGGGAAAGTTTACAGACTAGACCCCAAGGCATCGCGAGTCAGAATCTATGCCTTTCGCGCCGGAACAGCCGCCATACTGGGACACAACCATGTGCTCTCATCACCGCAATTCACAGGATTCGTCTATCTGCCGGAAGATGGAACATCTGCGGCACGGTTCGACCTGGAATTTCGGCTTGATCAACTGGAGATAGACGACCCCGCGGATCGCTCAACGCTGGGAAGCGCATTCTCAACCCTCCTGACACCCGGCTCTATCGGACGGACGAGGGAACATATGCTGAGCAGTCTTCAGGCGGACCGGTTTCCCATCGTCAGCATCCACTCGCTTCAGATAGCGGGAGAAGCGCCCAAACTCGCCGCCAACATCCAAGTCGAGCTCCACGGGCAGCAGCGCGACATGTGGATACCGCTTGGTGTTGAAGGCTTGCCTGATCATATTTCGGCAACCGGGGCGTTGGTATTACGCCAGTCCGAATTTGGTGTGCAACCTTACTCTATACTGGGTGGATTTCTTGCCGTCCGGGATGAAGTGGTGATCGAGTTTTCATTGACGGGTAGCTCGCCAGAAAAAATATTTTGATCTTCATCTATGGCACTCAGACGAATATCCCGCGGTGCAAGGCATGGCGTTTACGTCGTCATGACCGGGGGAGTGATCATGACGAAGCCTCTTACTGCATGTTGATGAACCTGTCTACGCTGGCTTCGACGCGAGCGACAGCCTGGTCCAGCATTTGCTCCACTTCCGACTTCACACTCTGCATATCTTCCTGCCGGGCTGCCTTCTCGATACGCGCGCAAATACCCTCAAGCTCGACGGCACCCACCATACGACTCGCTCCTTTGATACGGTGCGCCGCTTGTGCAACCTCTGCCGGGTCGCCCTCTTTCAGGGTGGTTTGGAGGATTGCGATGTCGAGGCGGTTTTGCTCATTGAATATTTGCAGCATCTCAACCTGAGCTGCGCGTCCGGCGACGAACTTTTTCAGCACGCCGAAATCGATTACGACCCGGCTCTCTTCGGAAGCCTGCGCAGAGTCCGTCGTATCGCCGAACGACAAATTGGCGTTGACCAGCCATTGCAGCAATTTCGCTCTTAAGTCCGACAGCTCGGTCGGTTTGGTCAACATGTCATCCATGCCTGCATCCCGGCAGCGCAGTTCTTCTTCGGCCAACACATTGGCCGTCCAGGCGATGATGGGAATGCGCTTTGCGCCCGTTTGCTGTTCGCTTGCACGGATGCGGCGCGTCAGCTCGTAACCGTCCATCTCCGGCATATGGCAATCGGTGATGATCAGGTCGAAGTGACTGCGCTGCCATAGTGCCAGTGCCGGCATGCCCGATTCTGCGGCTTCCACATGCAGCCCCAGCAAGTCGAGTTGCTGCTGGAGCAACATGCGATTGATCGGATGATCGTCGACGACAAGTATCGAAACGTGCTGTCCACCCTTAACTAACCGGCTGGTACTGGGTTCGGTCTCTGGTGAGGCGGTACGCAGCATTTGCAGGTTACGTTTGGCTGTCAGGCTGGCAACCGGCAGGTTGACGGTGAAGCTGAAGGTCGAACCCACCCCAAGCGCACTCTCCACACTGAGGTTGCCCCCCATCAGTTCGGCCAGCCTTCTGGAGATCGCCAAGCCCAGCCCGGTGCCGCCATACATGCGCGCCGTGTCGGCACTGGCCTGCTCATAGTGCTGGAACAACCGGAGTCGGTGCGCCGGGTCGATGCCGATGCCGGTATCTTTGACGCTAAAGCGTACTTGCTCGCTGCACGTTTGCATGTCGAGCCGTTGTGCACTGATCTCGATGGTGCCGCGCTCGGTGAACTTGAGCGCGTTGCTGGTGAAGTTGTTGAGTATCTGCGACAGGCGCAACGGGTCGTAGAGATGCGGGCTACTCAGATCGGGGTCGATCTTGATCTTGAGCTGGATGTCTTTTTCGGCGGTGAGCTGGAGATAGGTCTTGGCGACACTTTTGAGCGTTTCGTGGATACTCGCAACCTGCGGGGCAAGCTCCAGTTTGCCGGCTTCGATCTTGGACCAGTCGAGGATGTCGTTGACGATGCGCAGCAGGCTCTTGCCCGAGCTGCGCGCCGCATCGAGCAATTCCTGCTGCTTGGCATCCAGTTCCGACAGGCTGAGCAATTCCATCATGCCCATGAGTCCGCCCAAGGGGGTACGGATCTCGTGGCTCATGGTGGCCAGGAAGGAATCCTTGGCGTGGTTGGCATACTGCAATTGGGTGGTGCGCTCTTCGACCCGTGCGGCCAGTTGTGCGCGTTCTTCCTCGACTTGAGCGTTGGCCAAGGCAAGTTCACTGGCACCGGTGCGCAATTGTTCCAGGGTTGTATGGCGTTCGCTACTGTCAGTCAGCGCAGCGACATAGTTAGTGACAATGCCATTTTTATCTTTGACGGAAGTGATCGTCATATACTCCGGGTAAATCTCGCCATTCTTGCGCCGATTCCATATCTCGCCTTCCCACGAGCCGCTTTGATTGATACTTGCCCACATGGACGCATAGAAATCAGCATCGTGGCGACCGGAGCTAAACATGTTCGGATTCTTGCCTATGACTTCTTCTGCGCTGTATCCGGTGATGGCCGCAAAGGATTGGTTGATCTGCAGAATCATACTGTGCGCATCCGTGATCATCATGCCTTCGCGGGATTCGAAAGCCGTTGCTGCGATCCTTAGTTTTTTTTCTGACTCGCTACTCTCCGCTATCAGGCGCATCTTTTCAAATTCAATCGTGATGAGCTGGCTGACTGAATCGAGGAAATCAGTTTCCGCTTTAGCCCATTCCTTGTGTGTATGGATTTGATTTAGCACCAGCACATAAAAACCGTCGGTGCGAAAAGCAAACGGATACCAAAGCAGGCTTTGGATCCTCATCTTGCGATGCAGCAATTCACCCGAACCATCTTCCAGCAAACAAGGATTGATTGCGTCGCGTTGGCTGCAGAACCAGATCCTGGAACGCCACATTTTGATGACGCCACCCATAAAAACCGATAACGGATAAACCGCTATTGAAGATGCGGTATCGGGGTATTGGGGATTCAACCATTCACTCCTGCCGATGACTTTACGTTCTTCGAGCGCGACGTTGTATATCAAGGCACGGTCCGCACCCAGCACTTCGCCGATAATCCGAACTGCGTTTTCCAGGATCAATTCAGGAGAATTTTTCTCGGCGAGCAGCGTTTTGGATAGGCTATTGATGGCATTCGCAAACAACAATTGCTGTTTAAGCGCGGACTCGATCCGTTTGCGGTCGGATATATCTCGAGATGAGTTGAACAGCACCGGCTTGCCGTCCAATAGAAGCGGCATGCCGCTGACTTGCACATCGATGATGGTGCCGTCTTTGCGGCGGTGGCGTGTTTCAAACTCCGAGCGAGTCTTGCTATTGAACTCCTGTCGGACTGCCGCCATGAGTTCTTTTGCATTGGCAAACCCGGCATCCCATTGGGCCACATTAATACCGATCAATTCGTCCCGCGTATAGCCCAACATCGAGCAGAAAGAGTCGCTGGCTTCGATAAGATTGCCTGCGGTATCGAGTATATGAATACCGTCGCTGGCATTGTGCAGGAGCGCTATGTTCTTTTCATTTTCCTTGCGCAGCGCTTCATCGGTCTTCCTGAGTTCGGTAATATCGATAACAAGGACGATTCTGGCCGGAACTGCCCCGTAGGTCATCGGAACAGTGTTGACAACGACGTTGATGATCGTGCCGTCCTTTTTTTTGTGGCGCCACTCTCCGACTTCTCCGCGGTCAGGTGAACCGGAGATCAGCAGATTGAGTTTTGCGATATCTTCCGCAGGGCGGATATCGCGGATGGTCATCGAATTGAATTCTTCGCGCGTATATCCATAGTGTATGAGCGCGCTCTCGTTAACCTCCAAAAATCTCAGGCTGCTCTCATCTATGATCCACATCGGCAAGGGATGTTCGCCAAACAAGGCGGGGGTATAGCGTTCGCTGTCGTTAAGAGTATTCACGGCTGTAGAATTGGTTCCGTTTGGTTGGACAGGTTATCGAATTCTCAAGTCGAATAGCTACATTTATAACCACCCTCCCCCGCTTTTCTTCGGAGAGGGTATTGCACAAAGTGGAAGCTTCATAATTCATCACTGCGGGGTCAGGCTACTACGTATTAATTTTTTTTGATATATGCCAAACGACCTATATATTTTTATGAGCTTATGAAATTTAAACCCCGGCCCCGCCCGTATCGGGAACACCCTGTAGCCAAAGCACTTTTAACTCCTTCGTCCAAGGCTGCAAGCCCGGAGCTCAATAAGCGCATAAGCATCCGCTAATAATCCTGAAGAAAATATCTAGGCATTCCAGACTATCTGTCTTATAGTCCAAGCTCCTGTCGGCGTGCAATACAACCTCCAATGCCGTGGTTGCCGTAAACGCAGAGAATACCGACAAAGATGACCACTGATACAAGCCGACCTTAACTTATGAATAAAATTCTCCAGCACCTTAAAACCCATGGTGAGCAACTCGATAACGAGATTGCCCTGGCTGCGGGTATGTCACTTGCCACGGCGCGCATCCTTCTGGCGGAACTTTCCGCAAAAGGTGAGGTGATGTCCTGTCATTCCATCAAGTTTGTGGACGGCCATAAAATTGAGGGCATGAGCTATCGCTTGGCCGGGCATACGCCCAAAGCTGCACCGGGAAGAAAGGCATCGTGATTGCAGTATGACGCATCATGGCAAGAAAACATCACCACAACGTCTATGTCATCGAGCTGTCCCATGACGTTCTATTCGAAAGCAAATTCAAAAGGTGCAACCCTCACTATGTTTCGGGCAAGCCTTGCGTTTATGTAGGCATGACCGGATTGGACCCGGATGTGCGATTCGACAAGCACAAGGCAGGTATCCAATCCAACCACTACGTCAGGCAATACGGACTGCGCTTGCTGCCCGACCTCTACGAAGCATTTAACCCGATGTCCTATACCGAAGCGTGCGACAAGGAGATAGAGGTGGGGATCGATTTGCGCAGTGCCGGATTCGGGGTCTGGCAAGCCTGACGAAAGACACTACTTGCACTTGCCCAGATATCCTGCCATCAAAGATTCGCCAACATCGAACTCCGCCCGAACTCACGTTCTTTCATTACCCCCTTTAGATTAGGTTCAGTAACAAGCGGAATATCCAACGGTCGGAATTGCGGCGCCATGAAGCGGTATTTCGTACGCCTCAGAATCTGGCCATATCGATCACAAAACGGTACTTCACATCGCTCCTGAGCATGCGCTCGTAAGCGGTATTGATGTAAGCCATGGGAATCACCTCGATATCCGAAACGATTTTATGCCGTGCGCAAAAATCCAGCATCTCTTGCGTTTCGCGTATTCCGCCAATCAGCGAGCCGGCCAGTTGACGGCGCTTGAAAATGAGGTTGAATACGCCGGGTGAAGGATGCGGCTCTGCCGGTGCGCCCACCAGAGTCATGGTGCCATCCAGTTTGAGCAGTTGCAGGAATGCATCCAGGTTGTGGGGAGCTGCCACGGTATTCAGGATAAAGTCGAGCTGGTTGGCATAGGCCGCCATTTGCTTGGGATCGGAAGAGATACACACCTCGTCCGCCCCGAGCCGCTTGCCATCTTCGATCTTGCCCGGCGAGCTGGTAAACAGCACCACATGAGCCCCCATGGCATGAGCGATCTTAACGCCCATGTGGCCGAGACCGCCGAGACCCACTATCCCCACTTTCTTGCCTGGGCCGGCTCCCCAATGGCGCAAAGGCGAGTAGGTTGTGATGCCCGCACACAGTAACGGAGCGACGCTTGCCAGATCTTTTGCCTCATGGCTAATGCGCAACACAAAGGATTCCTTGACGACGATGCTCTGCGAATATCCTCCATAGGTGTTCTCGCCGCCGAATACCGGGCCGTTGTAGGTTCCGGTAAAACCGTTCTCGCAGTATTGTTCCTCGCCGCCATGACAAGAATGGCAGTGTCCGCAACTATCAACCATGCAACCCACACCCACCACTTCACCCGGTTTAAAACCCTGCACTTTCTTGCCCACGGCAGCCACGCGCCCGACAATTTCATGTCCCGGCACAGAAGGATATAGCGTGTTCTTCCACTCGTTGCGTGCCGTATGCAAGTCGGAATGACACACCCCGCAATAGAGGATATCGATCTGCACGTCTTCGGGATTCAGGTCACGGCGTTGAATTTCAAAGGGCACCAGCGGACTGGTGGCACTATGCGCCACGTAAGATTTGGTTTTAATCATGATGCGCTCTCCATGCTAGAAAATAAGTAATAAAGAAACCGGTAAATCAACTGGCGCAGAGAACAGTGCCCTGTCCTATACATCCAAACATTGCGCATCATACGCCGGTATTTCGACGGTCGTCGCGCCTCAGGAACACCCGCCAAGCTAGAGGTTGCAAGCCAATGCCGAAATCAACCAGCAGCAGTTTTATCCCCCGGGCGCAATGGCAATGCGTTGTATAGCGATGAGCAGCGTGTACCACACTGAAAACAACGTTTCGCAGCGACACTTGTTAAGACGAATCACAGAGCGAAATATTGCAAGGACGAAAATATTTCAACCAATCAGACCACTGCTTGCCTATGACCCATAAAAGAAGCCCCTGTCAAACAGGGGCTTCTTTTTGGATATCTACAACCATGCTTTAGGTAGCCCCTAAAACGGAATGTCGTCGTCAAAATCAGCCAGGCTGCGCGCCTGTCCTGAACTTGTTGCAGGAGCGGCGGCTGGCTTCGCAGCCGCAGGACGCGCAGGCGCCGCACGGCTGGGTTCGGCTGTTTGGTTTTCCACCACCTCAAAGCTCCCGCCGCCGGAAGATTTACCACCCAGCATGGTCATTTCGTTGACGATGATCTCGGTGCTGTATTTTTCCACGCCGGCTTTGTCGGTGTATTTGCGCGTTTGCAATTTTCCTTCGACGTAGATCATCGAACCCTTTTTCAGGTATTCGCCAGCGATCTCAGCCAGGCGGCGATAAAAAACCAAATTATGCCATTCGGTCTTTTCCTGTTTCTCGCCCGACTTGTCTTTCCAGGTTTCACTGGTCGCCAAGCCCACATTGGTCACGGCTTCGCCATTGGTCATGTAACGCGTTTCCGGGTCTTTGCCCAGACGACCGATCAAAATCACTTTATTCACCGACATGTCATACTCCCTATCAAGAGTTAATGTTATTCACGAGTTGTTCCACTGCTGCCGCATCGAATCCCTGCATATCCACTTTCAGGCAGGCGATGCCCTCGCCCGCGATCACCAGCACTTCGCGGACGCCATCCAGTCTTTGCAATTGTTGTTGCAACTGCATGCCTTGCGCATCGCTCAACGCGTCCAGATGATACAGTTTGGTACTCACCGCCTTCGGTGGCTGCATGGTACTCGCCACCAGCAACCAGGTCGCGAGCAAAATCATACTAAAAATAAACACCGAGTTGCCACCGAAATTCTGCATCAATATGCCGCCCATCACCGCGCCGAAGAATGCGCCCAGGAATTGCACGCTGCTGTACACCCCCATTGCCGTGCCTTTTGCGGCTAGCGGCGCGATCTTGCTGATGAGTGACGGCAGCGTCGCTTCCAAGACGTTGAACGCGGTAAAGAACACCAGCAGCGCGGCGGCGATCAGCCACAAGCTGTGTTGCCCGATCATCAGCAAAATCTGCGCGCACAACGCCAAAAATACCGCGAGCATGAACACCTGTTTCATCTTGGCTTTTTTCTCGGCGATGATGATGGGCGGAACCATCAGTCCAAACGCGATGAGCATCACCGGCAAATAGATCTGCCAATGCTGTGCAACCGCCAAACCATTGGCTTGCAACACGAACGGTACCTGCATGAATACCGACATCAGGATCGCGTGCAGAGAAAAGATACCGAAGTCCAGGCGCAGCAGATCCTTGTTGCGCAATACCTCGGCGAAGCGTCCGTGTCCCGCTTCGGTATCGCTGTGAAAACGCGTGATCGCGGGGTCGGGTATCAGGAAACGCACCACCAGCATCGCGGCAAAAGCCAGCACGCCCGTCAACGCGAAAATACCCGGCACACCCAGCACGCCGTGCAGCAACGGCGACAAGATCAGCGACAGGGAGAACGTGATGCCTATGGTCATGCCTATCATCGCCATCGCTTTGGTGCGCACTTCCTCGCGCGTAAGATCGGCTGTCAGTGCCATCACCGCGGCGTTAATCGCGCCCGCACCCTGGATGGCACGACCGATGATGACCCAATAGATATTATCCGCCGAAGCGGCGACAAAACTGCCGATGGCGAATATCACTAGACCCGCATAAATGATCGGCTTGCGCCCGTAACGATCCGACATCCAGCCGGCGGGTATCTGCAGGATCGCCTGCGTCAACCCGTAAGCCCCCAGAGCCAGTCCCATCAGCATGTGGTTCTCGCCGCCGGGCAGATTCCCCGCGTGCAAAGCGAAGATCGGCAGAATGATGAACAGCCCCAGCATACGCAAACCGTAGATACCGGCCAAGCCAAAGCTGGCGCGCTTTTCAGCGGGGTTCATAACAGAAGATACAACAGACATAACGGGGATGAATCGAATTCCAGAAGGCGTGTATCTTAACAGTTTGGGCAACGACTAGCCAATTGGCAAAGCATAACGGGAAGTTAAATCCCCAGCGAAAATAGGCAATGGTTTATTGCTGCATCGCCGGTGGGTGATTGGCGGCTTTGTTATAGGCCGTTTGGGAAAGCATCAAAATTCGCGTATATTCACCGGCTGTTTTCACCCTCGGCTGGTCAGCATGGAATACATCAAAATTCGCGGGGCGCGCACCCACAATCTGAAGAACATCAATCTCGATCTGCCGCGTCACAAGCTGGTGGTGATCACCGGTCTGTCGGGTTCGGGCAAGTCTTCATTGGCGTTCGACACGTTGTACGCCGAGGGACAGCGGCGCTATGTGGAGTCGCTGTCGGCCTACGCGCGGCAATTCCTGCAGCTGATGGAAAAACCCGATGTGGATCTGATTGAAGGCTTGTCACCCGCCATCGCCATCGAACAAAAAGCCACCTCGCACAATCCGCGCTCCACAGTCGGTACGGTCACCGAAATACACGATTATTTGCGCCTGTTGTTCGCGCGCGCGGGCGATCCGTATTGTCCGGACCACGATCTGGTGTTGCAGGCGCAATCTGTCGGGCAGATGGTGGATCATGTGCTGGCCTTGCCGGAAGGCACGAAGGTGATGATACTTTCCCCTTTAGTGGTGGAACGCAAAGGCGAACAACTGGATCTGTTCGACGAATTGCGCGCGCAGGGTTTCACACGTTTGCGCATTAACGGCACGGTGCATGAGATCGACCAATTGCCCGCTTTGCAAAAGACCAAGAAACACACTGTCGAGATCGTGGTGGACAGGTTGAAAGTCAATATGGAAGCCAAACAGCGACTGGCGGAATCGTTCGAAACGGCGTTGCGCCATGCCGATGGCCGTGCGGTCGCAGTTGAAATGGACACGAACAAAACGCATCTGTTCTCGGCAAAATTCGCCTGCTCGATTTGCAGCTATTCGCTGCCCGAACTCGAACCGAGATTGTTCTCGTTCAACAGCCCGATGGGCGCGTGCCCGAAATGCGATGGTCTGGGCAACATCAATTTTTTCGATCCCAAACGCATCGTCGCATTCCCAGCACTTTCTTTGAGCTCCGGTGCGATCAAGGGTTGGGACCGACGCAATCAGTTCTATCACCAGCTGCTTTCCAGCCTCGCCAAACATTATGCATTCGATCTGGAGCAGTCGTTTGAAAGTCTGCCCGAAAAAATCCAGCACATGTTGTTGTACGGCAGCGGAAAAGAAGAGATCGCTTTTCAATATATGAACGAACGAGGCAAGGCCACGCTGCGCGAACATACTTTTGAAGGCGTTGTGAATAATCTGGAACGCCGCTATCAGGAGACGGACTCCCCCACCGTGCGCGAGGAATTGGCAAAATATCTGAATAGCTGTATCTGCCCGGAATGCAAAGGCTCGCGGCTACGCGTCGAAGCACGCCACGTGCGGGTCGCCGGAAAACATATCTACGAGATCAACGCGTTGCCCTTAAGGCTGGCCCTGGCTTTCTTCAAAGGCCTGGCGTTGCAAGGCAGTAAGGCAGCCATCGCGGAAAAGATCGTGATCGAAATCGGCAATCGTCTGACGTTCTTGAACAACGTCGGGCTGGATTATCTGTCACTGGAGCGCTCCGCCGAAACGCTGTCGGGAGGCGAAGCGCAGCGTATCCGCCTGGCGTCGCAGATCGGCTCCGGCTTGACCGGCGTGATGTATGTGTTGGACGAACCTTCCATCGGTCTGCATCAGCGCGATAACGACCGTTTGCTCGACACGCTCAAGATGCTACGCGACATGGGCAACAGCGTGATCGTGGTGGAACATGATGAGGATGCGATACGCCATGCGGATTATGTGGTGGATATGGGACCGGG
>Ga0075019_10000526_pt1 | contig 21989 bp, 19 predicted proteins | sample ColStrG_CSR_2013_FD_71473 | JGI IMG/M metagenome (GOLD analysis project Ga0075019, IMG submission 71473) | Freshwater sediment microbial communities in response to fracking from Pennsylvania, USA - Cold Stream Run_MetaG_CSR_2013 | ecosystem: Environmental > Aquatic > Freshwater > Creek >...
CCACTTCTTGGAGGCCTTACCGTTGCGCTTCAACTCCCGGCTAATCGTCGCCGCGCTTCGCCCCAGCACGCCAGCTATGCTGCGCAGAGATTTACCGTCTGCATGCAGACGGTAAATCTCGATCCGCTCCCTGAGCCCTAACTGCTCATACCTTCTTTTTTCCATCGCAACACCTTTGTACGGTGTTGCACTTGATTCGTGAACTCATGAGGACCCATGCATTTCGCCGGCAGCACCGATGCTGCAAGGGAGTGCACAGATCCTTCGCTTCGCTCAGGATGACAATGTTCGCTGGTGGTTCCCCATCGCCGGTTGCAAATCCAAAATCCTCTACAATGGCCTCGTGCCAGAGACCAAACCATTTCGGCTGACGGAGTCGGTGAAAGCGGCGGGTTGAGCGTCCAAGCTGAGTCCGGCGGCGCTGGACAAGGTGCTTGGGAAATTAGCCCGGCAACATGACCCGAATGTTCTGGTCGGCTTCGACCATGCCGACGACGCCGGAGTGTATCAAATCGCGCCCGACCAGGCGCTGGTGCAGACCGTCGATTTCTTTACGCCCATCGTGGACGATCCCTACACCTTTGGCCAGATCGCGGCGACGAATGCTTTGAGCGATGTGTATGCCATGGGCGGTAAGCCGCTGACAGCGCTCGCGCTCGTGTGCTTTCCTGACAAAGCCGATCTGGAGATCCTGGAGCAAATTCTCGCCGGCGGCCTCTCGAAGATGATTGAAGCCGGATGCACGGTGATCGGCGGCCACAGCATCCGCGACGAAGAGACGAAGTTCGGATATTCGGTTACCGGGATCGTTCATCCGAACAAGGTGCTCGCGAATGCCGGCGCGAAGCCGGGAGACGCTCTCCTGTTCACCAAGGCGATTGGTACCGGTGTGATTTCGACCGCAATCAAGAAAGGGAAGGCTGAGCCGCAGTGGGTCGCCGCCGCCGTGCATTCGATGACAACTCTCAACAAACTGGCAGCCGAAGTCATCCGCAACGGCGGTTTCCACGTCAACGCCATGACCGATGTGACTGGATTCGGCCTGATCGGCCATGCGCGCGAGATCGCGCTCGCGTCGGATGTTTCGCTGAGCATTGCGGCAGGCCGCATTCCCTTGCTCGCTGGCGCGCTAGAATGCGTGCGGGCCGGCTTCATTCCCGGCGGCTTGAAGAACAACCGCGACTTCGCCGAATGTCTGGTGGAATACGACGCGGGAGTTCCGGAGGATCTCCGGGCACTGCTGTTCGATCCGCAAACTGCAGGCGGGCTTCTGATTGCGACTCCCGAAGCGCCAGTTCTCTCTGTCGCTCTCCGGGACGCCGGAGTCGCTGCTGTCGATATCGGCCAAGTCTTGCCCAGCGGCAAACCACGCATTCGCGTAAGGAACTAACGTCACCGAGCCTCACCGTTTAAAATGTCCGCGTGCCTGTTCCTGAAGACATTGTCGAGCAACGCCGCGGCGAGTTCCTCATCAGCACCGATCCTGCCCGTCTCGATCTCGACGCGATTCACGGCTTTCTAACCAATTGCTATGGGCCAAGGGCATCCCGCGCGAGACTGTGGCGCGGTCGATCGAGCATTCCCTGTGCTTTGGAGTTTATGATGGTGGCGGCAAGCAAGTGGGCTTTGCGCGGGTGGTCAGCGATTTCGCGACCGTGGCGTATCTCGGCGACGTATTCATTCTCGAGCCGCATCGCGGACGCGGCCTGAGCAAGTGGATGATGGGCTGCATCACCTCGCATCCTGCGCTGCAAGGCCTGCGCCGCTGGATTCTGCTGACCCGCGACGCGCACGCGCTGTATGCGAAGTTTGGCTTTACGCCGGTAGCCAAGCCCGACCGATATATGGAACTGCACCGGCCGGATGTATATGAGATCGGGAGAAAATAATGAAGAGCTTCGATAAAATGTACCAACCGCTGTCCGAGTCTGATCCGCAGATCGCCGCCGCCATCGACAACGAAACCCGCCGCCAGCACGAAGGCCTCGAACTGATCGCCTCAGAAAATTTCGTCAGCGAGGCCGTACTCGAAGCCGCCGGCTCTGTATTTACAAATAAGTATGCTGAAGGATATCCCGGCAAACGCTATTACGGCGGATGCGAGTTCACCGACGTGGTCGAGAATCTGGCCCGCGACCGAGCCAAACAGCTTTTTGGGGCAGAACATGCGAATGTCCAGCCTCACGCCGGATCGCAGGCTAACATGGAGGCTTTCGCTGCCGTGCTGCAGCCGGGCGACCCGATTTTAGGCCTCAACCTCAATCACGGCGGACATCTCACGCACGGCCATCCGCTGAATTTTTCCGGCAAGACCTACAAAATCATTCCCTACGGCGTCACCAAAGAGACTGAAACGATCGACTACGACGAACTCGAAAAGCTCGCCGAGAAAGAACGCCCAAAGCTGATTATCGGGGGCGGCAGCGCCTATCCGCGCATCATCGACTTCGCCCGCATGCGCCAGATTGCGGACAAAGTCGGCGCGCTCTACCTCGTTGACATGGCACATTTCGCCGGACTGGTCGCCGGAGGCGCGCATCCCTCGCCCGTGCCGCACGCGCACATCGTGACTTCGACCACGCACAAAACTCTTCGCGGCCCACGTTCCGGCATGATTCTTTCGAAAGCCGAGTTCGGTCCGGCCATCGACAAAGTTGTTTTCCCCGGCATGCAGGGTGGGCCACTAGTGCACATTATGGCGGCGAAGGCCGTGTGCTTTAGCGAAGCCATGCAGCCCGAATTCCGCGAATACGCGCGGCAGATCGTCGCCAACGCCAAAGTGCTGGCGCAGTCGCTCGCGGATGAAGGCTTCCGCATCATCTCTGGCGGCACAGACACGCACGTCATGCTGGTCGACGTTTTCTCGAAAGGCATGCTCGGCAGCGAAGCCGAAAATGCGCTGGGCCAGGCCGGCATCACGGTCAACAAGAACGCGATTCCATTTGACACCAATCCGCCCATGAAGCCCAGCGGCATCCGCATCGGCACGCCCGCCCTGACCACGCGCGGCATGAAAGAGCCCGAGATGCTCCGCATTGGCCACTGGATCGCCGAAGCCCTCCTGCATCGCACCGACGCTGCGGTGCTCACCAAGATCCGCAAGCAGGTGCTCGATCTGTGCGAAGAATTCCCGCTGTACGCGGAACGCAGAGCGAAGGCGCAGGCGGAAGTTCGAGCGTAATGCAACTGTGATCCGCATATAGCCCACTACATTCCTCGCGTTATGCGAAGAAAGCCGCCCCAGCAACGGGCGGCTTTCTTCACGATTGTGAGCATTCGGGATAACGGGCTTCAACGATGGGCCACGATCCAGTCTAGAACCGGTTTCCAAACCAAGGTTTTTGCGCCTTTCGCCAGTACGGTATCGGCGTGTCCGAAGTCCTGCGCTCGCTGATCACCTGGCAACTGTTGCACCAGGAATTTTGTGACATCCTTGCTGCCGGTTAGGGTCGGCGTGTAGAAGGCTGCCGGCCCGAATCCTCCCGCCGCGCCAGCCACCAGAATCGGTACCTTGACTTGACGGAGATGGTCGTCGAACGGCATTGCGATCTTGCCGCAGAACGTCGCATCCGTATCGAAATTGGTCTGCATCGGGAGGTGAGGCGGGATATTTTCGAGCACATCCAGCCAGAGGCGATCCTCGGTGAACCGCAGGGCACTGGGGATTCCGTTCGCGTCTAGGAATCCTCCAACGAAGTGCCAGAATTGCCCGCTCAGCAGTTCGGTGCTGGCTCCGAACATCAGCGCAGCCTGATAGTTCGTGGTACCCGGGATGATCTCCGATGGATCAGTGGGCGCAGTTAGTGCCAAATCTCCCAAAAGCTTTAGGAAGAGGCCGGTGTCATCGTTATACAAACCGGCATCAAGATTCCCCTGGTCGGTCGCGGCAGCCTGACAATAGAAATCGCGATCGCTTTTTTCTTTGAGTTTCATGGCGACGTCGAAGATGATTAACCCCTTGATGTTGCGCAGCACATGAGGCTGCAGTGTCTCTTCTCCGGCAAGCGAGTAGCCGATGAACCCGCCGTAACTGAATCCGAGCAGGTTAAGCTGCCCGTAGCCCTGCCCGGTCGCTCCACGAAGCAACCGTGCCAGAGACAGTGCGATCTCCGTGTGGCGGCCGTCCTTCGCCAGACCCCAGCCCTTCATGAAGCTCAAGTCCGTGGTTTCCGCGGGAACCAGGGCCCAGGCATAATCCATGCCCCAAACATCAATGTCATTCTGGGCCAGGTACACCGCCAGGGCGCGATCCCATGCGGGCACCTCGGAAATCAGGGGCTCCATGTACATCGCCTCAAAGAAGTTTGGCGATCCGGCCAACAGCAGCACGCCATCCACGGTTCTTACTGGTTGATACGGATGTTTCTCCCTGACGACCCGGTGCAAGCGGATCATGTCGAACGCCCCTGGGCCCACAACCACGTCAAAGCGATAGTGAACCACGTCCTCGCCTACCACGGTCCGGTCCATGTGCCGGATGAACGCGTTGGCGAGCCCCTGATCGAATCCCGGGACCACTCCACTGCTCTGTGCCGATGCTCCAGGCACCACGGCGAAAACGCATACCACTAAGCTCATCCAAAGGATGAGCGCCTTCGATCTGCTTTCACACTGCATGACATCCTCCTTGGCTGACAACAAGGCGATGGGCTCCGGTTAAGGAGTACCCTTGGAAAATGCTTGAACGGCTCTTCAGGAGGGGGACAACCGGCACGATTAACAAAGCAGAATGCACAGAAGCGCCGCCAGAGCTCGTGCGTTCGCGAATCGATGGGCGCCAATGTCACAGCCAGGTTCGGTGGGAAATGTGGATGGAGTCCGAGGTTCGCCGGGTAAAGGACTCAGAGACGATCGAGTCGTCTGCGCGGTAACACGCGGCATTGTGGCTGAATACAGAGGCGTGCACTCGTAAGGCTGTGCTTCGGATTCATCGTACGCAGTCTCTGGCGCGTCTTCGGGCGGAATCGACTGAGACACACCAAAACCCAGAAGCAGAAGAAGTACGAGAATCCAGCGCGATTTGTCCATACGCGCACCTGGCATCTACAGCCAGATTCTGCCTCAGAGGTGGATGCATCCCGACAGCAGTAGAAGTGCCGCTCGTCGGAGAGGACAGTGCGATCTTTCTATCTCAAAACAAGAATTGCTGTCTGTGATGATGGTCACGCTTGTGGTCTCCCCACTCCGCGCGGCCGGAAAGCCCTAGTTGTCCCGCCGCAGTTCTGGGTAGTTGACCTAAGAGCTTGCCATGAGCCTAGCCTCTCTTCGCTCTCTGTGTTTAAATGCAGTCATTGAAGATTGCCATCGACATTCGGCGGATGACCGAGTTTGGCGTTGGCACCTACATCCGCAATGTGGTTCGCACGCTGGGCCGGCTCGACCACGACAATGAATATCTGCTGATCGGCCCGCCCGCCAAAGTCGAGGAGATCGGCCCCCTGCCGCCGAACTTCTCCAACATCGCCCTGACCGCTCCCGAACGAACCATCCAAGGCTACCGCGAGTTTCGTATCGCTCTCTCACGGCTCAACTGCGACCTGCTGCACGTGCCCAATCTTTTTTCCATTCCCCGCGGGCTGCCTTGCCCTTACGTGATGACCGTCCATGACATGCTCGAGCACATGTCGCGCGCCCGCGAGCAGAGCGGCTTCTGGCGCTCGGTACATTTCCAACTCACGCGGCGCGTGCTGCGTGGCGCGGCGCGAATTTTCGCTGTCTCAAACTTCACCAAGACCGAGATCGAAAAGCACTTCCAGATTCCCTCCGACCGTATCGAGGTCGTCTACAACGCCATCGACGAGCGCTTCCTGCACGGCCACGCCACCGAGGCCGACCGGGATCTCATCGCCAAGCGCTACCAGGTAACGTATCCATTTCTGCTCTACGCCGGACGCGTCAGCCCGCACAAAAATGTTGTGCGCATGATCGAGGCCTTTTCCGCGCTGAAGACCGAACTGGAAAAAGATCAGATCATGCCCGACCTCAAGCTCATCATTATCGGCGACGATCTCTCCGGCAATCCTGATCTACGGCGCACCGTGGTACGCAGTGGCGTGCAGAATGACGTGCGCTTTCTGGGATTCATCCCCATCGAAGTCCTGCGCATCTTTTACGATCTGGCGAAGATATTCGTCTTCCCCTCGCTCTACGAGGGCTTCGGTCTGCCTCCGCTCGAAGCCATGGCGCACGGCACGCCGGTGGTGACGTCCAACGTCTCATCATTGCCCGAGGTGGTGGGGCAGGCGGCGGTGCTGGTCAATCCGGAAAATGTATTCGAGATTCGGCGCGCGCTGCATCGCGTGCTCATCGATCAGGCGCTGCGCGCCCGCATGAAAGAGCTCGGATACCAGCAGGTGACGAAGTTTTCCTGGCAGGCGTCGGTGCGCCGCACGCTCGATGTCTACCGCCAGGTCGCAGGCGAGAACAAGCTAGCGGCCAGTCACTCGGCCGCTGGCTGAGTGGTGCTACTTCACTAGAGGCTGACCGGGGGAACCGACGGCCATTTTGTGTAGCTTGGCGCCAAGGCGGGTTTTGTCGGCGTCGGTTTTGGCGGCGGCCAGGCGCTTGCGCAACTGGACGATCTTCTCTTTGCGGGTGCGGCGCCGGCGAATCTCCGGACGGCGGCTGGGTGCGGACATTTTAGACTCTCCTGAAAAGTAAATTTTAGACGAGTAGTAGAACTAGATGTTACATCCCCGGCAGCTTCATTCCCGCAAGCCTGCGCGAGAAGCTGGCCTTGCCCATCTGCTTGAACATCTTTTTCATCTGCGCATACTGGCGGAGGAGGTTGTTCACTTCCTGCACGCTGGTGCCAGAGCCGCGGGCGATGCGCTTGCGCCGGCTGCCATTGATCACTTCGTGATGGATTCTCTCATGCGACGTCATCGAGTTGATGATCGCTTCGACCCGGTTGATCTGCTTTTCGTCAACATTGTCGGCCGCTTTCTGCAAGCCGGAGAACGGTCCGATCGAAGGCAGCATGCCGACCAGGCTCTTCATCGATCCCATTTTGCGCACCTGGCGCAGTTGGTCGCGAAAATCTTCCAGCGAAAATCCGTCGCCGGAGAGCGCCTTGCTGGCCATCTCGGCGGCTTTCTTTTTATCGATCTGCGATTCCGCGCGCTCGATCAGCGAGAGAATGTCGCCCATGCCCAGGATTCGCGAGACGATGCGGTCGGGATGGAATGGCTCGAGCGCATCATATTTTTCGCCCACGCCGATGAACTTAATCGGCTGTCCGGTGACCTGGCGAATCGAGAGCGCCGCGCCGCCGCGGGCGTCGCCATCCATTTTCGTGAGCACGATCCCCGTGAGCGATAGCTTCTTGTGGAACTCATCGGCCGAATTGACCGCATCCTGCCCGGTCATGGCGTCGGCGACGAACAAAATCTCCGACGGATTCAGCAGCTTCTTCAGCGACTGCATCTCGTCCATGAGCTGATCGTCAATATGCAAGCGGCCGGCAGTATCAACGATGAGCACGTCGCAGCCGCTCACGATGGCTTCGCGTTTCGCTTCTTTCACCAGTCGTTCGACGGTGGCGGTGTTGGCCTCGGTGACCTGGCCTTCGTAGATGTTGCTCTTCACCGCCTGCGCGACGATCTTCAACTGTTCACGCGCGGCCGGACGATAAACGTCCACCGAAACCAGCAGCGGGCGATGCCCGCCTTGCTTGAACCAGTGCGCCAGCTTGCCCGAAGTCGTCGTCTTGCCCGAGCCCTGCAGTCCCGCCATCAGCACGACCGTGGGCGGCTGCGAGGCGAACTTCATGCGGGCCGTATCTTTGCCGAGAATCTCGACTAGTTCGTCGCGCACAATCTTGATGACCTGCTCGCCGGGCGAAAGCGCCGTCAGCACTTCCTGCCCCACGGCCTTGGCGCGAATCTGATCGATCAGTTGCTTAACGACCTTGAAGTTGACGTCGGCCTCAAGCAGCGCCAGGCGAATCTCGCGCAGCGCCTCGTCAATGTTCTCTTCGGTGAGCTTGGCCTGTCCGCGAAGGGACTTGAAGGCGCGCTGTAGTTTTTCCTGTAAATTCTCGAACATAGCGTAAGCATGTATTTTAACAGGCGTGGAACGATCCCCCGTCTCGGTCGTGCGACCCTCTCGTCTTTTGCGTACACCTTCTGCTTGGGAATATATTGGGCCGTGCAAATCTGCCCCGAGGTGTTCCGCCTGATGAATGGTCGCAGCGTCAAACGGCTTCTTCTTCCTGCTCTGTGCCTCGCGCTTCTTCCGACATGCGCCCGCGCTCAGGATGCGCCCCCAGCCCAGACCAAGGCTGCCACCGGGACCGACCGCTCCCTCCCGCGCATCGTACAGAAAGACGGTCGCTACGCGTTACTGGTCGATGGCGCCCCTTACCTGATGCTGGGCGCGCAGGTGAATAACTCCAGCGCTTGGCCGTCGATGCTGCCCAAGGTCTGGCCCGCAGTCGAATACCTACACGCCAACACCGTCGAAATGCCGATTTATTGGGAGCAATTCGAGCCCGAGCAAGGACGCTTCGACTATTCCGTACTCGATACGCTGCTGTCGCAGGCGCGCGAGCACCGTGTTCATCTCGTCCTGCTGTGGTTCGGGACGTGGAAGAATGGCAGCCCGCATTACATCCCTGGCTGGATGAAGGCAGCGCCCGAGCGCTATCCGCGCATGGTCGGCGCCACCGGACACCGGGTCGATTCAGCCTCGCCTTACGGCGCTGAAACTCTCAAGGCGGACATCGCCGCATTCACGGCGCTCATGCGCCACCTCAAGACCGCCGACCCCCAGCATACGGTGATCATGATGCAGGTGGAGAATGAACCCGGCACCTATGGAAGTGTTCGCGACCATTCCGCCGCAGCCCAGAAAGCGTACGAAGCACCGGTTCCCCGCGAGTTGCTCATCGCCTTGTTTAAGGATGTCAATATGCCCGACGCCGACTGGAAGAAAGTTTTCGGCGACGATGCGGAAGAGGTCTTCCATGCCTGGTCGGTGGCGCACTACATCGAGCAGGTGGCTGCGGCGGGGAAGTCCGTCTACCCGTTACCCATGTATGTCAATGTAGCGTTGCGCGATCCCATGCATCCCGGTCCGCCCACTACCTACGAGAGCGGCGGCGCCACCGACAACGTGATCCCCATCTGGAAAGTAGCCGCGCCGTCGATCAGCCTGCTCGCTCCTGATATTTATGTGGATGTGGACAGAAGCGACGCATACCGCAAGGCGCTCGACCTATACCATCGTCCCGATAACCCCCTGTTTGTCCCCGAGACGCGGAACAATCCTGAGATTGCGAAGTATTTCTTCGTTGCCCTCGACCACGGAACCATCGGGTTTTCACCCTTCGGCATGGACTACACGGGATACTCCAACAGCCCGCTGGGCAGCACGAAGATGACGGAAGAGTCCATGGCGCCCTATGCCATGAACTACAAGCTGATCGGCCCCGTGGACCGCGAAATTGCCCGCCTCAACTTCGAAGGCAAACTGCGGGCTGGAGCGGAAGAAAAGGGAGACCCGTCGCAGTCGCTCCAGTTCGGGGCATGGACGGTCACGGTCTCCTATGGACTTGGACAATTCGGTCCGAGTGACAATCCGCCAGGGAATCCGGAACCTGTGGGACGCGCACTGGTCGCCGATCTTGGGGACAATCAGTTTCTGGTTACGGGTTTCTTCTGCCGCGTCGATTTTCACGTCAGCGACGCGGCCTCCTTCAAGCAGCGGCAATTCCTGCGCGTGGAAGAAGGAACCTATGAAAGCGGCACGTTCCGTTCCACGCGCATCTGGAACGGAGATCAGACCGACTGGGGTCTGAACTTCACTTCGATACCACAGGTGCTGCGGGTTTCGGTTGGAACGTTCTAGGCAATCCACGCCCTACTCTGTGACCCCGAGGTAGCGTAGAAACATCCGCGGCAGTTCGCGCTCCAGTTGCGACTCGACATCAGGGACGAACCTCGAGAGATCCTTGGGGTCGCGCGGCAGGATGAGAACGCCATTGGCCGCAACGCCTACCATCAGCATGGCGAACTTCACGGCCGAAGCCGGGTCGGGGTGGTGGATTTCTTTTTTCCGCGTCAGCAGCAGGTCGGCGACATCCTGAAACGTCTTCCACTCGAGTTCTTCACTCTTGCGAACGAAGGCCGCGTCGGGGTGCTGCAACGTGAAAAACAGAAGCGCGCGCAGCAGGCCGCGGTGGACCTGGTGTCCCTTTAGGCTGATGGCGATGATCGATTGCGCCATCTCGGCCAATGACATTTCTTTCCAGCGCTCGGTCGCTAGCAGTAGCTTGGTCTGGCGGTAATTCTCGTCGAATAGTCGAAGGCAAACCTCGCGCAGCAGAGCATCCTTGTCAGGGAAACGGCGGTAAACGGTTCCCGGGGACAAGCCGGCGCGGGCCGCGATGCGAGGGATGGTCGCGCCTTCGAGCCCCTCCTGATTCAAGACGTCCGCGGTGGCCTTCAGCAAGCGCGCCAGCGACTCGCGGCTGCGGGCCTGATGCGCCGGAAGCACGGTCTTCGGCATACGAGAAGGATTTTACAAGAAGGGCTTGACAAAATGTAAATGTAAATATACGTTTACATTTATGGGAGGCGCGTCATGAATCATGTTCTCATGCACCTGTTAGCCGCCTATGCCATCGTGGGCGGCCCCGTGCTCGGCTATTTCTGGTATCAGAGAGTACGCCGCCAGATTGCGGCCGGCATTCCGGACGCCAAGGTGCGCCTGTATCGCGAACTGGTGATCGAGCAGATCATCACCGCCGCCGCGGTCCTCTTGCTCTGGCGAAGTGCAAGCATCCCAGGGGCGGGTCTGGGGCTGACCGCGCCGCGTTCGTGGCCGTTGACCGTCGGGGTTCTCGTCGCAATCTCCGCAGCGCTGGTATGGTCCAGCCTGCGCCTGCGGCCCCGGGCCGATAAGCTTCGCGAAAAAATAAAAGACAGCGTCGGCGCGTTGGTCCCCGACTCGCGCCCGGAGCGCTCGTGGTGGGCAGCAGTCAGTGTGGGTGCAGGCATCTCGGAAGAACTAGTGTTCCGTGGATTTCTGCTCTACTACCTCAGCCTGTACCTGCCGCACCTCAACTCGGCAGAACGCGTGTTGCTGGTCTCGCTTTCCTTCGGCTTGGCCCACATCTATCAGGGAAAGTCGGGAGCCATAGGCACGGGAATCGTGGGTCTGATCCTGGCTGGCCTTTATCTTCTAACCGGAAGTTTGTTGTTGCCGGTAGTGATCCACGCGATGGTGGATGCGCGAGTCTTGCTGATCTTCCCGCCTATGGAGGCTCCAGTCGCGGCCTAGCGTAGGGGCGGACGCAGCCTGCCCTGAGCGCAGTCGAAGGGTCCGCCCCGCGAGCGAAGCGAGCGTGATCGCATGACGTACCACGGTCTGCCCGGACCCTTCGGCTTCGCTCAGGGCAAGCTGCGTCCGGGCCTACGTGATCCGAGGCCAGCGAAAGGCGCGGCGTAGGCGGCCAGACTCACCCGACCTTCGGCCGCGCCAGCTCGATCCGCTGGGTCGTCCGCGTGTACTGGATACCGCCCATGCGGCCGATCAAATCGAGCGAATTCCGATCCAGCTTCCCGTTCTTGATGTGCGCGTCGTTCATGTGAATGGAGACAATCTCGCCGATCACCAGACTTCCGCTCGTGGGAGCAGGAGAGAAATCGAGAATGTGGTGCAGCCTGCATTCGAAACTGACCGGGGATTCGCCCACCCGGGCCGGTTTCACGAGAGCAGAGGGCATGGGCGTGATCCTGGCCAATTCGAATTCGTTGATCGAGGGATCGTATTCCCCGCTGGTCACATTCATCGCTTCCAGTAGTTCGTAGGTGACCACGTTCACCACGAATTCCTTTGTCTCGCGGATATTGCGCAGCGTGTCTTTAGGTTCGCCCCTGAGGGCATTGGCCTCCTTAGGCGGGCGCAACCCCGGCGCAAAACCCAGTAACGGGGGATCGACGCACATGACGTTGAAAAAAGAGAAGGGAGCCAGATTGGGCTGCCCGGAGGCGCTCAGCGTGGAAACCCACGCGATCGGCCGCGGAGCGACGGAGTTGAGCAAAATGCCATACATCTCGCTGTGTGGAATCTGGGAAGGGTTGATGTCCATAGTAGTTTATCGAACGTTCCGAAGAGAAGTTAAGCTGATTAGACGTAGGGATCGGAGGCGTGGATTCTGCGCTGGAGAAATGAAATTGTCATCCTGAGCGCAGCGAAGGACCCATGTACTTTGCCGGCAGCGGCGGGACTGGAAGGGAGTACAGAGGTCCTTCGCTCCGCTCAGGATGACAAGGCTGATATCGGATACGGCTTACGAGAACACTTCCTTCGCCGCCACGACCGTGTTGCTGTGAATCGTCACCGTGTCTTCCACATTCTGGGCGTAGCCCCCGGCGAAGGTCACCATCACCGGGAGATCCCTCGCCCGCGCCACGCGAAACACCAGTTCGTCACGCTTCTTCAATCCTTCAATCGTCAAATCGAGCCCGCCTAGCTGATCCTCGCGATATGGGTCCGCACCCGCGACATAGCACAGCAGATCCGGCTCAAACTGCCGCAAGCCGGAACTGAGCGCGTTATCGAGCCAGGCCAGGTAGTCGGCATCTCCGCAGCCGTCGGGCAGGTCGACGTCAATCGACGACGGCGGCTTCCACAGCGGATAGTTGTTGTGCTGGTGCAGCGAGATGGTGAAGACATCGCCGGCGTGCGCTCCTCGCATCTTTCCGCCGCGGGGCGCGCCCTCGGGCTGCTGGACGGTCGACACCGAGGACGATGGCAACAACGCGCTGGCCATGCGCGTTCCCGCAAAAATGGATGCCGTCCCGTTGCCCTGATGCACGTCGCAGTCGAGCGTCATCGCCGTGCGAATCTTGTCGTCGCGCTGCAGGCGCCGGATGGCAACGGCTACGTCGTGAATCATGCAGAATCCTTCGCCATGGTCGGGGAAGGCATGATGAAATCCGCCGCCAATGCTAATGCCTACTCCGTCGGCCAAAGCCTGGCGTGCGGCGAGGATCGATCCCCCGGCCGACAGCCAGAACGCTTCCACCAGATCGCGCGAGTAGGGAACTTCCATCTCCATCTCTTCGCGTGGGCTGAGCGTGCCGGCGCGCAGCTTCTGAACGTACTCGGGCTTGTGGACGAGCAGAATGTCCTGATCGGTGGCGGGCTCCGGCTCGAGGAAGTCGGTTGGCTCGGCGATCTTGTCGGAGATCAGCCGGTCGCGAATGCGGCGATATTTTTCCGCCGGGAAGACATGGTCGCCGATCGGGAGATAGTAGGCGTCGCTGTAGACCAGCTTGAAGGGCAGCATAGCGAACGCTACATCATACGCCCGCACACGGGCGTTTATCGCTTCTTCGGCTGCACGGTCGGTGCGACCATCGGCCTCCTCACTGGCACAATGGCTCCCTTGGCCGGGTCCGCGGCGGCGTTGGCGCGGGTGAGCACCTCCTGCTGGATGTACTGCACGAAATCCTGAATCTGCCGCTGCATCTCCTCCATGCGCTCGCGCATTTGCAGGATAATGGCGATCCCGCTGATGTTCACCGCCAGGTCGCGGGCCAGCGTCAGAATGAATTCCAGCCGCTGCAAATCTTCGTCGGTATAAAGGCGCGTGTTGCCCTCGGTCCGCGAAGGCTTGAGCAGGCCTTCGCGCTCATAGAGCCGAAGTGTCTGAGGATGGATTCCGTACATCTCGGCCACCGCCGAGATCATGTAGGCGCCCTTCGATTTCCGCTTAGAGGACATGATGAGGTTGAACGCTTTCGCTTTTGTGTAGGAACCAGCAGCTGACAAGCCAAGCGAGAACTCCGGGTACGTACCACACAAGTCCGATTCCGCCGAAATCATGCGCCCAAATCCAAACCAAAATAGCTCCTAACGCAAAGGCGAAAGTCGGAGCCCGCCAAGAGGCCGCGTGATGCCAGTTGATGAAAACAGAAAAGCAGAATACGAACGCTAGAAGAGCAGAGCCTGGTGCCGCGAGAAAGAAGGCGGTAATTGCATAACCGAGAGCATCGTTATTTCGGAACAGCTTACCTAGGACGAAATTTAGCGTGAATGCACAAACTATGGCAAACGCCAGGGCCACAACGGCGGAAGCTAATAGGGCCAAAGGAGCCGCGAGGTAGGCCGACATCCTCCGATACCCGGTTCGGATACCCATAACTGAACTAATGTAGCACTGAGCAAAGAAAAGCGGGATGACACAAGTCATCCCGCTGTCCGACTCAAAATCAAATTTACGCTGCGGGTTGCGGCTTGGCCTCCGCGGGAGCCGACCACCCGGCCGGCCGCAGCGCGTGGTTGACGAAGTACGCCACGAAGCCCGCCGCGATCAGGATCATCCCGAAGGCGAACGAACTCATCCCCAGAATCGATTCATGCTCGCTGCGCACCACCGAGAAGCCCAGCAAAAGCATCGACGGAATGCCGATGCAGATCGCCCCGAACAGCCCACCCGGCACCCGGAATGGCCTCTTCAAGGTCGGCTCGCGGAACCGCAGCACGGCCAGCGCCACGAACTCCAGCAGCAGGCTCGCCCCATAAAGAAGGATGTCCAAAGTGACCAGCCGGGCGAAGCCCAGTCCAAGGCACATTGCCCATCCGATGGCCAGCGCAATGATCGCCACCCAAGGCGCCCGTGATTTCTTGTGCAGCTTGCCAAAAACCGCCGGCAGCATCCCGTCCTGCGCCATAGCCAGAGGCAGGCGCGAGTAGCTCATCACCAGCGCGTTGAACATGCCGAAGGCGCTGATGATTCCGCCCAGCACCACGCCGATGCGCAGCAGAGGCCCACCCACCAGGCCCGCGATATCCGCCCACGAACCGGTCTCCCAAGCCGTCGCCTTAAGGCCGGTCGTCCACATGGCGGCGAACGGCAGCACGTAGCTCACGGCCACAATGCAGACCGCAACCAGCATCGCCCGCGGATAAGTCCGCTGCGGGCGCTCGACTTCGGTTGCGATGGTCGAGGCGTTGTCCCATCCCATGTAGTTCCACATGCAGATAAGCAGGCCGCCGAGAATGTCGACGGTCGAAGTGGTCGGCTTGGTCACTGCGTTGGCCAAAGCTCCCATCTTGAACGGAGCCAGAATTACGACCGCCACAAACGGCGCCGAAAGCGCAAGAAACAGCCACAGCGAAGTCAGGGAGACGACTTTCACTCCGGCAATATTGAGCAGCGCGCAGGCGACCACCACGAACAGCGCGACCCACCATCCACGGTTGTTCTCTTGAAAGTACGGGAACATGCGCGTGAGGTAGGCCACGAACAGCGTGGGATAGATCGCCATGTCGAAGATCGACGCAACCAGCGACAGCCAGGCTTCCTGAAATCCCCAGAAATTGCCCATGGCACGGCGCACCCAGGCGTAGTAGCCGCCTTCATAGGGCAGCGCGCTGGAAAGCTCGCCGATCATGAATGCGGTGGGCAGGCTCCAGAGCAGCGGCGTGATGAGCAGGATCAGGATCGCGCGTCCGTAGCCCGCGCCATGCACGATGTCTTCGGTGCCATAGGTTCCGCCCGACACCATAAAGAAGGTGGCGGCGACCAGGGGCCAGAGCGTGAGGCGGACGAACTTTTTCCGGTTGGGGACGACGGCGAGAGGCTGGGGATTGTCGAGTTGTCGTTGCGGCGCGCTAGCTGTTGCCAATTTCGATGTCTTCCTCCTCGAAGCGACTCACTCTCACCACCGCGTCTCCCTTGAAGTGCTTACTGCTCGCGGCTCCCGGGTTGCTGCGATTCCACGGGCATTTCGGCGAAGTTAGTTCGCAAGTGTGAGATTAAAGAAAATTTCCACAGATGCAAGAAGTTTTTCAATTTTCTTTGCAAAATTTTGTAAGCGACGGGAGTGGTACGGGGGTAACTCCGAAAAGCATTCACCACAGAGGGCACTGAGCAAACACAGAGGACTGGCTACTTCTCCCAGTCTCTGCCGTCTACCATGCGCCTGATTCCGTCGCGGAGGTGCAGGACGTTGAAGTTGATGAGCAGGCCTACTTTCAGGCAGCTGAGCCGCATGTAAGAGAGGAGCTGGGCTTCGTGGATCGGATGGATCGCTTCTACGGATTTCACTTCAACCACCACTCGGTTTTCCACGACCAGATCAACGCGGTATCCGACTTCGAGTTTTTGGCCTTCGTAAACGACCGGGAGAGGAACTTGCGCTGCGACTGCGAGGCCCAGGCTCCGCAGTTCATGCGCCAGGCAGGCTTGATAAGCGCTCTCCAGGAGGCCGGGCCCGAGCCTGGAATGGACTTTCATGGCTCCAGCGATGGTTGCGTGTGTGATCTGGTTTATAGCAAGTGAGGGCGAATGTGCGGCAGAAGCCATGAATACTGCATATCACAGAGCCGCTGTGAACCTCTGTGACCTCTGTGGTGAAAAGGTGTTGACGTTCCAGTTTGGGAAGAAAGAGCTAACCACAGAGAGCACGGAGGAACACCGAGGAACTACACCTTGCTCCACAGCTCCGCCCGCGGGTCTTCCGGATTGAGCTTCGCCAGTTCGCGTAGCAGTTCTTTGGTCCGTTCGTCGCGTGGCATGGGCACCGTGACCGTGATCTCGACGATCTCGTCGCCACGGACGTCTTCTTTCGTCGCCGAAGGTACGCCCTTTTCCCGCAGGCGCAGTTTTTGCCCAGACTGCGTCCCAGGCGGAATCTTCAACAAGGCGCGGCCGTCGATGGTAGGTACTTCGATCTTCGATCCCAGCGCGGCCTCGGTCGCCGTCACCGGGACGCTCAAGTAAATGTCATCGCCTTCACGGCGGAAAATCGGGTGATCTCCCGTGCGGATGATCACATAAAGGTCTCCAGGGATGCCCCCGTGTGCCCCCGCATTGCCCTTGCCGGGCAGGCGAATCCGTTGGCCGTCGCGGGTTCCGGCCTTGATGCGCACTTCGAGGGGTTCGTTGTTGGTCACCGTGCCTTCGCCGTGGCAGTTGGGGCAGGTGGCCAGATTCTTCCCGGTGCCGTGGCAGCGCGGGCACTGGACGTTGAATTTCATGCGTCCGCCGGTCTGCGTAATCTGGCCGCTGCCGCCGCACTCCGGACATTTTCCCGGCGATTCGATCGATCCCTGTCCATGGCACTGCGAACAGACATCCTGCCGCGTGATGTTCAGCCGCATGACGCCGCCGCGGATCGCCGTCCAGAAAGGAACGTTGACCTGATATTCGAGATCGGAGCCCGGCTCGGGGCCTTCTTCGGCCTGGGCCCCGCCGCGACCGCCGAAGATGGAACCGAAAATGTCGCGGAAGCTGCCCGCCCCGCTGGTCGCGCCGCCGGTCTTGCGGCCCTTGGCCGCGTTGTCCATCAAATCGGAGAAATCAAATCCCCCGAAGTCGAAAGGCATGCCCTGGCCGCCGGGCTGGGCGCCGCCTCCCGCAAAGCCGCCCTGGAAGCCTCCTCCGTTCGCGCCGCCTCCGGCGCGGGCATAGGCCTCCGCCGTGGCCGGATCAATGTTGTCGGAATAGAACCCGACCTGGTCGTAAATCTTGCGCTTCTTGGGATCACTCAGAACTTCGTTGGCCTCGGAGAGAGTCTTGAACTTCTCCTCTGCCGACTTGTCTCCGGGATTGACGTCGGGATGGTACTTGCGCGCAAGTTTGCGAAAGGCCTTGCGGATGTCCTCGGCCGAGGCCGACTTCTTCACCCCGAGAATCTCGTAGTAGTCCTTCTTACTGGTGGTTGCCATTGCGTAAATTCGGAGGCCGGTTCGAACCGACCCCCAGTCTAATTCAGAATTTTCCGTCTCTCTTTATCTTCGACGACGACTTTCATATCCTCGGACTCCGGTCCGTCCTCATAAACGGGGACTGGCCGCGTGCCCGTGGCGCCCTCCACAAAGACGAGCCAGCGCCGCTCGTCCTCGGCAAGGCTCAAGAAATACGTTTCCCCATTCACTTGAAAGTCCACTCGACCCTCCCCCACAGAACCTGGCCACGGATCTCCACAAATTTTCACGGATCTGTTTTCATCCGTGTCGATCTGTGACAATCCGTGGCCGCTGTTGTCTTATTTCTTGTCTTCCACGTCCACGTACTCGGCATCGATGACGCCTTCGTCCTTCTTCTGGCCTGCGCCGTTCGATCCCGGCTGTGGCCCGGCGCCTGCGCTCGGGCCCGCTTCCGGGCCTCCCGGTGCTCCGCCTGCCGGCTGAGCGGCTTTGTACATCTGCTCGGCCAGCTTGTGCGAGGCCTGGGTTAGCGTCTCACGGGCTTTATCCATCTGCGCCTTGTCGTTTGACTCCAGCGCTTTCTTGGCATCAGCCAGGGCGTTTTCAACATCTCCGCGCTCCGAGCCGGAGATCTTTTCTCCCTGCTCGCGCAGCATCTTCTCGATGTTGTAGACCATCGAGTCGAGCTGGTTCTTGGCGTCGATCAGATCGCGCTGCGCCTTGTCCTCGGCCGAATGCGCGTCGGCTTCCTTCGCCATGCGCTCGACCTCTTCCTTCGACAAGCCGGAAGACGACGTAATCGTAATCTTCTGGTCCTTCTGCGTGGCCGTATCTTTCGCGGTCACGTTCAGGATGCCGTTGGCGTCGATGTCGAACGTCACTTCAATCTGCGGCACTCCCCTCGGAGCCGGCGGGATTCCGGTCAAGTGGAACTTGCCCAGAGTCCGGTTCTGCGCCGCCATCGGACGTTCGCCCTGCAGCACGTGCACCTCAACCGAGGTCTGGCTGTCGGCCGCGGTCGAGAACGTTTCCGTCTTCTTAGTCGGAATGGTCGTGTTGCGCGGGATCATCGGCGTGGATACGCCGCCCAGCGTCTCAATCGACAATGTCAACGGCGTCACGTCGAGCAGAAGTAGGTCTTTCACTTCGCCCTTAAGCACGCCGCCCTGAATTCCCGCGCCGATCGCGACCACTTCGTCCGGATTGACGCCCTTGTGGCCTTCCCGTCCGAACAGCTCTTTCACCAGCTGCTGAATGCGGGGCATGCGCGTCTGGCCGCCGACCAGCACGACTTCGTTGATCTTCGACGTGTCGACGCCTGCATCTTTCATGCACTGCTTGCACGGACCCACCGAGCGCTGGATGATGTCTTCGATCATGCCCTCGAGCTTCGCCCGGGTCAGCTTCTTGACCAGGTGCTTGGGCCCGGAAGCGTCCGCCGTGATGAACGGCAGGTTGATCTCCGTCTCCATGGTGGTCGAGAGCTCGATCTTGGCGCGCTCCGCCGCGTCCCGCAGACGCTGCAGCGCCATCTCGTTGCCCTTGCCGCGCAGGTCGAGGCCTTCATCCTTCTTGAATTCGTCGATCAGCCAATCCACCAGCCGCTGGTCGATGTTGTCGCCGCCCAGGTGGGTGTCGCCGTTGGTGGCCTTGACTTCAATTACGCCTTCGCCGACTTCAAGGATCGAAATGTCGAACGTTCCGCCGCCGAAGTCGTACACAGCGATGGTTTCGTCCTTGCCCTTGTCGAGTCCGTAGGCGAGCGCGGCCGCCGTAGGTTCGTTGATGATGCGCTTCACTTCGAGGCCCGCAATCTGGCCCGCATCTTTGGTCGCCTGCCGCTGAGCGTCATTAAAGTAGGCGGGCACGGTGATGACCGCCTCGGTTACTTTCTCGCCGAGATAGTCTTCCGCAGCCTTCTTCAGCTTCTGCAGGATCAGCGCCGAAATCTGGGGAGGGGTATGTTCCTTACCCTGCGCCAGCACGGCAACGTGGTCGCCCGACTGCACGACCTTGTAGGGCACCATCTTGATCTCTTCCTGCACCTCGTCATAGCGGCGTCCCATAAACCGCTTGATCGAATAAACCGTGTTCTCCGGATTGGTGATGGCCTGCCGCTTCGCCACCTGCCCGACCAGCCGTTCGCCGGTCTTGGTGAATCCAACTACGGAGGGGGTAGTGCGCCCTCCTTCTTCATTCGCGATGACCTTGGGCTCTCCACCTTCCATAACCGCCACGCAGGAGTTGGTGGTGCCAAGGTCAATTCCAATAATCTTTCCCATAATCCGAGCCTCCTAAACTTGATAAGTCCTTTAAAATCAGCCTTGAAATGATTGCGTCCAAGACCATGCTAAGACTTGAGTGTATTGCTGTCAAGGTTTAGATGCGGTGGGAGAGGAGGAAGTTGCGGGGAGTTAACGCGCGCGGTCGGTCATTAGAAGGCCCACGGCTGCCCGGTTGAAATTCATACCCTCAAGTGACAAAATGCCCACGCACGACAGGGTAAGGACGTTTGTGTGGCGAAGGATGTAATGTGTAAGCAAAAGAAAGAGTATCGAACAAGACACACTCGGGTGCTATTCCCCCTGTTTGTGTTCCTGCTGTTTTCCGCGGCAGCATTTGCTGGAGAAATCGACTCTTGCAAGTACCTTGTCGTAGTGGATTTCGCTAGTGATCCCTTCGGAATCGCTGAGGAATTGAGGGAGCAAGCCCGCGCAAAGGGCTTTTCAGTTGTATCCGCGATTGCTGATCTATCACCCGCCGACTCGCTAAAGGCCTGCGTGATGAGCGGCAATTGGTGGAGAACTGCAAACGGCGGACGGCTCTCGATGCGGGTCGTCGACGCGGCCAGCGGTGCGGTCATTGCCGAGGTAAATTCTGGGGCGGCTCGATTCGGCGTGGGCCCAACCCGCCGGGCACTTGTTTCGAAAATCTACTCGCAACTGGAGTATACGGGCTTCAGCGAAGAGGTCTTCCGCCAGAGGATTCAGCGTGAGTACCCACCGAGGCCGAAGCTTGCGATAACCGAGGAGGAGATCAAGAAAAACGAAGCCCGAAGTAAGGTCGAAGGGATCTGGAGCGATACTCAAGATCAATATCGGCTGGGTATCGTACCGGCCCGGGACGGAAGTGGCTCCGATTATGTTGCGGTTGTCCTTCGTTCAAATTCGCCCGTTTGGGAGACCGGCGAGATCAAGGCCGAGATTCGCAGTACTGCCTCGCCCGATGTCTTTACTTGTACTTACTTCATGGCTAACAAGAAGCCCGCAGGGACGACCCTTACTCTTGAGCACAATGCCGTGTTGCGCGGTTCGGTCGCCACTCCGAAGGGCTCGATCGAGCTCCTGCTTATGCGTGTGTGGCCGAAAGCTGACGAACAGTCCGCCGGCACTCCATCGGCAAAGGGTGGGGCCTCTGGGACGGCGTTCCTGCTCAGTCGGAGTGGCCTCGTCGCTACCAACTGGCACGTGGTTGCGGAGGGGAAAAACTTTAGCGTAGCCTTCCCTGGTTGGGCTAACGCCACCAGTGCGGAGGTTGTGATCAAGGATGTGGTAAACGATTTGGCGATTCTGCGGATAACCGATTCAACGAAGCTTGCAGCTACCTGCCCAGAACTTCCGTTTCAGTTAGCATCCTTCGGCACGGTAAAGCTGGGGGAACGAGTAACCACGATTGGGTATCCCCTGACATCGATGCTCGGGTCGAGCCCCAAATTCGCCGAAGGAGTTGTATCAAGCAAGAGTGGTTTTCAGGACGACCCCCGCTCGCTGCAGATCTCGGCTCAAGTGCAGCCGGGATCGAGCGGTAGCCCGTTGTTCGACATTGACGGAAACGTAGTCGGAATCGTCGTTGCCACGCTGGATGCGGTGAAGGCGTACCAGTTATCCAGCGCCATTCCTCAGAACGTAAACTTTGCCATAAAGGCGGATTACCTGCTAAGTCTTGCTGCCATGCTTCCAAACGACTCCCTTGCCTCTCGGACGACAGTTTTTTCGCCTGAAAAGGCGGCACAGTGCGTGGCGATCATCACGGCGTGGTGATCGGGGGCTCGCGCGAAGGCTCGACGGCCCCGATCAAATTGACCCACCCGGTATAATCGCTCCATGGCTGACCATGTGATCCACATTTCGGAAGCAGAAGCGGCCCGCGATTTTGCCAAACTGCTGGAACGGGTGCGCGCCGGCACAGAGGTCGTTATCGAAAGCGGCAGCCTGCCCATTGCGGTGGTTCGTCCCGCCGAGCCGCATGTCCGATTGCTTTCCGAGTCTTTACGTCTGGCGAGGGAACACGCCTCTACAGCCACCATGGACGCGGACTTTGCC
>Ga0075019_10000528_pt1 | contig 21975 bp, 15 predicted proteins | sample ColStrG_CSR_2013_FD_71473 | JGI IMG/M metagenome (GOLD analysis project Ga0075019, IMG submission 71473) | Freshwater sediment microbial communities in response to fracking from Pennsylvania, USA - Cold Stream Run_MetaG_CSR_2013 | ecosystem: Environmental > Aquatic > Freshwater > Creek >...
ATAGCAGTTCCTACTCCGGGCCTTTCAACCTGGGCACATTGTTTTCGAATGGTTTTTCTGGCATGCCTGGAATCAGTTGCACCGTCTATGTACCGGGAAACAATGGAAACCCCTGGTGGGGTTCAAACTTGACGAGTTCCACATGGTGGCCGCTGAATTGGAACAATCTCATCTACAACCAAAATGGAACGACCTTTCCGGTGGTGGGCAACGGAACGGCCAACCAGACGACCCAACTGACTTGGAATGGCTCTGACACAACGTATATGCTGGACCCGAATGTAAGCGGCAGCGGCAACAACACAGCCAATTATACCACGACGGAACTGGCCCGCATTCGCTGGGAGATGCTGCAGAGCAATTTTGAATACATGCTCTTTATGCCAGAGCCGATCTGGAGCGACAGCTACAATCCGACCTTGGGCAACAGCACCAATAACAGCAGTGCGGCCAACATGACCAGTGACTGGCTGGAATATTATGCGCCGCAGGGTCGCTCCTATGCCAATATGTACGGAGGCATGAACAACACCGACTCGGCCACTCATGGGATGTATTTTGAACAATCCACCGGAGCTGGCGGCAATGGAATGACAGCCAACGGCACGTTTAATTATAATGGTTGGAATCGAGGGGTTTGCCGTCTGACCGATTATTATCCGGACTATTATTACGGGGCGCAATGGAACCAACTGCAGGCGGCCGACCAGGCATCTCTCGGGCTCAATTCCACTGCCAGTGGGACAATCTGGGCTAGCACGAACAACCAGTCATGCCCCAACAACGCCAGTTACACCATATCCACAACATTGGCCAATTGTCTGGGTTATCCCCGGTATGTTTACCGTCCGAGCGCGGGGAACTGGTATTATGTGGGAAACAATTACAATGCCACAGGGGGATACAATAGCACTGCCGGCGGCACGATTGACTCGGTGTTTCTCGAGGAAAGTTATTTTCTGACCGAGGCCCAATGTTACATTGCGCGACTCGAACAAAGCGCCACTGTCTATACGATCGGGTATCAGACCAATGCCACTGAGACGCCCTACCTGCAGGGCATGGCCAACAACAATGGGAACAATGTGAAATATTACAGCAGCCAGTATTTGGGTCAGTCTTACAACGCCACCACGGGCACGGTCTCGGCCGTGTTCCAACTGATCGCCTCCAAAATCGCCGTGTCCATCACGCATTGAATGGCTTTACGCTGGGGCTTGTTCTTACGGAGTAACGGGTGTAGTGTCTCCTGATTCGGATCTACCACGCCAAATCGCATGAAATTTCCGCGTGAACCCCTGGTGCATTTTTTGTTGCTGGGCGTCCTTTTGTTCGGCCTCAACCGTTTTTTCAACGGCAGCTCCCAGTCCAGTTCCTATCAAATCACCGTTCCATCGGGGCTTTTGGAAAATCTCAGTCTGGGCTTCAAGCGCAGCGCCGGTCGCCCGCCCACCCCGCAGGAGCTGAATCAACTGGCGGAGGATTATGTCCGTGAGGAGGTGCTGAATCGTGAAGCCCGCGTGTTGGGTCTGGACCGCGACGATCCGGTGGTGCGTCAGCGACTGCGTCAGCGCATGGAATTCGCCCTGGAAGACGATGCCGCCACCGCAGCGCCGACGGATGCGGAATTGCAGGAATATCTGAGTGCACACCCGTCCAGCTTCCTGCCCAAGGAAGGTGGCAAGCTGCCGTCATTAGCGGAGATCCGGAATCGGGTGTTGCAGGCTTGGATGGCGGAGCGCCGCAAGGCCGGGGTGGAGGAAGCGTATCAGAAACTGCGCCAACACTATACCGTGAACATTGAGCATTTGAAGTGATTCCATGAGACGCGGATGTTTTTTGTTTTGCCTGGTGCTTGGCCTGATGGGGATATGCCCGCGGCTTTCTGCGCACGAACTGCAGCCTGGTTATCTCGAGCTGCGTCAGACCGGGGCGGAAACGTTCCAAGTGTTATGGAAAATCCCGGCGCGCAATGATCTTTGGTCGGGGGTGCGGCCTGTCCTGCCGGATGGCATTCTGTCCGGTACGCCGAGAACGTATCAGTCGGAAAACGCCCTGATGGAGCGTTACGAAGTCCGTTTCCCGGGCGGGATAGAGGGGCGGAGCCTGCAGATCCAGGGGGCCAGTGCGAAACTTTTCGATGTGCTGATCCGCGTTGTACGGCTCGATGGGGCGGCGCAGATTTTCCGGCTGACCCCGGCGGTCACGGCCGTGGTTGTGCCTGCCGCCAGCCGGGGATTTCAGGGCGCGGCGGATTTTTTCCGCCTGGGCGTGGATCATATTCTGATGGGGGTGGACCATCTGCTGTTTGTGCTGGGGCTGTTGTTGATCGTTCGTGATCGCCGCATGCTGGTCAAAGCCATCACCTCCTTCACGGTGGCCCACAGCCTGACCCTGGCGGTGGCCACGCTGGGCTATGCCAGTGCGCCGACGCTGCCGTTGAATGCGGGCATTGCCCTTTCCATTTTATTTTTGGGACCGGAGATCGTACGCCTCAACCGGGGTGAAAGCAGTCTCACCATCAGGCATCCATGGGTGGTGGCATTTGTCTTCGGCCTTTTGCACGGGTTCGGCTTTGCCAGCGGCCTGACGGCTCTGGGGTTGGGGCATTCCGAAATACCGCTGGCCCTGCTTTGTTTCAATCTCGGGGTTGAGGCTGGACAGCTTTTGTTCGTCCTGCTCATTTTGTCGTTGGAGCGGTCCTTCCGCATTTTGGAAATCCGCTGGGCGGCCTGGGCGGAGCAGATTCCATGCTATACGGTCGGCACGCTGGGCGCTTTTTGGACCATTCAAAGAACCATCATGTTACTGGAGGGGAGATTATGAAATTGTGGAATCATCGCAGTGCCATGTGCAAGGCTGGCTTCATCCTGCTGGCCCTGATCTGGGCCTCACCGGCTCAGGCGCATATTCAAAAGGGTGAGGTGGGTGGCTTTACCAGCGGCTTTGCCCATCCCTGGTCGGGCTGGGATCATATTCTGGCCATGGTGGCTGTCGGTATTTGGGGGGCACAACTCGGCGCGCCCGCCATCTGGATGTTGCCGGTGGCCTTTCCCATGGTCATGGCGGTGGGCGGTTTTCTTGGTCTGATTGGAGTGCCGCTGCCCGGCACTGAAATCGGCATCGCCGTGTCCGCCCTGCTGCTGGGCCTGATGGTGTTCAGGGAACAGAAGGCGAACCTGACGTTGGCGTGCATTCTGGTCGGTATTTTCGGGTTGTTTCATGGCCATGCCCACGGCACGGAATTGCCTCCCGGCCAGAGTGGCCTTTATTACAGCATGGGCTTTGTCATCGCCACCGGCACCCTGCACGGCCTGGGCATTTCTCTCGGATTGATTCACCGCTGGCCGGTGGGACGAACGGTGCTGCGGACCGCAGGCATGGTGATCCTGCTGGCCGGGGCTTTCTTTTTGTGCGAAGCCTTGAAGGCATGAGACAGCGTGATTTATTCCGGCCTGTTCTGGCGGCGCTGGCTCTGTCGTTTTTTTGGCCGGCTGCTGCCCAGGCACATTTGGTCACCACCGGTCTCGGTCCGCTGTATGATGGGATCGGACATTTTTGTCTCAGCTTGGATGATGTGATTCCGGTTTTGGCCCTGGCCTTGCTGGCTGGATTGCGCGGAGCCGCTGCGTCACGCTCCTTGATCTGGCTTTTGCCCCTGGCGTGGTTTCTGGGGGGATTGGTGGGGCTGTCCATGCACGGTACGGAACCGGTGCTGCCGGTTCGGGCCGTGACCTTTTTGGTTTTGGGTATTTTGATTGCGCTGGATGCTCCACTTCCGCAGCCGCTGCTGTGCGCGGCCGTAGTGCTACCGGGGCTTTTTTATGGATGGTGCAACGGCGTTGCCCTGGCAGCCGGTTCGGGCGGGATGCTGGGCCTGTTGGGCATTGCAGCCGCGTTGTTTGTTTGTGCGACCCTGCTGTCTGCCTCAGTGGTGGCTCAACGCGCTCCCTGGACGCGGATTGTGGTGCGGGTGGCGGGAAGCTGGACGGCCGCCCTCGGCCTGTTGTCGGTAGGCTGGTTTTTGCATCTGAAAAAGTAAATATAGCAGTGAAAATAAAACCGTTTTGTATTTTGATGGCCTTGCTCTTGGTCGGGGGATCGGCGCAGGCGCACGATCCTCTGCTCAGTTCGGTGGATCAAAAGATGTATGCCGAGGGGATGTTGTTGAAGGTGACCATGGCCCGGGCTTCTGCGTCGCAACTGCTCAAGGAGCCGTATCGGGAAAGTGATTACACCCCGGAACATTTTCCGAATGTACAGTCCCTGCTGATGATGGCGGGGTATGATTTGCTGGATGTGACCACGGCCAAATCCTTCATGGTACCGCAAAGCCTGGACGTACAACTGGCGCCGCAGAACGATGTGGTATTTGAAATCCGCTACGCCCGTCCGCCTCCCGGCCCGGTCACGATCCGCGCCACCTATATCAACAAACTGCAGGACCGGCATACCGCAACCCTGGTGGTGACTGACGAACGGAACAATGTTTTGAAATTCAAGGATTTGTCGCGTGAGGATGCCACGTTGCAGATGGAGGCGCCGGAAACGCCGTTCACCCAAATATCGAGGTGGAGTCGTGCCTCCATCATTTGGATGGGAGCGCTGCTCTGCAGCGGCCTGGCATTTTTTTATTGGTTGCGACGTCGTCGTTAAGACCGGCCAAGGGTCAGGAGCAATGCTTCCAGTACATTGGCGGCGGCCCAGCCATTGTAGCTGAACCACATGGAGGCGCGGCGTCCGTCGTTGTATTCACAGGTGGTCAGGCCGTCGCTGGGGCAAAAGCGTTCGGTGAGGATGCCATAACGGCCGTATCCGGTGACATCCGGGTAAAGTTCCAGACAGTTCATGGCGAAGGCCAGGCCGTCTTCTGCGCGCTGACGGTGGTAAGGATTGCCGGTTTGTTCCGCCAGATAATGGAGATCCTCGGTCGCCAGCAGGCCCATGGGGTGGAGGTGCGGATTGGAGACCGAGGTGATGGAGCCGCCGCAGGAATTCCAGTTGCTGCCGAGCAGCGGCAGGAGTTCCGGCCGGGCCTTGAAGCCGTAGCGCCAGAGGTATTCGTAATGAGCCGAGTCCTCGAGTTTTTCCAGCAGATCCGGCTCACCGGTTGTCTGGTGGAGAATGCGGGCTGCCTTGAGAAAAGCCAGATTACCCTCCTGGTCGGGCGACTTCCAGGTGTCCATGGGAGTACCCCAGCAATGCAATTGTTGTACATCCTGATGATAAAACCCGATGCCGCGGCGTGCGCCCTGCTTGAACGCATCATCGCGCGTGTAGGAGTAGGCAGCGGCAAAGGCGGCGGCCACCCAGCACCCGGCAAAGCCCTCCCAGTCGGTAACCTCCGGCTGGTCCAGGGAATAGGCGTAACCGCAGTTGCCATCCTCCCTTTGGAGTTGCAGAAGGGTGCGGGCCACGCTGAGTGCGACTATCTCCCACTGCGCCGGAACCGTGAGTTTGTGGTCGCGCAGATGGTGCAGGGCTTGAAACAGATAGTACAGGGCCTGTCCATTGGTGTAAGCACAGTGCCGGTCGGAGAGGAGAATGCCGCTCCACCAGCCGTTTACACGACTACCATTGCGTTCCTGCGTCAGATCGTAAAAGAGTCCGGAGGCCGGGTTGAAGGAGGCAGCGATCTCGTCAAAAAGCTGGCGGCCATTTTTCCGTCCCTGGAAGTAATCCTTGGGCAGTTGTAAAATCTCCTCCGCCAGGAGGAAGGGGAAAGCGAGTACCGCGCCGCCGGTCCAGGCAATCTCCACCAACGGGCGCCAGGGTTTCAGGGTGGCAGGTTCGGGGAGTCGGGTGGATTGGTTGGTGTAATGCTGCAGGGAATCAGACCAGTTGACTTCGACAAAGCAGTCCAGCAGGGCGCGGGCTGCCTGGTGGTGATTTTTTTTAAATTCCGGCAGATCCCGTCGTTGCCGGTATTCCTGTTCGATGATTTTCCTGGCGCAGGCGCGGCCGTGGCCGGGGAAATGATAAATCACACCCCCAGTCCGAGCGCTGCGAGTTGGCTGGCTGCTACCGGGAAGTGACACGGTTTTACCCGCCAGTGTTTTATCCACGAAGGTGCAGGGCAGATTGGCGTAGCCGAGGGTGACACCGAAACGGTTGGGGAGTTCGGAGAAAACACCATTGCGGACTGTGGCACCTGCCGTATCAGAGCCATAAGGATCGATGGAAATGGCCGCGGCCGCGGCATCGGTAAAGAGCATGGAAACAGGGGTGGGGGCGCGGTCGGCCCGGAGTTCCCAGATGGGGGAGGAGTAGGGTTCGGAGCTGTCCGGGGCGGTGAGATTGGGGTATTGCCCCGGACGGGCATGGGAAAGGTTGTTGTCGCCGATAATGCAGCCCGGGATGAGATGCCAGGGGTTGGCTCCGGGCAGGCTTCCCTCCAGCTTGAGGCGCGTGGGATAATCGGCCGTGAATTCGAGGGTGTAATGAGTTTGTCTTTCCCCGGGACGGCATGTCATGTGGACGGCGATTTCGTGATTTTTAAAATCTAGTCCCTTTTGCAGGTCCGGACTGCCGGTGCAGGTCCATCCCCCCTGACGGTTCTGATAAAAAAGACTGAGGTTCATGGCTGGAGGAGTTTGTGTAAAAATACCTTTAAAAGACAGTAAAAGAAATCCAAAGTGGCAACGGTGAAGCATCGCAATCCGATCATGCCCGGATTTCATTCCGACCCCGGTATTTGCCGGGTCGGGGAGAAAGCGTATCTGGCAGACCATCCAAATTCCTTTAGGGCGGAGAGTTAAAATGAGCATTTATAGAAAAAACCGAATCAACTGGATCATTTTCCCATTGACCCTGGGATTGTCATGGATGCTGGCGGGGGGTTCGGCTGCGGCCTTTGACTGGGACCGGGGCAAAGTGATTGATACGAAGAGCGAAGGGTCATGGGTTTCGGTTCCCTTTGAGTTTTTGCAGGGCAGCAAGGATGAGCTGTCAGAAATTGAAAAGGGCGGAAAACATCTCGATTGGACGATGCCGCCGGTAACGCTTCAGGATCTGAACGCCGGGGTGAAATGGACCAGGGACCGCGGTGAGACCTTGCTGGAATGGCGGGACCATCACAAATACCCCACCATTGCCACCCGGTCCGTGCCGTCCGACTGGAGTGCCTATGGCGGTATTGCCATCACCTGTTATTCCAAGGTGGCAACCGGCGAAAAGGTGACCCTGGGTGTTTTGGCGGACAACCCCGATACGCCCTATTTGGATTATTGGTGCATGGATGTTGAGATCAACTGGACAGGCCGGAAAAAACTGGTGTTTCCCCTGCGCCGATTTGAAAAGATCGGTGAACCTCAAAATTGGACTTCGATAGGGGGTCTTTACTTTTTCAGTAAAAACAAGGGGCGCACGCCCCATCCCGCCACCGTTCTGGACCTGGAGGATATCCGTCTGCTCCCCGGGGCTCCGGACCCGGCAGAAGCGGTTCCAGCGGCTCAGTCCACGATGAAGGATGATGTTTTTTTCCATCCGGAATCGGGGGTTGGTTATGATGCGCCCAGGGAATGCGACGACCATCAGCCGGAGCTTTCGGGCAATCTGGCCCCGGGCCAGGCTTTGGTGCATAATCCGTATTTCCGGGGTGCCCGGGCCCTTTACCAATATTATCCCCGCTACACCCCGGGTTTTGTCAGTGTGGACCCGCAAGGCAATGCCTGCATACGCGCGTTGGACGCCATTCAATGGCTCAAACCCGATGGCCGCTGGCAGCGCACGGATCTGACGGCTCCGATTTTGGATTTTTGCCGGAAAAACAATTGGGCGGGCGTTGCCATCGTGGACCGCACGGAACCGATCGTACGCTTTGACCGGGAAGGCGACATTTATGTGTTGGTGCAACTGAAGCGGCTGGATCAAAACGGGAATAAATGGGCGGACTGGCATGACCGCTGTTCCCTGCTGCTGCACGCCAAGGGTCCGGACCAGCCCTGGGCTTGCTACAAGATGCCCTGTCGCATCGCGGGATTTGAGAAACTGGATGGCCACAACCAGGATGCGTTGAATCATCCTCCGGTGATTATTGGCAGCGATTTCGGTTATTTTCCCGATGCCGATCAGGAGTCCTACTTGATACTCCCGGAGAAAAAGCCGGATGGCAGCCTGCTGATTCCCGATAAAATCCGCATCGGCAAAAGTGATTTTGAACGAATCATGGCCGGGCCGGTGCATTCCGGCGGAGGAAATTTTGCCATCACCCAGGGGGATAAAATTTACGTCATCTACGGTTCCATACCGCGGACGCTGCCGGAGAATGCAGGCAGTGAAGCCAGGGCCGCCAATGAAGCAGCCTGGCGTGCCTCGTTGCAGCCGCCGACGGATCATCCCGGCGGTAAATTCACCTACGGGCGGGGCAACAAGGAGCGTTCCGCGGTCAATGGCGTTCCGACGTACATCCGGGTCTATGACCGTAAACGCAAAACCTTCAGCGATCCCGTTTTTCTGGGTTATGGAGGCAGCAGTCACGATGACCACAACTGGGGGGCGATTACGGCCGACAGCACGGGAAATCTTCATGTGCTCATTGCCGGACACATCGAACCTCTGCTCTACATTCACACCCTGGCAGCGGGGGATATCAGTCGCTGGAGTGAGCCGGTGCACATCCCCAAGGCCCCCGGATCGGGCGATTACATCCTGGCTTCCTATCCGTCGTTGAATTGCGACAAAAACGACATGCTCACCTGCATTTACCGGGCCGACACGGGTTACTACAATCATCGCATCGGTATGGTGTCCAAAAATGCACAGCAGGAAGAATGGAGCCCGGAAAGATCCCTGGTGGTGCCGGAGGGTGACAACTATCATGTCTGGTCCCACCGGGTGACCTACGACAGTGTGAATGACCGTCTGTATCTGACCTTTTGTGAGCGGTGGGCACAGGCAGTGCTGTCGCGGAATGCGTATTTCTTCTGCCGCTTTATCTGGCCGCAGTCGGAAGTGGCCATGGCCTATGCTCCGGAAAGAAATCCCAAGGAGAAGTTTGGTCCGCCCGCGTCGGGCAAGGCCATGTTCGGGATGGGCACGGGGGATCTGGTGATCATGACATCATTTGATGGCGGCAGGAATTGGAGATTGGCCACCACGCCGGATTTTGTCAGGGGAGCGGCTCATCCAGCCGGTGATTGACATATGCGACTGCCGCAGCAAGCATGCGTTTTTAACTTTCACGATTTATGAGTACCACTTCCTCCCCAGAAAAACCCTACACAGCCTCGGCCCTAGAAACGTGGGCCTGGGGCACCGGGGTAATCACGTCGGCGGGGATTGTGATGATGTTCCAGCAGGTGATGAACATCTTCACCGTGGCGTACGGGTTGAGTCCGGTGGTGCTGAGTTGGATTTTGCTTTTGCCCCGTATTGTGGACGCCTTTGTGGATCCGGTCATCGGGAACTGGTCCGATCAGACCCGTTCGCGCTGGGGTCGGCGCAAACCTTTTCTATTGGTGAGCGGTTGTCTGGGAGCCTTGTTGATCGGTTCGATCTGGTGGGCTGATCCGGGGTGGAGCCATACCGTGCAATTTTGTTTTCTGGGTGTTTTGGGTGTTCTTATTTACATCTGCTACGGCACCTACAACATGTCCTACAGTGCCATTGGCTTTGAACTGAGCGACGACTACAATGAACGCTCGAAAATCTGGGCCATCTCGGGTTTTTTCGGGGCGGTCAACAGCCTGGCGGTGGGTTGGATGTATTGGTTTGCCTTGCGTCCCATGTTCGGCAATGAAATCTGGGGGATGCGCTGGATCGGGGTCGGGATGGCCTTGGTCATGATCGGCACCACCCTGATCACGGTTTACTTCACCCGTGAACGGTTTACGCACAGTGGTACGGCCAAGCATGTGCCGATCCTGCAAGCGCTCAAGGAGACCACCAAAAACCGGCCCTTTGTCATCCTGTTAATCATTAAATTTCTGGAATTTCTCGGCATGCGTATTGCGACGGTCATTGTGGTTTTTTATGTGTGTCTTTATTATGTCTGTCCGGGCAACAAGGATCTGGCCACGAAAATCAGCGGCATTGCCGGCACCATCAACGTGGTGGGCAACTTCGTGTTCCTGCCCCTGGTCAAACCCTTCAGTAAATTTTTTGGAAAACGGAATGCCCTGGTCTGGGGTACCCTGACCATGTTCCTCGCAGCGCTGGTCACCCCCTTTGTGCTGACGCCGAAGCATCCGTACTGGGTGCTGATTCCGACGTTGATTTTCACGCCCATGTGGGTGGTGAACTACACCATCACCAATGCCATTCTGCCGGATATCTGTGATCTGGACGAACTGGAGTGCGGCCAGCGCCGTGAGGGTCTTTATACGGCGGTGTATGGTTTTGTGAGCAAAGTGGCGATTTCACTCTGCCTGCTGCTGGTGGGTTACGTGGTGGTCTGGGCGGGTGTGGATACGAAACAATTGATCCAGCCGCCGCAGGTGTTGCACAACCTGTACTGGATGGCGGTGATACCTGGAATTTTCTTCACGTTCCTCACCCTGATGGCGGCCTTGAAATTTCCCATGACTGAAGCCGTGGTCAAGGACATCCACCGCCAGCTTGAGGCGCGGCGTCTGGCGCGGGCGGCAGCGGGCCAGCCCACCGACCTGGTGGTGGAGGAACTGGTGCAGGGCCACCCGGAGCCGGGGACGCCCGGCCCGAATTCGTGAACAGACTCCAGCGCGAAACTTGACCGGTGCGGCGGTTGCCGTAGCATGATTTTCCTATTATGAAACAAATGAATCCACTGGAGGAATTGCGCCACTCCACCTCGCATGTGCTGGCCACGGCCGTGCTGCGGCTTTTTCCCGACACGCAGTTGGATATCGGTCCGCCCACGGACAGCGGATTTTATTACGACTTTGACACCGAGCACCGTTTCACCCGCGAGGATTTGGACCGCATCGAGGAGGAAATGACCAAGGTGGTGAAGGAAAAGCAGGCCTTTGAACGTTTTGAATGCAGTCGCGCGGAAGCGGAGGCGGAGATTCGCAAGTTCGGTCAGGAGCGCTACAAACTGGGACGACTGGCCGATATTCCGGAAGGGGAGGCCATCAGTTTTTATCGCAACGGGAACTTTCTCGATTTATGCGCGGGCACCCATGTGCGGAACACCATTGAAATCAAGGCCTTTAAATTGTTGAGCGTGGCCGGGGCGTACCATCGCGGGGATGAGAAAAACAAGCAGTTGCAGCGCATTTACGGAACCGCCTTCCCGAGCAAGGACGAGTTGCAGCAGTATCTGACCCGGATGGAAGAGGCGTTGAAACGCGACCATCGCAAGCTGGGTCGCGAGTTGAAGTTGTTCCATATTGACGAGGCGGTCGGCCAGGGTCTGGTTTTGTGGCTGCCCAAGGGGGCGATCGTCCGGCAGGAGTTGCAGAATTTCATTTCGGCGGAATTGAACAAGCAGGGGTACTCCCAGGTTTTCACACCGCACATCGGCAAGCTGGATTTGTACCGCACCTCGGGCCATTTTCCCTACTACAAGGAATCGCAATTCCCGCCCATTGTTGAGCCGGACACCTTTGAAAAATTGAGGGAGGAAAAGGCTACCTGTGCCGACTTGAGCAATCAATTGGAGCAGGGGACCATCAACGGCTTTTTGCTCAAGCCGATGAACTGCCCGCATCACATCAAGATTTTCGATTCCCAACCCCGTTCCTACCGTGACCTGCCGGTGCGGCTGGCCGAGTTCGGGACGGTGTACCGCTGGGAGCAGTCGGGGGAACTGGGCGGCATGACCCGTGTGCGCGGATTCACCCAGGATGACGCCCATTTGTTTTGCACGGAGGAACAGGTGGCGGCGGAAGTGCTCGGCTGCCTTGCGCTGGTCAAGACGGTGTTGAGCACGCTGGGCATGAGTGATTATCGTGTGCGGGTGGGTCTGCGTGATCCGGATTCGGAAAAATACACCGGACTGCCGGAAAATTGGGACAAGGCGGAGGAAGCCTGCCGCAATGCCGCGCGCAGCCTGGGTGTGCCTTTCAGTGAAGAGCCCGGCGAAGCGGCATTTTACGGGCCGAAGATCGATTTCGTGGTCAAGGATGTGATTGGTCGCGAGTGGCAGTTGGGTACCGTGCAGGTGGACTACAATCTGCCCATCCGCTTCGATTTGTCCTACATCGGATCCGACAACAACAAGCATCGTCCGGTCATGATCCATCGTGCGCCGTTTGGTTCCATGGAACGGTTCTGCGGGGTGTTGATCGAGCATTTTGCGGGGGCTTTTCCGGTCTGGCTGGCTCCGGAGCAGGTGCGCATCCTGTCGATCACGGACGCGCAGGTGGACTACGCGCAAAAGCTTTCGGAAAGCCTCAAGGCGGCGGGAGTGCGATGCAGTCTGGACTCCCACCCGGACAAAATCGGGGCCAAGATCCGTCGCGCACAGATGGACAAGGTGTCGTACATGCTGATCATCGGGGCCAAGGAACAGGAAGCCAACCAGGTTTCGGTACGCGGTCGGGCCAAGGGCGATGAAGGCGTGGTGGCTTTTGAGGAATTTTTGAGCCGTGTGACCGGGGAGATTGCCCGTCGCGAACTGCCGACGGCCTGAGCGTCAAGCCCTTAATTTTTTTCGCGGAACTGGCCGTAGCCGCGGTAGCGTTCGTGGCGCTTTTCCATGAGATGCTTCGGGCTGATCTTGCCGAGTTCGTGCAGGGCCTTGAGCAGGGCGGTTTTGACGCTGGCGGCGGCGGCGTCCATGTCCTGATGGGCACCGCCCTCCGGCTCGGGAATGATTTCATCGACCAGATTCAAGCCCTTCAGGTCGGGGGCGGAAATTTTCAGGGCGGCGGCGGCCTGGGGGGCAAAGGCGCGGTCCTTCCACAGAATGCTGGCGCAGCCTTCCGGTGAAATGACGGAATAGTAGGCGTTTTCCAGAATTAAAACCCGGTCCACCACCCCGATGCCAAGGGCGCCTCCGCTGCCGCCTTCCCCGATGACAATTCCGATCAGGGGCACGTCCAGATTGAACATTTCGCGGATGTTGACGGCTATGGCCTCGGCGACGTGGCGCTCCTCGGAAGCCACACCGGGATAGGCTCCGGGGGTGTCAATGAAGCTGATCACTGGAATTTTGAATTTGGCGGCGAGTCGCATGAGGCGCAGGGCTTTGCGGTAACCCTCGGGGTGTGCGCAGCCGAAGTTGCGCATGAGGTTTTCCTTGGTGTTGCGGCCCTTTTGGTGGCCGACTATCATGACCGGCATGCCGTCGAGGGTGGCCAGTCCGCCGATGAGCGCCTTGTCGTCGCCATAGACGCGATCCCCGTGGAGTTCGGTGAAGTCGCTGCAGATGCGGCTCAGATAATCCAGGGTATAGGGCCGCTGCGGGTGTCGCACGATTTGTACACGCTGCCACGGAGTGAGGTTTTCGTAAATCTGTTTCCGGGTCTGCTCGATTTTGGCCTTGAGATTGTTCACCTCCGTCTGGAAATCCATGCTGTGCACATCGGAGTGGCTGACCAGGTCGGCCAGCATCCGTTCCAGCTCGATGAGCGGTTTCTCAAATTCGAGAGGGGCTTGGATTTTTTTCACTTTGGAGGAGTGGGTCCGGGAATGTTTTTGAGGCATAGCAAAAGAAAGCGGGCAGGTGACGCGGGTCAGAAGCAGCGGAGTCTTTCATGATAAAGCTGGGTTGGGTGGTATGAAGTCGGCATAGGATCCAATCGCGCCCCCCATTTTTACGGGGAGAACGAATAAAACAAGACTAAATCGCAGTGCCGACTTGACTTAAACCGCGGCTGGGTCACGTTGTTAAATCATGGCAGAGAACCCTATTTTTCTTTTGCGGGACATTAAGGCGATACAAATTCCCAACGGAAACGAGGTGCAATTGCGCAAGGGCAACCAGGTCGTGGTCACCCAATCCCTGGGTGGCAGTTTTACGCTGCATGTGGCGGAATTGTCCGGTTTGTACCGGGTGACGGGGCAGGATGCGGATGCGTTGGGCCTGACGTGTCACGGCCAGACCGCGATCGAGGAAGGCAAGCCGCTGGAGGAGCAGGTTTGGGATATGTTGAAGACCTGCTATGACCCGGAAATCCCGGTCAACATTGTGGACCTGGGGCTGATTTACAGCCTGGATATACGCGAGAATGCAGGGGGTCGTCAGGTTGGTGTTAAAATGACCCTGACCGCGCCCGGCTGTGGCATGGGGCCTTCCATTGCGGCTGACGCCCGCCAGAAAATCATGTCGGTCAAGGGCGTGACGGAAGCTTTGGTGGAAGTCGTCTGGGAACCGCCGTGGAATCCGTCCATGATCACCCCGGAAGGCAAGTCCCGGCTCGGGATCGAAAGTTAGACCTTTTCAAGACCCCTCCCGGGCCAGGCACCCACGCTCAGGGCGTGATGGTTAAGGGCGCCGTGGCCGTCGCTTCCGGGTAGTTGGCCAGTATCACTTTGACATCATACACGCCGGGTGCGGCCGAAGGGGCAATGGCGTTGGCGGGAATTTCCAGTGTGTAGGAGATGCTTTCGCCCGCATTGATGAAGCAGGATCCGGATACCTGTTCAAACTGTTTGTCCTGCGACCAGAGGTAAACCATGTTGTCCTTGCCCTGCGAGACGGCCACGTCGTAGCGCTCGGAATCGGGGAAGGAGAGAGTGTAGCTGCGTTTGGCGGTGTTTTTGACGCGGAAGGTGATCCGCAACATCAAGGGGGCTTTGGAGGCATCGGCCGCGGCGGCTTTGCTGATGGTGGCGGGCTCGACGAGCGTGGTGGCCTTGAAGTCGGCAATGTTGATTTCGTTGGCCTTCTGCACACGCTCGGGGTCGCCGGAAAAAATGGAGAACCGTTTGCCGGGCGGGTTGAGGAACTTTTCCGGCACACTTTGACGGGCGGGATTGACATCGATGGCCAATGCAGTGGCGGTGAGCAACAACAATCCGGCCCCGGCGGTTTTCAATTTCATGAGGGTTCAGGATAGCGGGATGACAAAAAGATTCAATTATTTGCTTTTGGAGCTGAAACCGGGCTAAGTTCGGGGGATGAAATCATGGATTGTCGCTTTGCTCTGCCTGGTGTTGTGGGAAGGGAGTTTGCTGGCGGGGGGGTCCAAGCCGGCCATTGTGTTACGGTTTCACATTCAGGTTTCGGAGCATGAACAGGTGGACAACAACAGTGTGATCCGGGTGTTCGTGCCGGATCCGGACGAAGCCGTCCTCATTCACAAGTTCGCCTCGCTTTCCGAAAAGAACGTGGCCCAGGCCACTGCCCTGGCGGATGGCGGAACCCTGATTCAATTTGATTCGACGGGCAGCACGATTCTGGACACGGATACCACGACCAATATCGGAAAAATCCTGGTGGTCATTTGCAACGGCCGCGTGATCTACGCGCCCATCATAGATCAGCCGATGCGACAGGGACGCATGGTTCTGCCCGGCATCTTGCCGGAGGAAGTCAAAGCCCTGCAGGCCTACATCGTCAAGCGTCGCAAAACCTGAGAAGCCGTGGCGGAATATTTCATTCGCAGCTTTCTTGAGCAGGTGGACGGCGGTGTTTATCGTCTCCCATGAAGTACCAAATCCGGCATTTTCGTTTTGTGCGTGATGCCTGGGAGGGAGGCATGCGTCAATGGCTCGAGGCTCACGCCCGGGATGCCTTGCGCGGCGCCCGCGCCCGGGTGATCACCGCCGATGCCGCCCAGGCAGTCTGGATACGTCGCGAGGCGGCTTTTTCCGGGGTGCCGTTGCTGGGTTTGCGTTTTCTGACGGCGGGCAGTCTGCGACGCGAGCTGTGTGCGGCGTGCGGGGTGGAAGCGCGGTTGCTGGGGCGGGAGAGTCTGGAATTTTTATTGAAGCTGGAAGCTTTGAAACATCAAAGCCCCCAGGCGACATCGGTGGTGCGCGATCCCGGTCCCTGTCTGGCGGCTCTGGACGATCTGGGCCGGGCGGGTTGGAGCGGGGGGGAAAGTGACATGGGCGAAATTCCCTCGCCGGTCATGGAATGGCTCAAGGTTTTGGAGGACAGCCGGGTATGGACATCGGCCCTGGACCGCGAGTTGTTAAAGAGTGCCGACTCCGCAGGGGCTGATGAATTGCATTTGTGTTTCTGGGGCTGGGACAGTCGTTTTTACCGGGAAAAAATGTTATTGGAGGCGGCGGGCCGGGTGGCGGCTTCCACCCTTTTTTTTGCGCCATCGCCCTCCTTTGATCCGGAGTTGGAAGATCCCGACATGGAATGGCTGGATCATTTGGAAACCCTCTGGGAGGTGGAGAAGGAAGCCTGTCCGGAATCGGGATACGAATCGGAAAACGCCGCCCTGGTGGACTATTGGTGCCGTCGTGGAGAAGCGGAAGGGAAGCCGCAGCCGCCCCGTGTTCTGATCGGGGAGAGCCGTGAAGATCAACTGGCCCTGGTGGAGCGACAGATTTTGCAGTGGTTGCCGGGTTGCGGGGTGCAGGACCGGATCGGTGTGGTGGCGTTGCCTTCTGCAGCCAACGCCGCGGAATTGGTGGCACGGTTGCGACAACGGGATCTTCCGGTACATGATGAGATGGGCCGCCGGGATTCCGGTGAAGCGGGAGTGCATGTCTTGCAAAAACTGGCCCTTTACTATCAGTCGGGATGTCTGGTGGAGGAGTTTTTGCAGTTGCTTGCCGCGTGCAACGTGAGGAGCTTGGACGAGGATCTGGATGCGGTTTTGCTGCGCCCGGAATTGCACAAGCTTTTCGCCAACTGCCAGTCCAGAGCCCTGCCGGTGCTGGCAGTAAGCGCAAGAGACCGGCAGCGATGCAGTCTGACCAGGGCGCTGGACCTGGCGGAATCACTCGGTGTTTGGCCGATCGCCGCACCTTGGGAGGAGCAGAAGCGGAGATGGCAGGAAGCGGCCTCATCGGTGGGTGGCGACGTGCTGGCTCTGGAGCCCTTGTGGTCGCGTTTGGATGAAACCCTGGCTGGTCGTGAGGTTCCCGGTCCGGTATTTTTGGAATACATCACCGCCCTGCTGGGTTCGGCGCGTCACCGCAGTGATCCAAAGGGAAATCTGCCCTTTGCCAAAGTGGCGGTGGTCCCGCTGGCCAAGGCTTTTACCCAGGATTGGAAACATTTGATTTTTCTCGATTGCAATGAAGGCTCATGGCCGTCGCAGCGCTTGGAGAATCCCTTTTTGGATGACGGGTTGCGCGCGGATTTGAACAGGCGCAGACCGGCCGGCCGCGGGCGTCTGCTGACCAGCATGGAACAGACGGCTCTGGAACGCCGTCGTTTTATGGAACTGGTGGAAAATTGCCGGGGCGGCATCGCGCTGGCCGCCCAGCAACAGGGCAGCCTGGACCCGTCCAAAAAATTATATCCCAATGAGTGGTTGTTGCAGGCACTGATGTTGCACGGCGGCGGGCAGAAAATACAGTCGCTTTGGGACTCGTTGTGCCGCCGCCAGAAACGCCCGGAACAGTCGTTGTCTCCGCAGCTTTCCTCTGCGGAGCGCGGACTGCTGGCGGAAATTCGCGGACGGCGCACCGATGCCGGGACGGCCTTTGACGAATACAGTTTTTGTTATCCCCCGGAAAAAGGGGAGGACCGGACTTGGGCGGTGACCCAACTGGGGCGGGTGTTTGATTTTCCGGCCAGTTTCGCCTTGAAGCACCTTTTTGACGCGGAATCGTCGGACGAATTCAATTTCCAGCGCAGTGAAAAATGGATTACGGGGATTCTGGTGCACGACTGGTTGAAACGTTGCGATCTGGCCCGGGGTGGTACGTTGGTGGAATGGCAGGAGTGCGCGGCAAAATTGGAACCGGTTTTGCGTGATCGTTTTGCAACTCCGGGTGCCGGTCAGACGCTGTGGTGGGAATCGATTTTCCGCATGGCCCGCTGGTCGGTCATGCAATGCCTGCGTCAGATTTCAGAACAGATGGGGTCCGGCGCCCGGATGGCCGAGCAGGAACAGGGAATCGACGGCACCTTGCAGACCGCGGCCGGGACTCTATCCCTGCGCGGACGCATGGATATTGTCGTACGTTCCTCGCCTGACTGGAAGGATTCGGATGTGCTTATCATCGATTTCAAGACCGGCAAGGCGGACCTGCCCACTGCGGAAAAACTGGCACAGGGCGTGGGCCTGCAGTTCGGCGCGTACATGTTGCTGGCCTTGGAACGCGGTGCGGCGTCGGTGACGGTGCGCTGCATCAATCCGCATTTCCCGAGCCGTCGCGAACTGGGTGCAGATGAGGTGGCGGCGGCGCAGGCCGGGTTGGAAGCGGTGGCGGCGGTGCTGGCGGGTCGTGCCTTTGGTTGGAAGGGACCGTTGTTTGACAAGTACAAGCGTGTGGAGGCTTTGCCCCTGGCCACCGTGCCGGTGGATGCGGCGATTTTGGAACAAAAACTGGCGCGGACCCGCAGCGGGGGTGAGTTGTGAAGTCCCTGGCCGACCAGGCGGATCGTGACCGGTTTAAGACGGAGTTGGACCGTAATTTTTGCGTTTCAGCCAGTGCCGGGGCGGGAAAAACCACAGCCATTGTGGATCGCATCGTGGCGTTGGCGGAACGGGAGCAGGCGAAAATTCTGCAGGGCGACGCGAACCGGCTTTCCTCGTTGGTGGTGGTGACTTACGGGGTGCTGGCTGCGGAGGAATTGAGGCTGCGGGCGCGCGAGAAAATCCTGCAACTGCTGGCGGATGATCCGGCGCGATCGCAACGGCTGTTGGCGGAACTGGGCCGCGCGTTTTTTGGCACCATCCATGGATTTTGCCTTAAATTATTGCGCGAGGAGGGGCGTTGTCTCGGGTTGGCGCCGGGCATTGAACTATTGGAGGACAAGGACGACCGGATCTGGCGTCGTTTTTTGGAAACGGACCCGGCCGGGCCGGTGCAGGAGGAATTTTTGCAGCCGGTGCTGCGGCATCACACTCTGGAGGAGATTTTTGCACTGGCCTGGAAAATACGCAGTGATGAGGCGGAGCGGTTGGTGAAGCAGCGACCGGCAACGGCGGAGCCGGTGCTGGATTTCAGTGAGGCTTTGGCAGCCGAAAGCCAGGGCCGGGGAAAAATCTCCCTGGAGGCGAACAAGAAACAACTGCGGGCCTGGCTGGAGGACTTTAACAAGGACGGCGGTTATCTGGCGTTTCCGGAGTTCACCACCGGGGGCGCGGCTTTTTTGGAGGCGTGGAGCGAGGCGCAGCGGCCGTATGAGGCATGGGTGAATGAGCGGGTTTTGTGGCTGACGGCCTGGCTGGCGGTGGAATACCGCAATTACCGAATAAGCCAAGGGTGGATGAGCTACGAGGACATGGTGGTGCAAGCGCGCGCCTTGCTGGGTCATCCGAATGTGCTGCAGAGGCTGCGGGCCCGGGAGAGTACGGTGATTCTGGATGAAGCCCAGGACACCGACCCGAACATGTTTGCCATTTTGACGGAACTGACGCGGGCGCCGCAGGCGGAGGTGTTCAACTGGCCGGAGCATCCGGAACAGGACCCGCCCCTGCCGGGCCGTTTTTGTTTTGTGGGCGATGATCAACAGATGATTTACAGCAAGCGTGCGGATCTGGATTTGTACCGCCGTTATGTGGGTGCTTTTCGCGATGGATTTGGCGGCGAACTGCTCGACTTCACCGTGACCATGCGCTGTCCCGGAGCTGTTGTGGAATTGGTGAACGGAATCTTTCCCGGACGGCTGGATAAAAATCCCGGACAGGTGAACTTTAAAAAATTGCAGGCCAGGCCCGGGGCGGAGACGGGCTGGGTGCGGGTGTTGGAGTTGGAGAAAGCGCCGTCGGAAAAAGTGGCCGAACAATTTGCCGATGAGGCGCGGCAGGTGGCCTTGTGGCTGAAGGAAAACGGACTGGCCACGACGGGCGCGGCCCGCTGGTCGGATGTGGCCGTGCTTTGTCCGCGTGTGGAGTGGCTGACGGTGGCGGCGGCGCAATTCAAGGCGGCTGGTCTGCCGGTGCGTGTGGTGTCGAGCAAACAATGCCGCGCAGAGCAGCCGGCCTACAGTTGGCCGGTGGCGTTGTTGCATCTGGTGGTGCATCCCACGGACCGTTTTGAATGGATAGGCGTGTTGCGTGAAATCTTTGCGCTTTCCGATGCGGAGATCTGGCGGGCCCGGCAGCGGCAGGCGGGAGGTCTGAGTTTGGTGAATTCCAAGGCAGAGGCCGGAAGCATGGGCCGGGCGGCGGGCTGGCTTTGTTCCTGGCGTGATTATTGGAGGCTGGGACTGGAGAACGGGAGTTTCAGTCTGGCCGGTTTATGTCAGCGGATGCTGGACGATCTGGCATTGCCGGAACGCATCGAGGCGATCGGTTTCGATGCCAGGCCGTTGGAGCAGTGGCGGGTTTCGGCGGCGGCGGCGGATGAACAGGGACTGGATTTACAGGGCTGGCTGGAAGCCCTGAAGAGGGATTTGGACAAGGCGCCACTGGAACTGCCCTCGGGTCGCGATGAAATTCAATTCATGACCGCGATGAAGGCGAAGGGCCTGGAGTGGCCGGTGGTGGTGGTACTGGGTTTGGGGCGCGGCATTTCGCAAGCGCCGCTGAGTTATCCGGAATTGATCAGGAAAGATGGAAGATGGGTGGCGCATTTCAGCGCCCGGACCTATGCCGGGGAGATCAAGGAACAGAAAAACGCCGGTCACAGCCTCGAACTGGAACGCCTGTTCTATGTCCTGTTGACGCGCGCCAAAAAAACGCTGCTCATCGGCGGTACGCAGGAAGGTTATTATGCAAAGGAAAAACAGCAGCAGCCTTCCTTTGCCGCATTGTCGCGCTGGACGGAACTGGGACCGGTGGGCTCGCCCCGCAGTCCGGGTTTTGCCGGAGTGGAGAAGGAGTCTGTTGCCGGGCCTGCCGAGATCGAGGTGGATGTATCAGCCGCCCGGATGGCAGCGGCTTCGATTTTACAGAGAGTCCTGCCGCACGAACTGGCCTGCGAGGAGGAAACGGTTCCGGAACGCGTGGAAAAATTTGCCACCATCGAACCGGGCGGTGTGGAATACGGGACCTGGTGGCACGAGGTGTTGGAGCGTTTTCCCTGGAAGGAAAGTGCGGACAGGCATCGGTGCTTTGTCGCGGCGGAGGCAGCCCTGGCTCCGGAACTTTTCCGCGCCCGGGCGAAAGTCGAATTGAATCTCTGGCTGGAAAGCCCGCTGTATCAGGAGATGATCATGGGCAACAACCGTTTCCTGGTGGAACTCCCCTTCATGGGGCCGATGGACGGACGAAGCATTATCGACGGCGTGATGGATCTGGTGGTTCTCGTGGAGGACGGAAGCTGCCGGATTGTGGATTGGAAAACCAACCGCCTGCGGCAGGGGGAGACGCCGGCACAACACCTGCGCCGTCTCCAGGAAATCTATGCCGGGCAGTTGCAGGCTTATGCGGATTTTTTGCAGAAACAGGCTGGATTGAAAGTGGGCGGCCTCCACCTGTATGCGACTACAACAGGACAGGCGCTTGATTTACTGGCCCAGCCGGATTGATTGCAACGGCAGTGCCGTTCAGTTCATCAAGTCGCGGTTCTGCCTCGAAAAGGCGCTGCCGCTCTTGCCGCCACTGCTGCGTCGCGGGGGTTGGAGGTTGGGACGCTCGGCCTTGCCGATGACCTCAAAACCCTTGATGCGGAAGACGCTGACGAACACGTCGTAATTCGGTTCGTAGCCTTTGTAGGGCATGAACTCACCATAAATTTTATAGCGCGTGTCGTTGTCCGAATCCGGTTTTCCGGCATAGCGTCCGGGGGCGACTATCTTGCCGGGGCTTTCCTCCAGCAACACCCAATCGCCCTTGCGCGGACTTTCGTCCTCCTTCCAGATCCAGCCCCAACCGGCGTAGCGATCGACAATGGCGCGGTGCCCGATGTACACCGGACCGCTGCGGTCGCCGTAGGACTGGGGCATGGCTTTGGGCGGTTTGGGAGCGGGCGGGGCGGCCGGAGTTGCCGCAGGCGGCGCGGGTTTTGTTTCCGCCGCTGTGCTGGCGGGAGCGGTTTCTGCCGGGACCGGGGCGGGAGCGGTTTCTGCCGGGACCGGGGCGGGAG
>Ga0075019_10000530_pt1 | contig 21858 bp, 17 predicted proteins | sample ColStrG_CSR_2013_FD_71473 | JGI IMG/M metagenome (GOLD analysis project Ga0075019, IMG submission 71473) | Freshwater sediment microbial communities in response to fracking from Pennsylvania, USA - Cold Stream Run_MetaG_CSR_2013 | ecosystem: Environmental > Aquatic > Freshwater > Creek >...
AACAATATTTCTGGCCTGCTCGGCGTTGAAGAAATCGTATCGCGAAAGACTGGCAGCGGGGGTGTCGGCGCCGAGTTTTGTTTATCTGAAAATAGACCGGGAAGGCGCCCGGCGGCGGCTGGAACAGCGGGCGGATCATTTCATGCCGGCATCCCTGGTGGACAGTCAGTTTGAAATATTGCAGGAACCGGACGACGCCGTGGTGCTGGATGCGGAGCGTCCGCTGGACGAATTAGTGCGGGAATTGAAATTTTGAGTTCGCGCCGGCCGGACGCTTGTGCTTCAACAGGCGGATGAAATGGTTCAGCATGGTCAAGGGCGATCTCGACGGTTTTTTCGGTCTTTTCATCGACAATCTGTTGCAGTTGCTGCTGATCGCAACGCTCTGCCCGTTGATCTGCGGTTTTCCGGCGGAGTTTGTGACGCATCGTGTTTTACCGGCGGCGGCCCTTTCCATTTTGGTGGGCAACCTGTTTTATTCCTGGCAGGCGCACCGTCTGGTCCTGACCACCGGGCGGGAGGATGTGACAGCCCTGCCCTACGGCATCAACACGGTCAGCCTGATCGCTTACATTTTTTTGGTGATGGGCCCGATTTACCGCGAGACCGGCGATTACAAACTGGCGTGGAAGGCGGGTTTGTTTGCCTGTTTTTTGAGCGGTGTCATGGAGGTGGCGGGGGCCTTTGTCGGTGATGCGATCCGTCGATGCACGCCGCGGGCGGCCATGCTTTCGGCCCTGTCCGGCATTGCGATCACGTTCATTGCCATGGGTTTTGTGTTTCAGATTTTTGCCTCACCGGCCATCGGCTTGATTCCCATGTGGTGGATTCTGATTTTTTATGCCACCGGCACCAAGCTGCCCATGGGCATGCCCGGCGGTTTGCTGGCGGTGTGCGGCGGGGTGGTCTTGGCCTGGGGGTTGCGCCTGTTCGGCTTTCCGGTTTTTCATCCGTCCACCCAGGCTGTTTCATTCGGATTGCACCTGCCGGTGCCGGTGCTGGGCGATTTGCTGGGATTTTTCATTGAGCCGACGGGCTGGAAATATTTGTCCGTCATCATTCCCATGGGCTTGTTCAACGTGATCGGCTCGTTGCAATGCCTGGAAAGCGCCTCGGCGGCGGGGGATCATTATCAAACCCGCTCTTCGCTGTTGATGAACGGGGTGGGTTCGCTGGTGGCGGCCTGTTTTGGCAGCGCGTTTGCCACCACGATTTACATCGGGCATCCGGGCTGGAAAGCCATGGGTGCGCGCCGCGCCTATTCTGCGCTTAACGGCGTGGTGATCTCCCTGCTTTGTGTGGTGGGAGGGTTGACGGCTGTTTTGAAGGTGGTGCCGGTGGAGGTTGCGCTGGGCATTTTGCTTTGGGTCGGATTGATTATCACCGCGCAGGCGTTTCAGGAAACGCCCAAGTCCCATGCCCTGGCGGTGGCGTTGGGGCTGATTCCCTCACTGGCCGCCTGGGCCCTGTTGTTGATTGAGACGTCGCTGCGCGTGGCCGGCAGCAGCCTGTTCCTGGCGGCGCCGAAATTCAGGGGCGACTTGTACATTCACGGTGTGATTGCGCTGAGCCAGGGTTTTTTGCTCAGCTCCATGATTTTTGCCTCCATCCTGGTTTTTGTGATGGAGCGGAAACTGCTGGCCGCGGGGGCCTGGTGTCTGGTGGCGGCGCTTTTTTCCGCCACCGGGCTGATTCACGCATACACGCTGACAGCGGCGGGCGTGCAAAATAAATTCGGCCTCATGGCCGCACCGGAATTTTTCTGCAGCTACTGGTTCACGGGCATTGTGCTGATGGGGCTGGGATGGTGGGACAGCATCAAAAAGCCCGGCGCGGGGCCGGGCTTTTTGGGGTGAAACCATTTTCGCGATTTATTTTTTCGCGGCAGCGTAGAGCTTGCCGACCTCGTCCCAGTTGAGGACGTTCCAGAAAGCCTTGAGATAGTCGGGCCGGCGATTCTGGTATTTCAAATAGTAGGCATGCTCCCAGACATCGATGCCGAGTACCGGGGTGTGGCCATCCGAAAGCGGGCTGTCCTGGTTCGGGCTGGAGATGACGGAGAGTTTGCCGCCGCCGTCCACAATCAGCCACGACCAACCACTGCCGAAGCGGCCAATGCCGGCTTTTTCCAGAGCTTCCTTGAGGGCATCCACGGTGCCGAAGGAGGCTTTGATGGCCTCGGCCAGCGCTCCCTGGGGCTCTTTGGAACCGCCGGGGGTGAGAATTTTCCAGAACAGAGAGTGGTTGGCATGGCCGCCGCCGTTGTTGCGCACCGCGGTGCGGATGTCTTCGGGGACAGCCGACAGGTTGCTGATCAAGGCTTCGATGGGTTGGGAGGCGAGCTCGGGTTTGCCTTCCAGGGCTTTGTTCAGATTGTTGACGTAAGCCGCGTGGTGCTTGTCATGGTGGATTTCCATGGTCAAGGCGTCGATGTGGGGTTCGAGAGCGTTTTTGGGATAGGGTAATTCGGGAAGGCTGTAAGCCATAGAGATTCTCCTGAGGGCTGGGGTTGGACTTGGGTTTATGGACAACGAATAATAATGACACCTTAAACCAAACTAAAGGAGCTGCAAGACGGAAAAAGTGACAGACACTTTTATTGCCAAAAGGGTTTGTCACTTTCAGAGTCGGTCATGAATCCGGTTAAAGTGATTGGGGCGGGACTGGCGGGTGCCGAGGCGGCCTGGCAGTTGGCCCGGCGCGGCGTGCCGGTGGAGTTGTATGAAATGCGGCCGGGGTTGGCGACTCCCGCCCACAGCACGGCCGATTTTGCCGAGTTGGTTTGCAGTAATTCCTTTGGTTCCGTGCTGCCGGACCGGGCGGCCGGACAATTGAAGTGGGAAATGGAGCAATTGGATTCCCTGATTCTCGCCTCCGCCCGCGAGCATTCTGTTCCGGCTGGTGGTGCGCTGGCCGTGGACCGTGGGGGTTTTTCCGCTGCCGTGACACGGACATTGGAGCAGGAGCCGCTGGTCAAAATTTTCCGGGAGGAAGTGCGGGAAGTTCCGGCGCAGGGTGTGGCGGTGGTGGCGTCGGGTCCGCTGACTTCGCCGGCCCTGAGTGATTCGATCCGGGAGTTGACCGGGAATGAACATCTTTATTTCTATGACGCGCTGGCCCCGATCGTGGAGGCGGAATCGATCAATCGTGAGGTGGTCTTTGAAGCGTCGCGGCACGGGGAGCCCGGCGATGGCGGGGATTATCTGAACTGTCCATTGAACGAGGAGGAGTACAACCGGTTCATTGATGCCTTGCTCGCGGCGGAGTGCACACCCCTCAAGGATTTTGAAAAGGGACGGGAACAGTTTTTTGAAGGCTGCCTGCCGGTGGAAGTGCTGGCGGCGCGCGGGCGCAAATCGCTGGCCTACGGACCGATGACGCCGGTGGGGCTGGATGATCCGCGCACCGGTCGCTGGCCGCACGCGGTGGTGCAGTTGCGGCGGGATAATGCCGCCGGGTCGTTGTACAATCTGGTGGGTTTTCAAACCAATTTGAAGTGGGGGGATCAGGAGCGTGTGTTGCGCCTGATTCCTGGATTGGAAAAAGCGGAATTTGTAAGACTGGGGCAGATGCACCGCAACACCTTTATCAATTCGCCGCGTCTGCTGCGACCGACCATGGAATTCCAACGACGTGAGGGCTTGTTTTTTGCGGGTCAGATCACCGGGATCGAGGGGTACATGGGCAACGCCGCCAGCGGCCTGCTGGCCGGGATCAATGCCAGCCGCCGGGTGCGCGGGGAGAGTCTGCTGCAGCTTCCGCCCACCACCATGCTGGGAGGTCTGGCGCATTATGTGACCCATGCGGAGCCGGAGCATTTCCAGCCCATGAAGGCGAACTTCGGCATTCTACCGCCGCTGGAAAGCAAAATCCGCAACAAGCGTGAGCGTTACCAGGCCTATGCGGCCCGGGCGCAGCGGGAATTTAAGGCGGCATTTTAATTTGCGGTAGTGAATAAGGCAATGGCCCGGGATTTATGCGTGCTTTGAGTTTTTCAGGGTGCGCCCGCCACCGTTTCAAACCACTTGCGTGCCGGGAAAAAAAAGGTCTAGTTTAACCGTTGTGATCGACCGGCCCGACGAAGAACTCATGGCGGAAGCGGGCCGTGGCAATGAGGAGGCCATGGCCACACTCATCCGCCGTCATCAGGATCTAGTGTTCGGCACGGTTTACCGCATGCTTTCCGGCCAGGTGGCCGATGCCGAGGACATTGCCCAGCAGGTTTTCATCAAGGTTTACCGCGCCGCGCCGCGCTACCGGCCCGATGCCAAATTCACCACCTGGCTGCTGACCATTTGCCGCAATTGCGTTTTCACCCACGTCAAAAAAAATCGCCGCCGCGCCATGGAGTCGCTCGATGCCCCCGCCCCCGCGGGAATGGACGAAATGGAAGTTCAGCATGAGGATCACGAGACCCTCCGGCCGGACGACGCCTTGCTTCAGGAGGAAATGCGCCGGGCGGTGGAGGAGGCGGTGGCGCGACTACCGGTCAATCAGCGGGAAGTTCTGCTTCACCGGCAATATCACCAGTTGGAATATGAGGAAATTGCGCGGGTCATGAAAATCAGCGTATCTTCCGTCAAATCCCTGCTTTTCCGGGCCCGGGAGACTCTGCGCGAGGAATTAAAACGCTATTTACACGCAACTTGATTGAATCAACGGAGTTAAATAACATAGGGGTAATCATGAAAGAATCGTCGGATCCATTGGACCGGTTGTTGGAGCTCGGGCGTCCGCCCGCGGCTCCGGCGTGGTTTGAAGCCCGTACCTTGGCGCGATTGCGGGGCGAGGCATTCCGTCCGGCCTGGACGGAGTGGCTGTTCAGACTGCGTCCGGTAGGGCTTGGCATTGCCTTGGCGGGACTTGCAGCGCTGGCGTTATATGTGGCACTGCCCGGACGTGTTCCGGCGCGGCCGAACAAGGAAATGTTTGAAGCCTTCGACGCCTTTGTGTCCATTTCAGCCGAGGAGGAATCGTGGAACGCCCCGTCATCCGTGTACTGATCCTCCTTATCTTCAGCCTGACTCCCGCCGTGTGGGCGCAACCAGCGCCGGTCGACCCTCCCGCTGAGGGTTCCCCCGGTCCCGAGGGCAGGGTCAATCCCGAGCATGCCCAGCGTCGCCGGATGCCGGGACAGGGGCTGTTGATGGCGTCTGACGAGCGTTTTCAAAAAATGCTGCTTTTAACCCGCACGCCTCCGGATCAGGTCCAGCAAAAACTCCAGGAGTGGCCGGAGTACCAGAAAATGGATCCGCAACAGCGCGAAAAACTGGCCAAGGGTCTGGAAATGTTCCGTCAGCACATCACCCGCACAGCCCTGGATGACGCGCAAAAGCTTGGGTTGACCATTCCACCGGAAAAGGAAGCTGACTACATCAAGGCCTATTGGGACAAGCGCATCGCTGCTGAAATGCCCATCCGCCGCGAGGTTGAGGCCAAGCTCAAAGCAGCCCGCCAGGCCATCGACGCAGAGTTGAAAAAAGAATACGGCGGGAAATAAAAGCGATCACCAGCATCGGCGTTTTATTTTTTTCCGGGCTGTTTTCCGCCTGCGGCAGCAGCGGAAACCCCGCTTTCAGGAGCCACGCCGCAGGGCCAAATCAGATTTTGGCCGACCCGGGAATTCGGGCTCCTACGCGATTCCCGTTGCATTCTTGGCCGCTCTTCCCTAATTCATAAAATCGATGGATAGCGACCTGCAACAGCTTGTGGAGACAGAGCGAGTACCCGCTCACCTGGCTTCGAAACTCGAAAAACTAACCGCCGGCACCTGCTGCACACACCGCAGTTGGGGTCATGGCAAAATCCGCGAATGGGATTGTGTGGCTGGTCGCATGTTGATCGATTTCGCAGGAAGGCCCGGCCATCCCATGGAATTTCCATATGCCGCGACTTCGCTGACGCCGCTGCCGGACACTCACATTGAGTCCTGCAAGATCAATGATCTGGCCCAGGTGAAAGAACTGGCCAAGACTGATGCCTTGGCGCTCATGCGCGTCGTGGTCAACAGTCTGCAAAATCACGCCACTGCGGAACGCATCGAACAGTGCCTGTCCGGCTCGGTGGTTCCCCAGGCTGACTGGAAAAAATGGTGGGATGGTGCCAAACGCGCCATGAAAAAGGACGCCCATTTTGAAGTGCCGGGCAAACGCAACGAAGCCATTCTTCTGCACGATGCGCCTCCGGATCACAAGGAGGATGCCATCACGGCGATCACCGAGGCCATCGGGCCCAAAGCCAAACTGGCCGGGGTGGAGTCCTTGATCAAGCATGCTGCGGACATCAGTCCGGAGGATCTGGAAAAAATCGTGGCCGATGTTGATTTTACCATGGGCAAAACGCCCAGCTCGCAGATCACCGCAGCGGTGGAACTGGCCATTGCCCGTGATGAACTGGTGGAGGCGACCGGACAGGCGGCCAGGTTCGGCTCCTCATCCGTGGCCCGTTATTTTCCGCGCGATGCCAGACCTTTTGTCAATGTGGCTGACTCGCTTTCCGCCTCCCGTCAGGGTCGTTTTATTGAACGGGCGGCAGCCATCATCGGGGATCGTTGGACGACCTTTTCCGTGGACATGTTGCCCTACGCCAACGGCCGCATCGCCGAGGTCATCATTGAATCGTTCAAGGCCAAGGGCCGGCTGGAAGAGGCTCTGGGAGCCATTGAACGACTCATCCGCGAACGCAAATTGCATTATGATTTCCTGATCTGGCTTTGCAAAAATCGCCAGCGCGACTTCAAGCCCCTGGTGAATGTGCAGTTGTTTTACGCCATTCTTTCCGTGCTCGAGTTGGACACGCTGGAGGGCAGTAAGAAATCCGGGCGCCTGCAGGATCTGCTTGTCAGCAACAAGGAATTGATCCGCGATCTGTTGCAGGGAGCGCGTGAGGACGAGGTGCGTGATGTGACCCGGGCCATCATGCTCAGCCCGATCTTTGATGAGTTGGACAAGCGCTCCGTTCTGGCCACCCTGGTCAAGCTCTATCCTTTCATCCAGAGCATGATCATCGGCGGCGAAAACAAGGCCGAAACCAACGCGCTCATTGTTTCCTGGGAAAGTCTCACCAAACGCAAATCCGAGCTGGAGGAAATCATCACCAAGAAAATACCCGAGAACACCCGCGACATCGCGGTGGCCCGTTCCTACGGGGATTTGCGCGAAAACAGCGAATTCAAAGCGGCCAAGGAAATGCAAACCGTGTTGATGCGTCGTCGTGGCGAGCTGGAAAGCATGTTGTTGCGGGCACAGGGCACCGATTTCAAAGGCGTGGATCCGGCCAGCGTGAACATCGGTGTGACGGTGGTGTTGCAGGATGTGGGCACGTCCGAAAAAATCACCTACACCATCCTCGGGGCCTGGGACAGCAATCCCGAGAAGGGAATCATTTCCTATCTGACCCCCGTCGCGCAATCCCTGCACGGCAAAAAAGCCGGTGAAGTTGCCGAGCTGGTCACGGAAGACGGCAAGGCGCAGAAGGTCAGCATTGTCTCCATTGTCGCCTATAACCCCTGATTTAAAAACATTAACCTCAACCCATAGAAAATCAGTCATGAGCTACACCAAGATAGTTGCAATTCAAGCAAGAGAAGTCCTCGATTCCCGCGGCAATCCCACGGTCGAGGCTGAAGTACATCTCGCCGGCGGAGACGTCGGTACGGCCATGGTGCCTTCCGGCGCCAGCACCGGTGTGAACGAGGCCGTCGAATTGCGCGATGGCGACAAGACCCGTTATCTGGGCAAGGGAGTGCTCAAGGCCGTGGCCAACGTGCACAATAAAATTGTGCCGGAGCTGCTCGGACTCGACGCCGTCAACCAGGTCGGCATCGACGCCGCCATGATCAAGCTGGACGGCACAGCCACCAAATCCAAGATCGGCGCCAACGCCATTCTGGCGGTTTCCCTGGCCAACGCCCGCGCCGCCGCCTCGGCACTGGACCTGCCGCTTTACAAATATCTGGGTGGACCGAACGCCAAGGTGCTGCCCGTGCCCATGGCCAACATCATGAACGGCGGAGCCCATTCAGACGCTCCCATCGACTTCCAGGAATTCATGATCGTGCCCAAGGGTGCGCCGACCTTCCGCGAAGCCATCCGTTATGGCGTGGAAGTTTTCCATGCCCTCAAAGGCATCCTGCATGACCGCCACCTCGGCACGGCCGTCGGTGACGAGGGCGGGTTCGCCCCCAAGGTCAGCTCGACGGAGGATGCGTTGGAAATCATCGCCGCCGCTGTCAAAAAGGCCGGTTATAAACTGGGCAAGGACATCTTCATCGCCCTGGATGTGGCCAGCAGTGAATTCTACGATGCCAAGAGCAAAAAATACGTCTTCAAAAAATCGGACGGACGCAAGCTTTCGGCCGATGAACTGGTGGGCTTCTACAAGGATTTGCAGAAAAAATACCCCATCATCTCCATCGAAGACGGCACGGCCGAGGAGGATTGGAGTGGCTGGAAGAAGCTGACCGACGCCATGGGTGCCAACACCCAGTTGGTGGGTGACGATCTCTTTGTCACCAATGTCAGCTTCCTTAAGAAGGGCATCCAGATGGGTGTGGCCAACTCGATCCTGGTCAAAGTCAACCAGATCGGCTCCCTCACCGAAACCCTCGATGCCATTGAGCTGGCCCGCACCAACAAATACACCGCGGTCATCAGCCATCGCAGCGGCGAAACGGAAGACACCACCATTTCCGATATTGCCGTCGCGACCAATGCTGGTCAGATTAAGACCGGATCGTTCTCGCGCTCGGACCGGTTGGCCAAGTACAACCGCCTGCTCAAGATTGAGGAGGAGTTGGGCGACAACGCCATCTATGGGGGCCAGATCTAAATTTTTCGATCCGCGCAGCGTCAGAACCGCAGCGCGGGCCGAACAGGGTGACCTTTGGCACAAATTGTTGCCTTGGGGCTACGCCCTCATCTTCGTGGGCATATTTGTCGCCGCGGGCTGTCTGTTCCAGCCTGTCATCCGACGGCATCGTCTGGAGCAGATGCACCACCTCAGCCTGCAGCGGCAGATTTCCGATCAGCAGGTGTTGAGCATCCGTTTGCAGGAGGAACTCTACGCCTTGCAGGAAGATCCGTATTATGTCGAGCGCATGGCGCGCGACATCCTCAACTATGGGCGTGAGGGCGAGACCATTTTCAAATTCCCCCCCTTTGAGCCGGAAACGCGCCATCGCACCAACAAATAAACACTCCATTTCCCAACTATAAGAATAGAATTGAACCCCGGTAAGCATCTGAAAAAGTAAATCCGTTGCCGTACAAAGCTGGAAAGATTCCGGCGCCCGGCCAGTATGGACCAGCTTTCCAAAAACTTTATGAAAAATCCCATCCGTGTAGCAGTCACCGGCGCCGCCGGCCAAATCTCTTATTCACTCCTCTTCCGCATTGCCTCCGGTGCCATGTTCGGCCCCGAGCAACCGGTCATTCTTCAGCTCATTGAAGTGCCGGTGGAAAAGGCCATGAAAGCGCTGGAAGGCGTGGCCATGGAACTCGACGATTGCGCGTTTCCGCTCCTCAAGAGCATGGTTCTGACGAGCGATCCCAAGGCGGGTTTCAAAGATGCCAATTGGTCGCTGCTGGTGGGAGCCAAACCCCGCGGACCCGGCATGGAACGCGCCGACCTGCTCAAGGACAACGGGAAGATTTTCATCGAGCAGGGCCGCATCATTGATGAAGTGGCGGCAGCCGATGCCCGTGTGGCGGTGGTGGGCAACCCGGCCAACACGAATTGCATGATCGCGGCCAGCCAGGCCAAACGCCTGACCCCGGACCGTTTCACCGCCATGGTGCGTCTCGACCAGAACCGCGCCCAGACCCAACTGGCCAAAAAAGCCGGTGTGGATGTCACAGCCGTGAAAAACATCTTTATCTACGGCAATCACAGCCCGACCATGTTCCCCCACTTCGGCCATGCCACCATCAACGGTCAGCCGGTGCCGGAAGTCATTGCCGACCACGAATGGCTCAAGGGTCCGTTCTGTGAAACGGTCGGCAAACGCGGTGCGGCCATCATCGCCGCCCGTGGCGCCTCCTCGGCCGCTTCCGCCGCCAATGCCCTGGTGGATCATGTGCGGGATCTGATGACTCCCGGTGCGGTGCACTCCGTGGCGGTGAAGTCGAATGGCGCCTACGGGTTTGATCCGAATGTCTGGGCCGGCATGCCCGTCCGCACCACCACTCCCGGCAGTTATGAGGCCATCACCAACAACGAAATCTGCTGTGATTTCGTCAAGGAAAAGCTGGCCATCACCAACAAGGAATTGGTCGATGAACGGGCTTTTGTCGCTTCCATGATCGGCGCCTGATTTCCAAGCAGAAAAAAATGGAAAAGGCGTCCGGGCTCCGGACGCCTTTTTTATGGACCGGCCTTGCCAAAAAATCCCGACCACGGCCAGTTTTAACCAATTCGCAAAAATGATCGATTTCTCAAAAGCCATCGGCAACGCCTGGGACCGCAGCGAAGAATTACTCTTCCGTCCTTTTGATTTGAGCAAATGGCTGGTGCTGGGTTTTTGTGCCTGGCTGGCCTCATATATGGGCGCTGGTTATTCAAGCGGGCGTTATGGTAATTATGCGGGCCATCAGAACGGAAAATCCGGCTATGATATCAATCAATTCAAGCACTCGATCCATGATTTTCTGCAACACACACTGGGGCCGGAATGGAAAGTGATCCTGGTGGCGTTGATCGTGATTCTGGTATTGGTGTTGCTGCTGCTGACCCTGTTGCTTGCCTGGCTGGGGGCGCGCGGCCAGTTCATGTTGCTGGACAATCTGGTGCAGCGGCGTTTTAAGGTGGCTCAGCCCTGGTGCGAGCAGGGTGCGCTGGCGGACAGATTCTTTTTCTTTTATCTGGTATTTTTGATGCTCTGGATTGGATTTGTATTGTTGCTGGTGGGCGGATCTCTGCTGATTTGCTGGCCGTACCTGTGGCAGCACAAGCCGTGGTCCTGGTGGAGTCTTCCCCCTTTGCTGGCTATATTTCTTGTGTTTATCGGCAGCGTTATAATAGTGGGTGTATTTTTCCGTCTGCTGCTTGAGTTCGGCATTCCGATCATGTACCGGACCCGCTGCGGGACAAGGGAAGCCTGCCGACGCGTTTGGAAATTGATGACAACGCATCCGCTGGACTGTTTTGTTTATCTGCTGGTGCGGCTGGTGATTGGCGTCGTCAGCGTGTTGCTGGCCCTGCTGGCCGGATGCTGCACCTGTTGCATTGGTTTTCTGCCCTACGTGCACAGCGTGATCACCCTGCCCCTGCCGGTGTTCCGGATTTATTTCACGCTCGACTGTCTGGCCCGCCTGGATCCGGAATATGATCTTTGGTCCCTGGCGGGAGATGAACGTCAACAGGTTATTTGAGGAGCCGCCGCTTGAGATCGTTTGCCGCCATGGCGTAACCGCCGTTGGCGCCGTCCACAAAATGGATGTGCCGGTCATGCCGGTCGAACACCATGCAGGTCATCAGGGCCGACTCTGACACATGAACGCCGTAGGCTAGGATTCCGGCGCGGTACCGTTCCTCAAGGTAGGCTTCCAATTTCAGGCGGTCGGCGCGCGTGCAGGCCGCCACCATGGAAAGCATGCCGTTGAATTTTTCGCAGTCGCTGAATTCAATGACCTGATCGAAATACTTTCCCCAGTCCATTTCCTTGCTGCGCAGGCGCAGGCGTAAAATCCTTTCGCCGATGGTGGAGCGCAGGACACCGTAGAGTTGACGCAGGAGGCGTTGGGTGCGGGAAAGTCCGGGTCGGCGCAGCAGCAGCTCGCCTTTTTGTCCCGTCAGGGTGTTGTCAAGGTGCATGAGATCGGGCCGCAAGGGATGGCGTTCGGATTTGGTGCCGAGCATGGATTGGATGTTGCTCAAAGCCTCCTGGTAGGTTGCGGAGTGGCCGGGCCGGGCCTGGATGAGCAGGCTGATGATTTCCTCCTTGGCGCCGGGAATTTCCTTCCAGCGGCATTCCAAGCCGGTCAGATCCGGCTCCAGGGCCGGGGCATCGCCATCTGTCATGTTGCGTTGTGATTTGAGCAGGCGATCCAGCTCGGGCAGGCCGTTCCCGGAAAAAACCGCCTGGCTGATCTGCGGTGTCAGCCGCAGCTTGGCCACCTGGATTTCGAAGCCCTTGGTTTGCAGATCCGAAACGGAAAAGGAGCCGATGCGCAGTTGGAAACCGAAGGCTTGGCGGGCGCGTTCGGCCAGTCCGCGCCAGACTTGAAGGACGGATTCGGACCAGACCGCTGGGCAAGCCAACTGGGCGCCGTCGCCGCCGAAAAAGAAAGGGATCTCAACGCCCTGCGGCAGGGCATTCAAGGCTGCCGTGATGCAGGAGGCACCGATGAGGTTGATGTTGCGGTATTCACCGGCGGCGATGTGTCCGGTGGAGTTGACGATATCCGAGGCCAGCAGGGCCCAATCCCCGGGAAGACGGTGAAAACGTTCCGCCCGGGCCACGGCGGAATAATCGGGCAGAAAGGGCAATTGTCGGTAAAAATTTGCGCTGTCCGGTATTTGATTCATGAATGATGTTGTCGGTACCGGACGGGGTGGAAAATTTCAAGTCACCGCTTTGACGCGCAGGACGAGGTCTTTGCTCTGGACGGTGTCGCCCACTTTGACGCTGAGTTCGGTCACCACACCTGTCACCGGGCTGGAAAGCGTGGTGGTCATCTTCATGGCTTCCAGGGTGAGAAGTTTTTCGCCCTGCGTGATTTTGCTGCCCACGCTGACGGAGAGGGAGGTGATCATGCCCGGAATGGGGGCGGCGATCTGGCAGGGATCAGAAGGGTCGGCTTTTTCGCGCGCCTTGGTCAGCGGCTTGATGGATTTGTCCGCCACCAGGGTGTGACGGGGCAGGCCGTTGAGATCGAAAACCACCTGGCGACGACCGTCGGCATCGGGTTCGCTGACGTTGACCAGTCGTACGAAAAGCGTTTTGCCTTCTTCGATATGGACGGAAATTTCCTCGTCAATTTTCAGTCCGTAGAAAAAAGCCGTGGTGGGCAGGGTGGAAACATTGCTGTAATCGCGCTCAAAGCGTTTGAAGTCGGCAAAGACCGACGGGTACATGAGATGACTGTACAAATCGTCCTCCGTGGGCTCATGGCGCAGCCTGGCTTGGAGTTCTTTGCGCAGTTCCTTGAAATCGATCGGACGGACGGAGGCGCCGGGCCGGCCGCGCAGGGGTTTGCGTCCGCTGAGCACGACTTTTTGCAGGGCCTTGGGCCAGCCGCCCATGGGTTGTCCCAAACCGCCCGCCAGCATGTCGATGACGGATTCGGGAAAGGCAGTGCCGGGAGGGAGGTTGGGCACGTCAGCCGGACGGATGCCCCGCGTGATGAGGAACATGGTGAGATCACCCACGACCTTGCTGCTGGGTGTGACTTTGACAATGTCGCCCAGCAGTTGGTTGACCTCGGCGTAACAACGCGCGATTTCGGGCCAGCGATGGGCGATGTCCATGCTGGTGGCCTGTTCCTTGAGGTTGGTGTACTGACCGCCGGGCATCTCGTGCAGGTAAACCTCGGCGGTGCCGGCTTGTGGCGCGGTGTCAAACGGCTCGTAGTACGCCCGCACCTGCTCCCAGTAATCGGAGAAACTGTTGAGGGCTTCGAGGTCAAGCCGGGTGTCGCGCGGGCCGAACTGCAGGGCGGCCACAATGGAATTGAGATTGGGCTGACTGGTGGAGCCGGAGAGGGAGGCGATGGCGGCGTCAGCCACATCCACGCCAGCCTCCGCGGCTTGCAAAATCGAGGCGGCGTTGATGCCGCTGGTGTCGTGGGTGTGGAAATGGATGGGAATGCCGATTTCCTCCTTGAGGGCTTTGACCAGCAGGCGGGCGGCGTAAGGACGACAGAGACCGGCCATGTCCTTGATGGCCAGCATGTGCGCACCCATGCGTTCGAGCTCTTTCGCCAGTTTCACGTAATACTTCAGCGAATACTTGTGTCGTTTTGCATCTTGGATGTTGCCGGTGTAGCAAATGGCGGCCTCACAGATGGCGTGGGTGTTCTGAACCGCGTCCATCGCCACCTTCAGATTCGGCGTGTAATTGAGCGAATCGAAAATGCGGAAGATATCGATGCCCTCCTGTGCGGCATGCCGCACAAAACCGCGCACCACGTTGTCCGGGTAGTTGGAGTAGCCCACTGCGTTGGAGCCGCGGAAGAGCATTTGGAAACAAATGTTGGGAATTTTCTGGCGCAGCAGGCGCAGGCGGTCCCACGGGTCTTCATGGAGGAAGCGCATGGCGGTGTCAAAGGTGGCGCCGCCCCACATTTCCATGCTGAACAATTGCGGAGTCTGGCGTGCCACGGCATCCGCCACCGCCGCCATGTCATAGCTGCGCACCCGGGTGGCCAGTAGCGATTGGTGGGCGTCACGGAAGGTGGTGTCGGTCAGCAGCAGGGGTTTTTGCGCCAGCACCCAGTCGCAGAATTTTTTCTGGCCGAGTGAGAGCAGCAATTGACGCGTGCCGGGAGGCGGGATTTTTTTGTGGTCGAAGGCGGGCAGTACGGCCGGGAGCAGGCTGCGTGCGGGTTTGAAGCCTTTGGCGTGCGGATTACCGTTGACGATGACATCGCCGAGAAAGGCCAGCAGTTTGGTGGCGCGGTCCTTGCGCAATTTGAATTCAAAGAGTTCCGGGGTGCTGTCAATCAGTCGCGTGCTGGCCTGGCCCGAGCGGAAGGTGTCGTTGAGGATGACATTTTCCAGAAAAGGAATGTTGGTCTTGACGCCGCGCACACGGAATTCGCGCAGGGCGCGCTCCATGCGCTGCAAGGCCGTGTGAAAGTCCTTCCCGTGAGCGGTGATTTTGACCAGCAGGGAGTCGTAGAAGGGGGTGATGACGGCCCCGGCTCCCGCCATGCCGCCATCCAGGCGGATGCCAAAACCGGCGGCCGAGCGGTAGGTGAGGATGGTGCCGTAATCGGGAGTGAAGCCATTGGCGGGATCCTCGGTTGTTACGCGGCACTGCACGGCATGTCCGTTGCAGGGAATTTTATCCTGTTGCGGCAGGTCCATTTCCGGACTGTGCAGGGCATGGCCCTGCGCGATCAAAATCTGTGAGCGCACGATGTCAATGTCCGTGATCTCCTCCGTCACGGTGTGTTCCACCTGGATGCGCGGATTCATCTCAATAAAGAACCACTCATTCCGCTCCATGTCGTAGAGATATTCGATGGTGCCGGCATTGTCGTAACCGACCTCGCGCGCGATGGCCACGGAAGCGTCGAGCAATTCCCGGCGCACGCGCGGATCGAGTCCGATGGAGGGTGCCATTTCCACAGCCTTTTGGTGACGGCGCTGCACGGAACAATCCCGTTCGTAGAGATGGAGTACGTTGCCGTGCTTGTCGCCCAGGATCTGGACTTCTATGTGCTTGGCGCGCGGGATGAATTTCTCCAGGAAAACGGCGGAATTGCCGAAGGCGCGCTCGGCTTCATTCTGGGCCTCGTCCAGCAGGCGGTCGAGGTCGCCTGACTTCAACACCACCCGCATGCCGCGTCCGCCCCCGCCGAAGGCGGCCTTGATGATGAGAGGGAAGCCGATGGCCCGGGCCGCGGCGAGGGCTTTTTTACGGTCGCGCACGGGGTCTTCCGTGCCGGGCAGAGTGGGGACTTTGAGCTTTTGGGTGAGGGCGCGGGCGGCGACCTTGTCCCCCATCAATTCCAACAGTTCGGGTCGTGGCCCGACAAAAATGATCCCGGCCTTGGCACAGGCCCGGGCCAGGGCGGCATTTTCGGAGAGAAAACCGTAACCGGGATGGATGGCGTCCACACCCCTTTCCTGGGCAATGGCCACGATCTCGTCAATGTCGAGATAGGCGCCGACCGGGCCTTTGCTTTTGTTGAGTTCGTAGGCTTCATCGGCCTTGAAGCGGTGCATGGAAAACCGGTCTTCCTGGGCGTAAATGGCGACCGTGCGCAGGCCCAGTTCGGTGGCGGAACGGAAAATACGGATGGCGATCTCACTGCGGTTGGCCACCAAGAGTTTGCGGATGGGCCGGACAGCCGGGGTTGTTTTTGAGCCTCGGGATTGGGCGGAGGCCGCACGTGAGTTTGTTGCCATAACGGGAGAGGTTTGCCTATACGACAAAGTCTGTAAAGGCGAACTTGTGTCTCAGGCGGGGCGGATTCAATCCTTTGGTGCAGCCCGCCCTTTTTTGATTTCGGACCGGTGGCGTTTACCGGCGAGCATTTCATTTTTCCCGGCGCGGGTGCGGCGGACGCGCTGGCGCCGCTTTTTGGCGCGGGCGGCGGTGCGGGCCTGTTGCTGTTCCTCCCGCATGCGGGTAAAGCGTTCCAGAATGCGGAGTCCTGCCAGGCGCCGGTTCATGGCCTGATAACGCGAGTCTTGCACCGTCACGGCAATGCCGCTGGGCCGGTGTCTGAGCTCCACAGCGGTGGAGACCTTGTTCACGTTCTGACCGCCGGGCCCGGAGGACCGGCAGAAGGACTCCTCAAAATCGTCCGGATTCAAACCCAGGCGGCGGCAGCCTTCGATGAAATCTTTGTCACGCATAGAAGGTTTGCAGTTTACGACGACGGTCGTGGATATAAAACAAAAGATTTTTCAACAGGGACCAACGAGCGGCGCAAAAATCATTCCTGGCCATCGAATCAGCAACAGTCACAAACGCATTCCGCATGTTCAGCGAGTCAGTAATTCTTTTACCAACGGATTGGGAAAGCGACGGTCGGGGGTGATCGCAAAAAAATTCTTTTTAATCTCTGGAAACCGGTGGCGTTCGATGAGGGTTCCGGCAGCAAGCTCGTCTTTGACGACAACCCTGGGCACAAGGGCAAGCGCATTGGAATCGCGGGCCAGGAGGCGGAGCATGGCCATATCATCAACCTCGGCCGCGATGATGGGGCGTATGCCCGCCTGGTCCATGATCAGGTCAAAGCTTGAGCGGATGTTGCTTTCCATGCCGGGCAACAACAGGGGCACGGTTCTCAAATCGTCGGGAAATTTGAAGCGCCCGATTTTTTTATTTTTTCGACCCACAAGACTGACGGGTTGTTCATCGAGGAGATGACAATGCCAGCGCGTACGGGAATCGCGGGGCACCGACAGGTTGGAAAAAATAAAATCCAAAGTATGTGCCTCAAGTTGTTGAAGCAGCTCGCGCAGGCTTCCGGAACGAATCACCAGTTCAACATCCGATCGTGAGAGGAGGGGGCGCAGGATTTCAATCTGGAAATTGCGGGACATGGTGGCAACGCTGCCGATTCGTAGAACCTGCCGCCTGCCCGTGCTGCGATGCTGGAGGGTGTCCATCAATTCCTCGCCGGTCCGGAAGATGGATTCCGCGTAACCGAGCGCCAGATGCCCCGTCTCCGTAAGGACGAGTCTCTTATGCGTCCGTTCAAACAGTTTTTGCCCGAAACTCTCCTCCAACTTGCGCAGCTGAATACTCAGCGCGGACTGGGAAATATTCAGGAGGCGGGCGGCACGGGTAAGATTCATTTCATTGGCCACCGTCCGGAAATAGCGGAGGTGATGGTAATTGAGAAAGGTCATGGTCATACATTTATAAAAAAGAACGATAATTGAAAGAAGATATATTGGATGGATATTGCCATCCTGGTTACCTTGCTTCCACGGGAGAACAACAGATGATTCAAACAGGAACCGATGCCGTAAAATGCCTGGCCATAATCGCCGCGCCCTTGCTGACCCTTTCGCTGGGTCTGGCCTCCTCACGCATCCTGAACCGCCACGGCCATTTAACCGCGCGGGCAGGTTCAATTCTTGGCCTCGCCTCATTCGGCTGTGCGGTGCTCGGCCTGATTCCTCTCCTACTGGATGGCCCGGTTTTTATGGTTTTCGGGAAAGCCGGGCCTTTTGAACTCAACATTTACTACGACCATCTCTCCGCCCTGCTTTTGCTTTTGATTTCATTCCTTACGGCCATTATCACCCGCTATTCCGTCAACTATCTCGCGGGTGACCCCAATCAGGGTCGCTTCATGCGCTGGCTCTGTCTTACGGCCGGCTCAGCACAAACGCTCGTCATAGCCGGCAACCTTCTGTTTTTCACCTTTGCATGGATGGCGGTCAGTCTCTCTCTGCACAAGCTTCTGGTCTTTTATCCTGATCGACCTGGAGCCCTGCTGGCTGCGCGAAAGAAATTCATTTTCAGTCGTTTGGGAGACTTGTGTTTGCTGGTTGCCATCGTTTTGATTTACCGGGAATTCCACACTTGGAATTTTGAGGACCTGTTACGCCAGTCAAGGATGGGATCCATATCAGGGTGCGCCGCATGTACCGTCATCGGGTTTTTGTTGGTGGTGTGTGCGCTACTGAAATCCGCACAATTTCCTTTTCACAGCTGGCTGCCGGATACCATGGAAACGCCCACGCCCGTCTCCGCGCTGATGCACGCGGGAATTATCAATGCCGGCGGCTTTCTGGTGGTAAGACTCAGCCCCATCATCGTTTTAAGTCCCGGGGCTTTAATCCTGCTGGCTGCACTGGGGGGATTTACCGCCCTGTTTGCCTCGCTGACCATGCTGACACACGCCAGCGTCAAACGTGCGTTGGCCTTCTCGACCGTGGCGCAAATGGGGTTTATGATGCTGGAATGCGGCGTGGGTGCGTTCAGTCTGGCGGCGCTGCATCTCGTAGCCCACTCACTCTACAAGGCACACGCCTTTCTGAATTCCGGCGGCATCATCGAGATCTCCCGCACGGCCTGGGTGCCCGAGGGCCGTCCGCGTGCCCATCCCCTGCTTTTGACAATGACCCTGGGTGCCACAGTGGTGCTCACTTTAGGTTGCGCTCAATTGCTTGGAATCAATTTGTTCCGGAATCCCGGCTCACTGTTTCTGGGCATGGTTTTATGGTTGAGTCTCGGGTTCATGCTCTGGAACATGTGGCGGCACTTCATGAGCCCGGCCCTTGTTTTCCGTGCTCTCATTCTTGCGGCCGTCCTGGGTTTGACAGGGTTTACCCTGCACCGGCTTTTTGATTCGATCCTGGCTTCAGCCTTGCCGGAACCGAAAGAGACCTGGAACTGGATGGATGCGGGACTGGCCGGATTTCCGCTGCTGCTCTTCCTTGCAGTCCTTGTTTTTCAGACCCAGTTGCCTGTCTGGTCAAGTCATCCCCGTTGTCGCGCCCTTTATGTTCATGCCCGCAATGGTTTTTATTTTACGACTCTGGCCAATCGCCTGGTTGCGGCCATCTGGCCGCTAAATCGCGCCCGTTCCCTGCCTTCCTCATATGGAGAAGTCGAATGAAATCAGGAAAAGAATCATCAGCCATGAAAACAACACATGAAGCCGTGGACGTCTGCCTGTCTTTTGCAATCAGCGAGGCTTGCCGTCGTATTCCACCCATGTGGCCGCTCAAAGACTTTGTGGCCGTGAATCCTTTCCTCGGCATGGCCGACCAGCACTTTCTCCAGGTTGCCGCATTGCTCCAGCGGGTCGGCCACGGCGACATCATGATGTCGAAGGACTATTACCTTGAGCGTCTTCACTCCGGAGAAATCACAGACGGGGATATGATTGAAGCGGTTGCATTGGCCCGCCTGACCCTGCCGCCTCCGTGGAGCGCGCGCTTGCGGGACTACAATGTGCAAACCTTGCAAGAGGAGCTTTCCATGACAGAGGATGATCATCAGGCAGGGTGGACTCTGTCCGTTGCGGATTTTGTTGACCAGGGCCGATGCACCCAATGGACCCCTTTTGTAATCGATGAAATTTCCAAGTGGTGCTCGGTCTATTTTGACGAAGGCCAATCCTCCTGGCGGATGCCCTGGCGCGACCAATCCCTTTATCAAGCCTGGCTTGGGGCGGCACGTCACGACGCCAACCCGGAACTTTCCGGTTTGAAGTCTTTCCGCCGGTTCATACATGCGCTGCCTGAAAACCCCCTGCAGACTATAGAAAAAGTGCTGTCGGTCCTGGCAATCCCCCCGGGTTTCCAGGCGGATTTTTTACACCGGCAATTGCTCGGCATTGCCGGCTGGAGCGCCCATGTCCAATACCGGGTGAGGCAGGATGAGATGCAGGATCGAAAAAACCAGACACTGACCGAACTGTTGGCGGTCAGGCTGGCCTATGATTGGGTTTTGTGGGAGCAATTTAAAGAGCAGCCGGGTTTTGTGCGCGCCTGGTCTGATAAAGTGCGAGCCATGCAACAGTTCCATCCGGCGTTGGAACTTCTCCCTCGCTATCTGGTGCTCGGTGCCGCGGAAAAGAGCTATCAGCGTCGATTGGCAGCAAGACTGCTGTCTGCGGGGCCGGAAGGATCGGAATCTGTTTCACGTCCTGTCTTGCAGGCTGTTTTCTGCATCGACGTGCGCTCGGAAATTTACCGGCGGCATTTGGAGGCGCAGGATAAAAACATAAAAACATCGGGCTTCGCCGGTTTTTTTGGCATGCCCATTGAATATGTCCAAATGGGACAGTTGCATGGCAGTGCCCAGTGTCCGGTCCTCTTCACGCCCAAATTCAAAGTGGAGGAAAGTCTGCGTCATGATGACGAGCGGGCAACGGAGAGGGTGTTGGGCCAGCGGTTGTTTGCCCAGCGCCTCACCTATGGTTGGAATGCATTCAAGACATCGGCCATTTCCTGCTTTTCTTTTGTCGAAACGGCAGGGCTTTGGTTCGGTTGTAAACTCGGCAGGGATGCCCTGGCCATGGGGCATGCTGAAATGTGCAGGAGTCATACGGCTCCCCGATTGGAGTGCCGGAGCAGCACCACGCATCGGGCAGACACGGGCATTCCTTTCAGCGATCAGCTTGATTTGGCTGAGGGTGCCCTGCGAAATCTTGGACTTATCTCCGGATTCCCCCGGTTGGTTTTGTTTTGTGGACACGGCAGCACCACGGCAAACAACCCCTATGCCTCTGCCCTCGATTGCGGAGCCTGCGGGGGGCATGCCGGTCAGGTCAATGCCCGCGTCGCCGCGCGCATCCTCAATCAGATTGAGGTGCGGCAGGCCATACGGTCCCGTGGAATCGCAATCCCGGATGACACTCATTTTGTGGCCGGGCAACACAATACGACGACCGATGAGGTGGAGCTTTTTGAGGACGACGCACTACCAGACTCCCATGCGATTGATTGGGACAGGCTGCGCGACTGGCTGGATATGGCCTCCGGGGCCACTCGTGCGGAACGTTCTGAACGACTCGGGTTGAACAAATTTCAAAGTTCCATTGGGCAAAAAATCCGCAGGCGCAGCCGGGACTGGGCCCAGGTGCGGCCGGAGTGGGGTCTGGCCAACAATGCCGCCTTGATTGCCGCGCCGCGGGCACGCACCAGGGGGATTCATTTGGAAGGAAGGACTTTCCTGCATGACTATGCTGCCTCCACCGATCCTGAGGGAAAAGTCCTGGAATTGATTCTTACGGCACCGGTTGTTGTGGCCAGTTGGATCAACCTGCAGTATTACGCCTCGACGGTTAACAACCGGCTTTTTGGCAGTGGAAACAAAACCATCCACAACGTGGTTGGTTCCCTGGGGATCTGGCAGGGAAATGGTGGCGACCTTCAGACCGGCCTACCTCTGCAGTCGCTTCATAATGGTGAGAATTGGATGCATGAACCCCTGCGCCTAAGCGTTTTTGTGGAAAGTTCCCAAGACGCCATCAATCGCGTTTTGACGGCACATCCTGAAGTGCGCGAGTTGGTCCAGAATGGCTGGATGGCCCTATTCGCGCTCGGATCATCAACCGGCGACCTTTGGCAATACACCTCCAATTTGTCCTGGCGAAAAGTTGGGGCATCCGCCGGCACGATGACGCCTTAGCGTTGACGGGCCCGTCTTCGATCACAAAATGGCCGCGGCCAGGCCGGGGCGGGCAAAAACACTTCTTTGCCGGTTTGCGAAAAAGC
>Ga0075019_10000535_pt1 | contig 21812 bp, 18 predicted proteins | sample ColStrG_CSR_2013_FD_71473 | JGI IMG/M metagenome (GOLD analysis project Ga0075019, IMG submission 71473) | Freshwater sediment microbial communities in response to fracking from Pennsylvania, USA - Cold Stream Run_MetaG_CSR_2013 | ecosystem: Environmental > Aquatic > Freshwater > Creek >...
GCGATAACGTTAACGCGCGCTGAACATCCAGTCGGCCCAATCCCAATTGATTTTTGTAGCCCGGATTGGCGGTGTAGAGGGCGGTCGCATCGGCGCTCACCCGCAATTGTTCGCCCACCTGAACCGCGGTAAACGTGGGGTTGGCAGCCCACACCAAAGCGGCCGCGCCAGCCGTGATAGGCGACGAAAATGAAGTGCCATCTACGGTGTTGTAAACATTGTTGTATCCTGTGGTATAAATGCCGACGCCCGGAGCCGCCAGATCGACAAACGTACCATAGTTGCTAAACGACGCACGCTTATCATTAAGATCCGTCGCCGCTACCGAAATCACGTTGTCATATGAAGCCGGATAACTGGGCGTAAAACTGCCGTCATTTCCCGCGGCCGCGACGATCAGTTTGTTCTGATCCAATACAATGTGGTTGATGATATCCTGGATAATCTGACTTTGTCCAGATCCGCCAAAGGAGCAATTAATAATTTTCACATCTTTTTGATAGCCTGCGTAGAGCAAGCCACTGTATACGTTATATTCTGTGCCATCGGTTGTCCGTTGATTGTCGGCCGAATGCTTGGTGAACAGCAAGTGACTTTTGAATGCTACGCCTGCCATGCCGATGCCGTTGTTGGTGGCAGCGCTGGCGCAGCCCGCTACCCAGGTGCCGTGGCTGATGTCTCCACCATTCGCGATCGATGGATCATTGTCACCGATAAAATTTGGATTGTTGGCGTTCAGCGTGTCGCTTCCGATGAAATCCCAACCCTGGTAGTCGTCGATGTATCCGTTGCCATCATCGTCTTTGCCGTTGGGCGGATATTCCAACCAATTCGTGTATAGGTTTGGCTTGATGTCGGCATGCAAAAGATTGCCGCCCGTATCAACAATTGCAATGACGACTGACGAATCACCTTTGGTGATATCCCACGCATTCAGTGCCTTGATAAGGTTGAGATAATATTGCTTGCTAAGGCCTGGATCATTGGGTGTAAAATCGACTTTGTATGTGTACTCTGGCTCGACGATTTCAAAATAACCTGTGGCATATAAGTCGTTGATGTATGACTCTACATCGACGGCTGGGTCGAAGGTCAGCGCGTAGTAGTCGGCAATGTTGACGATAGGATTTTGGGCGCGGGCACTGCGGTGCGCTGTGGCATATTGTTGTACTTCTGGCTTCACCAGCGGCGCGAGCGATCGAAAGCGAACATTCCCAACTTGATTGCCCGACGACAACGCAGTTGCCTGACTACTGAAGCCAGGCTTTGCTTTCACCAACACCTTGCCTTTGGCATAGCGGGCGTGGGGTGGCATCTGAAACGTTTTTTTTATCGCCTTTTGAGCCACCACTTCACAGAGGCCCGAGAACAAGAAAATGAACACAATTAATTTCTGCATAGGATTAAGCAAAAATAAAAATATTGAAATTCGGTAGTGATTGCAAATCACACCCGTCAGATGAGGTTTCTCGCCTTTAGTTCGAGATACTTGTTGATCGTATTGATTGTTAATTGTGCGGGCGCAGTCAGGATGGATTGGATTCCATGCTTGGTCAATTCGCGCACGATGAGCTTCTTTTCGAAAGAAAATCGCTCGGCCACTGATTGAAGATAAATTTCCTGCAAGCCCTCGGCGTTCAATTCAGTCAAGGTTTGAAGCTCGGTGTTCTCGAAAAATACCACGACCAGCAGGTGTGCCCGATTCAGGTTTTGCAGATAGGGAAGTTGCCGATAGAGCCCGTGGATACTTTCGAAGTTGGTAAACAACAGCAATAGACTGCGGTGTGAAATTGATTTTCGCACACAGGCGTGCACCGCCGAAAAATCTGATTCTAAAAACGACGTCTTTTGATTGAACAACAATTCCTGGATCACAGCCATTTGCCTGTTCAATCGTCCCGCGGGTAAAAACGCACTCACTTTATCTTGAAAAGTGAGCAGGCCCGCCTTGTCAAATTTTTTGATGGCGATGTTACAAATCACCAAGCTGGCGTTGATGGCATAGTCCAGTAAGCTCATGCCGTCAAATGGCATCTGCATGACCCGACTTTTGTCGATGAGGCAATAAATTGATTGCGAGCGCTCATCCTGAAATTGGTTGACCATGATGCGGCTTCGACGCGCGGTTGCCTTCCAGTTTACCGTACGAAAGTCGTCGCCAGCAACATAATCTTTGATCAATTCAAACTCCTGGTTTTGACCCAAGCGACGGATCTTTTTAATACCCGCATCGGTGAGCCGGTGGTGAATGGCCAAAAGTTCGTACCGGCGCATTTGTATGTAGGATGGATACACCGGCACCGTTTTACGTTCCGGAAAAGAAAATTTCCTCGTCAACAATTTGAGTGGCGAACTGACGAGCACATGAAGTTCGCCGAAGGCGTATTCACCACGCTTCACCGGCCGGAGGCGATAGCGGATGGTTTGGCTCTCGCCGGGTGCGAGCCAATGTGAAAACGCCACATCTCGGCGCTGAAATTGAACAGGCACCTCGTCGATCACCAGCACCGATGCCCGAAAAATGTAATAGTTGTGCAGGGCGATCGCAATTTCATTTTCATCGCCATTGGACAAGCGCGCGGCCATCTGACGCCGCCCGAACAATCCCTGCTTCACCCGATACAACAGCAACGCATCGGCAATAAGGGCGGCCAACAAAATGTAGAAAATTATCTCCGGCACGAGATAGAATCCCTCGAGGATGAACGTGAGAATAAAAAGCGTAACGATCCCGCCGACCAGTACAAACAGGCGTCGCTGAAGAAACAGACTTTTTATTGCTTTCACCATGTCCTTCGTCTACCGCGGCACTTCAATTTTGTCGACAATTGTTTTGATCACATCATCGGCCGAAAGTCCCTCCATCTCCTTTTCGGGGCTGACGATGATGCGGTGCCGCAAAACCGGCGCAGCCACCAACTTGATGTCCTCGGGGCTTACAAAGTCCCTGCCTTTCACCAAGGCAAAGGCCTTTGATCCGTTGAGAATGGACAGCGAAGCGCGTGGCGAAGCCCCTAAGAACAACAATGGGTTGTTGCGGGTCTCGTGCACGATGCGCGCAATGTATGTCAGCAAATTTGCTTCCACATGCACTTGGTGCGCCAATTGCCTGAGCTGCAAAACCTTCTCCGCAGAAAGAACAGATTGTACTTTGGCCGTCGGCACTGCGCCCTTGCGCTGGTGGTGATTTTGCAGGATGGTCACCTCTTGGTCAAATGCCGGATAGTTGACGACAATCTTAAAAAGAAAACGGTCCAATTGGGCCTCGGGCAAGCGGTAGGTCCCCTCCTGCTCAATCGGATTTTGCGTGGCCAGCACAATATACGGCGCCTTCATTTGATGGGTGTGGCCGTCGATTGTTACCTGGCGTTCTTCCATCACTTCAAATAAGGCCGCTTGCGTTTTAGCTGGTGCGCGATTGATTTCATCGATTAGTAGCAAATTAGAAAAAACGGGACCTCTCCTGAATTCAAATTCTGAAGTCTTGAGGTTGTACACCGATGTGCCCAGCACATCCGACGGCATCAAGTCGGGCGTAAACTGAATCCTGGAAAAATCGATAGAAATAATTTTGGCCAGCAATTTGGCCGTGAGGGTCTTGGCTACGCCGGGCACACCTTCGATGAGAACGTGGCCATCGGCGAGGATCGCCGTGATCAGCAACTCAACCATCTGGTCTTGCCCGACGATCACCGTTGCGATTTCTTCTTTTATTTTGCTCACCTGCACGCTGAGTGCAGACAAATCTACCCGTGCGTGAAATGTTTCTTCTTCCATTAGTTTCGGCTTTTGGTGTTCCAGAATGTTTTAATTAAGTGATTCAATTGTATCAATTCGTCGGCGTCAATTTCATTGCGCGCGCCAATGTGTTCAAACGCTTGCACCAGTTTTCTCACATTCGCTTCGTCAACACCGGCTTTTTTGGCCAGCCCGGATACAAAATCCGGTGCATGCAAGGGAACGTGAAAATTCAACCGGTCGCGAACGGCATCAAGAAAAAACGCAATTTTTTTCGTCGCGATGCCTTTGTGATCACTTCGCTCATAAAACAAATTGCTCACCGTGCTCACAAATTCCAACGTGGTATTGGCCAGCGGTGTCACTACTGGGATCGGTCGTTGCCGGCGTTTGGCTTCAAAAACAACAAACAAGAGAATAGCTACTGCCGTGAGGTAATAGGCCCAACGCAACGGAGGTGTGATTAAAATAAAACGGAGCGGCGTAGTGGCCTCAAGACGGCCGCGCTGGTAGTATTCCGTCCAATACAATTGTCTCACTGGCAAATTGGTCAGCAGCGACGATGCCAATTTGTTGTTGTTGCGGTTGAGCAGGTATATATTGGTGAAAGCCAGCGGCGTGCTGCAAAAGAGAAAATATCCGGTTCCCCAAGACACCTTGATGGCGACAGGCAGGTTGCGGTCATTTTTGGCGACGACGGCTGCCACAACAGGTGGGTGTTTATGATCGCTCGTATCGGCTGGGCTAAAAAAATTGGCCACGTTTGCCCGCTTGAAGTAATATCGTTGGGTAGTATCGAGGTGCGGGTTGGTGATCTGCACGGCAGCGCTGTCGGGAAGGTGATCAGTCAGACTCGAACGTTCGCTGAAAAAAACATCGCGTGTGCGAAGCCCGAGTGTATCGGCCAATAAGCCCTGAACGTGGTCCGTGGCAACAAACAAATGACCGCCGCGGGCAACAAATTCAAGCATGCCTCGGGCGTCTTCGCGATCTGGATTAAAACTTGTTGCCAGAAACAGAGCGCCGTCGTGCGGCGACAGCGAATCTTTCAATTCGTAAAATGTCTTGTTGCCCAACTTGATGCGGCCTGGAAATAGGCTTGGCAACAGCGCGTGGAGCGCATAGGTGCCGTATGGATTTTTGTCTTCATGTGCGAGGGTCACCGACCAATCGTACTGCTTGTTCTTGCTAAAGAATAGCACAAGCACCAGTGCGACGAGCAGGCTCAGATAAGCCAGGTATCTCCAGTCCTTGCCCATCAGTCAATTTGTTTTCGCCATTCACGAAACGCCGTTTGCACGCGATTGAATACCTCGGGCGAAATGGAAAAATGTCCATACCACGCGTAGTCAAAATAATAGCTCAACTCGCCAAAGCCTCCTTTGACTGCTGGCTTGCTGATCTCTTGCAGGTAGTCGTGGTTGGTTTTGCCAGGGACCCAGTTGATCATCTGTCGATCCGACAGTAGCTTGAGCGCATGCAAAAAAACAAGGCGCGTGGCATTTCTGAAATCATTTGCGTCGATGGCCTCCCGGATCAATTTTTCAAAATCCATTTCGTGAATGTTATCGTGGAACACGGCGTGGGTGGTCAACCCCTGATCCGATCCGGAAAAAAATATGCGGAAGGCATTTACCCGCAGCCACATCAGGATGACCGCCACCAGCACCGCGCCGGCCAGCAAAAACATAATGATCCGCGTCGCGTCAGTCGACACCACCCCGGACAAGAGTTGACGGATCAAGGTGCCAAGCCAACTCTTAAACCGCGACCACCAGCTTGCCGCCACCGAAGGCGGCTCTTTGTAGCGCAACTCATCATCAGCCCGTAATTTTTGCAAGTCGGTGGTCGAAAATTCTGTTGGGGTCACCTGCGCAGTGTCAACCTCGGTGTATTGCGTCGTGGCCGTTGCCGCTTCGTCGGTGGAGTCCGACGCAGTCGTCTGAAAAAATAGCAACAGTCCAAACAGAATGGCACACATGGTATTGGAGCTGTTCCGTTTAAAAGGTATCCTGGCTGGGTGGTTCCTGCCCTGCCTTTCCAAAATTTTCAAGGTCGCGCATCAGGCCCTTTGCTTCTTTCATTTCCACAAGGTTGAAATATTGAAACACCAGGCCCACGGACGGCAACGTGTGCAGCAACATCTGCGCCATGTAGTAAACAATCAAAAATGCAAAGCTGACCATTTTAAAAACGGGCGAAATCGCAAGAGCCTGGCCCGGGGTAACGCTGTTCATCATCGTCAGACCCATGTAGATATAATAAGGAATGATGAAGACATAAGAAATGGCACCGCCGATCATACTCAGAACGATGGCGAGGCCGAACGTGCTCCACCACTTGCCGCGAACGAGTTGAAGCGACCGGCCAGCAGCTTCCAGAAATCCCTTGTCTTCCTGCACCTGTATATAGAACATCATTGACATGCCTACTAAAACATATATCGCCGCAAGGAAGACAGCAAAAATGGCCAGGCCTAGCAAAAACGTTGAAATCTTTTGAAGAATGATAAACATGACGGTGGCGAAGATCGTGAATAGGATAAAGCCCAGGAAAATCATCAGTATCGAACCCAGGTAACGCCACACGGTTTCCCGCACTTTCTCCCACACCTCCGGTACGTTGAGCTGATTGGTCTGCTTTTCGTAATACAGCCACACATAGCTGTTGATGGTGGCCAGTGTGATTACATAGCTAATAATAAGGAACACATACATCAGGCCCATCTGTGCCCAAAATGTGACCGAACCAAAATACTTCAGCGTTTCAGTCGTGTCGCCCGACTGCGCCGCAAAACTCATTCCTAAAAAATCAGATACAAATGAGCCGATGAAAATACTGCCAATGAGTACGGCAGGTCCGGCAATGAACAAGATGCTCTTGCCCAACGGTTTAAAATTTTGCTTCAGAAATTCAAACGTGGCATTTATCTTTTTTCCAAAATCCCGTGTTTGGTGAAATTCAATCAGGCTAAATTTTTCCATTGACTTTTAGTTGGATCGGGTAGAGCACAAAATAATAAATCATCAGGAATGCTGACAATAGGATGATGGCCAGTTTTACAATCATCGGCATAAAGGCGTAACGGGTGACAAACGATTCGATGAAACCTGCCAGGACAAAAAATGGCACCAGGCCCATCACAATCTTCAGGCCTTTGATGGCGCCCATCTTAAAAGACGTGAGGCGCGGATAGGTGCCGGGAAACAGCCAACTGTTGCCCATGACAAAACCCGCGGCACCGGCAATGACGATCGACGACAGTTCGATCGTGCCATGCAGCAAGATCACGGGTAGCGCCTGCGTCAACTGACTTTCCTGATAGAAAAACATGAGAAATGTTCCCACCATGAGTCCGTTTGAAAACAAGGCGTAGCCAGTAAACACAGAGGCAAAGGCGCCGTAAACAAAGGTCTTGAGCGCTACAAGAATATTGTTCAACGTGATCATCACAAACATGTCCATCTCACCACCGGAGGCGTAGATGCGCGTTGGGTTGCCACTTCGAATGTTTTCAATGGTGGTGTTGATATATCCATCACCCAAAATAAGTCTGACAAAGGTGGGATCATGTCCTGCCGACAGACCGCCCACGGCCGCAGCTATCACGAAAATGAATAACGCATAGAGCAGCGGTCGTTGCGCACCATACATCGCGGCGGGGACTTCGATCTTCCAAAACAAGACAAACCTGTTCTTCTCTTCTTTCTTGTTCTTGTAGATTTCGCGATGCACTTTCCCCGCCAGTGCATTGAGGTATTGCGTCACGCGGCTTTTGGGGTATTGCGTATGCGCAAATGAAAGGTCGTCTGTCAATTGAATAAAAAGCTCGGCCAGACGATCGGGCGACGCCTGCTCATGGTGGTTCACCACACGTTCAAATTCCTCCCACCGGTTTTTATTCCGCTTGATAAAGGCTGCTTCTTGCATCGACGCAGGGTCAGGGTGCCGTTATTGACTTTGTTTGGCCACCTCTTCCACCTTATTCCATACGCGCCAAGTATTTTTGTAACAAATTTTTTCGATGTCGCTTTCCGTATAACCCCGCTTCAGCAAGTGGTAAATCAAGTCGGGATATTTTGAGACGTCTTCGAGACCTTCGGGCAGCATGCCCATCACGCCATCAAAGTCCGATCCAAACGCCACGTGGTCGATACCAATCAGTTTTACGATGTGGTCAATGTGGTCAACAATCTTTTCAATGTCTACTTTCGGCATTGGATTTTTTTCGCGGTATGTGCGCATTAGTCCGGCCATTGCGCTATCGGACGGCGGTGACTTCTTTTCAGCCAAGGCCAGGTCGAGAGCGGCTTTGGATGCTGTCAGGTAGTTTGCCACAGTTGAATCGACAAACGCGGTAAAAAAGTTAACGGAAATCACGCCGTCGTTTTCGCCCATCTTTTTAATCATGTCGTCGGTCATGTCGCGGCGCACGGACGGAGCAAAATAGCGGCACGACGAATGCGACGCAAAGCAGGGCGCTTTGGCCATTTTGATGACTTGGTAAAACGTACTGTCGTCCACGTGCGAAATGTCCACCATGATGCCCACGCGGTTCATTTCGGCCACCACTTCGCGACCAAAAGGACTCAGGCCATTCCATTTGGCAGAGTCGCCAGACGAGTCGCAAATCTGATTGTTGCGGCTGTGCGTCAGCGTGATGTAGCGGATGCCGCGGTCGTAAAAATATTTTACGTTCTTCAGGTCATTGCCAATCGGCGCACCGTTTTCCATTCCTTTCGGCAGCGAAATTTTTCCTGCTTTGAAGTTGGCCTCCACTTCGGCGGGTGTCTTGGCCAGGGCAAATTTGTCCGACAATCTTTCGGCAATCAGATCGACCCAGCCGATCAACGTGTCGGCCAGCGCTTTTCCGTTGTCGGGTTGCGATTGGTAGGAGGCCGGGATGTAGATCGACATAAAGGGCGCGCTGAGGCCACCTTTTTTGGCGCGCTCAAAATCAAAATCGCCTTGCTTTGACGACACCACCACTGGCAGGCTGTCGGCTGTGAATTTTATGCCTTTCAGTCGTTCGGGCAGATCAACATGTCCATCGGTGATGATAAATTGGTGTGCGAGCTTGTCGGCGTATGCCTTCAGTTCATCGTCGCTCATGCGATCGACTGGTTTCTTTTGCGTACAACCGAAAACGGTAAGCACCACCGCCAGCAATAACACGTTTTGAATTTTCATGCCCATTGTTTTTTTGTGAAAGTTAATGGTTAAACGTTAACCGTAACACGTATTTTTGAACTCTTTATGCAAACGATCGCTGTCCGCACGACGCAAAATGTTTTCATCCATTATCCTGTCGCGAGCGCGGGTGAGCGCATTCTTGGGTATCTAATCGACCGGCTGATCATGGTAGTCTATTCATTTGCGATAGTCGGTATTTTGGCCCGACTCGAAGTGAAGGCCATCTGGGTATGGGTCGGACTGCTCGCGCCGGTCTGGTTTCTATTTTCGGTCCTTTTTGAAATTTTCATGAATGGTCAGACCCCCGGCAAACGGCTGATGCGGTTGCAGGTGGTCAGGCTGTCGGGCACCCAGGCTACTGTTGGCGATTTCGTGATTCGCTGGATTTTCGGGTTCATCGATTTTTTCATCCTCGGGGGCGCCATCGCGGTGATCATCGTAGCCGCGGGAGGCAAAGGGCAGCGACTCGGCGATGTGGTGGCAGGCACGTCGGTGATCAAATTGTCGGAACGAAAAGAAATCGCGGCGTCAGAAATTTTCATCACTGCCGACGATCAATACACTCCTGCTTTTGCGCAAGTGGTGCAACTTAATTCGACCGACATTGAGTTGATGCAACGCGCGCTGGAAGCCGAACGTAATTTTGGAAATTCAGCTCCGCTATTGGCGGTGGCCGCCAAGATCCGCGCACAGTTGGGAATTCAAACCGACCTGCCGCCGGAGGTACTCATCCCCACGTTGATCAAAGACTTTAGCCACCTCACGTCGCGCTGAACATCATCCGACGGTCAGGGCACGCACCAATTTTTTTAAGTCGCTTGCCGAATTGTAGACGTGGGCGGAGATGCGAAAGGCGTCGCCCCGCACAGACACCGCAATCCGTTGATCACGCAGCCGGCTGCGCATCTTTTCAAAATCGGAGCCGGGCGGAAGGCGCAAGCCAAAAAGATGATGACTGCGAAAGGCATCGTCCTCGATCCAACAACCTGCTGCGCGCAACGCGGCAACGGCTGGTCCAGTAATGCGAGTGCTGTACGACTGAATTTCTGCCGGCTTCCAGGCATTCACTTGCTGTAAAGCGGCTTCCATCATGGGCACCAAAATAAAATTACTGTGTTCGCCTACTTCATAGCGGCGCGCGGCGGATTGGTATTCTTCGTCGTAGCGAACGAGGCCACTAAAGTTCTCACTGTTTTTTCGGTTAAGCCAACTTTCCTCAATCGGTCGGCCTTGGTCAAAGTATTCTCCAAAATAAGCCAGTCCGATGGCATAGGGACCCATGAGCCATTTGTATCCGCTGCAGATCAGCGCATCGGGTTGGATCCGAGCAACATCAAATGGCAACGCACCCACGCTTTGTGTGCCATCGACGACGAGCAAGGCGCCTACGTCGCGGGTTCGTTTGCGGATTTGCATCAAGTCAAACATAGTACCGTCCGCCCAGTGCACGTGGCCCAGTGCCACCAGCCGCGTGTCCCGGTCAATGGCATCGAGTATCCGCTCGTTCCATATCTTTCCCCGGTTGGGCAATTCACTTGGCGCCGACACCGTGCGCAACGTCGCGCCCGTATCGCGACTGACGCCCATCCACGGGTACACATTGCTTGGAAATTGTTCGCCGGCAATAATCATGTTGTGGCTCCGATCCACATTCAGGTTGCGCGCCACCGACGCCAGGCCATACGACGCAGCGGCCACGATGGCGATCCGATTTTCGTCGCGCACGTTGATCAACTGGGCAAACGCACGGCGAAGTTTGACGCTTCCATCAAAAAATGCCGAGGGCGGAACCGTCGACGGGTCACGCTTTTCTTTGATCCCCTCGATGCCGGCGCGTTCTACACTCTTGAGCAGTGGCGACATGTAGGCGCCATTGAGGTAGGTAACCCCGGCTGGCAAGGAAAATTTTTTCTTTTGATTGAGGATCATGATTTTTTTTGAGGAAGATCGGAGAACAAATTCCGTCTAATTTTTTTATTTCCAAAACGGGTTACAAAAAAACGGCGGGGGTGATTAAATCCAAAAAGATGGATATGCGGGTGGCGTCACAAAAGTTCAGGGGCATTGAATACGTTCAAATTTCTTCCCTTCCGGCGGATCAGAAAAAACAAATCTGGCAATCGATTAATCACCAACAGATTATCATGATTCTGAAAGAGGATTCGCTTTTGAACGATTGCCTGCAATACCGGCACTATACCGATTGGTATGAAAATGTCTTCGCCCGTCCTGCACACGAAACTGCCCCCACTGAAATGGGGAATTTTGTGCTCGCATTTAAATAGCCGGAGCCCGAAATCCCGGAGATTTCGCCTGCAAAAAACGCAAACCATCTGTATACACCTGATTTCCTGATTCTTAGTTCTGAGGCGCCAAACGAGCGCAATTTGCAGGGCATAAAATAGTTGTCCACAAACCAAGGATTGATAATAAAGTACTCAACTAATTGATTATCAAATCATTAACGGATAACATTATCCTAATGTTGATAATTGTCGGATTTTGTGGACATCTTGATTGAAAAAATATAAGTGGTTGAATTTTACCGTTTTAGAAAATTTATTTCACCGATCTTACATGCCCTCTTTGAATTGAAATAAATTAGCAGTCGGGTTGCCCGAAATTTTTATTCGCCATGGTCAAACGGTATCTACATGTGATTTTGCTGGTGGCCGCATTGCCCGCGCTGACGCATGGTCAGGCGCTCGTCAAATTGCCCGAGCTGCAAAAAATCATCAAGGCGCCTGGGTCCGTGAAAGTGATCAATTTTTGGGCCACCTGGTGCGCACCGTGCGTAAAAGAACTTCCGTATTTTGAAAAGCTCCATCAGGATAACAAAAGTGTCGAAGTCATTTTGGTGAGCATGGACTACGACCTGGACCCGCATCCGGAAAAAGTAAAGCGATTTATCGAACGAAAAAAAATTCAATCCCGTGTGATTTTGCTGGCGGAAGAAAATCCCAACGACTGGATTGAGCAGGTTGACAAGAGCTGGACCGGCGCCTTGCCATCGACGCTGGTGATCAATCCCGCCACGGGGAAAAGAAAATTTGTGCAGGGTGAAATGAAAGAAGGCGAACTTGAAAAACTTATTGAAGAAGTAAGAAAATGAAGCCCTCCGTTGCTGTCGTCGTCACCTGGTGCTGTCTCCTGATATTAGCGGCAGCGTGCACGCAAAAAAATACGATTTTGGTAACCGATGCCAACAAGCGTGACGTGCTGACCGCCTACGGAAACCAAAACCCCGAAAAAGATGTGATCATCGAAACGGACTTCGGCAACATGCAGATCAGATTGTATGACGAGACACCACTGCACCGGGCCAATTTTATTAAATTGATCAAAGACGGGTACTACGGCGACTCGGAGTTTTACCGGATTGTCGAAAAATTTGTCGTACAGGGTGGCGTCCCATTAAAAAAATTGGATTACACCATACCGGCAGAGTTTAATCCCAAATATTTTCACAAGAAAGGTGCCGTCGCCATGGCGCGTTTAGACGAGAATAATCCCGGCAAGGAATCTTCGTCTACGGAGTTCTACATCGCACAGGGAAGCAAATACGCCGACTGGGAGTTTGACGACGAAGCCAGAAGCCTCGGGTTGAGGTTGCCACCGCAACAACGAAAAATATATACATCCATTGGTGGCGAAATGTCGTTAGACGGAAAGTATACAGTATTTGGGGAAGTGGTGTCCGGCCTCGATGTCATTGACAAGATTGCGGCAGTAAAAGTGTACAGCACCGAGCACCCCTATAAAAAGGTGCCCTTCAAAATTCGAATTGCAGACGAAAAGGAAAAATAAATTTAAGCAGATATGAAAACAGCAGCAGTATGGTTGATGATGTGGGTGGTCATGGCCGTCGCCCCAGTAAAGAATGGGTACGAAATCGGTGATCTGGCAACAGACTTTAATTTGAAGAATGTGGACGGCAAAATGGTACGGTTGGCAAACTACACCGACGCGCGGGGCTACATCGTCGTTTTTGACTGCAACACGTGTCCCTATTCCAAAGCGTACAACACCAGACTCCTCGCACTAGATAAGAAATATGCCCCGATGGGCTATCCCGTCATTGCCATTAATGCCAACACGCATGCGGAAGGCGAGTCGATGAACGAAATGATTGCGGCGGCAAAATCAAAAAACTATTCATTTCCCTATCTGGCCGACGAAGACCAGTCTGTGGCGCGCACCTATGGAGCTACCAATACCCCCCACGTATTTGTCCTGCAAAAGACGCCGGCCGGTTTGAAGGTAGCCTACATCGGCACGATTGACGACAACGCACGCAACGCGTCGAAAGTCAAAAAGAACTATGTTCAGGATGCCGTAAACGCACTGCTGGAAGGCCGCGAGGTAACCGTGACGAAGACCAAAGCGATCGGATGCGGCATTAAATGGAAAGACGCCTAAGCTTCGCGCTGGATAAGCGCTTCCACGAAGGCCTGTAACTTGTCGCGCTCTGGCGAAGGTGCAAGGCGCGACAGGCAGGCAAATCCCTTGTTGAAAAAAAAGTTGATCTTGCGCTCCGTGCTGGCGCCCACGCCAAGTGCGTCGTAGATGGCCGTCACGGCTTTGACTTTTTCCTGGCGGTTGAATTTTGTGGCACGCAACCACGATGCAAGTTCATTCCGCTGCGCCCCTTTGGCCTTGCGCTGCGCTTCGATCAGCAGAAAAGTTTTTTTGTTAGCGATGATATCCCCGCCCACTTGTTTGCCAAATTTCTTTTTATCAGCATACACGTCGAGCCAGTCATCTTTGAGCTGAAACCCAAGTCCGATGTTCACGCCAAATTCACGCAGTGCCGCTCGGTCGGCGGCAGAAGCACCGGCCAGTAAAGCGCCCAATTCCAAGCTAAAGCCAAGGAGCACCGCCGTCTTCAAGCGGATCATCATGAGGTATTCAGCCGGGGTCACCGTCGTGCGTTGTTCAAATTCCATATCCCACTGCTGACCTTCGCACACTTCGGCTGCACAGCGGTTGAACAACGTTAGCACCTCCGTCAGCAGCGCCGGCGGCAAGTCCAGAAAGCGGTCATACACCTTCACGAGCATCACGTCGCCCGAAAGAATGGCCGTGTTCACGTTCCATTTTTCGTGCACGGTCATCTTGCCCCGACGAAGAGGTGCATTGTCCATGATGTCGTCGTGCAGTAAAGTGAAATTGTGAAACGCCTCAACGGCCACAGCATGGCGGGCAATGCGTCGTGCGTCGTTTTTATACAACGCATACGAGAGCATGGTCAGCAACGGACGCAAGCGCTTTCCACCCAGGGCCATGATGTAGCGAATGGGTTCATACAGCGATTGAGGACTCTTCCCGAATTTTTCCCTTTTGATTTCGGCTTCAATAAGCGCCAGGTATTGCTGGGTCATTCTTTTTTGTCTTCAAAGGTCAGGTCAATGGTGCGACGGTCGACATCGGTCTTTTTGATGCGCACCGACGTTTTGTCACCCAGGCGGTAAATTTTATTTCGGCGACGGCCGATCACGCGGTAATTTTTTTCATCCCATTCATAAAAGTCGTCTTTCATGTCTGCCAGGCGCACCATCCCTTCACACTTGGTGGCGGTGATCTCGACAAAGATGCCAAAGTCGGTGACACCGGTGATGATGCCATCGTACACCTTGTCTTCGGCCATGCTCATGAACTCGACTTGCTTGTACTTGATCGACGCACGTTCGGCGTCGGCAGCGCGTTTTTCGCGTTCGCTGCTGTGCACGCATTTATCTTCGTACTCCCTTTTGGCCATTGGCTTGCCACCGTCCAGGTAGTGTTGCAGCAGTCGATGCACCATCATGTCGGGATAGCGCCGAATGGGAGATGTGAAGTGAGTGTAATGCTCGAATGCCAGGCCAAAATGACCCTTTGGATCGGTTGTATATTTTGCTTTGGCCATCGAGCGGACGGCCAAAGATTGCAACACATTTTGCTCTGGTTTCCCCTCGATCTCGTCCATCAGTTTGTTGAGCGAACCGGAAATTGATTTTTCTTCAATCTCCAGCCGATGACCAAACTGGCGGGCGAAAAGCGAAAAATCACGCACGCGTTCGGGGTCGGGGAAGTCATGGGTGCGGTACACAAATGTGTTTTTTCCTTCGCTCTTTTTCATTTTAAAAACAAAGGTGGCGACCGCTTTGTTTGCCAAGAGCATAAATTCCTCCACCAGTTTATGCGCATCCTTGCGGATCTTCGGCACCACCTCCAAGGGTTTGCCCTTTTCATCCAGCTTGAATTTCACCTCGGCGGTTTCAAAATTCACGGCACCATGTGCAAACCGCTTCTTTCGGAGCAGGATGGCCAGCGCGTTTAGCTTTTGCAATTCAGCGGCATAGCTTCCGGTTCCTGTCTCGATTCCTTCTTGCGCCTTTTCATACGTAAAGCGGTAGTCGGAATGAATGACGGTGCGGCCAAATTTTTCGTCGATCACGTTTGCATCCTCATCCATCTCAAAGATGGCGGCAAAGGTGAGTTTCACTTCATGTGGACGAAGGGAACAAAGGCCGTTGCTCAATTTTTCGGGCAGCATCGGCACCGTTCGGTCAACGAGGTAGACCGATGTCGCGCGGTCGTAAGCGTCGTCGTCAAGGATCGTGCCCGGTCGTACATAGTGCGACACATCCGCGATGTGTACCCCAATTTCGTAGTGTCCATTGGGCAACATCTTAAATGAAATGGCATCATCAAAATCTTTGGCGTCCTCGGGGTCGATGGTGAATGTCAGTGTATCGCGAAAATCCCAACGCTTCTTGATCTCCTCTTCGGGAATGACCTCCGAAATGTGATCGGACTCCGCCAGCACACGATCGGGAAAACGAAATGGCAGGTCGAACTCTGCCATGATGGAATGAATCTCAGCTTCGTTTTCGCCGGTCTTGCCTAGAATTTCGATTACTTTTCCTTCGGGGCTTTTGTCGCCTTCGGGCCACCGCGTCACTTCAAACAAAACCTTGTCATTGGTTTTGGCGCCGTTGATGTTTTCGGTGTAAACAAAAAAATCCTGGTAGAGCTTTTTAAAGTCGGGGACGATGAACGCATAATTCTTCGACAGTTCTACCCGCCCGACGAAACGGTTGCGGCCGCGCTGCAGCACTTCGACCACTTTGCCTTCCGGGTTTTCGCCCGACTGGCGTCCAAACAATTCCACCCGCACTTTGTCGCCGTGCATGGCCGGCAGCAGGTCGCGCGTTTTTACATAAATATCTTTTTGTCCGACAATGCCCGTGACGATGTAAGCAAAACGTGGGTTCACATGATCCACCAATCCCTCAACCCCTTCGGCATCAAACATCGACCCAAAACTTCCGTTAGCGAGTTGCTTGATTTTACCCTCGGCTTCGAGTCGCTCAAGAGCCGTGAAAATGGCCGCATTTGTTGCACCGTTTTTGGCGCCTATTTTCCGGGCGATTTGTTTGAAGTCATATCCGCGGCCGGGGTTATCGTTCAGCAAGCGCAATACTTCTTTGTGAACAGATTCCTTCTGTTCCTTTTCTTTCTTCGATTTTTTTTCCTTGAATTTTTTCTTTGACATAATGCTTTTATTGTTCGCCAGGGCGATTTCCGATTCGGCTTTCTGACAGGTTGGGCGTAGCGGCCGTATTGAGGCCAATGATTTTCTCAGGCGACCCGATTCATTCGGGTATCAAAGGTAACGCGAATTTGGCAGACCGCAAGTGCGGGGTTCTTTCGTTTTAGTTAAGAAATGTTGCCCGGATCGATCAAGGGCTTGTTCTTCATCCTCAGGTAAAGTTGTGCGATCGCGATCACGTCCTGCACACAGTAGTCGGCAATCTTCAGCAAGTCGCGCTCGGTATAATATACGCGGTTGACTTGCGATCCGTCCATCACACCCTTGCTGGAAGGAATGTCAAACAACGCGAGGAGTAGGTCGAGTGAGGTGTAATGTTTGTAATCTCCAAACTTCCACAACTCCAAGGTGTCGAGGTGCGGAATCTCCCAGGTCTTTTTGCCGCTCAGGTTGAGCAACGCCGGCAGCGCGATTCCCTGCACGAGCATCCGCCGGCTCAGGTATGGAAAATCGAACTCTTTTCCGTTGTGGGCGCAAAGTTTTGTTTTCGGGTCTAGTTTGTCTAGTGTCGCCTTAAACTCCTGCAGCAGAAATTTTTCGTCTTCATTGGCAAAATATTTCGTTTTGAGGCCAATCTCTCCATTTTCCTTTTCCACATACCGGCCAATGGCCACCACCACCACCCTCCCGAATTCGGCATAGATTCCGGCACGCTCTTCAAACAGGCTTTCATCCGTTTGGCCTTCTTCACGTTTCAAAAAGGAAGCTTTGCGCGACCATTGTGCTTTGAATCGCTCACTCAACTCATCATGACGCGCCACTGCCGCCACCGTTTCGATGTCCAAAAACAAAATGTCTTGTAATTCAGGTGCCATCGTTATTACCTATTTTTAATTGCACGCATGGCCTTCGAAAATGCTTCCTTGATATTTTCACCTCGACGGTGGTGCTGCTGCCGAACCACCCACGCGCCGTCCACGATGGTGCCTAACAGGCGGCTTGAGTCCGATGTATACAATAGTGTGGCGAGGCGATGCTTTTCGGAGGTTTCGGCAACCAAGTGCGATTTGGCATTGTAGACGACCGCATCCAAGGGCTGGCCCACTCCAAAATGGTTGCTCGACCGGACGCCCATCGCATCGCGGCCGGAAGTGACCGATTCGTTGATGAGGTACGCAGCCGCATCGCCTTCGAATGTGTTGCGCTGGTGTGTCAGAAGGCGCTGGCGGTAATCAATCATGCGCAGCTCTTCCAGTGGATTCAATCCAATGTGGCTGTCTGTTCCGATGCTCCACCGCCCGCCGGCTTTGACAAATTCCTTCATCCTAAAAATTCCGTCGCCGAGATTTCCCTCGGTAGACGGGCACAACACCACGCGTGCGCCAGACGCCGCGAGACCCTTTACTTCTGCATCGTCAAGGTGGGTGGCGTGAACGACGTGAAAACGACTGTCGATGGACAAGTGATCAAGCACCCATTGCACCGGTCGTTGGCCGGTGTAAGCGAGGCAGTCGGAAATCTCTTTCAATTGCTCGGCCGCATGAAGGTGAAACGGCACCTTTGGACTTTGTTCGACGGTTCGGCAGATGTCGTCCATCTCCACCGCCCGGAGCGAGTGGACGCTGCAGCCCAACATGGCGTGCTCATATTTTTTTACGATTTGCGCAGATGCATCCAATAATTTAAGGTAGTCGTCAACGGTCTTTGAGATAAATCGCCGCTGGCGCTCTTGTGGTTCCATCCCAAAACCGCCGCGCTGGTAAAAGACCGGCACCAGTGTAATTTTTATTCCAGCGGTGGCCGCAGCGGCGACCATGCGCTCACCCATCTCAGCCAAATGAGCATATGGTTTTCCGTTGCGATCATGGTGTAAATAATGAAACTCCGCCACATGCCCGTAACCAACGCGCACCATTTCGGCATATACCATGGCGGCAATGGCCTCGGCCTGATCGGGATCGACTGTGAGCGCACATTTGTACATTTCTTCGCGCCAGGTCCAAAAATCATCAGCCAAACCGGTGGGATGGTTTTCGGCCAGCCCCGCCATGGCGTACTGAAAGGCATGGGAATGCGCATTTTGAAACGCCGGCAACGCAAATCCCTCCACGTGCTCGACTGGTGCACCTGCGGGCGCGTCCGTTACCAAATCACGCACGATTCCATCGGCACTCACCCCCGCGCAAATCGGTCCGGTCCACCCTTCGCGCTGCCACATAGAAGTAAAGGCAAAATACTGTACGACTTCAACGTCGGCGGGTGCCAATGGCGATTGAGACTGAGATGATGGGGATGCCGGGTGAAGATTCATAGACGCTAATTTTTCTTTTTCTTCAATAGGTTTTGAAGCTTGTTTTGAAGCACGTCCTGAACGGTTTTTGTCTTTGCGCTGTCGGCCTTGGCAGCTGCCGAATCCTTTTTCACACCCAGGAGCGTGTTCACTGCGTCCTGCACCTGTGTTCCCTGCACCGCTTGCTGGACGGCTTCTTTCGCTTTGTCTGTTACCGCTTCGGTGACGGCTTGTTTCACTTGTTGTTTTTGCTCGTCAGAAATCAGCGTGGCCTTTGGATTGGTAAAAGTGCCCCCCACTTTGATGTTCAGCGGGATTTCGGAGCTTGCGGCGGTCGCTCCGCCATTTTGATTGACGAGGGCTTGGAGCTGGGCGCCCATTTTTCCAGCGGGCACATTCATTTTCAAAGCGTAGTCAATGCCGCCGGTCAACGACGTCGCCCCATTGACGGTGGCGAAGTAATCGCCAAATTTGACATTAAATGGTTTCACACTCAACTTTCCATCTGCGATGGACGCCGACATCACTACATCTTTCAAGGTGACCTTGTCGGTGTTTTGCAGTTTGGTAATCGACGTAATGCCTTTGATCACTGGAGACTCGGCGATGGCCGCTTGCGCAATGTTGATCAAGCCATTCCCGTTCACGGTGTTGAGCTTCGGCTTCATATTTTGGTTGAGCTCGCCACTGATCTTGAAATCAGTGCCGAATTTTCCCGTGGCCATTCCGGCAATGGGTGCATACTTTTTCACAATTGAAAAGGAGTTTTCGGCTTGCTGAATCGATAGGTTGTCAATCTTGAGGCCGAAGTCGAATCGGGGATGCTGCAGGTCGCGGGTATTGTAGGTTCCGTTGACGGCAAACGCGCCTCCCAGCAAATTAAAACGCACATTGCGCAAATCAGCGACCGACTTCGCCACGGCGACGTCGCCAATGGCATTGGTCATCACATACTCCATCATCTTGACGGTCTTCACATCGGCATGAAGGGTAAAGTCCAGGTTGTCGGGAACGGAAATGAGGGTCAATTTAGCTGTATCCGAGGCAGTGCCGCCCGGGGTCATAAATTCATTCAAGTCCAGCAAGGTGGCATTGAAATTCAGATTTCCAGCGATCGTTTCCTTTCCGAAAAGGTATCCAATGTAGTTTGTCACCGCGCCCTGAACATTGAAATCACTGCGGCCAATGGTGCCGGATGTGTTGGTCACTTCAATTTTTTGCGGATTGAAAGTGGCGTGCGATTCACTGATACCAATGGCATATGGCAGCGAGGTAGATGTATATTTAAAATCCTTGGCGGCGGCTGTACCCGACGTTGGCAAAAGGTTGTATCGCTTGGCGGTCACATCCGAATATTTTCCTTTCGTCGAGATGTCTGCCTGCACTTTGCCGGCAAGGGTCATTCCGGCAAGGGGAAAAATCTTTGTCATCTTTTCCAGATCTACCGCGCCGGCGGCCTGCAAATCCCAGGTGTAATCGATCAGGTTTTGTAAGACCAGATTTGCCTCTACTTTTTCTCCATCGAGCAACATCGAAAAATCTTTGACGCGAAGAAGGGTTTCGCTCATGTTGCCAGATGTATTTTTGAGCGTCGATGTAAATTTCAGGTTTTCGAGTGGAAGCGGAAACTTCGATGACTTCACGTAGCCGTTGGCCAATGACGCGGTGGCATTGAGCGTCGGCATCACTTTTTGGACGTTGTCAAATGCACCTTGTGCCGAGGCATCTACTTGAAAGGTTCCTTTCATCTCCAACCCTTCCATCGGAAACATCTTGTTGAGTTCGGCGAGGTTGAGTACGGCTTTAATTTTGGCATCTGTGCGGTAGTCCTTCAGGTTGGCAATTGTGGCGCGAGCGTCTACCGGATTGTTGCCAAGCTCCAGGTGCAGGTTTTTTAGGTTAACAGACGTGTTGGCCACGACACCGGTTGGGTTGTCGACCGCCAAATCCAACTGAACGTGACTCACGGCCGTGGGTAACGACGGGTACTTGAACATGGCATCCTTCACCTGAAGTGCCAGCGAGAAGGAAGGCATTTGGGTGTCACTATAAGTTCCTTTCACTGTGCCGCTGAAGGACAAGTCCCCCTTTGTTTCGATTTGAGCAAAATCCTTGGTATACATGCCGGGCACCAGCGACAGCAGACTTTTGAAAGAATTTTCAGGACTCTTGAAAGCGATATCCATCCCATAGTCCTTTTCGTTCATCTTGAACCATCCTTCGGCACCGGCGGCAAAATCATTGACTTTGACCAAATTTTCTTTGAAGGCATAGCGCGTATAATTTTCACTGATGCCGATCACCGCATTGAGTATCACGTGCTTGTTGGTGAGATATTGCACGCCGCTATAAGCCATGGTCACGGAGTCCGACTCCGTTTTGGTTGTCAAATCAAATTCCCGTTCGTTGAAGTTGCCCGCGCCGGTGTGATTCAGTCCTTTGAGTGCAAGGTTAAATTTCAACGATGCATCGTCATACCGGACCTCTCCGTTTTCGATTGCCCAATTGTCGATACCAAATGAAAATTTCTGCGGCGTCGATGACTTGGCGGTATCCGTCGATGGGTACGTGATGTCATAATTTGCTCGACCGTCGGCCAGCACCTTCACATTGATTTGCGGCCTGATCAATGTAATGCCTTTCACCCGAAGCTGATCGCCGAATATAATATACTTCAAATTCAATTCGACATCAATCCGGTCAACAACAAAAAGGTGTTCACCCGCAAACGGTGCACGGTTAAAAACGCCGAGGCTCTTGATTTCAATGGCTACATTGGGAAAATGACGGAAAACCGAAAGGCTAAAATTATTGACATCAAAAACGACGTCCGCATTGACGGTCTTGGCAAGTTCCTCATCAACTTTCGCTTTGATTTTGTCCTTAAAAATATAAGGGATCAAAACCGCAGCAAGCACGACCACCGCCAGAAAGCCAAACAACCCGACAAAAACCCTTTTGACAATTCTCATGATTCATATTTTCAATGCAAAAGTACGCAGCAAGCCCTCAACGCGCGTACTGCATTTTGCGGTAGCTTTTGATCAAAGCCATCGC
>Ga0075019_10000543_pt1 | contig 21707 bp, 16 predicted proteins | sample ColStrG_CSR_2013_FD_71473 | JGI IMG/M metagenome (GOLD analysis project Ga0075019, IMG submission 71473) | Freshwater sediment microbial communities in response to fracking from Pennsylvania, USA - Cold Stream Run_MetaG_CSR_2013 | ecosystem: Environmental > Aquatic > Freshwater > Creek >...
CGGACCGGGATCAAGAGTTGGCACCCGCTTCGTCGCGCTTGACGGAGTAAGACGAGAGAATCTCGGAAACCGGCACGGGCGTTCACCCTTTTACGGGCTTTGCAGCCCTGACAGAAAGGATGCGACAGTTCCATATGAAAAACTCAACAGAACCACCATTGGGTCGCGGCATTGCGATCCTGACAGTTTGCGCTCTCACCCTGGTTGCACTGGGCAGCGCGAGCGCCCGCGCTGCCACCCGCTCAGTGACGAACCTAAACGACAGCGGCCCCGGCTCCCTGCGCCAAGCAATCGCCGACGCCAACCCCACGGGCGACACGATCACCTTCGGCGTCAAGGGGACCATCACCTTGACCAGTAACCCGTTGGAGATCGCCAAGAGCCTGGACATCGAGGGCCCAGGGCCCAACAAGTTGGCGATCAGCGGCACCACGCCCGCCGGGTTTCGTCATCAACGGCGGACCAGTCACTCTCGCCGGGATAACGATCACCGGCGGCCTGGCCAACAAGAACTCGCCACCTCCCGCCAGCATCGGCGGCGGGGTCCTCAATTTCGGCAGCTTGACTCTGTCTAATGATGTCGTGTCCGACAACGCCGCCGTCGGCGATGCCAACGCCAGCCCGTTCGGCCTCACCGGTTGGGGCATAGGCGGGGGCATCGCCAGTTTCGGAACACTGGACATCAAGGCCTGCCAGGTCACCGGAAATCTGGCTCGGGGTGGGGACGGTATCGGCGTCGCCGTTGGCGGCGCCGAAGGTGTAGGTCGTACATTCAGACCAGCAACGGGCGTAGCCCAATCAGCGAGCGCCGATTCACCCCAGACCTTCGGCATTTCCGGCCGGACCCAAGATTGCGGCCAGAGTTGCGGCGAACCCAGAACGTATGCGAGGGCAACGACGAGAAGAGGTTTCATTTTCCAGCAGACGGTCGCGGTTCTTGGTGAACACTGTGACGTCCCACACCGGCTCGTCCAGGTTCATGCCGACGAACCAACGGAACAAGACGCTGTAGTCAATCTCTTCCATCAGCAGTCGCTCGTTGCGCACCGAGTACAACATCTGAATCAACTGCGCGCGCAGCAACTTCTCGGGAGGAATAGATGGCCGGCCGGTCTTGGCGTACATGTCATAAAACCGCTCCGTCATGCTCCACAGAGCCAGATCCGCCATGGCTCGAATGGCGCGCAAAGGATGGTCCGGTCGAACCCGTTGTTCGGGTGACAGGTAGCTGAACATATCCGATTGCTGATGGTCTTGGCCGCGCATGTTCCTTAGACGTCCAAAACAATTCTGGCGTCACCTGTCCACGATGATTTCCCCGAGTTTTTCCGCACCCTGCTAGAAGCTAGAGGACGCAAGACCGATGGATGCAATCTCGCCGGAATCGATTCCCATCGTTCTGGGACAAGAGGACGACGGTCGTTGGTGGGCCGACATCGAATCCATGCCCGGCGTGATGGCGTATGGCCCGACTCGGGACGCGGCGATTGCCGCCGTCCGGGCGCTGGCCCTGCGCGTTGCCGCCGACTGCATCGATCACGGGGAGGAAGTCCCGCCACAGTTTTGAGAAAGTCCTCCCCGTCGCATCAGCCCATGGCCATCGGTGAAGGCGAAGAGACTCCCAGCCGCATTAGTCCGAATCGGATGGACAGCCTCCTGGCAAAGCGGATCTCATCGTCGTCTCAAACGACTCGGCTGCCCAATTATACGGTTGCCTTCCATCACAGCGAAGAAATTGGCCCTGGACTCCTGGCTCAGATCGCCAAGAAAGCTGGCTTGGGCCGTTCTTCGGCAGCCGTCGCATGGCTGTCACACTGAAGGTCAATCGCAAGCGAATCCAGCGGCTCATGCGGATTCTGGGAATCGAAGCTCTTTATCCCAAACCGAACTTGAGCCGGCTGGAGTCCACCGGGCGTTTCCACGCACGCAATAAGAGGACACGAGTTCGGCTTTCGTTGAAGCCGGCGGAACGGGAGGAGTTTATCGCGTTCCTCAAAACCCTCTGAACGGCCGCGCGTGCCAAGCAATCCTCGGCAGATAACGCGTCCTCGCGGAGCGTATCGGTACGGTGATCGATAAAACGGAGAAGCGCCGTAACCCGATTGCTCCCGGATTACGTACAAACCGGAAGTGATCCACCTGGACGGGAAACGCCCATTCCGCGCTCTGAGCATTTGGTGGCCGTTGTGGAACCGGGAGTCAGCAACGTCTGGGATCAGGTGGGCGGGTGCGCCGATTTGCGCAGACCTTCAGAAGCCTACTCCAGGAATGGGTCTCGTAAAGTATCGATCCGATTAGAAGGCCCTGAAGACACTCTTTGGATCTGTGCTTGTATCGGCTGGCGAAGCGCGTGATCGATCGGTGCGTATCTCAGGGCGTCGGAATAGGCCCGCAGAGCGTCGTCGCGCCGCCCCTGCCTCAGGTAGACGTTTCCGAGTTCGACGTGCACGAAGAACGCGGTAGGGTCGAGCGTCACGGATTGCCGCAGCAATCGTTCGGCCGCAGCCAAGTCGGGCTTATCGGCGAAAATCTCCCCAGAGATGCTTGATAAAGGCTTCCCGCCAAAATACGGCCGCAAGCGCAGGTCCCGCGAAAAACCATCAGATTTCCAAACCGCGCAGCCGGAGCCGCCCTTCGGAGCGCCGCATTGTCCCAGAATGGATACGCTCCCAGAAAGCGCGCGTCGACGATCATAGTGCCGGAAAACACAGCCGATTCGAGCCTGGATTCGTCTCGTTTGGTGTCTTTGCCCAGCCAGTCGATTCGGGCGCGCCTTTTCTTCGACCTCGCTGATCGGTCCGTAAAAGATAAAGGGGATTTCACCGGTGGGCTCCACGACGCCTTCTGCATGAGCGACACGGAGACAAAAATGATGCTGACTATGCGGCGTAGCCATAAACACTCCGCCTTTGTTTTCAATGCTGGGCTCGGGTTCCATCAAAACGCGGCTATGGGCTTTTAACATGGGCCGTGTCTGATGATCGTTCGTAGAAAAACGGGTTCGAGGTGATTGGAATGATGTTGAACGCATGAACTAGCAGAAATCAGATCAGCCGCCATGCTGTTCGTTTCTTCACATCCAAGCGCAACACAGAGTTTTCCCCAGCGTCGGCAACGGAGGGGCTAGAGAAGAGAAAGTGTCGAGTTCACTTCTTCCGGTGGAAGCTGGTCTCGGAGTACAGTTCAAATTCCTTTCCCGGTTCGGCAAGTTCAAACCGCTCGACGAAGCTGTCCGGCCCAATGCCCGTGTAGGTTTCGCGGGCCCGCACCTTCTCGGTCGCGGCAATCTCCACCGTGCGCACCTTGCCGTCGCGCGAGGTGGTAGTGCCGCCTTCGGTGATGGCGAACTCGCACGCGATCTCGTCCCAGTGCTGGCTCACCATGTAGCCGATCCCGACCCGCGAATCGCCTTCCTCGCCGGCCTCGCCCAGGAAGATGACGTCGCGGTCGAGCGGCGCCTTCAGGCGCTTCAACAGCAGCACCGTCATCAGCGCCGAGGTCACCTTGTCCTTATCGTCGATCGAGCCGCGTCCGTAGATGTAGCCGTCCTTGCCGAGCGCCGCGAACGGGTCCACGGTCCATTTCTCTCTTTGCACGCCGACCACATCCAGATGCCCCATCAGCAGGATGGGCTTTTTGGAGCCGTTGCCCCGCAAGCGCGCCAGCACGTTGCCGCGGCCTGGCTCCAGCTCGTAGATCCGCGCGGGGATGCCCTCGCGCTCCAGCACCTTCTTGATGTACTCGGCGGCCTTGGTTTCATTGCCCGGCGGCGAGCTGGTATCGATGCAGATTAGATTGCGGTAGTGCTCCAGGATCTCGGGCTCGAGCGCTTTCCAGTCGACGCGATACGCATCGGCCGCGAATAGGGACTGGCACGCCAGCATGGCGGCCAACAGGAGCGCAGCCCGATCCGATCTGCGCCACCCTAGTAATTGAAACGCAGCGCAAACTGCACCAGCCTGGGTAGGTTCAACTGAGAACTGATCACACCGAATTGCGCGTTTCCTAACACCTCTCCCGGGGGACCGAATTGCACCCGGTTGAAGATGTTGAAAAACTCGGTGCGGAACTGAATTCCCATCCGTTCCGTCAGCTTCGTGTTTTTGAAGACGGCGAAATCGAAGTTGTTGACTCCGGCCGTGCGCACCGCGGGAAGCGTCCGCCCGAGGTTGCCGAATGTGGCCGCGGGCGGCGATGTGAAGCAGGAGGTGTTGAACCAGCCGGTCAGGCGCGCTTGCGCGGCGCCCGGCACCGAGACATTGCATCCGCCCACGTAATTCGGCCGCGACCCGCCGCCGAACGAATCGGTAACGTTGGTCGCCGTGGTCAGGGTGAGCGGGAATCCGGCCTGGAAGGTCGAGATGCCGTTGATCCCCCAACCCGACGCCAACTTATCGGCCGCCCCCGAAGCACTGCCGAGGAACTTTTTGCCTTTGCCGAGCGGCAGATCGTACACGTAACTGACGATCACTCGCTGCGGCACGTCAAAGCCCGAGACCGCGCGTTCCTGCCTTAGGTTGTTGTTATTCTGGATGCCGGCCAGCGGGCCCGCTTCCAGCCAGCTCATTCCGGTTTCGATGTCGCCGATGTTCTTCGACCAGGTGTAAGCGGCCAGCACGGTGCCGCCCTGGCGAAAGCGTTTCTCCAGCTTCACCTGCATAGAGTGATAGATGGAATCGCGATTCCCATCGTTGGCCGCGGTGACACCCGTGTATTCCGGATATGGCCGCAGAAGCTGGCCGGCCTGAACCGTGGGCTGTGCCAGCGTCCCGAACGGCACCAACCCATAGAACGGGTTAGGTACCTGCCTGGTCAGCGCGGCCGCTCCCAGAGACAGATATTGATCCGGAAGTTGGTCGAGCGCCGGCCCGCCCACCAGGTGCGTGCCCTTCGCGCCGGCATAGGCAACTTCCAGCACCATGCCGCTCAACAACTCGCGCTCGAAATTGAAATTCCATTGCTGCAAGTATCCGAAATGCTGGGAAGAAGCTCCCGGTATGGGCGCGCTGATTCCCGTGCCCAGAAGCAGCGTCTGGTAGTTCGGATTGCGCTGCGGGGGCTGCAGCAGGCCGGTTGGAAACGGATTGCTGAGCTTGGCGGCGGGCGTCAGCTCGTTGTCCACCGTGGGTACCCAAGACTGCGTCACCGAAGTCAGTTGGCTGCCGCCCGTGCCGTCATTCTGCACGAAGAACATTCCGTAGCCGGCGCGGACCACCGTTTGATTCGTCAGGCGGTAAGCAAATCCCAGCCGCGGAGCAAACAGGCTCAGGTGGGTGGCGGCTGCCTTACGGCTCGGGTTATCGGGCGAATTGACCAGGCCCAGCTTCCCCATCAGATTCGGGATGCCCGCCGCCTGGGCGATCGGACTAGGCGAATTGGGCAACAGGACAGTGAACCGGTCGTATCGCTCCACTTCCGGAAGCGGCAATTCCCAGCGCACGCCGTAATTGACGGTCAGCTTCCTGCTCACCTGCCAGGAGTCGGATGCATAAACTCCGCCGTAGTAGTTTCGATACGAATAGGGACTGGGAGTAACCACGTTTCCACTGGAGCCCAATCCCAACATGAACGAGGCAAAACCAACACCCGTTCCGGCGGCCGCCTGGGGGTTGATCGAGGTAAACAGATTATCGAAGTTATAGAGGCCGCTGCCGACGTTGCTTTGAATATAGTTGGTGATCTGGCGCCGCAGCTCGCCTCCGAACTTCAACGTATGGGACCTGACGATCTTACTCATCAGCGGATACAACGAGTAACTGTCGTTCCGCTGATGGATTACGCTGCCCGGCCCCTGGCTCGACCAGATGTCGCTGAAGCCTTGCACCACCGGAGTCGGAATGACCTGGAAGGAAACCTGGTTGTTGAGCGCGGCGGGCAGCCCGAACGTAGTCAGATCCACACCAAGCGTGGCGGGAATACGGTCATAAACAAAGCGCAGGAAGGCCACGCGGAAGTCCAGCACCGTGGTGGGCGACAGCATGTAAGTGTCGCCCAACACCGCCGAGTTCGTAACCCAGGTTTCCGGACCGCGGTCCGGGTAGACGTGCGTTCCGTAGGGATCCTGAGCGAGGCTGAGATTCGTCCAATAGGAGTAGCGGGCAAACAGGCGCTGCCGGTCGCTGAGGCTGTGGTCGACCCGCGTGTTGACCTGGTCGTTATTGCCGCCGGCCCCGGCGTTGGCGCTAAAGTTGTTGAGGTTGGTAAACGGCAAGCCGGTGGAATTCGGCTGCCCCCAGTAGTTGGCCAGAATTTTGGCCGTCGGATCCAGGCGGTTCGCGGGCATCATGTTCCCGGGAAACGGCGAGCGCGTAACCCCACCGGAGCAAGCCGCATTTCCCAGTTGCCCACAGGTGGTCAGCGGATCGTAGATCGGAATCATGGCGCCGCTGGCGTTGCGAGTATTGGAGAAATCGCCCGAGCGCTGCTGCGCCGTCGGCACGGCCACCAGGACCGGAACGCCGTAGCGCAGCCGGAAGCCTTCCCAGGCAACGAAGAAGAATGTCTTGTTCTTGCGGATCGGCCCGCCAAAGTTCGCGCCATATTGGTTCTGCGTGAACGCCGGCCGCGATTTGGACGACGAATTGTTGAAGAACGTGTTGGCGTTCAGTACCTTGTTGCGCAGAAATTCGTAAGCGCCGCCGTGGAAATCGTTGGTTCCGGATTTGGACACCAGGTTGATCACGCCGCCGGCGAAGCGGCCGAATTCCGGCCCCAGGCTGTTGGTCTGCACGCGAAATTCCTGCATCGCGTCCTGGTTCGGAATCAGCGCGATCAGGCTGCCCTGCGCGACGTTCAACGGGGCGCCGTCGAGAAAGGTGGCGTTCTGCCCGGCCACCGCCCCGCCGATCTGATAGTTGCCGAACGAAAAGATATTCTGGCCGGTGGGATTCTGCATCGACTGGCCCTGCGCCACCACGCCCGGCACCAGCGTCACCAGATTGATGACGTTGCGCCCGTTCAGGGGCATTTCCTGCACTTTCCGCGACTCGACGATGGTGCCGAGCGAAGACGTTTCCGACTGGAGCAGCGGCGCCTGCGCGCTAACCTCGACGGTTTGTCCGACCTCGCCCACCTGCATGGGGGCGTCCACGCGAACCGAAGCCTGGACCTGCACCTCGATGTCATCACGGGTAAGATGCTTGAAGCCGGGTTTCTCGAGATCGATGCGATAACGGCCCGGCACGAGGTTGACGAACTCGTAATTCCCTTCCACATTGCTCGTCGCCGTGCGGCGCTCCGATGTCCCGATGTTGGTAAGCGTGACCGATGCTCCAGGCACGGCGGAGCCCGAGGGGTCGGTTACGGCTCCCACGATGGAGCCATTAAAAATCTGAGCCGGCAGCGCGGATGAAAGCGCCAGGATAGCCGCAACAAGCAACGAACGTTTCCACTGAAGTCTCACGGGGACCCTCCTAGAACTTAGACAGCCTCGGTTTAATTGATGGAATTCTACTCCACCAGAGCGTCAATACACAAGCTCTTTGCGGACCGGGGCTTTTCCCTCGCCTGTGCCAACCAGGCTTACCCCGTAGCCTACTACCATCAGCACCACGTGCCCGATGGCGCCGATCATGTAATCGTGCCACGGAAAGTTGAAGGGGCTCAAGTTCAGAATCGGGTTTTCGCCCATGGTCAGCGTGGCCCAGGCGGTGAATATGACGCAAGCTGCGATGCCGGCGTAGATGCCCCGCCGCGTGGCTCGCGTGGTGAGGAAGGCCAGCAGGAACAAACCTGCCAGGCCGCCGCTGACGATGGACGAAGCCGAAAACCAGACCGAAAGCGCCCCCGTCCGGGTGTGCGAGAGCGCGAGCGCCGCGATCACGGCCAGCACGCCACAGCACAGCACGATGCGCTTGGCAATGCGCAGGCGTTCGCGGTCGGACGCGTCGGGGCGGAACAGACGGTAGATGTCCTCCACCCCGACCGCCGCGAAGGAGTTCAGGTCGCTCGAAAGCGCGCACATCGCCGCACCCATCAAAGCGGCCAGCACCAGGCCCGCCACGCCTACCGGCAGGTGCGTGCCCAGAAAGTACGGAAACACCTGGTCGCCTTTGGTGACATGCGCCGGCAATTTCTCGCCGGTGAGCTTGTAGAAGGTCCAGGTGCAGGTTCCGATGAGCATGAACAGGGCCCACACCGGCACTGAGAGCGCCGCGCCGAACGCCACGCCCCGGACGGCCGCGCGATCGGACTTGGCCGCCAGGTAGCGCTGCACTAGTGTCTGGTCGGTGGTGTAGCGCTGCAGGTACCAGAAGAAACCGTAGGTCATGAGCACCCAGCAGGTGGGCTGGGAGAGGTCGAACCGGGCGCTGCCCAGGGTGATTTTGTGATTGGCCCAGGCTGTTTCGAAGACCGCCGCCGGCCCACCCGGCGGCAGAAACAGCAGGTAGCCGAGGCAAAGAAAGATGCCGGTCCAGAGAATCACGCCCTGAAAAACGTCGGTCCACACCACTGCTTCGAAGCCGCCCTTGAGGGTGTAGAGGATGGTCAGGAAGCCGGCGACCAGGATCACCTGGTCCATGTTCCAGCCCGTGGTGCTGTTGACGGTCAGGGCCAACAGGTAAAAGACCAGGCCCATCTTGGAGAAGTGCGCCAGCGTGAACGCCACCGAGGCATAGACGCGGGTGGGCCTGCCGAAGCGCTTGCCAAAGTACTCGAACGCGCTCATCCCCACGGTGCGCCGGTAGAACGGGATGATCACCGTCCCCACCAACGCGATCACCACAAGCAGGAAGAAGCCGGGTATCAGCAGCGACCAGTCCTTGGCATACGCCGCGCCCGGAAACGCGATGAAGGTGACGCTGGTGATCATGGCGGTGAAGAACGACATGCCCACCGCCCACGAAGGCACCGAGCGCTTGGCCGTGAAATACCGCTCGGTGGTGGTTTGCCGGCGCGAAAAGCGCAGCCCGACGGCAGTCAGCCCCAACACGTAGGCCACAATGATGCCGAGATCGAGCCAGCGAACGCCTGCCATTGCGTTCAAGTATCCCACGTGGTGGCGGATGGCGGAGGGGTCTATTCTGCGCCAGGGACCGGCTACTTGCCCTGCTTGCGCGGCCGTACCGCAAGGTAGGCGCGGGCCTGCTGGATGGTCTGAATTTCGCGCCTTAAAGCAGCCACGCGGTCCTTGCCGATGTACTTACCCTCACGGCGCGAAGCCTCGCCAGCCACGATGCTCATCACCAGTTCGTCGGGCGCCTGGTTCAGATTCACGGCCTTTTTGGCGGCCAGGGGTAGTTTAACGACTGGCCATGGCAGCGGTTCGGTTTCGGACAGGACGGCGTCGAGCGTGGGAGCCGCGGCGATCCGAGGACTCGGCAGGGCGGCCTGGAAAGCTGCGGCATTGATGCTGAGCCAGTCGCGTAGCGTGGCGAGGATGGTCGTGTGGTCGTAAGGCGTAGCAGGAGATTTCGGATTTGAAGGTATGCGGAAGACGGTGCCGGGAGTCACGTACGACGACGCCACAATCGCCGGAACGCGCACGCCGAAGCGGGTAAAGTCGAATGTGCCATCGCGGGAAATGGAACCCGGCAAGGGAGGCGTTGCGTTGGCCGGCGGAGGCACGTGGTCGTAACAACCACCGTGTTCGTCGAATGTGAAGACGAATAGAATCTCGTCGCGATATGGGCACGCCTGAATCGCGGCGTAGACCGTGGCGAGGAATTGCTCGGCCGGCGTGATGTCGTGAGGAGGATGGTAGCTTTCGTCCGGGTCGAGGAAGTTCGGCTCGATAAAGGTGTATTGCGGGAGTTTCTGGCTGGCGGGCGCGTCCGCGGGCTGCTGGCAGAGGACGTAAAACTCGAGCATGCCCTTAAAATGCTCAACCAGGGCGTAGATCTGGGGAAACATCACGTACGCCAGGGACGGAGCCAATCCATCGCTGTACACCATCCAGGACACTCCCTGGTCCTCGAGGAGGTTGAAGATGGTGGCGATGTCGTAGGGCTCGTAATCGTCGTTGTTGATGTGCCCGTCGGAAGAGCCGGCGTGGAGAAAGCCTCGATTGGGCCAGGTTTGGCAGGGAAGGGAGGCGAACCAGGCGTCGCTAACGGCAAACGATCGGGCGATCTGACTGATCACTGGAACTTGAGCCGGGCTGTAGGACTGCATGATCTGGGTGGGATCGGCGGAATTCAGCGTGGCGTAGTTGGCGAGGAAGCCGGACATGTTGGCCGTGGGTGACGAGCCGAAGATCTGCGCCGTCATCTGGTCGAACAATTCACCCGGATCCGGGCTGGGCACGACCGTGGACTGGGCGCCCTGTGACGCGAAGACAATGGGGGAGGTGGGGGTTAGCTGGTTACCGAAGGTATCGACGACGAGCCCATCGTAGGCCGGGGGAGTTTGGGCCGGTATGTTGTTGGGCGGCTGGTTGTTCTGGGCGGCGTATAGCCAACCAAGCAGATTGTCCTGCGAGCGATTCTCCATCATGAGAACCACCACGTGGTTGATTTGTGGGAGAATCGCCTGGCCGATGCTGTAGGTGACGTCGTCGAAGACTTCGCCGGTCACGAAAGTTCCCCGGATGCGGCAGGAGACGCCGGCAGCGCCGGTGAATGCCAGCGTTGTGTTGGCGGGCTGCCAACCGGTACTGCGATCGCCAGCCACGATCTGAATTTCGATTGTGCTGCTGAAAAACGTGCCGGTCACGCGCTCCTGCAATTGGATGACGACACCCGCGTACTCGAACGCGGTGGAGAAGACAAAGCCTTTCTTGTCAGGAATTCCCACGTCCCGGTCCATCCATAAGACGCGAGTGGTCTGGCCGGCTGGGGGGGAATCGGAGGTTACGCCCCAGTCATTGTGGTGCAGACTGGGGGATACCGTGGTGGTGAGGGACAGACCGTCCGACAGATTGTTCTCGATACGTACGTTCGTGGGCATAATTCGTTTCGTTACCGTCGAAAGGCGGTCCCTGGCGATTTGATTAGTTGCCCATGGAATGCAGTTAGGTTCTTACGGAACCCTCGAGGACTCAAACTTGGCCGAACTGGCCGAACTTGGTGAATATTTGTAACCCGGGATTATTATTTCGGATTACCGGCTCACGCCAGTATACATCAGGATCGCTGCCGATTCGAGCGCCTTGGAAATCTTATGTTGCGAGTGCATGGGGGGCCACCATGTCGCTGGCGCCTGTTGCCGTCAGGAAGGCTTGGTTACTACTCGCGCACACGGAAGTGGTGCGAGGGTGGATTGGGTTGGTGGGCGTAGATCACCGGCCGCACGCGTCAGCAAGCGGTTTCCGGCCAGGCACGAATCCGAACAGCCGGGGCCGGGGGCGCTGGCACCGTCGCGCTCTTTGAGGGAGGTGGCAGCGCCCCGGCAACACCGGCTAGAAGATCCGCTGGTGTACGCGGTCCACCGAGAATTGTTCGCCCGCGCTATGACAGGCCGCACAACTCTCGCCGATGACCGTGGTGTTGGCCAACGCATGGGAAGCGGTCGCCTTATCGTCGTGGCAGCCCTGGCAGGCAGCGGAGATGGGAGGCGTGGTCTTCGTGAAGCCGCCCGGACTCGCCACGTTGGCTGTGGCTCCGACGCTCTCCACCAGATACGTACCGGTCTTATGGCAGGTGGTGCAATTGCGCAGGTCGCCCGGGAAGCGGACTTCCTGGTAATTGGTGGTCCCCAGAATATATGGGTTCGCCAGATTCTCGCCCCGATGGATGCTGTGGATTTGCCACGCGAAATTGACGCTCTGGTTTGAGGTCCCGTCCGTCAACATCGGATTGTGGCAGATGGTGCACTCCTGCGCTGCGTTGCGCGTACCGCTGTGGACGAAGCCCAGATTCATATGGCAGGCGGAGCACTTCGCCGAATCCACCACCTGGCGCCGGGTAGTCATCTTGCTCTTATCGACGCTGAAGTAGTACTCCATGGGCTTAGCGGCGTCGATAGCGGCCGTCGCCTTCAGAGTACCGGGAAGCAGCGTCACGGAATTGCGAGCCTCGATGGAGACCGTGTATGAGCCTGCGGCGGCTGCCGGAATCTTGTTGGTCATGGTATAGGCATACACGCCATTGGTGCCCGGCGTTTTGCTAGGATCTTCGGAGACCCGGATTCCGCCCGGTCCCGTGCCGTAATCGGTGTTCGGCCCGCCCAGCACGATGCGGATGTTGGTGAGTTTGCTGATGTCGACCGGGTTGCCGGCCTTGTCCGTCACGCTGAACGTCACGGTAGGCGCGGATCCGGGGGTGGCGCCGTCCACCTTCAAAATCTTCCCGACGAGCCCGGGAAGAGACGCGGAGTTCGCGGGGATGAGGTGCGCTCCAGGGATCGAGGCATCGAAATCCAACGCGGCATTCGGCGTGTGGCAGTTTTGGCATTGTTTGTCATCGGGCTGCGGCAGATTGACGTGGTTCAACCCGGTGGCGAAGTTCACATCGTCATGGCAGGAACCGCACACGGCCGCGCTGGGCTTGGTCTTCCAGTTATCGGCTTGCGCTGCACCCTTGGCATGACAGGTGGTGCAATTGCGGACGTCCTGCGGGAAGACCACGGTCGAGAAATCCGACCACGCGCCGCGGTGCCAGATCCGGTATGGGGTACCTGCCTTGACACTGGGCAGGCTCGATCCCATGTGGATCTTGTGAATCAGGACCTTCATGTCCTGGGTGAGCTGGGTGTCCGGATTGATGGTCTGTGGGGTGTGGCACATGATGCAGAGCTCGACCGTGACACGGGATCCGCCGTGGCCGATCAGCGGGTCATGGCACTGGTTGCAGGCGTCCGTCGTAACCACCGAGCGCAGCACTGGAACACCCGAGCCATTCGGAACGAAGGAGTAAACGTCGTTGGAGGTCTCGCTCCATTCGTCGAAGGTGCCGAATTCCGACAGATTGCGTTGGGCGGAAACGCCGATGGAGTGGGTCGCAGTGGCGTCGAAGTTGGCGGGCGCTTTGGTCTTAAACGTATAGGTGTAATCGCCCACCGAGTTCAGGGTGAAAGTGCCGCCGGAATCGTTCGCTGCCTGGGTTTGCGAGGGGTTGGAGTTTGTCGTAGCCTTCGCGACCGTGGTCGTGTAGGATACGTATTGGGTCTGCCCGGCCGGAATAGAGGCGGCGATAAAGCTCATCGAGACCGGCCCTTTGGTGGCTACGCCCAGCCTGTCAAGGGGGATTCCGTCGGAGTCCACGATCGTGGCACGGACGGTGATGGTGCCGTCTTTGGCAATGGCGGCACTCTGGATTTTCACTACAACACCGGTCTTACCGAGAGACGTCGTAGTGCCATTGAGCATGGGGGTCGTGAAATCCACGCTTGGTTTGACCGGGCGGTCATCGGCTGATGCAGTGTTGACAAATACTACAGTGGCTAGCACGGAAACTGCGCTAGCGAAGGCAAGGCGTTTCGCCATGTGGTGAACCTCCTAATTAAGATAAAGGGACACTGGTATCCTCTTAACCTTAGCATATTGCCTGCCATTGTGGATTTCTTCAGTGGTAGATGTCCCCAGTCCATCCGGAAATTCACCGGCGGTGCCGAAAGCCCTTCTTCTGCTTGCACTCGAACCAGGTTGTAGGGTGTTTTGGATTCTCCAACGACCAGCCCGACGCCTCGGTGGCCGCCCCCCGGAGTGGGGCGTTTGGCGCAAAAGGCGCGAACTGGGAGTCTTTGCCCCCCATCCTGGAGTCAACCACCGGCGAGAAGAGCCGACTGCGGGCGCCAGGCAACCGGCAGTTACAACCGGGAATAACCTGAGTCAGACGTCCCTAACCAAACTTCGGTACCTGGTACTCTTATATTGCCACTGGGCTCCACTATTCGGCGGTCTCGTCAGACCGCGGGGTAAAATCGAGCATTGCCCGTGCTCCGCGTCCTAATTGCGCTGCTCGCTCTGGCTCCAGGCGTCGCGGCCCAGAGTGATGTTCGCCGTAGCGTTCTGCTGTTGTTGCCCGACCCGCCCGGGCGGCCCAATTCCGCGCAGGTGCTGGAGGGTGTGCAGGCCACTCTTCGCGCCGCCGACCCCGGCATTGCGTTCTCCGTCGATTACCTTGCGCAGGAGGGCCAGGGGCGGCCGGAGCTGGTCGCTACCCAACTCGCCTGGTACCGCGAGAAGTACCGCAGTCAGCGCTTTGACGCGATCATTGTGCTTGGCCCCGAAACGCTAATCTCGCTCCTGCGGGTGCGCGACGATCTGTGGCCCGACGTTCCCGTGATCTTCTGCGGGAGCGGACCCGACGGGGTGCCGGCCGCTCTCATCCGGCCAGGCGTAACCGGCACGTTCCTGAATTCAGAGCTGACCGATAACCTGAAGATCATCCAGCACCTGCTTCCGGGGACCCGGCACATCGCCCTGGTGGGCGGCTCGTCGAATGCCGACCGGAGCTACAACCTCCGTGTGCCGGACCGGGTGCGCCGAGTCTTTCCCAGCATCGACATCATCGATCTCACCCAACTCACCATCGCCGAACTGAAGACGCGGGTGGCGGCCCTGCCGCCGGACACCGCAGTGCTGATCGAGAGCTTCTTCTATGATCGCGCCGGCTGGCCGGTGTTCCGGCCCGAGTTGGTAGCAGCACTGGGGTCGACTACCAACTCCCCGATTTTTTCGCCCAGCGATAACGCGTTGGGAGCCGGTATCGTGGGCGGCCAATTGACACACTTTGCGTGGGTCGGCGCCCGGGCGGCCGAGATTGCGCTGCGCGTGCTGCACGGCGAGAGCGCCTCGAGCATTCCAGCCGAGCCGTCACGTTCCTCGTCGCTGCAGTTCGATTGGAGGCAACTCAAGCGCTGGCACATCCCACTCGACCGCTTGCCGCCCAATAGTGAAATTCTGTATCGGCCCTTCTCGGTCTGGGACCAATACTGGTGGGTCATCCTGCTGATGGCCCTCGGAGCCGTGCTGGAATCGATTCTGGTCGCGGTGTTGTTCGTTCAGCGGCGGCGGGCGCGGGAAACCGAGGCCGCCCGCCAACAGGCGGAACTGGAAGCCGCGGCGGCGCGCGATGAGATCTCGCACCTGAACCGCGTTGCCTCCATGGGCGAACTGGCGGCCTCCCTGGCCCACGAACTCAACCAGCCGCTGGCCGCCATTCTGGCCAACGCCCAGGCCGCGGAGCGCTTCCTGGACCAGGGAGACCCGGATTTGACCGAGGCGCGCGGGGCACTGGCGGACATCAGGGAAGACGACTCGCGGGCCAGTGAGATCATCCGGCGGATCCGGCGGATGCTGACCAAGCAGCCCATGTCGGCCGAGGCCATCGACGTGAACGCCGCGGTGGGTGAGGTCCTGAGCCTGCTCCGCACGGATGCCGCGGCGCGGAGCGTCACCCTGGAGTTCGATCCGTCGCCGGAAACGCCCACCGCAATGGCCGACCTGGTACAGGTTCGCCAAGTCATCATGAACTTGGTGTTGAATGGCATGGAAGCTCTGGATGGGCCCGGCCAAGTGATGGTTCGAACTCTGCCCGGCGCGCTTGCCGGCGAGGTGGAGATTCTGGTGGCCGACTCCGGCGCCGGCGTGCCGCCGGAACTGGCCGGGCGAATCTTTGAGCCCTTCTTCTCGACCAAGAAGGACGGACTGGGAATGGGGCTTTCCATCATTTCCTCCATCCTGGCCGCGCACGCCGGGCGCATCGTTTTGGAGAGCGGCGCGGTCGCCGGCTTCGGTGGCGCCACATTCCGCATCACTTTGCCAGCGGCCCGGGAGGTGGTTCACGCCGCGAACACCAACCCCGCCTCCAACCGGCGCGAGCCTGCGTAACGCCGACGGTACCCGGCGCGTTTACGCAGCAGGCGGGAGAATAACCAGCCCCTACCACGTGCGATCATGTGAAGTCTATGCCTTCTTCTCCGCACCTGGAACACGCCGAAAAACACTTCGAAGCTTCGGACACGGTTCGCGATGTCGTGATCGGCATGTCCGACGGCCTGACCGTGCCGTTTGCGCTGGCCGCCGGACTCACCGGCACTGCCTTGGCGACCAGCAAACTGGTGGTGGTGGCCGGCCTGGCGGAAATTGCCGCCGGCTCGATCGCCATGGGGCTGGGCGGGTACCTGGCGGCGCGCACCGACCGCGACCACTACGAGAGCGAGCGCGCCCGCGAGGTCCGCGAAACCGTCGAGCTGCCCGATAAGGAGGCCGACGAGGTGGCTGACATCTTCCGCGGCTACGGCATGTCGGAGCAGGACATCGCGCCCGTGGTCAACGCCATCCGCGCCGATCAGAAGCGGTGGGTCGATTTCATGATGCGCTTCGAGCTCGGCTTCGAAGAACCCGACCCGCGGCGGGCGCGCAACAGCGCGGCCACCATTGCTATCTCGTACATTCTGGGCGGGCTGGTTCCGCTGTCGTCGTACATGGTGGTGAGCGATCTCGGAACGGCGCTCACCTTTTCCTGTGCCGTCACCCTGATCGCGTTATTCATTTTCGGCTATGTGAAGGGGAAGCTTACCGGCATTGCCCCGCTGCGTGGCGGAGTGCAGACGGTGGTGATCGGCGGGCTGGCGTCGGCGGCGGCGTTCGGCCTGGCGCGCTGGATCAGTTGACCGCGCCGTAACTTTCGCGCCCCGCGGCGCGAACCTATATTCGGATGAGCCTGTATGTTTGAATCGGTCCCTTCCGCCGGAATTCCTCGACGCGCGCTTTTGCTGGCGCCGGCTGCCTTCGCGGGCCTGGTCGCTGTCTCCAACCGTAAGGAACATCCCGTTCCCGCAGCGCGCCAGGGCGGGTCGGGCGGCAGCGTAAGGCTGGCGATGTTTGCGGATAATGGGACCAGGGGGGAAACTGTGCCGGTCAACAAGATTGTAAAGAACGATGCCGAATGGCAAAAGGAACTCACCCCGGAGGAGTTCGCGGTGGCTCGCAAGAAGGGCACCGAGCGCGCCTTCACGGGGCGTTACTGGAACAACCATGAGGCGGGCCTATACCGCTGTGTCTGCTGCGGCAACGCGCTGTTCCGCTCGCAGGAAAAGTTCGAGTCCGGTACTGGGTGGCCCAGTTTCTGGGCGCCGGCTGCCGAAGAGAACGTCAGCACCGAATCCGATACCAGCCTGTTCATGCGCCGCGTGGAAGTGCTGTGCAGCAAATGCGACGCGCACCTGGGCCACGTGTTCGAGGACGGCCCGGCGCCTACCGGTCTGCGTTATTGCATTAATTCGGCCGCTTTGCGCTTTGCCCCGAAAGAGTGACCTGGCGCACCGGCTCCAGGACTTCTCCGCGGACGGGGCGCCGGTTGGGCTGTGACGAGATCCTACTCTGCTTGCGCTGGGGCAAGTTGCGGCCGCGATCTTGGCGTAGACTTGTACCCTGTGAATAGCTTGCACCAGCATTCGATCGCTCTCGCCTGGATCACGGCGCTGGCCGCGATTCTGATCGGCATCAACATACAGGCGAAGGCACAAAGTTATGTCAGCTTTGACGCCGACCCGCACGCGACCCTCCCTTCCCGCATCGACTCCTCCGGCCGGATCGTAGGACTTGTATTCCACCTGGACCAGACCTACGGAGGTTTCATCCGCAACACCGATGGCAGCATCGTTTTGGTCAACTATCCCGGCGCGATTGAAACCGACTGGCTGGGCTTCGCCGCCTCGGGCCAAGTCGCCGGCCGTTTCATGGACTCCGCGTATCTGGAGCACGGTTTTTTCGGACCGGTCTCGGGACCCTATACCAGGTTCGATGTGGCGGGCGCCAACCAGACTTCCCCGGTCGGCTCGAACACGGCGGGACAGATCATCGGTGATTGGATGGACTCGGCGAATGTGTTACACGGCTTCCTGCGAAATGCCGATGGAAGCATCGTGAATGTGGCCGTCCCAGGAGCCAAGACGACGAGCCCGGAAGATATCAACACGTTCGGCCAGGTCGCCGGTGTTTACACGGACACGTCGAACGCGCTTCACGGCTTCATCCGCAGCGCCGCGGGCGCCTATACCACCTATAGCTTCCCGGCCGGCAAAACCAACGCGTCGGTGAGCATCAACGACGCCGGCGCGGTGGCCGGTTACTATTACGGCAGCGATTACGTGTTCACCGGGTTCGTCCGGGACACCCTCGGGACCATCACCACGTTTACTATGCCGGGAACGCGCACCAGCGTTGCCCAGATCAACCAGGGAGGATCCATCGTGGGCGGGTACGGCGGCATACACGGCCTGCGCCAGGGTTACCTGAGAAGGCCTGACGGCACGACCGTCTCGCTGGAATATCCGGGCGCCAACACCATTACCAGCACCACGGCCCCCAGCGGCATCAATCCGTCCGGGGTGATTATCGGCCACTACCAGATCAACACGACCAACAATACGGTTGTCCACGGCTTCATACTGACCGGGGTTCAATGAGCACCGGCCGCGGGTTGCGGTGCGGCCGAACCAAGCTCTTTATGCCCCGGACCTGAGTCAACGGCGACGACGGATGCGGGCGCAAGAGTTTATTTCTGATCGAACAGGCTGGCGCGGCGGATGCGCTCGCCCTGGAAGACGACCAGCGAAATGCGTTCGGTGGCGGAGATGTCCTGGAGCGGGTTGCCATCGACCAGCAGCAGGTCGGCATCCAAGCCCTTGCGGATGGCGCCATCGCGGGCTTGCACGCGCAGTAGCTTCGCCGCATTGACCGTGGCCGCCTGCAGCGCCACGTCGGCCGGGATGCCGGCCTGCACCCACAGTTGCAGTTCGTGATGCAGCGAGGGGCCGGGGAAGACCAACGGGTTGCCAGCATCGGTCCCCATTACCAGCGGCACGCCGGCTTTCCACGCGCGCACCAGGTTGGCGCGGGACTGCTCGAAGGCCTTCTGGAAGAGATCGGCTTTGGCGGGTTCCAAACCCTTGCCGGAGGTCACGAAGTCGCGTGTGACCTGCAGCACGCGGGCGGGAACCACCTGTTGGACGAGCGAATTGCTCAAGGCGCCGGCCTTGCCGGCGAAGTACAGAGCGTAGGCTTCCGCCACCGACAAGGTCGGATCGAGATAGGTTCCCTGTTGCGCCATGCGTTCGAGCAGACGGTCGGGGATTTCGTCGCGCCACGAGCCGTGCTCCACCGAGGCGGCGCCGATCTCGACGGCGTCGGCCACATCGCGCGCGTCACCGGTGTGGACGGCCAGGGGCAGGCGCTGGGCGCGCGCTTCTTCGGCCACGGAGCGAACCAAAAGTATGTCCAGGCGGTCGAACAGCATGCCATCGCCCCAGCCGGCTTCCAGGATGCCCTTCAAGCAATCCACGCCGGCGGCCTTCAACTCGCGCACCTGGCGCCGGGCTTCCTCGGGCGTTTTGGGCGTGCGTAGCAATTGCGCTCTGACGGCCGGCTTGATGGCCGCGGGCAGGTGCTCGACGAACTCGGTTCCATGCCCGTTCGCGGCGGTGAACATGGGGCCGCAGGCGGAAATCCGCGCGCCCAACCGGCTGCCGGAGCTGATGGCGTTGCGCAGTTTCAGCGAGGCATCCAGCCCGTCGCCGACACTGCGGACCGCGGTGACGCCGCTATAGAGAAAGGCCGCCGCGGCGCGCGGCATGGTCTTCTGCGCGTCGTAATCTTCGGGAGCGGTGGAGATGCCGGCGGGACCAGCCAGGTGAACATGCGCGTCGATCAGGCCCGGAAGCAAGGTCTTGCCTTGGCCTTCGACCACCTCGGCCTTAATGGTCTCCGGGTCGGGCGTTTGACCATCGTAGATCTCGGCGATCTTGCCGTCGCGCACCAGCACGCCGCCGCTTTCGATGGTTTTGCCATCGCCGGTGAAGACGCGGACATTGCGGATGAGGAAAGTGTCGGCGCGTTGCAGGTCGCGGAAGAGGCCGGCGTTTCTGGCGATGTTCTCCTTGCTGTAGGCCTGGTAACAGCCGGTGACCACGAAGGGCGCCATCACGGCCAGCACCCAGAGCTTGTTGCGCGGCCGAATCTTCTCCTCTTTCTCCCAGCGGAAGAGCTGCATGGCGAGAAACGTGCCCAACAGGATGGTCGTCAGCAGTGCGCCTACGGCTGTGGCGTTGTCGAGGAGGTTCTGATTGCGGAAGAAAATTCCCTGGAATCCGGTCACCAGGTAAGAGGCAGGCAGGAATTGAGCCAGGGATTGCGCCCAATTCGGCAGCAAGGTCGCCGGGATGGTTGCCCCGCTGAGGAACAGCATGGGCATGTACACAATCTGAATGGCGATGGTGGCCTCCTGCATGGTGTTGGTGACCGCCGCCAGGATGAGGCCAATGGCGCGGAACGCGCACACCCCCAGCGAGGCCATCATAAACAGCGAGAGCCAGTTCCGCGGAAGCGGCATGCCATACAAAAAGTGGGCCAGCCCAACCATGATGACGACCACCGGCAGGTACAGAAGCCAGCCGCCGACCATGGCCGCGGTGAGGATGGGAAGCGGCGAGATGGGGGTGACCTTGAAACGCCGCAAGATGTTGGCTTCGCGCTCCTGCACCGAACGCATGCCCGCGCCCCAGAGCCCGTTGCCGAGGATACCCATCACCAGCACGGTGCTCACGAAATAAGCCACTCCCGCGCCTACACCGGCGTGGAACAACTCGGCAAAGGCGAAGAAGAAAATCAGCGGGAACAGGTAGTTGAAGAAGAGCACGCCGCGGTCCCGCAGGGTGAGCCGCATATTGCTCCGGAACAGCGCCAGGTAGGTTCTCATTCCCGCAGACTCTTTCCGGTGAGTTCGATAAACGCGTCTTCGAGTGAGGGCCGGCGGATGCGGATATCCGCAAGCTCCACGCCCTTTTCGTCGAGCCACTTCACCAGATCCACGACGACGCGGGCGGGACGCGCAGTCGTGGCAGCGATCTTCGTGCGCCGCTCGTCCAGCGTGATCTTAGCGGCGTCGGGCCAGGCGGGCAACTCGGGCACGGGGCGGGCGCACTCGATTTCGATGACGGAATTGGCCAGCGTGCGTTCCTGAATCTCGCGCGGGGCGCCGATGGCAACGATGCGGCCCTCGTCTATGATGGCCACGCGGTCGCACAGTTCTTCGGCCTCTTCGATGTAGTGGGTGGTGAGCAGGATGGTGCGCTGTTCGCGACGCAAGTCCAGGATGAGCTGATGGATTTCAAGGCGCGCCTGCGGGTCGAGACCGGCCGATGGTTCGTCGAGGAACAGCACCTGGGGATCGTTGAGCAGCGCGAGGGCCAGCGCCAGGCGCTGCTTCTGGCCGCCCGAAAGCTTGCCGTACGGGGAGTGGCGCTTTTCCCAGAGCTGGAGGCGCTCGAGCAAGCGCCGGCTGTCCACCGTGCGAGTGTAGAAGGCGGCGAACAGCTCCATGGCTTCGACGACCTTAAGCTTCTCCTGCAGATTGGTGGACTGCAGACAAACGCCCACGCGGTCCTTCAGTTGGCGTGTCTGGACTTCGGGATCGCACTCGAGCACCGAAACCCGGCCGGCGGTACGCGAACGGAGGCCTTCCAAAATCTCGACCGTCGTGGTTTTGCCGGCTCCGTTGGGCCCGAGTAAACCGAAGACCTCGCCGGCGCAGACTTCGAAATCGATGCCCTTTACGGCCGGAAAATCGCCGTAGTTCTTCTGCAGGGCTTCCACCTGAATCGGATTAGCCACGAAGATTTCAGTGTCGCATATTGGAGTTTGAGTGCTGGTGCCGCAACCTGCATCCGCCTGGCCCTCCCCCCCCCAAAAAAAAATGGTTCCAAGTGACCTGATTTCCAGCCTTGCTCACCACCGGCATGCACGGTACTGAGCAGCGCAATCCAGAGCGCCGGACGTTTCGCCTCTCTGCTCCCCCAAAGCTCGGTTTCCCTCGCCTCGGGAT